>Cebus_capucinus_imitator_PRJNA485217_SSR056__coassemble_504_pt1 | contig 77379 bp, 67 predicted proteins | sample Cebus_capucinus_imitator_PRJNA485217_SSR056__metabat2_high_PE_007 | metagenome-assembled genome bin Cebus_capucinus_imitator_PRJNA485217_SSR056
CGAACTGCCCATCTGTTCGAGCATGTTCACGGTGGCGCGGCGGAAGTCCATGCCGGGACTGCGCGGCACATGGTCGAAATAGCCGCCCGCGTCGATGGGCGTGGGCGCCTTGGACCAGTCGTCCTGCGGCTCGAACAGGTAGAACTCGATCTCCGGATGCACGTAGAACGTGAAGCCCTTCTCCTTCGCCTTGGCCAGAGCGCGCTTGAGCACGTGGCGCGGGTCGCCCAGCGAAGGCTCGCCGTCCGGGGTGAGCACGTCGCAGAACATGCGCGCGGTGCCCTGCGGGCCGCCGCGCCAGGGCAGGATCTGGAAGGTGGAGGGGTCCGGCTGGACGATCATGTCGTCCTCGGTGACGCGGGTCATGCCCTCGATGGCCGACCCGTCGAATCCGAGACCCTCCTCGAACGCCGCCTCAAGCTCCGCGGGCGCGATGGCCACGGACTTCAGCGTGCCCAGCACGTCCGTGAACCACAGACGGATGAAGCGCACGTCGCGTTCCTCGACCGTGCGCAGGGCGAACTCTTGCTGCTTATCCATAAGCGCCTATCGTGGCATCCGCATGTTACGAGACACGTTAACGACGCGGCCCGCATCGGACGCGGCCCGCCGGACATGCGGAACGCGCCGGACGGACCGAACGCGCCGGGCGTAAGGTGGTGCCCATGCAAGACAGCGACAGCATCACGGGCGGCGCCGACCGTCCCCTCATCGACATGACCTCCTGGCACAAGGCCGACGCGCCGGCAGACCGCCGCAGGGCCGGTGTGGCGCTGCGCGGGAGGGTCCCACTGGAAAGCCACGCCGTATGGAGGGTGCGCGAAGACCGGCGCGACGTCATCGGCCTGTTGGAGGAGCAGTCGCGATCGCGCGTCAGGGAGCTCATCCCTCTGCGCTACGCGCGCATGAACGTCTCCGCGTTCACGTTCTACCGCGGCACCGCGCTCATCATGGCCAACGACCTGTACTCCACGCCCGTCACCGGCATCCCCGTACAGGCCGTGGGAGACGCGCACATCGGCAACTTCGGCATGTTCCGCTCCCCTATGAACCGGCTCGTGTTCGACGTCAACGACTTCGACGAGACCGCCACCGGACCGTGGGAGTGGGACGTCAAAAGACTCGCCGCGTCCGTGGAGATCTGCGGGCGGGCCAACGGCATCCGCAAGGCCGCCCGCCGCGAAGCCGTCGTCCGATGCGTCCACTCCTACCGCGACCACATGCTGCGCTACGCGGACATGCACTATCTGGACGTCTGGTACGACCACATCGACGTGGAGGAGGCGCTCGACCACTACGAGCGCACCGTGAACGGCCAGCGCAACCTGACGCTGCGCGAGGCCGCCGCCAAGGCCGCGCTCAAGGATTCGGGGCGCGCCGCCAGAAAACTCACCTACCATGACGGCGAGAGGCTGCGGTTCAAATGGCGTCCGCCCGAGCTCACGCCCATCGACGAGCTCACCTCCTACGGTGATCTGGACGCGCTGCGCGAACGCATCGACGCGCTGTTCGCAGGCTACCGCGAAAGCCTGTACGAGGACCGCAGGCACGTGCTGAGCCATTACAAGTACCATGACACGGCCCGCAAGGTCGTGGGCGTGGGATCGGTCGGCACGCGCGCGTGGGTGTCGCTGCTGACGGGACGAGACAGCGACGACCCGCTCATGCTGCAGATGAAGGAGGCGAACGAATCGGTGCTCGAACGCTTCGTGGGCCGTTCCCCGTACGCCACGCACGGCGAACGCGTGGTGCAGGGTCAGAAACTCATCCAATCGTCCGCGGACATCCTGCTCGGATGGTCCTCGTTCACCGCCCAGGACGGTTCCGCGCGCGACTACTACGTGCGCCAGTTCTGGAACGGCAAGGGCTCCATCGACATCGACGGATTCAACGATCTGGCGCTCAACGACATGGGCCGCCTGTGCGCGCGCTGTCTGGCGCACGCGCACGCGCGCACCGGCGACAGGGTGGCCATCGCCGCCTATCTGGGCGAGGATCCCACGTTCGACGAGGCGTTGGCCTCGTTCGCCGTCTCCTACGCCGATCAGAACGAGGCCGACTATGCGGTGTTCCGTTCGCTGATCTCCTCCGGCCGGCTGCCCTGCGCGGTCCTGTGAACGGACACGGCGCGGGGCGCGGCCGGAGGGGCGGCGTCAGCGGGCTACCTCCAAGGCCTCCTCAAGCGTGAAGGCGCGCGCGTAGAGCGACTTGCCGAGGATGGCGGAATCCACGCCCAGGTCGGCCAGCCCGCGGATGGCGCGCAGGTCGTCGAGGCTGCTGATGCCGCCGGAGGCGGTGACCTTCGCCTCGGTGCGTTCGGCGACCTCGCGCAGCAGCGTCAGGTTCGGGCCGCTCATCATGCCGTCGCGGGCCACGTCCGTGACCACGTAGCGCGAGCAGCCGGCGTCGTCGAGCATGCGCATCGTCTCGAACAGGTCGCCGCCCTCCTTGACCCAGCCGCGCGCGGCGAGCGTGTGGCCGCGCACGTCGAGTCCCACGGCCACGCGCTCGCCGTAGCGGGCTATGACGCGCGCCGTCCACTCGGGGTTCTCCAAGGCGGCGGTGCCGATGTTCACGCGCGCCGCTCCGGCCTCCAGCGCGGCTTCGAGGGAGGCGTCGTCGCGCACGCCGCCGCTCATCTCGATGTTGACCTTGTCCCCCAGCTCACGCACGATGCCGCGCAGTCGGTCGCGGTTGTCGCCGGTGCCGAACGCGGCGTCCAGATCCACCAGATGGATCCACCGCGCTCCGGACTCCACCCATGTGCGGGCCGCCTCCAACGGCGAGCCGTAGTCGGTTTCGGAACCGGAAGCGCCCTGACGCAGGCGCACGGCCTTGCCGTCGCGCACGTCGACGGCGGGCAGGAGGGTGAGGGACATGATGGTACCTTTCTTACGGATCTTGCGTGGTCTTACGCGGTCTTATTCGGTCTTATTCGGTCTTATTCGGTCTTACGCGATCTTGCCCGGCCATGGGAGACGAAGGTTCGTCCGCCGCGGCTCCGGCGTCCTGCCCGCGGGTCAGCAGATGGACAGCCAGTTGCGCAGCAGCTCGGAGCCGGCGTCGCCGGACTTCTCCGGATGGAACTGCGTGGCGAACAGCGGGCCGCGCTCGTAGGCGGCCACGAAACGGCTGCGCCCGTACTCGCACCATCCCACTCGCTGCTCCTCGCCCAAATCGAGGCCGAGACCGGACAGGTCCTTCGCCTCGGCCCGGTGCGCGGCGTAGGAGTGCACGTAGTAGAAGCGTTCGGATCCCACGCCGCGCAGCAGCAGCGAGCCTTCGGCCGCCTCCACGGTGTCCCAGCCCATGTGCGGCACCACGTCCGCGTCGAGCGGGGCCACGTCGCCGCCGACCAGTCCCAGACCGTCGGTCGTCTGTCCGTGTTCGCTGCCGGAGTCGAACATGACCTGTTCGCCCACGCACACGCCCAGCACGGGACGTCCGGCGCGCAGACGCTCCAGGACCACGCGGTCGCCGCCGACGGCGCGCAATCCCTCCATGCACGCGCCGAACGCGCCCACGCCGGGCACGACCAGTCCGTCCGCCTCCAAGGCCTGACGATGGTCGGAGGTGAGCGCCGCGTCCACGCCGAGGCGCGTCAGGGCGCGCAGCATGGAACGCACGTTGCCGAAGCCGTAGTCGAACACCACCGCGGTGGTCATTTGGATTCCTCCTTCACTCGCTTCACTCGGAAGATGCATGGCGCGGGCGCGGGGATCGTCTCCCCGCGCCCCGCCGTCGCGGTCATTGCACGCTGGAGCCGCGGGTCGCGCCGCCGTCGCCGAGGCGCGTGTGCGCGGCGATGACCCGCATCGCCCGCGCGTGGTCGAGGTCGGCGGAATCGACCACCTCGAAGCCTTGCTCGCGCAGTTGGGCCACGGTGGTGATGCCGAGCATCAGGTCCTCCACGAAACGAGACGTGGAGTTGAACAGGATGGGCGGGGCGAGCGCGCGCCCGGCCTTGCCTCCCGAATACAGCGTGATCTCCAGCTTGTCGGCGCGGTTCACGCCGAGCACCACGCTCATGCCGGCCACCACGGTGGTGATGTCGCGGGCCGCGGCCTCGGGCGAGTCGCCGTCGAGGTTGCGCAGCACCGCCACGGCGCCCTGGTTGGAGCCGACCACGTCGGCGGAGATGTCGGATAGCTGGCAGAAGGCGGCGAGCAGTTCGGCCGAGGCGAGCGTGGTCACGATGGACGCGTGCTTCGCCTTGTCGCCGAGCAGGCCGGCCAGCGCGTCATCGAAGCCGAACGACGGGTCGATGGAGGACGCGTCGTCGGGCACGTCGAACGTCGGTTCGTCCGCATCGGCCGCGCCGTCACCCTCGGACGGGACGGACGCGCCTGCGGCGGGATAAGCGCCGGACATGCCGTCGGACGCACCATCGGATGCCCCGCCGTCGGACGTAACGCCATCGGACGGAACGCCGTCGGACGGAACGCCGTCGGACGGAACGCCGTCGGACGGAACGCCGGACAGGTCCTCGAACTCACGCTCGAAGTCCGCCATCGCACGCGCGATGTCCTCGTCGGACAGGCCGGAGCCCTCCCCGAAGTCCTTGTCGAAATCCTTGTCGAAATCCTTGAAGCCGTCCGCCATCACAGCGCGCCCTTCGTGCTGGGGATCAGTCCTTCGATGCGCGGATCGGGTTCCACGGCGAAGCGCAGCGCGCGCGCCAGCGCCTTGAACTCCGCTTCGGCGATGTGGTGCGGGTCACGACCGGCCAACACCTGCATGTGCAGACAGATGCCGGCGTGCAGCGCGATGGACTCCAGGACGTGACGCACGAGCGAGCCGGTGAAATGGCCGCCCATCATGCAGAACCCGTAGCCTTCCGGCTCGCCCGAGCACACCGCGTACGGCCGGCCGGAGACGTCCACCACGGCCTTGGCGAGCGCCTCGTCCAACGGCACCGTGGCGTCGGCGAAACGGCGGATGCCGCGCTTGTCGCCCAACGCCTGGCGCAGGGCCTCGCCGAACACGATGGCCGTGTCCTCCACGGTGTGGTGCACGTCGATGTCCGTGTCGCCCCACGCCTTGATGCTCAGGTCGATGAGCGAATGCTTGCCGAGCGCGGTCATCATGTGGTCGAAGAACGGCACGGACGTGTCGATGTCGGTCGTGCCGGTGCCGTCCAGGTCGAGTTCGAGCTCGATGTGCGATTCGCTGGTTTCGCGCACGATGCGCGCGGTGCGTGCCATGCTGTTGCTCCTTCGTTTAGGATTCCCCACACGGGGATTCGCCTTTCATCATGCCATCGTAGGCCACGTCATGGGCCGTTTCGCGGACCGCGAGGCAGATCGCGACGCAGGCCGCGTAGCCCTGCCGCGCCGGCCGGCCGCATGGCGGTCGTATGACGACCGACCGCGGCGCCGCGTTCAGCGCGATTCGACCTCGCGCAGCGTCTCGACGAGCGCCTCGCGGAAGCGGGCCATCTCCTCGTCGGTGCCCATGCATACGCGCATCCAGCCGGCGGGGCCCACGGTGCGGATGAGCACGCCGCGCTTGAGCAGGCCTTCGAAGATCGCGTCGCGGTCGTCGAAGCCGCCGCCGAACAGCAGGAAGTTGGCGCCGGATTCGGCGACTTTGAGCGGCTCGCCCTTATAGGTCCGGGTCTTCAGCCATGCGGCGGTGTCCTCGCGCAACCGCCGCAGATGGTCCACGCGCGCCAGCTGTTCCTCGGTGTGCTCGAACGCGGCGAGCGCGGCGGCCTGCGTCACGGCGGACAGATGGTAGGGCATGCGCACGATGCGCATGCAGTCGATGATGCCCTTGGACGCGGCCAGATAGCCGACGCGCGCGCCGGCGAACGCGAACGCCTTGCTCATGGTGCGGCTGACGGCGAGGTTGGGGTGGCGCGCGATGAGTTCGACCGCGCTGGGCGTGCCGGGCGCGCGGAACTCCACGTACGCCTCGTCGATGACCACGATGGGGCGCATGCCTTCGCCCGCGCCTTCGACCCGCACGTCGCGGCAGGCGTCCAGCACACGTTCCACGGCCCCGAGCGGCAGCGGCGTGCCGGTGGGGTTGTTGGGGCTGGTGAGCAGCACCATGCTGGGGCGGACGTCCCTGATGGCGGCGACGAGCGCGTCCATGTCCAGCGTGAAGTCGGGGTTGCGGTGGGCGAGCCTCCAGCCGGTGAACGTGTCGCGCGCGTATTCGGGGTACATGGAGTACGTGGGGTCGGCGCCGAGCGCGGTGCGGCCGGGGCCGCCGAACGCCTGGAACAGCTGGAGCATGATCTCGTTGGAGCCGTTGGCGCCCCACAGTTGGTCCACGTCCAGGCGCACGCCGGATTCGCGGGCGATGTAGTCGCTGAACGCCCGGCGCAGTTCGACGTGCTCGCGGTCCGGGTAGCGGTTGAGCGTGGGCGCGATCTCCAGCACGCGCCGGGCGATGGCCCCGCATACGGCAGGGTCGGGCGCGTACGGGTTCTCGTTGACGTTGAGGCAGACGGGCACGTCCAGCTGGGGCGCGCCGTAGGGTTCCTCGCCGATCAGGTCGCCCCGCAGCGGCAGGTACGCGGGGATGGCGTTGGGCCTCTCGGCCGACGTCTCGATGGTTTCGGCGGCGCTCATCGCAGGCCGGCCTCCGTCTCCTGTTCGCGCAGGGTGGCCTTGTCGTATGGGTCGGCGACGAAGCGCGTCAGGACGCTTTCGCCGTGGGCGGGCAGGTCCTCGCTGACGGCGAACGCGTTGATGCGCGCGGCGATGGCTTTCAGGCCCTCCTCGTCGTATTCGATGACCTCTACGGGCTTCATGAACGTGTGCACGCCGAGGCCCGCGGCGAAGCGGGCGGTGCCGCCGGTGGGCAGCACGTGGTTGGAGCCGGACATGTAGTCGCCCAGCGGGACCGGCGAGTAGGGTCCGCGGAAGATGGCGCCGGCGTTCCTCACGCGCCTGACGACGGCGTCCGCGTCCTTGGTCTGGATTTCGAGGTGTTCGGCCGCGTACGCGTTGGCCGCGTCGATGGACTGGTCGAGGCCGTCGGTCAGGACGATGGCGGACTGGCTTCCGGACAGGGAGGTGCGCACGCGTTCGGCGTGCTTGGTGCGCGGCACGCGAGCGTCCAGTTCCTTCCGGACGGCTTCGGCGACGACGGTGGAGTCGGTGAACAGGACGGAACCGGCGAGCTCGTCGTGTTCGGCCTGGCCGATGAGGTCGGCGGCGAGCAGGCGCGGGTCCGCGGATTCGTCCGCGATGATGCCGATCTCGGTGGGGCCGGCGACCGCATCGATGCCGACGAACGCGGACACGAGCGACTTGGCGGTGGCGACGAAGATGTTGCCCGGTCCGGTGATCTTGTCCACCGGGTCGCACAGCACGTCGCCGTCCTGCGGTTCGCTGCCCTTGGCACCGTAGGCGAACATGGCGATGGCCTGCGCGCCGCCGACGGCGTACACCTCGTCCACGCCCAGGATGGCGCAGGTGGCGAGGATGGTCTTGTTGGGCAGTCCGGATTCGTCGTCGCGCGAGGGCGGGGTGGCGACGGCGAGCGATTCGACGCCGGCCGCCTGCGCGGGCACGGCGTTCATGATGACGGACGACGGGTAGACGGCCTTGCCGCCGGGCACGTACAGGCCGACGCGCTGGATGGGGATCCAGCGTTCGGACACGCGCGCGCCTTCGGCCAGGTCGGTGTGGAAGTCCCGCGGCACTTGGCTGGCGGCCACGGCGCGGGCGCGGCGCGCGGATTCCTCGATGGCCCCGCGCACTTCGGGGTCGAGCGTCCGCACGGCCTCCTGCAGGGCCTCCTTCGGCACGCGCAGGTGATGCGGGCGAATATGATCGAACTTCTCCTCGAAGTCACGCAGGGCCTCGGCGCCGCGATCGCGCACGTCGTCGAGGATGGGGCGCACCAGCTCGGTGGCCTCGGACGTGCCCATCGCGGCGCGCGGCATGGCGGCCAGCAGTTCGGCACGGGACAGGTTCTTACCACGGAGGTCGATGATTCGCATGATGTTCTCGCTCATACCGCCTCATCGTAACAACGCGGCCGTTGCGCGCGCCCCCGCTGTCCACCTTGCGGATTGCCCACACCCCGCCGTCTCCCCGTCTCCACCCCCGACATCACCCGTGCGAACGAGCGCTTCTCGCCCAATGCAGATGGCGTAGGCGTCCGCGGCAGACCATCCCCCTCAGGATGAGAACGGCTTCTCCGACTCCTCAGCCGTGTTCCATCGCCTGCCGTACAGTGAGCGCCGCCCCGCATTCAATGCCACAACGGTATGCTCATCGACGATCCGCTGCGTCTTTGCGGAATACGAACCGCGTTTGTCGAATGCGATAAACACCTGCTTATCCAAGACGTCCGTATTCGCGTACAAATCCATGATGGCCTCGACCGGTTCGTCGCCTATGTTTTTCAACAAGGTGGAATCATGGATAAGCAACGGCAATCCGGTATGTTCCAAAACCGCGAGATCAAGAATGATCACGTCTTTGGCTCGGGTGCCGGCACCAGTATCACGTTCGGTTCCAAACGTATATGACTGCCTTCCTTTTCTTCCTTCCTTGATGCGCAATTTCGGAGGATTGCATTCGGCATCGACCGCATCATTCAATTGCCGCAGTGCATCATTGACCGTAGCGGTCATCTGACCGATAAGTGCCGGCCGTTGCACCTGCAACCTCTCGAAGGCTTCCTTCGCCGCCGTCTGCAAAGTTTCAGTCTTGTCCCAAGCATCGATCTGCGCCTGCAATCGTTGAATATCACCAGTCAGCGCCCCGGCCTTATCCCATTCCTCGGTACTGAGCATAGCGGTCTGTCCCATACCGGCAAGTTCCGTCCTCAGTTGGTTGATCAGCCCATCTAGGGAGTCGGCCAGCAAACGATACTGGTTCCTCTGCGCTTCCAGTTCATCGTTGAGGATCTCGGACAGCCTGCGGTGGAAATGCTCAATCTCCTCCAGACTGTCAACGTTCACGTTCGGAAAGAACTGACGCAACGCCTCGAACTGCCGTAGTTCAACGGCATGACGTCCTTCCTTGCTCCGGTCGATGAGGCCGATTTTGGCGGTAATCATGTCCTTCCTCTGCCGCAATTCGTTGATTTCGGCTTTGAGCGCAATGGCATGCTCCGAGGACGCGACAGCATCGTCGAACAATCTCTGGTCAACCGTCAACTTGAGATTGTCGAGCTCACGCTTGGATGTCTCCAGCATCGTCTGGGCCTTCATGCGTTCCCGTTTGTTCTTGAGCGATATGTATGTGGAAAGCCCCAGCCTCGCCGCATCACGCATTGCATCAAATTGCTTCCGAGTATCCTCGGCGCTCTTTTCCAACTGTCTGACAGGCTGGAACACGCCGAACATCTTCTCCAGCGTTCTCACACCCTGCATATCCGCGACACGGGATGAAACATTCAACGGCTTTTCATAATTGATACCATGCGAAGCGTTCACACGAGAGAAAATCCCCACACATTCCCTCCATGAGAGGTCAGGATCATCCAGTCCGGACTCTTCCTTGAGTAGTCTGCGAAAATCATCAATATCCATTGATCCGGAAAGCACCGCATACGAATCGTCTCGATACTCTCTGACTTGAGTTGAATATGCGGTGTTCCGCGAGAAATATCGATTGCCGGACGGGAACTCATGGGTGAAGAAGATTTCATGATTCCCAACGGCGTAATCCTGCACGGCATCCGATTTGATGAAGGCGTCGCCGCCAAATGCGTAATCGATGATCGACAACACCGTTGATTTTCCGATGGAGTTCTCGGCTTGTTCGCCACCGCGTATCACATTCATCCCTCGACGGAACCGGATATGCCGATTATCGCCGATATGAGCGGCGAATTGCGGCGAATAAATCTCAGTCAGCACGGTATATTATCTCCTCGCTTTCATCGAAACGCACCGCACCAGCGGCAAATGCAATAGTCAATGCGTCAATGAACGATTCACTATCCTTAATCTTGCCATCACATCGCAGATATAAATCCACGACTTGAATCCCCTCTTCCGGAATACAGGCAAGTATCGGCGTGAGATCCGACAAGGTCGATTCTCCGAAAGAGACAAGCTTACTGGGAAGGAGCACGGAACACCTCACATATCTGAACGAAATACGAAACCAGAATTGAAGCCGTTCTCGGACGCGAGCTTGTGCGCTCGGCAATCCATTCAGCAAGATGATCAAAAACCTCGGCTTGGTCGAGTCCTCTTCCTTCATACTCCAGATATTGGGAGTGCATCTGAGCAAGCAATGTATTGAACGAAAGTCTCTGCGTCTCTTCAAGCATTCTCATTCGTTCGGCGATGAACGAGTAGTACGAGCCCACCGAATCGGTTATCTCACGGCACAGCACATTATCATCCGGGACCTTCTCACGTACCGGCACAGGATTACTCATATTGCCTGTTTCATGCGATGTGTGCTCCATTCCCAATCCCTTAATGTCATCCAGCAATTGAGTAAGCTCCTTCTCCAAATTCAAAGGAACCATGAGACCGTCAAAATCCCGTTGACCGGCGATGGCCTTCTTTTCGGCTTGTATCCGCTCGACATCGCTTTTACTTGATTTATGTTTGTATTTCGCCACACAAGACGGACACATCACCGCAAAGTCGTCAAAACCGTATGAAGCGACATCTGGATCAATGGGAAGAATTTCGTATATGGGTATGCCATCTCCACGTTTATCCACCATCAAAAAGGTTCTGCATTCCACACAAAGCCCAGCACATTGCATGAGCAGGGCGTCCTTATTGTTAGCGACACCAGCTGCACAGGCGATCTTGGCGGCAGTGGATTCAGCAGCTAGTTTCTGCCCTGCTTTTCGGGAGATAACGGTCAAAGCGATTTTTGCGCATCGCTTCCCCAACTCGTTCAGATTAATTCATCATCCCGTATTCGGCAAGATTATCAACAACCCTTTGTTTGACCTGAGGAGTCGCCTCCTCGATTCGGATTATGAACTGGCCGAGATCCATGCATTCGTATATGGAATTGGCCAGTTTCTTTGTGAACGCCTCATCATTGGAAGACATCTTACGCAACGTTTCCCGAGATGCCCGAGATGGATCCGTAGCCGTACCCATACGATCTTCCGGGACCCTAGTAAGCATCGCGATGACTTCAGCCACTTGTTCGCCAGCGGATAACCCTTTACCGACAACGGGTCGAAGCGATTTCACCAAATCACAGAATCTGACGTCCGTTTCGTCGGCCATTGTCGCTCCTCATGCAGTACAGCACTGTCTGCATGACGCATGACTCCGTTCGGCAACGGCACACAAACAGCAATCCAACATCCTCAGACTACTAGACGTCACCACTCTTCCCGACGATTTCTCCCAGTTTCTCCCCTCTGGGTCTCCCTTTTTCTCCCCTGAACCCCGGTCCTCCATTCATACCGTGGCTCATATCGGCACGACGTTCAGACCAACAGGCGGAAAGGAGACCAACCAATGGGCAGCGGCCATAAGGGCGCGTACAGCAGCGGGGGATCGCAGCCGTACCAGCCGAACTACCACGTCGTCGCGTCGATGCTGGAGCTTGACAAGAAGACCGGCATCTACAAACCGGGACGGGGATACTTCAAGAACCCTTCCCGAATTGACCTTGAAAAAGCCGTCAAAGGAGACTCCATCATGTTCAAAGGAAAAGAGGCATCCGGTACCTTCATGTATGTGTTGACCAGAGATGGACATATCATCTTCGGCGAACGACGCAATCCGTACAATTCAAAAGGGCGTTCTCCTCATCCCACGCTGATTGGTGGCAAAGACCCCGTAGTACAAGCCGCCGGTCTCATGACCATCACAGCCGGACAGATAGTATCTTTCAATGACCAGAGCGGCCACTTCAGACCAAGTTCCAAATCCATGGACAAAGTAGAAGACGCACTACGCAAACTCTACAATAAGAACCACAATCTCTTCAGCGACGAATTCACATGGAGGAAATAATGAACCATGATTCTGAACTCAACAACCGCCTCAAGCTCTTCTTCGGGGTTGATCGGGATTCCATATCTCGTCAAAAATGGCTGACACTCAAAAAACAGACCGCACTCCTGATAGATGAATATGGTTGGGACGCCGTTCAACAGGCCTTTTTCCATTATGTACAGGCCGAGTGCAATGACTCGGAAGACGTCGCTCGCGCAGCCTTCTACTACGAGGGACTTGGCTGGAACAAGAGACCGGTTCCCGACCCATACGACTTTCTCGGCTATCTCTACTACAAGGCCGGATTCAGAGAAGCCTCCCACGAAGCCGCGCACGCGCTCGATGATCTGTGCATCACCATTCTGCCCGCATCGGGACATTCGGAGGCGAACATCTATTATCACCCCTACTACGCCGCGGAGGCCGACCCGAAGATGATCGCCGCCGTCGAACGCTGGCGCCAACGCGAAGCCGACGGAAACGACAACACCGGTAAAACCAACGGCACCGAAACGGACATCTCACAGGAAGCGCAGCAGCACACCGATTCCGGCAACGGCAAAGAAGAACACCTATGAACCACGGATTCCAACAGCAGACGTTCTATCTTCCCGGACTGGATGACGCACCAGCGGAAATCCATGGACAGCTGGCAACGGTACAACGTTCACAGCGCCGCAAGGCAGCCATCGACGACGGCATGAACCCGGAACTCGTCATTGGAGCCGACTTCGACGGTTTTCTCGGCATACCCATCATCAAACGGCCGGACGAATTCATCATTCCCTCCGGCATCATTCCGTTCAGCAAACGAAACTGCAATACCGACATGAACCTTGCCGTGGGATTCTACGAGATGGACACCGAATTCTCGGATGTGCCCACCCACCCGCAACGCTTCGTCGAAGAATTTCGCAAACGTCCGCTCATCAGCCCGGACTGTTCACTCTACCGAGATGCACCACTCGCCGTGCAGATAGCGAACACCTACAGGAATCGCGCCATCGGATATTACTACCAATCCCACGGCGCATATGTGATTCCACATATCCGATGGGGCAACAGTCTGACCTACACCACCGAGGTGCTGCCGGAAAGACTCGCGTTCCTCGGCGTGGAAAAACACAGTATCGTCGCCATCGGCACCTACGGGTGCATCAGGACCAGGGACGATAAGCGTGAGTTCAGGGCAGGACTCGAAGCCATGATGGAAACCTTGGAACCTGAAATCGTGCTCGTCTACGGTCCCATGCCCGACCAGATCTTCAAGCCGTACCTGCACACCGCCGCATTCAGGCAGTACAACGACTGGATCAGCCGCGTGCATGGCAGGGCGTAGCCATCAACTCCCTCAAGCGGCGCCCGCTGCGGGCATACAGCCGCAAAATACCGGTTTGCGGCTGTATGCCCGCAGGGATGTGCGACAACGGGCGGCGCGGCGGTATGGGAGAACCGTCCGAAGCCGTCAGATGTTGCCGCGGACGTGCTGGTCGGCCCAGGACTGCGAGTGCATGTTGACGGCCGGGTCCGCGCTCACGTTGGCGCGCGGGTCGTCGAGGGCGTCGATGGCGGCGAGCTCGGCGGCGGTCAGGTCGAATCCGGCGCTGGCGAGGTTCTCCCGCATGCGTTCGGCCCGCTTGGATTTGGGGATGACGATGCGGCCGGACTGCGTGTGCCAGCGCAGCACCACCTGGCCCGGGGTGACGCCGTGCGCCTCGGCGGCGGCGGTCACCGGCTCGGAGGCGATGTCCCTGCCGTGGCCGAGCGGACTGTACGCCTCCACGGCGATGCCGTGTTCGCGGCAGAAGGCGCGGTTGCCGGGCTGGTTGAAGCGTGGATGCACCTCGATCTGGTTCACCGCGGGCGCCTCGCCGGAGTCCTCGATGACGGCACGCAGGTGTTCGGGCAGGAAGTTGCTGACCGCGGGCACGCGGACGAGGCCTTCGTCGCGCAGGCGCAGCAGCGAGCGCCAGGTTTCGCGGTAGAAGTCGGCGGCGGGGAACGGCCAGTGGATCATGTACATGCCCACATGGTCGAGGCCGAGCGCTTCGAGGGATCGCATGAAGGCGACGCGAGCGGCTTCGTAGCCTTGGTCGCAGTTGCGCAGTTTGGTGGTGACCCAGACCCGGCCGGCCATGCCGGTGGCTTTGAGGGCGTCGCCGACCTCTTTTTCGTTGTAGTAGGCGGCGGCGGTGTCGATGTGGCGGTAGCCGATGGCGAGCGCCTCCTCGACGGCGCGCTGCGTGTCGGCGGGCGGGATCTGGAAGGTGCCGAATCCGATTTGGGGGATGACGGTGCGTGCGTCGTCGTTCAGGGTGAGGTGCGGTTGTGCCGCGGCGGTCTCGTCCATGGGTGTGCTCCCTTCTGGTGCGGGCGCGCCCCGTGCGCGTCCGGTTCCAGCCTAGTCCCTTGCGTTCCCGCGCCGTGTTCCGGTATGGCGTCCGATGGTGCGCGGGGCGGTGAGCATGCGGGAGGGCGGTTCCCGCTCGTATGGCGGGACCGCCCTCCGTTATGGTCGTCGGCGTCCGATGGCGGTCCGAGGGATCCGCGGATGCGTCAGGCTTCGGCGCGTTCGCTCACCGCGTCGGCGGCGACGGCGCGCACGGAGCCCTTCTCACCGTTGTCGGAGTCCGGGTGGATGCCGTGGCGGTCGTCGTGGTTGCGCCACCAGCTGGACAGGATGGAGCCGGAGATGTTGTGCCAGACGCTGAAGAAGGTGGACGGGATGGCGGCCAGCGGGTTGGACGCGAAGGAGGTGAGGGCGAGGGTGGCGCCGAGGGCGGAGTCCTGCATGCCGACCTCGAAGGTGATGGCCTTCTGCTGGGCGTAGCGGAAGCCCTTCGGATACACCTTGTACATGAGCTTGGAGAAGCCGAAGCCGAGGGCGTAGCCGAAGAGGTTGTGCAGCATGACCACGGGGATGGCGAGCAGGGAGGCGGTCTCGAAGAGCTTGTCCTTGTTGACGGCCACGACCACGCCGATGATGAGCAGGATGGCGACCTGGGAGACGATGGGCAGCGCCACGGTGACCTTCTCGATCTTCTTGCCGAAGATCATGTGGCAGATCACGCCGAGGGCGACGGGGAACAGCACGACCTTGACGGCGTTGAGGAACAGGGATTCGACGGGGATGGTGACGTACTGGGAGGCGAGCCACTGCATGAGCAGCGGGATCATGAACGGCGCGCACAGGGTGGACAGGATGCCGATGGACACGTCGAGGGCCACGTCGCCGCGCGACAGGTAGCTCATGACGTTGGAGGAGGTGCCGGACGGGCAGCAGCCCACGAGGATGACGCCCACGGCGAGCGGGCCGTCGAGCTGGAAGATCCAGCACAGCAGCACGGCCACGAGCGGCATGATGACGAAGTGCGCGACGGTGCCGATGACGACCATGAGCGGCTGCTTGAGGATGCGTGCGAAGTCCTCCAGGGACAGGGTCAGACCCATGCCGAACAGCACGATGCCCAGCAGGTATCCGGTGTAGCTCTTGCCCCACACGGACGCGGACGGCACAAAATAGTTGAACACGGCCCACACGATGACGATGGCGGTGAACCATTTGGTCAGCCAGTCGGCGACCTTCTTGACGTTGCCCATCGAAGATTTCCTCTCTCTGCTCGGATTTCGACGATCGTTCGCGAAATACTCCACGGAACCGTAGCGGCGACGCCTCCATCCATCGTCCGGATACTCACATTGTGGAACGGAAGCCGTTCCCTCTCTCCCCGCCGCACTCCCCCGCGCCCATGCGGTTCACGGCTGGCGCTACCCTTGGGAACCATGAATCTTACCGATATCTCCCCCGCAATCGCACTCACCCCTCTCGACGGCCGCTACCGCAACGCCACCGCCCCGCTGGTCGAATACCTGAGCGAGCCGGCCCTGAACCGCGAACGCATGCACGTCGAGGTCGAATGGATGATTCTGCTGGCCAACGGCTTCGAGGGCAACGGCCACCGCCCGCTCATCGAGGGCGTCGAGCCGTTCACCGACGAGGAGCAGGCGTTCCTGCGCGCCATTCCGGAGAACTTCGGAGCCGAGGGCATCGCCGCGCACGCCGCGCACGAGGCCGTCACCCACCATGACGTCAAGGCCGTGGAATACTACATCGACGACCGCTTCGCCGAGGCGACCGCCTCCATGCCGCACATCAACGACCGTCTCAAGACCCTCGTGCACTTCGCCTGCACGTCCGAGGACATCAACAACCTGTCCACCGCCCTGTGCGTCAAGCAGGCCATGGAGCAGGTGTGGACGCCCGCATTCAAGGAGATCATCGACCATCTGGCCGCCAAGGCGGACGAATACCGCGGCAAGGCCCTGCTGAGCCTGACGCACGGCCAGCCGGCCACGCCGACCACGCTCGGCAAGGAGCTCGCCGTCTACGCGTACCGCCTCAAGCGCCAGCTCAAGCGCATCGAGACCCAGGAGTACCTGGGCAAGATCAACGGCGCCACCGGCACCTTCGGCGCGCATCTGGCCGCCTGCCCTAACGTCGACTGGACCGCCGTCTCCCGCGAGTTCGTCGAGAACCGCATGGGCCTGACCTGGAATCCGCTGACCACGCAGATCGAAAGCCACGACTGGCAGGCCGAACTGTACGGCACCGTCGCCCACGCCAACCGCATCATGCACAACCTGTGCGTGGACGTGTGGATGTACATCTCCCGCGGCGTGTTCGCCCAAGTGCCGGTCAAGGGCGCCACCGGATCGTCCACCATGCCCCACAAGGTCAACCCCATCCGCTTCGAGAACGCCGAAGCCAACTTCGAGCTGTCCTGCTCCCTGCTGGACACGCTGTCCGCCACGCTGGTCGAATCCCGCTGGCAGCGCGACCTCACCGACTCCACCACGCAGCGCAACATCGGCTCCGCGCTCGGCTACTCGCAGCTCGCCCTCTACAACCTCATGGGCGGCCTGAAATCCATCCACCCCAACGACATCGTCATCGAACGCGAACTGGACGAGAACTGGGAGGTGCTCGGCGAGCCCATCCAGACCGCCATGCGCGCCTGCGAGCTCAAGGGCCTGCCCGGCATGGACAAGCCCTACGAGAAGGTCAAGGAGCTCATGCGCGGCCATGAGATCAGCCAGCGGCAGGTCGAGGCGTTCATCGACCAGCAGTCCTTCGACGAAACCACCGCCGCCCGCCTCAAGGCGCTCACCCCCGCCTCCTACACCGGCGTCGCGGACCGTCTGGTGGACTTCGCCCTCTGATCCGAGACACCGACATGGCCGAACCGAACGGCACCCCACGCGGCGGCGCGCCCCTCATCGAGGACGTGCCGCCGCGTCGCACCCACGACTTCGGGGACCTCGCGAGGGCCGGACTGTCGCTCGCGCTCGCCGCAACGGTCATGGTGTTCGCCGTCTACCTGGGCGGACTGACGCGCGGCGTCGAATCCGACGCGCACACCGCCGCGGGCGCCATCGACTGGCTCGCCGACATCCCCTCCACCGTCCTGCAGCAGCTCGCCACCATCGTCATCGTCGTCATGACGTTGGGGCATCTGCTCGTGGCTCGCGAATGGGCGCACGCGGCGCTCTCCGCCATCGCCATGTTCGCCGGATACGGCGTCGCTTGGGCGGCCGGAGCGCTCCTGTGCGGCATGCCGGACAGGACGCTCGCGTTCTCGCTGGCCTCCGCCGCCACCGACTTCGGCCCGGGCCTGCTGCCCAACCTGTATGCGGGCATGGCCTCCTTCCTCACGGTGGCCGGCCCCCGTCGCACCCGCTCCACGGTCAAATGGTGCTGGAACGTGCTGTACGCCACGGGCACGGTCATGGTGGTGCTCTCCTGGCATTCCGTGACGGGCACGCTCGTCTCCCTCGCCGCCGGGCGCACCGCGGGCATGCTCATCCGCTTCGCCGCGGGCACGCAGAACAAGGGCGTGTGGGGACGCGACCTGGCCGCCGCGCTGCACGGCATCGGATTGGACGTGGCCGCGCTCTCCCGCCATCAGGAACCGGTGCCGGGCGTGCGCTCGCTGAGCGCCGTATTGGACGACGACCTGTCCGAAGGCTCGCGCATCTACGACGCGACCGCCCGGGACGGCTCTCGGTATGTGGTGAGCGTGCTGGACGCGCAGTCGCATACGGCGGGTTATCTCAAACAGTTGTGGAACTGGCTGCGCTTCTCCGGCGTGGCCATGCGCCGCGACCGTTCCGTGCGCGACGCGGTCCAGCATCATCTGGCGATGCTGCTCGGCCTGCGCAACGCGGGACTGGCCACGCCCGCCCCCTACGCGGTGGCGGACACCGAGGAGTCGTCGATTCTGGTGTTGGACGCGCGCACGATGGAACTGCCGGCGAACCTCAACACGCTCACGCGCGCCGACGCCGTCGACTTCATGCGTTATCTGGCTGTGGCGAACGGCCGCGGCTACACGCACCACCGCATCACGCCGGACACGCTGGCCCGGCTGGAGGACGGCACGCCGCTCATCGCAGGATGGCACAACGGCGATTCCGGATCGTCCGCGGCGAACGTCGCCTTGGACAAGGTGCAGCTGCTCGCCCTGTTCGCCGCGCTCATCGGCGTGGACGACGCGCTCGCCGCGGCCCGTGAGGCCTGGGGCGAGGACACGCTCCATGCGATACGCCCGTTCGTGCAGAAGGTCGCCGTCCCCTCCCCCACGCGCGCGCTCGACTCGTGGGACAAGCGTCTGCTCGCCGACCTGCGCGCCGCCATGGCGCCCCGAGGCGAGGACGAAGAGGCGGAGACCGCCGAACCGGCGGCGCTGGCGCGTTTCTCGGTGCGTTCCATGCTGGCCATGCTGCTGCTCATCGTGGCCGTGGTGGTGGTGTTCACGCAGATGCGTCCCGACGAGATCATCGCCGCGGTGCGCGGCGCGAATCCGACGATGGCACTGGCATGTCTCGCCTTCGGCCTGTGCGGCTGGCTGGGATCGTCCGTTTCGCTCGGCGCCCTCATGGACAAGGACAGGCGCGACGACCTGGGCGTGTTCATGAGCCAGGTGGCGGGCGGCTTCGCCACCGTGTCCATGCCCGCGGGCGTGGGCCCCTCGTTCGTGAACCTGCAGTTCCTGCGCCGCAGCGGCTACCGCAACACGGCGGCCACGGCCATCATGAGCGCCGCGCTCGTGGTGTTCTACGCCACGTATTTCGCCATACTCATCGTCATCGGCCTGTTCACCGGACGCAACATGCTCTCTGGCATGATTCCCACGAACACGCTGGCCATGGCGTTCGGCGCGGCCGCGGCGCTCGTGTCCGCGGCCATGACCATCCCTCCCGTGCGCCGTCTGGTCATGCGCCGTCTCGTGCCTTTGGCCAAACGGTACGTGAACCAGCTGCTCGACGTGCTCAGCAATCCGCGCAGGCTGGCGGTGAGCGTGGCCGGCGCCCTCTTCCAGAACGTCACCACCGGATTGGCGTTCTGGGCGGCGCTGCTCGCGTTCGGCATGCGCAGCAACCCCATCGAGACGATGTTCGTGTTCATGCTCGCCTATGCGCTCGGCTCGGCCGTGCCCACCCCGGGCGGTCTGGGCGGCGTGGAGGCGGCCGTGACCGTCGCGTTCGTGGCCGTGGGCGTGCCCCAGGGCGTGGCGCTGTCCGCAACGCTCCTGTACCGCGTGGTGTTCTACTGGCTGCGCGTGCCCTTGGGCGCGCTGGCCATGCGCTGGCTCGACCGGCGCAATCTCGTGTGAGGACCTTCGCCCGCATGCGCGCAAAGGTCCCGACCAAGGCGCCGATCGGGCATGATGAAACCGTAAAATCGTTGAAAAATGCGGCCTTTGCCCCGATCATGCGCTATTATCGATAGTTGACCAACAACGGAGCGGCGGCCATCCGCCGGTCCCCGGACAAAGAAGGATGCTTTATGGCATACAACAAGTCTGATCTCGTCTCGAAGATCGCCCAGAAGTCCAACCTGACCAAGGCCCAGGCTGAGGCTGCCGTCAACGCCTTCCAGGACGTGTTCGTCGAGGCCATGCAGTCCGGCGAAGGCCTGAAGCTCACCGGTCTGTTCTCCGCCGAGCGCGTCAAGCGTGCCGCCCGCACGGGCCGCAACCCGCGCACCGGCGAGACCATCGAGATCCCCGCCACCTACGGCGTGCGCATCTCCGCCGGCTCCCTGCTGAAGAAGGCCGTCACCACCAAGTGATCCTTCGCGCCTAGCGTTTACAACGAAGGCCCCCGACCACGCAGGTCGGGGGCCTTCCTGTTGCATACGCCTCGCAAGCGCCTACAACACGGCCATCAACGCCTCATATCCGGCGTCCGGTTCCGAAGCGAACGGATCCAGCAGCGTGGCCTCGCGCCTGACCGGCGCGGGCACGGTCAGCGTGGTCCAATCGCAGGAGAACTGCGCGCCGCGCGCCAACGCCCTCGCCACGAACGCGCCACGCAGGGCCGCGCGCGTATCCGAAGGCGGCGTGCGCATCGCACGCTCCGCTTCGCCGTCGTCCATCAGACGCTCCATACGCCCGTGGGCGACCAATGCGGCGTAGGCACCGCCGTTGGCCACGTCGTGATAATCCAACTCCACCTGTTCCAGACGCGCGACCGGCGTATCGGGACGACGGCGCAGCAACGCGTCGAACAGCACGCGTTTGGCCGCCCAATCCACGCGCGGGGCGAGCGCCGCCACGTCGCGTCCGGCCAACGCGTCCAACACCCATCGCCAATCGTCCAGCACGCTACTTACGGACGTGCGCGGCAGCGAAGCCGCCACCTGCGGACGTTCGCGCACGAACGCCTCCACCACGTCCAGATAGCGGCGCTGCATCGTCAGCGGCTCCATACCGGACCACGCCGCGGCGCACCTACCGTCGGACGCGCAATCGAAGGCCGCACCGCCGGACGGCGCACCATCGGACGCGCCATCGGGCGAAAGGAAGTCCCACCATCGGCTCACGGCGCGGTTCGCCGCCGCCGGATCGCCGAGAGCGCACGACTCGAACCCGCTCGGCACGCCGCGGCGCACCGCGTCCTCGATCACGCACAACACCAGATGCGTCGTCGCGAGCTTCATCCACGTGGCCCACTGGGAACGGTTGGAATCGCCGATGATGACGTGCAGACGGCGGAACGACTCCGGATCCGCATGCGGCTCATCGCGCGTGTTCACCATCGGACGCGAACGCGTCGTCGCCGAGGACACGGCCTCGTCGAGGAAATCGGCCCGCTGCGTGATCTGGAAGCCCTCCGCGCCCACGCGCCCCGCCCCCGTGTACAGCTGACGGGTGATGAGGAACGGCAGCAGCTGACGCTCCACCGTCTCCAACGGCACGAACCGGCGCACCAGATAGTTCTCATGGCAGCCGAACGCATGCCCGGCCGAATCCACATTGTTCTTGTACACGTGGATGGACGCCGCCGGGCCGTGGCTTTCCCGCAGCGACTCCTGGGCGCGCAGGGCGAGCGACGCCATGACGCGCTCGCCCGCCAGATCCTGGGCGAGCGCGTCCAACGGGTCGCGCGCCTCCGCCGTCGCATACTCCGGATGGGAGCCCACATCCAGATACAGGCGTGAGCCGTTCTCCAGATACGTGTTCGTGGAACGCGCGCGCGACACCACCGGACGGAACATCGCCATCGCCACGTGGCCCGCGTCCACCGCACGCTCAGCGCCCGTCAGAGACACGCCGTATTCGGTCTCCACGCCGAAGATGCGGTCGAAGGACGCCAGTTCGGCGCGCGTCGCCGCACGGGCCCGAGCCGAAGCCCCGGCCGCCCCGGCCGCGCCGGCCGCGCCGGAACCCGCATGCAGCGGACTGTTGCCGCTGTCACGCAGCTGCGGCATCACTCGCCGCCCTTCTGCACGAAGCTCGCCACATACTCCTCCGCGTTGGACTCCAACACGGATTCGATGTCGTCGAGCACCGCGTCGAGCGCGTCGAAGGACCCCTCGTCCATCGCGGCCGCGACCGGCCTGTCCTGTTCCATGTCCTGTCCGGAGGTCCGCTCCTGCGCGGAGAGGTCCGCCTGTTCGAATTGCTGCGGCATGAGCCGTCCTTTCCGATGTGACCGAAGGTCACGTCCCTATGTCCGATTTGCCTCACGCCCGCCTGCGCCGGGAGCGACGCCGAAATCGCGGCCGCGGCCGCAACCGAGGCCGCAGCAGCGTCGCGGCCGAACGCCGGCATGCGGGCGTCCGTTCAGCGCTGCGCCAGATACGGGCGCAGATCGCGGTCGATCATGCCGTTCGTGCAGATCACGTCGTTGTCGCGGCGCCAGTGGATGCCGGTGCCGTCCCAACGGCGCAGCGTGCCCTGCGCCTCCCACACCACCACGGCGGCGGCGGAGATCGCCGGAATGTCCCAATCATGCAGCATCGGCTCGAAATACGCGTCATACGTGCCGTCCGCCACCTTGCACAAATCCAGCGAGGACGGTCCCACGCGCTTGATGTCCGCCGGATGCGCCTGCGCGATGGACGTCACGGTCTGCATCGCGCGATCCGCCTCGCCCGGCAGGTAGGACATGCCGAAGCACACCACCGCGCCGTCCAGCGAGGACGTCATCGAAGGCACGACCTTCTCGCGCTTCTCCCCCACCGCGGTGTTGCGGATGCGCACCGCGCCCTGGCCCTTCGCGGCCAGATACGTCTCGCCCAACGCCGGCGCGTGCACCACGCCGAGAATCGGCTGGGCGGATCCCTCCTCGTTGAACTCGAACAGGGAGACGGTCACCGACCATTCGCTCATGTTGCGGATGTAGTTGATGGCACCGTCCAGCTTGCCCACGCACCAGTAGCGCTGGCCGGGACGCGACTGGGCCGGACGCGTCTGCCAGAAGCCGTCGAAATGCTCCATGTCCGCCAGTCGGCCGGAGATGTAGCGCAGGAGGCGTCCGTCCACCTCCACGTTGAACTGTTCGCCGGGCCGTTCGCGCGAGATGAGCATGTCGTGCGGGGCCATCTGGTCCTGCAACGCGTGCTTGCCGGCGGCATGTACGATGTCCGCGACCTTCATGGCGAGGTCGCGCAGATTCTCCTGTTGTGCCATGGTTCCCCATCCTAACCAGCGGCCTAACTATCGAGGGCGCGGCGGAATGGCGCGGCGGAATGTCCGATGGCGGACGTCCCGCCGCGCTCCCGCTCAGGCGAGCGCGGCGATCGCGCGCAGCGCCGACGCCACGTCCGGGGCATCGTCCAGCACGGCGGCGCAGCGTTCGCGACCGAACGCGAGCGGATCGGACATGTCCAGATCGGCCACGTCGCGCAGTCCGCGTCCGCCGACACGTCCGAACGGATCCGAGGAGGCGGACGCGGCCGACGCGTTGCCGTACGTCTCCGGTTCGGGCACGTCGCCCGCACCATCCGACGCATACGGGTCGCGCACCGTCAGATGCGACCAGCTGGCCGCCACGACCTGCGCGGGGAACCGGCGTACGACGGCGGCGCGCAGCCAGGCGCGCGTCTCCTCCGGCGCCTCCCGTTCGGCGCGCGCGACCTGCGCCTCCGACACGACGCGTTCGACGCGTCCGGCGCGCTCCAGCTTCGCGTACGGGGAGCGTTCCGTGTCCAGCAGACACCATTGCAGGTCGAACGCGGCCAGACGCGCGTCGTCCCAACCGCAGGCGAAGCGGCGGCGCAGACGTTCCAGCAGCTGCCATTTGAGCAGCCATTCCAATCGGGAGGCCTCCCCCGCCAGCGTCAGACGCTCATCCTCGGAGGCATGGCGGACCACGGCCACGTCCGTCAGCGCCTGCGTCCACATGGCCATCACGTTGCGCGTCTCACGGTCCTCCCACAGCGGTTCGCCCTTCGCGTCCACGCCCAACAGGGCCGCGGCCACCTCGTACACCATGCCGCGCAGCAGCACCTGCATCTGCCATGCGGTGAGTGCACCGCCCCCCTCGCATGCCAAAGCCTTGGACAGGCTCAGGTCGTGCGACACCTCGTGCATCGCCTCCACCGGGTCCTCCAGACGCAGCGCGTCCAACAGCGCATCCAGGTCGTAGCCGGTCTCATGGGCCTGCTCCAACGCCCACAGCAGCATCGACGTGGCGCCCAGTTTCAGCGCGCGCGGCGTGTCCATGAGGTTCGCGTCTCCCACGATGACGTGCAGACGGCGGCGCCCGGCACGGTCGTGCGATTCGTCGCGCGTGTTGATGATGGGCCGGTCGAACGTGGTCTGCAATCCCACCTTCATATGGAAATGGTCCGCGCGCTGGCTGAGCTGGAAACCGGCCCGCTCGCTGCGTTCCCCGATGCCCACGTGCCCGGAGCCGGCCCAGATCTGGCGCGAGACGAAATGCGCGGTCATGAGCGCGGCTACCCTCTCGAAGGGCACGGCGCGGTCCATGGCGTAGTTCTCGTGCGACCCCCAGCTGGCGCCCTTGCCGTCCACGTTGTTGCGGTGCAGCACCACGGGCGCGCCGCCTTCGGCCTCGGCTTTGGCCGAGGCGCGGGCGGCGGCCCGGCGCATGAGCCGGTCGCCGGCCTTGTCCCACGCGAGCGCCGCGAACGGGTCGAGCGTCTCGGGCGAGGAATATTCGGGATGGGCGTGGTCCACGTAGATGCGTCCGCCGTTGGGGGCGATGACGTTGGTCACCTCAAGCTGCGGCGCGTCGGTGAGCATGTCGGGACGGGCCGAGGCGCGGTCCAGACGGGTGCCGCGCGCGTCGTTGACCGGATCCTCCTGCCGGTAGTCCCACCGGATGTGGCGTTCGTCCGCCTTGGCCGCGGCCCCCACCACCTCGAAGGACAGCCGCACCGGCTGCCCGTACGCCGTCCCCGGCCGGGACACCGCATACTCGGTTTCCGTTCCCATGATTCGTTTCACGCTCATGGGAAACCATGATAGGCGCGCCCGCACGCGCGACGCCCCGTCCGCCGGACGGCGGGACGGGGCGTCGCATGCGCAATAGTCATAGGGCACGAAGGCGGCAAGCCGTCACTTCGCGGTGGTGTAGAGGCCGTTGTCGAAGGCGAAGCCGGTGCACTCCTCGTACTCGGCGACCATCTGGTTCCAGGAGGATTCGATGTCGTCGGTCAGGCCGAACAGGCCGGAACGTCCGATGACGTACACGTCCGGATCGGCGTCGGAGATCATCTTCCAGTGCGCCTTGTTGGTGGAGCCGTCCATCTCGATCTCGTAGCCGTAGCCGTGCTCCTCACGCATGCGGCGCAGTTCGACGATCTTGTCGAGCGTGCATTCGAGGAATCGCTGGCCGGCGAAGCCGGGGTCGATGGTCATGATGGTGATCTTGTCCAGCAGGTCGATGTACGGCCTGATGGCGTCGATGGACGTCTCCGGGTTGAGCACGGCGCCGGCCTTGAGGCCCGCGGCGTGGATCTTGTCGATCATGGAGAAGGCCACGCCGTTGGCCACCTCGGACGGGAAGCAGATGTAGTCGCACTTGACCTCGATGAGACGGTCCACCCAGAACGGGGCGTCCATCACCATCATGTGCGCGCTCATCGGCACGTCGGAGATCTTGCGCACCTGCTCCACGAACCACGGCGACAGAGTGATGTTGGGAACGAAGTGGCCGTCCATCACGTCGATGTGGAAGGAGTTGACCTTGTCATTAAGGAATGTGATCTGCTCCTTGAACTGGTCGAGGTCCATCGTCATCAGGGACGGGGAGAGCTGAATCCTACGAGTCATGTTGTGCTCCTTGTCTTGTCCAATGTCGCGCCTTGGGCGCGATCACATGATCTTGATGTCGTCGAGGTCCAGCTCCTCCTCTTCGGCGGAGAGGTCCTTGGACGCGTCGAGCTGGTCGAGCGGGATGTCCTTCTTGATGACCGCGTAGACCACGCCGGTCACGACCACGTTGGCGGCGATGGCCAGCAGGCCCACCCACCAGTTGGCGCCCATGGTCGGCAGCATCAGGAAGCCGCCGAACGGCACGGTCGCGCCCTGTCCGTTGGCCAGCGACATGAGGATGGCGCCTTCCACGCAGCCGCCCAAGCCGGCCGCCACGATGCCGCGCACCAGATCGTTCATGACGATCGGGATGGTGCCTTCGACGATGTTCACCACGCCCATCGGGACGGAGGACTTCAGGGTCTCGACCTCATCGCGGGTGTAGATGTTCTTGCGCAGCATCTTGGCCACGAGGAACGCGAAACCGAAGCCGATGGGGGTGGCGGTGTTGGTCAGCTGCAGGGCGGTGACGGCGCCGTTGAGGCCTTCGGCCTGCAGCGTCAGCGCGAAGGCGAACGCGGTCTTGTTGATGGGGCCGCCGAAATCCACGATGGACAGGGTGCCGATGACGGCGCCGAAGATGAGGTTGGACGCGCCGGACATCGAGGTCAGCACGCCGGTCAGCCACTGCGTGAACCAGGAGACCGGGGTGCCGATGACGTACACCATGATCAGGCCGGAGGCCAGCGAGGCGAGGAACGGCACGATGAGCGTGGGCATCAGACCCTTGGCCCAGTTCGGCACCTTCACGTACTTGATGACCGCGAAGGCGAGCCAGCCGGCGATGTAGCCGCCGAGGATGCCGCCGATGAAGCCGGCGGAGATGGCGTTCGCGGCCAGACCGGTCACGAAGCCCGGGGCGATGCCCGGCTTGCCCGCGATGGAGAAGGCGATGCCGGTGGCGATGATGACCGGCAACATACCCAGCGCCTTGCCACCGAGGGTGGCGAGCGCCTGGAAGAAGTCGAACTCGCCGATGACGAGCGCATCCTGGCTCTTGCCTCCGAAGGCCATGCCGATGACGATGATGAAGCCGGCGCCGCACACGATCGGAATCATGTACGAGATGGCGGTGAGCAGGTGGCCTTTGAAGTTGGCCGCCTTCAAGAAGTTCTTCATGGTGAATCCTTCCTTGAACTCCGTGGTTTTCTCTGTGTTTTCTCTATGGGCCTCCGGGTCGCGCGGTCCGTTCCGCGCGGCCCGGAGGATGCGGGGTCGCGGCTTACTTGCCGGCGATCTCGTGGAGCTTGGCGATGAGCTTGTTCGGGGCCTTGATGGCGGTCTCGGTGGAGACCTTGACGACCTTCTTGCCGGCGAAGCGGTCCTCGTTGGCGATCTTGATGTCGACGGCGAGGATGACGATGTCGGCGTCGGCGATGTCCTGGGCGCTCAGCTCGTTCTCGATGCCGATGGTGCCCTGGGTCTCGATCTTGACCTCGTCGCCGGCGGCCTTGGCGGCGTCCTCCAGCTTCTGCTGGGCCATGTAGGTGTGCGCGATGCCGACGGTGCAGGCGCTCACTCCGACGATCTTCATAGTGGTACTCCTTTGTAGAGGTTGGTTGGTTGTTGGTTGGTTGTTGGTTGTTGGTTGGTTGTTGGTTGTGGTCCGGTTCGGGAGAATCCGGAAAGGACGGTCAGTCCTGGAACGCGGCGATGACCTCGTCCGCGTCCTTGGCTTCGAGCAGCGCGTCCACGACCTGCTGTTGCGCCATCTTGCGGGCGAACAGGGAGAGGAGACGCAGATGGTCGTTGGCGCCGTCGCCGGAGGCGCCGACGGTGAACATCACCACGAGCTTGGCGCCGGTGTCGTCGAGGGATTCCCATGCGATCTCATGGTCGAGGATGGCGATGGCGACGCCGTTGCGGGTGACGGTCTCGCTGCGTCCGTGCGGGATGGCGATGTGGTTGCCGATGCCGGTGGCGCCTTCCTTCTCACGCTCGTGGAGCGCGTCGAGGAACGCGTCGGTGGAGGCGACGTAGCCCTGCTCGTGCAGACGCGCGGCGAGCGTGCGGAACACGTCCTCCTTGGTGTCGGCCTTGACGTCGGTGAGGATCGTATTGCGGTCCAGCACGTCGTTGAGGGTCAGCGCCGTGGCGTTGTCCATGGTGGTTCCTTTCTCTCCCTTAGCCCGTGGGCCGTGTATGATTCTTGCGGTTCTGGTTCGTGGATGGCGCTGTGCGGCGGCCCTGCGGCCGTTCCGTCGGCGTCACGGTCACAGGAAACGTTCGGCGATGCGTTCGCGTCCGCCGTGGACGAACGCGTCCAGCACGTCGTCGTCGGCCAACGAGGTGAAGAAGCTTCGGACGGCTTCGCCGTCCTCCTCCCCCGGCTCCTCGGGCATGACGGTGAACACGAACCGTGCGGCGTTATGTCCGGGGTTCCAGTCAACGATGGGTTCGGCGAGTTTGACGAACACCATCGCCCCTTCCTCCACCGCAGGGCTGGCCGCATGCGGGATGGCGAGGTTCGACGCGACCATCGTGTCGCCGATTTCCTCGCGCGCCGCGAGCGCCTCGGCCAATCCTTCGCGCGCGTCGAGCGGCACCACGCCGTGTTGGGCGAGGTAGACCGCCACGGCTTCGATGAGCGTGCGCTTGTCCGGCGCTCCGAGCGTGGGCTCCCATACCATCAGACGCCTCATCGTCCCATCGCCTCCTTTCTGATGCGGTTGGCCTCGCGTTCGAGGCGTTCCTGGTCCTCCGCGGTAAGCATCGCGGACACCACGAGCGTGGGCACGGCGACGTCGTCGGGCAGTCGGACGGTGGAGACCACGAGGTCGATGTCCGGATGCCGCGCGAGTTCCGCACCCAGATTGCGCGCGGACACGGTCGTGACGATGTCGAAGCCGGAGAAGCGTTTGGAGATCTTCGCCTGCAGAAGCTGAGCGGTGCCCAGTCCGGTGGTGCATACGAGCAGCAGTTTGAGCGTGACGGGCGTCCGCTCGAACGCCTGCGCGAAGTGCACGACGATGAATCCGATCTCCTCGTCGTCGATGTGCTCCAAGCCGTGCTCGGCTTCGAGTTCGAGGCATGCCCGACGCACGTCGGCGAACAGCTGCGGGTATTCGATCCTGATTTGTTCGAGCAGGTTGTTGGCCACACGGATGCCGTTGCGCAGGCGGTTCATGAGCGGCTTCATGTGCAGCGACAGGTGCGAGAACAGGCCTTGACGGTCTATGGCGCGGAACATCGGGTCGGCGGTCACCTTGTCGATGAGCGCGAACGTGATGGCGCGCACCGCCTCGGGGATCTCATGGGGGTCGAGCTGGTCGAAGTCGAGCCGTGAGGACGTCAGGTATTGGAACAGGTAGTACACTTCGACGCGCGGCAACGTGGTGCCCAGATAGGCGTCGAAGTTGCCGATGACCTTCTCGCACACGTCGGTGACCGCCTGATGGCGTTGCATCTGGGCCTCATCCACGCCCACGCCGTCGCCTTCGTCGATGAGCGTTCCGACGCCGCGGAACCGTTCGATGAGGATGTACAGGTGGGTGAACAGGTTCACGCTGTACGGATAGGGGATCTCCGCGTGCGTCAGGTCCTCGATGAGGTCGAGCTGGTGGGAGACGAACGCTACGTCGCGCTGGCGCACGGCCTGATCGGAGCGCATGAACTGTCCGCTGGCGATGGCGTCGTCCATGACGAGCAGGCTGGCCATGGCGCGGCGGATGTCGCCTTCGACGCCTTCCACCCAGATGATGTCGCCGCTGCGCTCCAGTTCCAGATTGAACTTGCACAGCATGCGCCGCAGGGAACGCAGATCCACCGCGATGGCGGATTCGCTGATGTAGAACCGTCCCCACAGCTCACTCATGCGGTATTGGCGCGGCGCGGTGATGAGCAGCCTTTTGATGATCTCGTCTCGACGCTCCACGGAGCTGAGGTGGCCGGAACGTTCCAGATCGGCGTTGCCGTCGCGCTGGGCGAAGTAGTTCGTGGAGTTGAGACGGTAGCCGCGGCCGCGCTGCGATTCGACGATCACGCCGTCCTCGGACTGTTCGTTGATGTGCTTGACGATGCGCGAGACGGTCTTCGTGGACACGCCCAGCACCGCGGACAGTTCCGATCCGGGAACGTAGTCACGGCGGTTCAGCAGGTAGCTGAGCAGTGATTTGTTATAGCCAGTCGCCATCGTCTTGCCTCCTTACACGGATAAATGTAAGGGAGCGGCGACGGCGAACCGACGGCTCTTCGGACACTGCTTTGTCCGTTGGCTGAGGACACGGCGTCCTGTCCGTAGCCTACGGACAGGACGCTATAAGGACCCCTATTAATTCACCCTTCACCCCAACTTACCGTTGATTTCGTGCAAATCGCACCTCTCCAAACTCTTGTTTTCGTGCAAATCCGACGAATCCTTACCGTCGATTTCGTGCAGTGACACCTTCGGAACGGCTTGATTCCAAGGAAGAAGCCCTTCCGTAAACGGACACCCCTATCTCACCTCTCCGCATGCTCGCGGATGGCGGTCACGGAACCGGCGTCGAATCCGTTGACGAGGCTCCACTGCACGGGGTCGGCGTCGAGCAGGGAGTCGCGGGTCTCGGCGAACTCGTCCTCCACGGCGCGGGCCGCCAGCGCCGCGTCCAACGCCACGGGAACGCCGCCGGCGGCGACGGACGCTTTGACGGCGAGGGTCTTGGCCCGGTCCACGACGTTCTTCAATGCGGCGCCGGAGATCACGTCAGCCAGATACAACGGACGCCATCGGCCCTGTTCGTCGCGCACGTCGGCCAGACGCCGGGCGGGCGTGGGCGCGAGCGCATCGTCCACGATCAGGGCGGCGGTCCGGTCGGCGTCCAATCCCGGCGCGAACGGCAGGGCGTCGCTCAGATGCCTGCGCACGATGGCCTTGGCGGCGGCCGCGTCCGGCCGGTCGATGCGGATCTTCACGTCGAGGCGTCCCGGACGCAGCACGGCCGGGTCGATCATGTCCACGCGGTTGGAGGCGCCGATGACCATGACGTTGCCGATGGATTCCACGCCGTCGAGTTCGGTGAGGAACTGAGGCACGATGGTGGTCTCCACGTCGGAGGAGACGCCGGATCCGCGCGTGCGCAGCAGCGAGTCCATTTCGTCGATGAACACGATGACGGGGCTGCCGTCCGCGGCGCGCTCGCGCGCGCGTTGGAAGATCTGACGGATGAGGCGTTCCGATTCGCCCACGTATTTGTTGAGCAGCTCCGGCCCCTTCACGGACAGGAACACGCCGCGCGCGCCCGCGCCGCGTCCGGTTCCGCCCATGCCCGCGTCTTCGGCGAGCGCGTGCGCGACGGCTTTGGCGATGAGCGTCTTGCCGTTGCCGGGAGGCCCGTAGAGGAGCACGCCTTTGGGGGCGCGCAGCTCGTAGCGTTCGTAGAGGTCGCGGTGTTGGAAGGGCAGTTGGACGGCGTCGCGGATGCGGTCGATCTGTCCGTCGAGTCCGCCGATGTCGTCGAAGGTGACGTCCGGGGTTTCCTCAAGGACGAGGTCGGCGTCGTCCTCGCGGGGCAGCGCGTCGAGGGCGATGCGGTTGGAGGGGTCCATGACGACGCGGTCGCCTGGACGCAGCGCGTTGTGGGCGATCGCGCCGGCGCGGCGTACGGCGACGGCGTTGCCGCCGTGGTCCGCGACGATGAGGCGTCCGTCTTCGAGGACGTCGGCGACGGTGCGGACCGTGCCGAGCGTGTCGGTGTCGCGTTGGTCGACGAGCGTCATGGACTCGTTGAGCAGGACGGTGCGTCCCGCGGCGAGGCGTGCGGCGTCGACGTTGGCGGCGACGGGCACGATGAGGCGGCGTGCGCCGGCGATGACTTCGGCGGTGGCGTGGCGTACGCCGAGGTCGTCGGTGCGGCTGGAGTCGACGCGCACCATGACGGCGAACGTCATGGGCGGTTGGGCGAGTTGCGTGAGTTGGGATTTCGCTTTGGTCAGTTCCTTGCCGGCGCGGTTGAGCGCTTCGGCGAGCGCGTGGTTCTTCGCCATGAGGCGGTCGTTGAGCGCCGCGAGGTCTTCGGTGCGGCGTGTGGTGTCTTCCCCGTTGCTTGTTGCCCCGTTCATGTGTGCTGGTGTGCTCCTCGCGCGATGTGCCGGCGTGGTGCGTGCCGGCTTTCCGGTTCCGTGTTCACTCTACGGCATGCGCGCGGCGTGGGGCGGGTCCGTTTCACGGCGGCGGACGCGTTGTCCGAAAGCGGGGCGGTGTTCGACGGTGGGCGGCGGGTCCGTCCTACAATCGGACGCATGTGTGAAGCCAGTACCGTTTGTTCCGGCGCCGCCGTGTCCGCCGCCGCGCCCACCGCTACGTCCGCCGCCGTCGCGTCCGCCGCCGATGACTATGCCGCTGCGCGTCCGTCGTTGGACCGTCCGGGCCTGCTGGTGATGGATGTGGATTCGACGCTCATCGACGAGGAGGTCATCGACGAGTTGGGCGAGGCGGCCGGTTGCGGTGCGCGCATCGCCCAGGTGACCGCGCGTGCGATGCGCGGCGAGTTGGATTTCCGTGAGGCGTTGGCCGAACGCGTGGCTCTGTTGGAGGGGCTGCCGGTCACGGTGTTCGACGAGGTGTATCGGCGGGTGCATTTCACGCGCGGCGCGTTGACGTTGGTGTCCGTGCTGCACGGGCATGGTTGGAAGGTGGGCGTGGTGTCCGGCGGATTCCATGAGGTGGTGGACCGTCTGGCCCGGGATGCGGGCATCGATCATGTGTTGGCGAACCGTTTGGAGGCGTCCGACGGCGTGTTGTCCGGTCGGACGGTCGGCCCGGTGGTCACCAGGGAGGTGAAACTGGAGGCGCTCAGGCGTTGGGCCGAGGAGGACGGCGTGCCGATGGCGGACACGGTGGCGGTGGGCGACGGCGCGAACGACATTCCGATGATCCGGGCGTCCGGGTTGGGTGTGGCGTTCTGCGCGAAGCCGCGCACGCGCGAGGCGGCGCCGGCCGCGGTGGACGAACGTGACCTGTCCAAGGTCCTCGATTTCCTGCGTTGACGCCCGATATGCGAGGGGCGGCGTTTGTATGGCGCCGCCCCTCGCGGCGTCTCGGGCCCGGCCCGAACGTCTTGGCCCGGTCCTCTTGGACCAATCCTCTTGGCTCAGGCGCAGCGCGCGTCTTCGGCGAGGCGGGCGCCGCGCGCCCAGTCGGCGGCGCGCATGGCCTTCTTGCCTTGGGCTTTGACTTCGACAAGTTCGAGCGGCGTGGTGCCGGTGCCGACCCACACGTTTTTCTTGCCTGCTGTGAGTTGGCCGGGGGCGAGCGTGGGCGGCGTGTTCGGGTTGGACCGATCGGCGGGGCGTGCGGCCAGGATGTGCAGGGTGATCGGTTCGCCGTCCGCTCCGTTGTGGAGCGTGCACCATGCGCCGGGGTTCGGCGTGCAGGCCCGGATCTGACGGTCGAGCGCTTCGAGGGGCGCGGCGAAGTCGAGTTTCGCGTCCTCCACGCGGATCTTGCGTGCGTAGGTGAAGCCCTCTTCGTGCTGCGGGGCGAACGTGGCCGTGCCCTCACCCACGCCGGCCAGCGCGTCCACGTACATGGGCGCGCCTTCCGTGGCGAGACGGTCGAGCAGTTCGCCGGACGTTTCGCGTCCGGTGAGCTCCACGGTCATCGTGGCCACGATGGGGCCGTCGTCCAATCCTTCGCCGACCTTGAACACGTCGGCGCCGCAGGTGGCGTCGCCGGCCCAGATGGCGCGCTGCACGGGGGCGGCGCCGCGCCATGCGGGCAGATTGGAGAAGTGCAGGTTGTACCAGCCGAGCGGCACGGCTTCGAGCACGTCCACGGGCAGGATGTTGCCGTAGGCGATGACGGCGGCGATGTCCGCGCGCAGGTCGCGCAGCGTGTCGAGGAAGCCTTCGTCACGCGGTTTGGCGTCGATGACGGGGATGCCGAGTTCCAGTGCGGCGGCCTTGACGGGGCTGGGCTTGAGTTTGCGGCCGCGGCCGGTGGGCGCGTCGGGGCGGGTGAGGGCCGCGACGACCTCGAAGCGCGGGTCGGCGGCGAATGCCTTGAGCGAGGGCACGGCCGCTTCGGGCGTGCCGGCGAACAGCAGTCTGAGCATATGCGGTGTCTCCTTGGGAATGGTCTGGTCTTGCCGTGAACGGGGAAGGCTAGCGGACGGCGGGGATGTCCACGCCGGCCTCGATGAGCAGTTCGCGCAGCTTCACCGGATCGCGGAAGCGCACGCCGCGGATGCCGGCCGCGTTCGCGCCGACCACGTTCATGGCCTTGTCGTCGATGAACACGGCGCCGTCCGCCGTGATGCCGAACTCCTTGAGGGCGCGCTCGTAGATGTCCTTGTGGGGTTTGCGCAGCTTCACGAAGCCGGACACGATCTTGCCGTCGAGCCTGCCGAGGATGGGCGTGGTGCGTTCGGCGATGGGATACAGTTCCTTCTCCCAGTTGGACAGGCCCCACACGCCCACGCCGGCGGCTTTGAGGTCGTCGATGAGCACGCGCGCGCCGGGCACCACGCCGGTCAGGGAGTCCTCGAAGTTGTCGAGGTAGTAGCGCAGGATGTCGGCCCATTCGTCGCCCTTGCGCTCGCGCACCCACGCGACGCCCTCCTCCTGCGTGGCGCCGCCGTCCATCATGTCGTTCGCGTCGTAGAAGCCGGACACGTCGTTGTCGAAGAAGCGTTCGATGGTCTCGCGTCCGTAGCGCGGGATGAGCACCGCCTCCGGGGTCCAGTAGATGAGCACGTTGCCGAAGTCGAAGATCACGTCCGTGATGGGCTTGCCCGCGTTCGCGGCGGCCTCGCCGTCCGCCACGAGCACGTCGTATTCCATATCCGGCTCTCCCGGCCATCCCTTCATCGCGGCACCTCCTGTGCGTTTCGTCGTCTCGCGTTGCAGCACCCATGTTCCCACGCGCGCGGGACCCGCTTCCCTGCGGGCATACAGCCGCAAACCACCCGTTTTCCGGCTGTAAGCCTGCAGGCGGGAACGGGGCTGACGGGGCACGGAGCCGACCGGATGCCGCAGGCTACGGCTAGATGAGGTCCTTGCGGTCGAGTTGGAAGCGCAGTTCGCCGGGGTCGCGCGAGGCCGCGTGGCGCGCCGATTCCACGCGCAGACGCGCGGCCAGCTCCTCGCGCATCCCATGGGGCACGCGCACCACGGCGCGCACGCGGTCGGCGGTGATCTCCAGCTCGCGCGCGTCCACGGTGCGCGGCGGCGCGATCGGCACCGGGCCGAGCACCGCAGGCATCGAAGCGGGGAACGAATCGGCCGCGCCCCCATCGGACGCCATCGCCGGCATAACGCCATCGGACATGCCCGCAACACCCGCCATCGGACACCATGCCAGGTCGCCGTCCACGGCGCCCACCGAGCGCAGCGCGCGCTCCACCGCATCACGACGACCCCACACGCACGCCACGGACACCGCCGGCGGCATGCCCGTCTCGCACCGGTCCGCCAACTCGCCCAACGCCAGCACGGACGAATTCCACAACATGAGCGAACGGGCGATGAGCGGATCGGTCTCCCCGATCAGCAGCACCTGGCCGCCCCGCACGCGCGGCGCGCACAGGCCGGCCACGCGCATCCACGAGGACAGCGTGTCCACGCGAGCGTCCAACCCCGGCGCGTACAGGCTCGTCCACGCGTCGAGGATCGCCACCGCCGCATACGAACCGTACCCCGTCTCGGACAGCGGCGAGGACGAATCGAACCGGACGCGCTCACCCGTCTCGCGCCGCTCCCCCGACATGCGCCGCGCCGACTCGATGCGCGCGTCCGGATTGTCGCCCTGCGGCGGCACGGACAGGCCCTCGCGCAACGCCGCCTCGCGCATCTCGTCGCGCGGGGGCGCCGCGGGCATGCGCACGCGCGGCTCGGCGCCCGGCGTGGCGATCACGATGAGCGGCCGATGATCCACCTCACGCACCACGCCGCCGGGCTGGCTCGGACTGGACAACACCACCGGCACGTCGCGGAACAGGCCGCGCAGCTCCTGCGCGGTGCCGGCCGCGCCCACGCGCACCACACGCATGCGGTCGCCACGGCAATGCGGGCACGTCCAATTCGACGCGGCGGCATTGCACCATCGGCATCGCGGCACGGACGTGCCGACCACACGCTGCAACGGCCCCGTGCAGCGCGCGCAACGCGCCTGACGCAGGCACCGGCGGTTCGCGCAGCTGAGACTCTCCGCCACGCCGTCGGAGGGAATGGAGAACAGGACCGGACCGGACTCCAACGCGGCGCGGATGTTGCGCACCGCCGCATGGGGCACGCGCGCGCCTATGGAGGGATCGGCCAGACGCGCCAGCTCCTCACGGTTGAGCCAACGCACCCACGGCGCGGTCTGCGCCAGCACGCTCGGCAACGGACGCACGGGGGTGCTGCGGCCGCTGACCGCGGTCGGTTCGGGACGCACGCCGCCCGGAAGCCCGGACACCTCCATCTGGCTCAGGGGCGTGCGCGCCGCCGCGAGCGCGACGAACACGCCGTCGTGCGCCTGCGCGCGCAGACGGAGCACGCCGCGCGCCTGCGCGTACGGCATCATGCCGTCCGCATGCTGGTAGGCGCCGTCGTCCATGACGGCGAACAGGGACGGGCCGGAGACGGGCGCGTACATGGCGGCGCGCGTGCCGATCACGCAACGCACGCTTCCGGCGGCGACGGCGAGGTAGGCGCGGTAGCGGTCGGCCGGAGGCATGTCGGCGCTGAGCACGGCCACGTCGCCGCGCCATCCGCCGGTGCCGACGCCGCCGGTCGGGCCGAACGGCGTCAGCCCCAGCCGGACCAACGCGTCCATGAGATCGCGGATCTCCCGCATGCCGGGCAGCACCACCACCGCGCCGCGGCCGGCCGCCATCGATTCGACCGCCATCCACGCCAACGCGTCGGCGGCCTGTCCGTTGCCGGGCAACGGGTCGAAGACGAAGGAGCGGAAGGAACGGCCGTGCAGCGCGTCGCGCAGATCGCGCACCTCGCGCTCGTACATGCGTTCCATGCGCGAGAAGGCGCGGTCGGCGGCCGGGGAGCACGGCGGACGGGCCGATGCGGAAGGCATGGCCGATGCGGACGATGCGAGACCGTCCACAAGACGCTGCTCGCGTTCGACCTTGGCGACGCGCGGCGGCACCGCCAGACGCAGGATGTTGGCGCGCGTGCCGCCGTACGCATCCGCGACGAGCGTGATGTCGCGGCGCATCCGTTCCGGAACGAGCACGTCGGCGCCGACCATGCGCTCCAGATAACGCAGCGACGAGGAGGGGGTGTCGCTGGAGGCGGCGCGCTCCCAGATGACGCCGTCCACGCGCCGTCCGCCGAAACGCACGCGCACGAGTCTGCCGGGAAGCGCCTTGTCCGTGTCCTTCTCGTCGATGAGATAGTCGAACGTCTGTCCCAAATGGACGGCCTGCACGTCGAGCACGACGCGCGCCACCGGATCATGCGCGGCGGGCGTATGCGACGCGGGCGCGCGACGACGCCGCTTGCGGGGGGCGAACCCGTCAAACGCCAACTGTTCCGCGTCGCTCATGGTCATACATCGTTATGGTAGCGGCATGCGCGGCTCTCACGCCGCGCATGCCGTCCCTTTCCTTTACGGGCGTACGCCGTGGGACGCGACGCCCGACGCATCTCAGCGCAGTTCCGCGACGGCGGCCCGCAGGGCCTCGACGCGGTCGGTGCGCTCCCACGGGAATTCGACGTCGGTGCGGCCGAAGTGTCCGTAGGCGGCGGTCTTCGCGTAGATGGGACGCTTGAGGTCCAGTTCGTCGATGATCGCGGCGGGACGCAGGTCGAACACGCGGCGCACGGCGCGCTGGATGAGCTCGCGGGTCACGCCCTCGGCTTCGGTGCCGAAGGTCTCCACGTTGATGGAGACCGGATCGGCCACGCCGATGGCGTACGCCACCTGCACCTCCACGCGGCGCGCGAGGCCGGCGGCCACGATGTTCTTCGCCACCCAACGCGTGGCGTACGCGGCGGAACGGTCCACCTTGGACGGGTCCTTGCCGCTGAACGCGCCGCCGCCGTGGTGGGCGGCGCCACCGTACGTGTCCACGATGATCTTGCGGCCGGTCAGGCCGGAATCGGCCGCGGGGCCGCCCAGCACGAACGAACCGGTCGGGTTGACGAGCTGGCGGTAGTCGTCGTGCGGGACCGCGTCGCCGAGCACCTCGTCCAGCACCGGGTCGATGACGTGCTCCCTGAGCTGCGCCTCCAGCCACCCGTGCGCGGCCTCGGGATCGTGCTGCGTGGAGATGAGCACGGTGTCCACGCGCAGCGGACGGTTCTCCTCGTCGTATTCGATGGTGACCTGCGTCTTGCCGTCCGGGCGCAGGTGCGGCACCTCGCCGGACTTGCGCACCTCGGTCAGACGGTGCGCCAGACGGTGCGCCAGATGCACGGGCAGCGGCATGAGCACGTCGGTCTCGTCGGTGGCGTAGCCGAACATCACGCCCTGGTCGCCCGCGCCTTGGGCCTCGTAACGCTCCTCGCGCCCGGCCGCGGACTCCTGCTCGGCGTTGAGGCGGGCCACGCCCTGGTTGATTTCCGCGCTCTGTTCGGTGAGCGCCACGATCACGCCGCACGAGTCGGCGTCGAGGCCCACCTCGGAGGAGGTGTAGCCGATGCGGCGCAGCGTCTCGCGCACTTTGGACTGCACGTCCACGTAGCCTTCGGAGGTGACCTCGCCGAAGACGAGGAACACGCCCGTGGCGGCGGACGTCTCGACGGCGACGTGCGAATGCGGGTCCTGACGCAGCAGGTCGTCGAGGATCTCGTCGGAGATCTGGTCGCACACCTTGTCCGGGTGGCCTTCGGTCACGGACTCGGCCGAGATGAGCTTGCGTTCGATGGTCATATCATCCCTACTTTCGGACTTATCGCCCCGCGGACGCGGAGCACAATGATACGGAATTTGCGGTTGCGGTTGCGATTGGGCGGCGGGCGCAGCCGGAGGCACGGCCGCAGCCGGGGCGCGGCCAAGCGAGGCGCGGATACAACGGGAGGCGACGGTGCGGCGACAAAAAAGGCCCGTGCCGGGCCTAGCGGTCGGCGCGAGCCTTCAGGTCTGCGTCGCGCGCCCCGACATCCGACCGGGACGGCGGGACGCGACGGGAGGTCAGTTGCCTTCGGTCAGGTCGTCCTCGCCGAGGGTCTCCTCGAGCAGGCCGTCGTTGATCTCGCGGAAGGCGATGGACAGCGGCTTCTCGTTGTTCTGGTACTCCACGAGCGGGCCGACGTTCTGCAGCAGGCCCTCGTTGAGCTGGGTGAAGTAGGAGTTGATCTGGCGGGCGCGCTTGGCGGCGAAAATCGCCAGAGCGTACTTGGAGTCGGCGTGCTCCATGAGCGCGTCGATCGACGGGCTGGCCAGTCCGGTCGGGGTCGGACGGGTGCCGAACTCCTCGACCTCCACTGCCTGGGTGTCTTCTGCCATATTCGTTATCTCCAAATCATGGGAAATCGTCTCAACCGCAATAAGTGTAGCCGTATGCGGGGACGCGGGCAAGACGAAAACCGGCCGGACCGTGCGGCGCGGCCGGGCTAGGCCCGAAACGGGGCCGGGCCGGACGGCGCGGTTTCAACGCCACAGGTTGCATTCGCATTCGGAGGCGCGCAGCCTGGGCCTGCCCTCCACCACCTCCACGCGCGGCGGGGGCGCCGGCTCGCCCTCGCGCGCGGCGCGCACCCGCTCGTGGAGCATACGGAAGGCGCGTTCGCCCATCTCCAAGAAGTTCTGGCTGTAGCTGGTGAGCGCCGGATTCCACATTGCTGCGAAGTTCTGGTCGTCGAAGCCCACCACGCTCACGTCGTCCGGCACCTGCTTGCCCATGTCGTTGAGGCCTTTGACCACGGCCACGGCGATCTCGTCGCCGCCGGCGAACACGGCGGTGACGTCGTCGCGGCGCGCGAGCATGCGCCCGGCCTCGGCGGCCTCCTCCAGATCGGATCCGGAGACCAGCACCGGCTCGGGGACGCGCGCGCCGCGTTCGGCCAGGGCGTCGCGCCATCCGTTGGTGAGCGTGTTGTCCGTGGGACCGCGACGGGCCGTGACGTGGAAGACGGTCTCATGGCCGAGGTCGAGCAGACGCAGCGTCATCCATCGTCCGCCTTCGCGTTCCGCGTTGACCACCTGATAGTCGCCGTCGCCGAAGCTGCCGCCGACCACCACCATGGGCAGGTCCTTGGGGATGTGGGTCAGGGCCTCGATGCCGGCACGGTCGTATTCGTAGACGATGACGCCGGCCGGGCGCACGGACAGTCCCATGCGCACGCGCGCCTCCACCGATTCCATATCCGATTCGTCCAGCGAGACGATGTTGAGGAGGAACCCCTGGCCGTGCGCGGCGGCCTCCACGCCGTGATTGGTGGCGGAGGTGGAGAATGCGGAGGGATTGGCGGCGAACACCACCACCGTATCCATCTCCCTGTTGGACAGGGCGCGGGCCACGATGCTGGGTTCGTAGCCGAGTTCCGTGATGGCGGCGGCGATACGGTCGCGTTTCTCCGCGGACACGTTGACGGTGCCGTTGAGGAAGCGCGAGACGGTGGGCGCCGAGACGCCCGCCAGTCGGGCGACATCCTTGATGACGGGTCTGGACCGTCCGGTGCTTCTGGCCATGCTTCCCTCCCGAAGATGCTGCGCGGTCCGTCGTTTCCATCTGCCGACCATATCGGACGCGACACGCGACACGCCGAGACGGACGGTTTCGCATCGAACCGGTTCACATCCCAAATGGCGCCATTCCGCCAATCGAACGCCCTTCCATCGAACGAAATCAGCCGACGGCGATATGCGCGTCTTGCGCCCGTCGGACGTTCATACTATTCTGAAACCGGTTTCAAACCAAGCGTGAAACCAACGAACATACGAAAGGAACCGAGATGAACCTCAAGAAGTCCATGATTCGCGGCCTCGCCATGTACGGCGCCAGCTCCATGATCTCCAGCGGCTACGCCAACGCCAAGGTCCTCTCCGACCTCGCCGAGATCGCCCGCGACGAGCGCTGAACCGGACGCTCCCCCACGGGAACGAACCGCGCATAGTCACCACCCGGTGAACCGCACCGGATTCCCATACGAAGAAAAAACGAAGCCACAGGCTTCATCAGGAAAGGAAAAACCATGTCCCTCAAGGATTCCATGATTCGCGGCCTCGCCATGTATGGCGCCAGCTCCATGTCCCAGTACGCCGCCGGCAACGCCAGGGTGATCACCGACATCATCAACACCGCCGACAAGACCGCCCGCTGAGACACCTTCGCACGGCCGGGCTAACGGCCGAACACGCGGACCGGCGAAGACAGGACCGGCACCGCACCGAATGAGAAACCGGACAACGACGTCCACCATTCTCCCTTTTCGTTCTTGCATTCTTGCGCTTCATATTCCCGCCTCTTATCGCCTATGATCCAGACGCTGCCACGGTGAACGAAAACCGCCGTCTTTCACCGACCATGGCAAAACGACCTGCCACGGTCAGGCCGAATCGCATGTTTTCGGACCATCGTGGCAATGCGACATCGGACATCTTCGGGACTGCAGTATGCAAAAGCCTGAAATTTCAACGATTCGCCTTATCGGGCTTTTACCACGGTCCTCACTTGCATCGATTGACATGATGACCGTGGCGGGTTTGGCAGCCACGGTCATCGAAAAAGCATCGTTTCGTGCGACCGTGGCAGAATAACCTGCCACGGTCGCACGAAACCCGCGCCATGGCCCGACCGTGGCAGACGTTCCGGACTTGCCGGGAGGAAAACGCGCCTCCCAGGCCCGAACGGTTCCACATTGTGGCTTCACGGCGCGGCGCGACGCCGTTCGGGGCTTGAATGGAGCCATGACTGAAATGCGATCTGCCAAACTCATGTCCGGCCGCGTCTTCGCAGGCGCGCGCGCCCTCTACCGGGCCGCCGGCGTCAAGGGCGAGGACATGGGCAAGAAGCCCATCATCGCCATCGCCAACTCCTTCGACGAGTTCCTCCCCGGCCACGTCCACCTCAACAAGGTCGGCCGCATCGTCTCCGAAGCCATCAAGGAGGCGGGCGGCATCCCGCGCGAGTTCAACACCATGGCCGTGGACGACGGCATCGCCATGGGCCACACCGGCATGCTGTACTCCCTGCCCTCCCGCGACATCATCGCGGACACCGTGGAATACCAGTGCAACGCCCACTGCGCCGACGCCCTCATCTGCATCCCCAACTGCGACAAGGTCGTGCCGGGCATGCTCATGGCCGCGCTGCGCCTGAACATCCCCACCGTGTTCGTCTCCGGCGGTCCGATGGAGGCCGGCTTCACCGTCCTGCCCGACGGCACCGTCAAGAAGAACACCGACCTCATCGACGTGATGTACGCCTCCGCGGACGACAGCCTGTCCGACGAGGACCTGCTCGCCTACGAGAAGTCCGTGTGCCCGACCTGCGGCTCCTGCGCCGGCATGTTCACCGCGAACTCCATGAACTGCCTGACCGAGGCCATCGGCCTGGCGCTGCCGGGCAACGGCACCATCCTCGCCTCACACAAGTTCCGCAGGGAGCTGTTCGAGCGTGCCGGTCGCAAGGTCGTCGAAATCGCCAACCAGTACTACCGCGACGACGACGCCTCCGTGCTGCCGCGCTCCATCGCCACCAAGGAGGCGTTCGAGAACGCCATGACCATGGACGTGGCCATGGGAGGCTCCACCAATACCGTGCTGCACATCCTCGCCATGGCGCAGAGCGCCGACGTGGACTTCACGCTCGACGACATCGAACGCATCAGCCACACCGTGCCGTGCATCTGCAAGGCGTCCCCGTCCGGCCCGTGGGAGATCTCCGACGTGCACCGCGCCGGCGGCATCACCGGCATCCTGGGCGAGCTCGACCGCGCCGGCAAGCTGCACCGCAACGTCTCCTCCATCGACTATCCGTCTCTTGAGGCGAAGCTCGCCGACTGGGACATCATGCGCGACACCTGCACCGAGGAGGCCAAGCGCATGTATCAGGCCGCGCCGGGCGGCATCGTCTCCCCCGATCCGTGGACGCATGAGACGCTGTTCGACGATCTGGACCGCGACCGCGTCAACGGCGCCATCCACGACATCGACCATCCGGCCGTCACCGAAGGCGGTCTGGCCGTGCTGCGCGGCAATCTTGCGCCCGACGGCTGCGTGGTCAAGACCGCCGGCGTACCGCAGGAGATCTGGAAGTTCCGCGGACCGGCGCTCGTGGTCGAATCGCAGGAGGAGGCCATCAAGGTCATCCTCGACGACACGCTGAAGCCGGGCATGGCGCTCGTCATCCGCTACGAGGGTCCCAAGGGTGGTCCGGGTATGCAGGAGATGCTCTATCCGACCTCGTTCGTCAAGGGCAAGGGCATCGGCAAGGAGGTGGCCCTGCTGACGGACGGCCGCTACTCCGGCGGCTCCTCCGGCCTGTCCATCGGCCACATCGCGCCCGAGGCGGCGAACAAGGGTCCGATCGCCCTCATCAGGAACGGCGACATCATCAACATCGACATCCCCGCTCGCACCGTGGACGTGGAGCTGTCCGACGAGCAGCTCGCCGAACGCCGCACCGAACTCGAAGCCGGCGACGGCTACAAGGCGCACCGCGACCGTCAGGTCTCCCAGGCGCTCAAGGCCTACGCCGCGTTCGCGCGATCCGCCGACAAGGGCGCCACGCGTGATCCGGAGCTCATCGACAGGCTCTCCGGTCTGGCCTGATAGGGTCCGAGGAACCCTCTTGCCATAGGCTATGGAATCCCTGCATCCGATCACCCGGCTGCGGGGATTCGTCTTTCATGCGGCGCATTGACTCTTGATGCGGTACACCGGTTGACCAACCAACATGCAATCCGCTACAATGTTCGTCGTACGGTACACAGCTGTACCATCCGACGAACATCAACGACGGTTCGCTGGACGACTGAGGAGAACACCGCAAGGGAGCATATATGGGCATCAAAGCCTTCATACGGGGAGCCGCAGCATTCGCCATCATCGGAGGCATGGCGTTCGCTGGAATCCCCGCAAGTCAAGCAATGGAAATCACAGGGGCGACGACGTTGAACGTCTCAACATCCGTGATCCCCAACACCGCCATCAGTATCGCAGACACCGGCACCACCATCGTCAACGACACGTTCTGGAAGGACACGGAAGGCAATCCCATCTACTCCCAAGGCGGAGGCATCTTCGACTTCACCGACCCCGCGACGGGTACGACCAAACACTACTGGTACGGCGTCCATTTCGAGGAAGCCGAAGAATACGCGGCCAACCCCACCGCGGCGATCAACCACAACACATTCAAATCCGTGGACGTCTACAGCTCCGAAGATCTGGTCAACTGGACCAACGAGGGACAAGCCTTGAGCCGCGAACAGGCCGATGCCTTCTCCGCCGACTTCGGGGGCAGAAGCGCCGGATGGGTGTGCCGCATGGGCGTCGCCTACGTCAAGTCCCTCGGCGAATACGCCATGTTCATCCAGCATGAGATGCCTACCGACGACACCGGAAAGAACTTCGATAAGAAGGTCCTGCTCGCCACCTCGGACACGCCGGCAGGCCCATTCAAGGCCGACCGTCGCCTCAACATGAAGGATTACGGCCTGGGCACCACCAACACCGGAGATCAGACCGTGTTCCAGGACACGGACGGCACCTGCTATCTCGTCTACTCGTACGGCAGCGGACGCGGGTCGATGTGGGTGGCCGAAATCGGCGAGCGGGACGGACGCGTGGACCTCATCAATCCCACGAAGATCTACCAAGGCAAGGGACGTGAGGGCAATGCGCTCTTCAAATATCAAGGCAAATACTATGCCGCGGCATCCGACCTGTTCGGATGGGATTCCTCACGCATCCACTACCTCGTATCGGACAACGTCTTCGGGCCATACACGCCCACGAACCAGACCGTGATCATGGACGGCAGCAGGGAGGACTTCGGCCATATCACGCAGACGGGCTTCTATTACACCGTGCACGGCTCCGAGCAGGAAACCGTCATTCACGCGGGCGACCGTTGGGCTGATTTCGCCGGCAACGGCATCGGATACAACCAGTGGAATCCACTCTCGTTCGACGAACAGGGAACCCCCTCGTTCAATTCCATGAGCCGATGGTCGCTGGACGCATCCACGGGACGCTGGAACGTCGATGAAGCCAACGACTACGTGCTCAACGGCACGTTCGAAGCGGACCGCGTCACCCTCGGAGCGAACGGATACTCCGATAAGGACGGCAATCCGATAGAGGACTTGGCCGGTTGGACGCGAAGCGACCCGACCTCGGTGAGCAATGACGGCGACAAAGCCGGCCGCGTGGGAGATTACAACCTGCAGTTCAAGTCGTCCACGGCGTACAGCACGAAGGTCGAACAGACCATCGCCCCGCGACGTTTCGCATTGCCCGACGGCACCTACACCCTGTCCGCATGGCACATGAGCGTCAAGGACATCAAGAACGCCCGCTTGTACGCCGTTTCCAACGGTCAGACCTATGAGACGAGCATTGCGGCGTCCACGAACGGCGAATGGGTGGAAGACAGCGTTCCCGTCATGGTCAGCGGCGGAGAGGTCACCGTGGGCATCAGCGTGGAAGGCGACGCGGACGACATGCTCCGTGCCGACGACATCTCCCTGATTCGTGTCGACGGGTCCGGAGACGGCGGATCTACCGATCCCGATCCGGCACCGAATCCGGATCCCGATAAGCCGGGACCGGATCAGACCATCGATTCCAAGGAACGTCTGACCAATGGAGGATTCGAGAACGGCGACTCCTCCGCATGGACACTTACCCCTCGCAACGACACCGCGCTTGGCGCGGTGACGGTGAAGGCCAAAGACGCCCGTTCCGGCGGCTATGCGCTCGGCTCGTGGACCAGCGGCGTCCAGGACTATGAGATGACGCAGACCGTGACCGATCTTCCCGAGGGATGGTACGAACTGTCCGGATGGGCCCAGGGACAGAACGACCATAACGACGACGTCACGCTCGACCTGCTTTCGGGAGACGACGTTCTGGGTTCCTCAAAGGTAACGCTGGCCGGCACAACCGACGGCAAGACCTATGACTGGACCCAATCCACGACGCTCGTTCACTTCGAGGGCGGGGACCTCACCGCACGCCTGAGCGTCAAGGCGGATGCCGGCGCATGGGCGTCCTACGATGATTTCTCGCTGCGACAGGTGGAATCCCCCGCCGTGGATTCCATCGAAGTCGGCACGATGCCGACGAAGACCGAATACCGGACCGGCGAAAGCCTCGATGCCGACGGATTGACCGTCATCGCAGTCTATCATGACGGCCAAGGCAACGAAGTTCGTCTGCCTCTGGACGAATCCGAATACACGCTGTCCGGTTTTGACTCCTCCAAGGCCGTCGAGGCCCTTGACGTGACCGTCACGCTGAAATCCGATGAATCGAAAACCGCTTCGTTCGCAGTGAACATCACGGCCAGACCCGAAACCGGCCCCGGCACCGACGGCGACGGCTCGGGCGACGGCTCGGGCGACGGCTCAGAAGACGGCGGCACCTCCGAGGGAGACCAGACGCCGGATGCGGACGACGACCAAGGCAATACGGGCACGACGAGCGAGAACAAGCCTGCCGAATCGGCCAAACCGGCCAAGCGGACCAAGCATCTGCCGGCCACAGGCGTATCCTGCTCCGGAGTCGCCGCGCTGGCGGCGGCCTCGATCATCGGAGCGACGGTGGCCATCGCGTTGCGTCGCCGCATGTCATCCGACCGATGACCACATAGGAATCGTATAAAGATTCATAAGAACCGAAACCGCACCATCGATTGCCGGACTGGAGTCATTCTGATTCGATGATCGGTGGAGCGGTTTCTCATAGTCAGTACGGCGGCAATCTCACCATAGTCCACGCGAATCGTTGCGCTCCGCCTGTCACCACTTATGACGGCCGGTGGCGATGAGATGGTCGATGTCCTCGTATGCGTTACGCAGGCTTTCCTGATGATACGTCTCGTACATATCGCTGATCTCCTGCGTGATTCCATGCTCGTCCCATTCGCGCAGCACCTCCGCAGTGGCACGGTTCCGCGCTCGCGCATAGCTTTCGATGAGCAGCAAGAAGAATTCGGTTTCCTTGTCCATCGCGCCTCTCATTCCCCACGCAGACTGACGCAGTTCCGCGGGTCGCCCGTGATTCGCTCGGCTTCCCACATGTCGAAGACGGCACGTGCCGGATACGCGCACAGACCGTTATCCTCATCCTCGAGCAGACCATGCGTCTCCGACATAAGGAAACTGCGTACCGCTTCTATGGGCTCGTAGTCATATTTGTCGATGATACGACTCACCACCTCTTTGTTGTAATAGTCGATGGCGTAATGCGGAATCCTGTTCATAAGCTCAACACCTCCACATAATGCAGGAGTTCAAGAGCCGCCGGACTCTTGAACGCGACTTGGTCGCTGAGTTTCTCCGGCAGCAGACGTCGTATGGCTTCTTGCTCGGTGAGATATCCATCCAAGTACATCAGAAGCACTCCCACCGTCCTGTCATCGGCCACCGGTCCTCGGACTATGTCCCACATACCCTCCACGGATTCACCCTTCCGATTCGCAGCCACGAATCGCAACCAGCGGGCATCCGGTTCCGTGAAGCGCAGCACCGCGAGATTCGACAAATCCGATTCATCGAAATCGTAGACCGTCACCGTCGGACGGCCTATGCCGCGTATCCGTGCGGTACGCATGGCCCAAGTACGCGCCTGTCTGATGTCGGAGGTGACGTAAAACCCTCGACCGAAATCAAGATCGCGGTATTTCTTGAGCAGCCTCGGCTCACCAACCTCGACGTTGCTGCCATGATACAAACGCACGGGGGTCTCCTTTCTCGCACCAGGCTGCATGGTGAAACGGCCCTGACGCTAGCTTAGCGGCTTTCCCATGCAAAGGGTAAAGGTTCAGGCACGCAGAATGTCGGACACAGCGACGGCCACCGCTCAAATGCACGCTCCATCAAGTGGTCCGGCACGCGGTCTTGTCCTTGGAGGGGCATAGCGTCGCGTGGTGCAGGGGAACCCGCGAGGCGGGTTGAGAAAGGCTTCGGCCTGACCCTTAGAACCTGTTGGTTGACACCTACGTAGGGAGCAATGATATGAGCGAACTCTCGCATACCCCACCGAACCTCCGCCACGCCGTCGAAGTAGCCGTGGACGACCCCATCCGCACAGCCGTGGCCCAGGCCATGCGCGACGTGCGCGCGCGGACGCCACTGGCGCCGTCGTTCACCAATTTCGTGACCATCAACCTCGTGGCCAACGCCCAGCTGGCCGCCGGCGGCGCCGCCGCCATGAGCTTCCTGGCGGACGACGTGATCGCCACGTCCGCCGTCTCCGGCGCCGACTACGTCAACGTGGGCACGCCCATGCCCTTCCACGAGGAGGCGCTCGCGCGGATCGCCCAGGCCTTCCATGAGTCGGGGCATAAGTGGGTGCTCGATCCGGTGGCGGCCGGCGTGGGGGCGACGCGCACCGCCATCCTCACCTCCTTCCGTGACGTGCCGCCCACCATCGTGCGCGGCAACGCCTCGGAGATCATCGCACTCGACGCCATGTGGGGCCTGGCCGAGGCCGAAGGCGCCGACGCCCCGGGCGCAAGCCGCCCCAAGGGCGTGGAGTCCGTGGACGAGGTGGACGCCGCCGTCGAGGCCGCCGGACGCCTGGCCCGCCACATGGCCTCCAAGCGCACGGACGGACGGACGGCCGTGGCCGTCTCCGGCGAGGTCGACCTGGTGACGGACGGCGCGCGCACGTACCGCCTGCCCGGCGGCAGCCCGCTCATGACGAAGATCACCGGCGCCGGCTGCTCCCTCGGCGGCGTCACCGCCGTCTATCTGGCCGTCACGGACCCGCTGACCGCCGCCCTGGCCGCCTCCCTGCTGTACAACCGCGCCGGCGAACTGGCCGAGGCGCGCGCCGAAGGACCCGGCTCCTTCCAGACGCATCTGCTGGACGCCCTGTGGAACCTCACGCCGCAGCAGGTCGCCGCCTCCCCCATCCTGTTCGACGAGGTCGCCTCCCACCGGCGCTGACCCGCCCGCGCCATCGCCTCCAAGAAAGGAACACCCATGCGCTTCCCCTATGATTCCCTGCGCCATCGCTTCGACCCGTCCGCGTATCTCGTGCTCGGCCCGCAGGACACGCACGGCCGGCCCGTCGAGGACGTCGTCGCCGCGGCCCTGGCCGGCGGCGTGACCTTCGTGCAGCTGCGCGCCAAGCCGGGCGACGCCGCCGACATCGTGGCGTACGCCCGCCGCATCGCCCGCGCCATCGCCGAGGCGGGCAAGGCGGACACGGTGCCGTTCGTCATCGACGACCGCGTGGACGCCGCATGGCAATGCCGCCGCGAAGGCATCAAGGTCGACGGCGTGCACGTCGGCCAAAGCGACATGGACCCGCTCGCCGCGCGCGAACTGCTCGGCGACGACGCGATCATCGGCCTGTCCGCGGACCTGCCCGAACACATCGAGGCCGCCAACGCCCTGCCCGAAGGCACCATCGACTACATCGGCGCGGGCCCGCTGCACCTGACCGCCACCAAACCCGACTGCGCCATCGTGGAGGCGGACGGCTCCAGACACACGCTGGACGAGGGGCGTCTCGACGCGCTGTGCCGGGCCAGCCGCCATCCGGTGGTCGTCGGCGGCGGCGTGCACGAGGAGGACGTGCCCATGCTGGCGCATTCCGGCGCGGACGGATGGTTCGTCGTCTCCGCCATCGCGGGCGCCGCGAATCCCGAAGCCGCCGCACGCCGGCTCGTCGAGGCATGGAAGGCCAACCGCGCCGCCTAGTGTATCGTTTGACGTATGGTCACGATGAAGGATATCGCGCGGCGCGCGGGGGTTTCGGTTTCCACGGTCTCATTGGTGATGAACGACCGTGACGAGGGCCGGGTCAAGTCCGACATTGCCGCGCGCGTGCGCGACATCGCCGGACGGCTCGGATACAGGGTCAATCCGATGGCCAGCTCGCTGCGCACCAATCGCACGCGCATCCTCGGCTTCATCAGCGAGGAGGTGGCTACCACGCCGTACGCGGGCGGCATGATCCTGGGCGCGCAGTCCGCGGCCAGCCAGCTGGGCTACATGCTCATCACCGTCAGCACGGACGGCGGTATGGACGAGAACGACGAGATCTCCGCGCTCAAGCGCTACGGCGCGGACGGTTTCCTGTATGCGAAGATGTCGAACCGCGTCACGGACGTGCCCGAACGCCTCTCCCGCCAGCCCGTGGTGCTCGTGGACGCCACGGACCGCGCCGGCCTGCTGCCGAGCGTGGAGCCGGACGAGTTCCGCATCGGCTACGACGCCGCCACACGCCTCATCGAGGCGGGATGCGAGCGTGTCGCCTACGTGGGATGCAGCGAGAACATGATCGCACAGGATGGTCGACTGGCCGGCTACCGCGCCGCCTTGGAGGCGGCGGGCCGCGAATACAGCGAACGGCTGGTGCGCAACGTGCTCAACAACGGTCCGGCCCTGCGCGCGGTGTCCGACCTGTTCGACTGGGAACAGCCGGACGGCGTGTTCTGCTTCAACGACGCGCGCGCCTGGTACGTGTACGAGTGCGCGGCCCGCCGCGGTCTGACGATCGGCCGCGACGTGTCCGTGGTGGGCGTGGACAACCACCGCGTGTTCGCGGAGACGTTGGAGCCGCAGCTGACGACGGTGGAGCTGCCGCATTTCGAGATGGGCTATTGGGCGGCCGCCAAACTCGTGTCCGTCATCGAGGGCCGTCCGCTGGACGATTTGGAGTGGCCGGATACGGTCGCGCCGATGCCGCCCATCGACGCCGCCGTTCCGGCGAAGATTCACTGCACGCTCATCGAGAAGGGTTCCGTGCGCGGCTAGGCCGCGGCCCGGCCCGTCCGGCGCCGCCGAGGCGGCGTCGCGCCTCCCTTCGACGGAGGCCGACTCCTTCCGGGGCCTCCCGCGCGCGGGAGGCCCCTTCGCATATCCGAGCCGCACCGCCCCGGCGGGTGCGGCTCGGACGCCGCCGCGCCCCGGTCTCTTTCCGCACGCCCCATCGGACACCGACGGACCTCTTTCCCCCGACACATCTCCCCCCATCTCACCCCAGCAGCCCGGCGTCGGATGCGCGGCCCCTGTGACGACGCTCGCACGACACGCCGGAGAGCCTATGTCGAACCGATTCGAGAACGGCGTTATATCAATCGTTTGACGTGTTGCAAACATTATCATTCAGAATTATTACGTATATCGTTTGACGTAAATCGTTTGACGTCCTATACTTAACCATGTCAACACAACATGTCCCCGCAACGGTGCGGAAACCGCCGCAGGGCATGGGCAGCTGACGCAACCCAAGCAACATAAACCAAACAAGCAATAGCCATACAAGAATCGTCCGCGCCGCAGCGGACGACAGAGACAAGGGAATACGCAAAATGGCAAAGGCAAGCACTTCTGCGTGGAGGAACCCCTCCTACCTGCAGAGCTCGTTCGGTATCTTCATGTTCTTCTGCTCCTGGGGCATCTGGTGGTCCTTCTTCTCCAGGTACCTCATCGACGGTCTGGGAATGACCAGCACCGAGCAGGGCCAGGTCTACTCCATCAACTCCCTGGCCACGCTGATCATCATGTTCGCCTACGGCGTCATCCAGGATCAGCTCGGCATCAAGCGCAAGCTCGTCATCGTCATCTCCATCATCGCGGCCTGCGTCGGACCTTTCGTCCAGTTCATCTACGCCCCGATGCTCAACGCCGGCGGCACCACCCGCTTCCTCGGCGTGCTCATCGGCTCCGTGGTCCTCTCCGCGGGCTTCATGGCCGGCTGCTCCCTCTTCGAGGCCCTCACCGAACGCTACTCGCGTAAGTTCAACTTCGAATACGGCCAGTCCCGCGCCTGGGGCTCCTTCGGCTACGCCATCGTCGCCCTGTGCGCGGGCTTCCTGTTCAACATCAACCCGCTCATCAACTTCTGGGTCGGCTCCGCGTTCGGCCTCGGCATGCTCTGCGTCTACGCCTTCTGGGTCCCGGCCGAGCAGAAGGAGGAGCTGAGGAAGGAAGCCGATCCGAACGCCGAGAAGACCAACCCGTCCTTCAAGGAGATGCTCGGCGTCCTCAAGATGCCGACCCTGTGGATCCTCGTCGTCTTCATGCTGCTCACCAACACCTTCTACACCGTGTTCGACCAGCAGATGTTCCCCACCTACTACGCCTCCCTGTTCCCGACCATGGAGATCGGCAACGCCACCTACGGCACCCTCAACGGCTTCCAGGTCTTCCTTGAGTCCGCCATGATGGGCGTCGTCCCGATCATCATGAAGAAGATCGGCGTGCGCAACGCCCTGCTGCTCGGCGCCACCGTCATGTTCCTGCGCATCGGCCTGTGCGGCGTGTTCCACGACCCGATCTCCGTGTCCATCGTCAAACTGTTCCACTCCATCGAGGTCCCGCTGTTCTGCCTGCCGGCGTTCCGCTACTTCACCCTGCACTTCGACACGAAGCTGTCCGCCACCCTGTACATGGTCGGCTTCCAGATCGCCTCGCAGGTGGGCCAGGTCATCTTCTCCACCCCGCTCGGCGCCCTGCACGACGCCATGGGCGACCGCCCGACCTTCTTCACCATCTCCGGCATCGTCCTCGCGGCCCTGATCTACGGCTTCTTCGTCATCAAGCGCGACGACCAGGAGGTCGGCGGCGATCCGTTCTACACGGACAAGCAGCTGCGCCAGATGGAGGCCGCCAAGGCCTGAGCCGCATAGGCTCAAGACCGAAAGCCACGAACGGCTCCCCGGCTCCGCGGCCGGCGGAACGAATCCCACCATACCCGTTCCGTCGGCCGCAGCCCATAACCCAACAACCACGACCAACACCACCGACCACAAGGACGTGCCATGACCGACTTCACCCCCGCAAACCCCGTACTCGACACCATCCGCGACCACGACGCCGAACTCGCCAAGGCCGAGGAGTCCGTCGCCGCCTTCGCCGCCCAGCGCAACGACCGCTGGTATCCCAAGTTCCACATCGCATCCAACGGCGGCTGGATCAACGACCCGAACGGCCTGTGCTACTACAAGGGCCGCTGGCATGTCTTCTACCAGCTGCACCCGTACGGCACCCAGTGGGGCCCGATGCACTGGGGCCACGTCTCCTCCGAGGACATGGTCACCTGGAAGCGCGAGCCCATCATGTTCGCCCCGTCCCTCGAACAGGAGAAGGACGGCGTGTTCTCCGGCTCCGCCGTCATCGGCGACGACGGCGAGCTCAAGTTCTACTACACCGGCCACCGCTGGGCCAACGGCGTCGACAACACCGGCGGCGACTGGCAGGTCCAGATGCTCGCCACCCCGGACAACGACGAGCTGACCTCCGCCACCAAGCAGGGCATGATCATCGACTGCCCCACCGATCAGGTCGACCACCACTACCGCGACCCGAAGGTCTGGAAGACCGGCGACACGTGGTACATGACCTTCGGCGTCTCCTCCGCCGAGAAGCGCGGCCAGATGTGGCTGTTCCGCTCCGACGACATGGTCCGCTGGGAGTACGTGCGCGTGCTCTTCCAGCATCCGGATCCGGACGTGTTCATGCTCGAATGCCCCGACTTCTTCCCGCTCAAGGACAAGGACGGCAACGAGAAGTGGGTCATCGGCTTCTCCGCCATGGGCGCCAGGAAGAACGGCTTCCTCAACCGCAACGTCAACAACGCCGGCTACATGATCGGTACCTGGGAGCCGGGCGGCGAGTTCAAGCCCGAAACCGAGTTCCGCCCGTGGGACTGCGGCCACAACTACTACGCCCCGCAGTCCTTCACCACCGGCGGACGCCAGATCATCCACGCGTGGATGAGCCCGTTCGTCGAGCCCATCCCCATGCAGGAGGACGGCTGGTGCGGCCAGATGACCCTGCCGCGCGAAGTCACCCTCGGCGGGGACGGCGACGTGGTCACCGCCCCCGTGCCCGAGATGCTGGGCCTGCGCGAGGACACCAAGGACTTCGGCGCCGTCGAACTGTCCATGGACGGCGAGATGGTCCTGGCCGATGACGCCGAGGCCGTCGAGATCGAGATGACCATCGACCTGGCCGCCTCCACCGCCGAGCGCGCCGGCCTGAAGATCCACGCCACCGAGGACGGCGCCTACACCTACGCCGCCTACGACGACCAGATCGGCCGCGTGGTCGTGGACCGCCAGGCCATGAAGTACGGCGACAAGGGCTACCGCGCCGCCCCGCTCACCGAGGCCGAGCTCGCCTCCGGCAAGCTGGACCTGCGCGTGTTCGTGGACCGCGGCTCCGTGGAGGTGTACGTCAACGGCGGACACCAGGTGCTCAGCTCCTACAGCTACGCCGCCGAGGGCCCGCGCGCCGTCAAGCTCGTGGCCGAGTCCGGCTCCCTCAAGGTCGACTCCCTCAAGCTGCACCGCATGAAGTCCATCGGACTGGAGTAGGTCCTCTCCCCATCCCATCCTTTCCGGCGTCGCGCCGGGACATGACGAGACGGCGCGACGCCGGGCCCGGATTCAGGCCCGCGGACGGTTTCCCCTTTGACCGTCCGCGGGCCTTTTCGTCTTCGTTCGCCTACGCTTCCCGCACCGGTACTCATATGCGTTCCCGCATTTGTCCGCGCCGCCGGTACTGTCTTATAGCGAAAGCAAACCGTTCCGGCCGCAAGGCGCGCAGGCTCCTCACCTTACTGCTCACCGCCCCGGCCTCCATGCGCCCCCCCCCCGGGCGCGGAAGGCAAGGTGTCATGGCAGCACGCATCCGCCGTACACGCATCGCACGCCGTCTCCCCACCGTCGCCGCGGTGGCCCTGCTGCTCGTCGCATGGGAGCTGTGGGTGCGGCTCGCGCACGTACCCTCCATCGTCATGCCCACGCCGAGCGAAATCGCACAGGCCACCTGCGAAGTGTGGCCCACGCTCGGCCCCGCCGCGGCCGTCACCGCCTACGAAGGCATCGTCGGATTCCTCATCGCCACGCTGCTCGGCATCCTCGTCGGCGTGGGGCTCTACTGCTCGCGCACCTTCCACGCGGCCCTCTATCCGCTGCTCGCCGCCGCGCAGACCATGCCGCTCATCTCCATCGCCCCGCTGTTCCTCATCTGGTTCGGATTCGAGCCATCCGGCAAGATCGCCGTCGTCGCGGTCTTCGGACTCTTCCCCATCGCCGTGCAGACCGTGCGCGGACTGCGAGCCGTGCCCTCCTTCTACGCCGACGTGGCCCTCACCTGCGGCGCCAACCGCGTCTGGACCCTCTGGCACGTCAAACTGCGCGTCGCCGCACGTCAGATCTTCGGCGGCATCCGCATCAGCGCGGCCTACGTGTTCGCCACCGCCGCCACCGCCGAATACCTCGGCGCACGCCGAGGCCTCGGCATCTGGCTGCAGGCCGCCTACAACTCGTTCCGCATCCCGCTCATCTTCTCCGCCACGCTCGTCATCATCGCCATGACCTGCCTGCTCATGCTCGCCGTGAACGCCGCCGAGCGCCTCCTGCTCGGCCCCGCCGGCGAAGACGAGGACCTGGACGCGGACCAGTGAGGGGACGCGGGCTTTGGGCGTCCCCTCTGCGCATTGGCCCATCGCGCAAAGCGGCCGGACCGCCACGGCGCATCGGGAAGCAGACATCGCATCGCACCGTGGCGTGACCGGGCGCACACGTCGCACACGTCGCACACGTCGCACACGTCGCACACGTCGCACACGGCGCACACGTCGCATGCGACGCACGCGACGCACGCAAGGCCGCGTATAATGGCCCCTGCTGGTCCGGCGTGTGGCAAACGGCGTCTCCCCTCGCTTCAATGGGAGAAGGCCGGGGCGCCGGTCGGACGGATCGTCAGGCCCTCCGGGTCGTTCTCTGCCGATTGTCCGTCCGAAGCGACGCCCAGAGAACGGCCGAACCACGAACTAGGGATTCAACCATGAAGCATCGCCTTGCCTCCAAGGCCGTCGCCAGGGCCATCTCCAAGGCCATCGCCAAAACCTGCGCCCTCGCCGGCGCGCTCTCCATGATCTTCGCCGTCGCCGCGTGCGGCCAAACCTCAGACGTCTCCGCGGACGGGCTGAAAAAGGTCACGTTCATGCTGTCCTGGGCGCCGGACACCAACCACATCGGCGTCTACGTGGCTAAACATCAGGGCTGGTTCCGCGACCAGGGGCTCGACGTGGACATCGTGGCCGTCGCGCAGGCCGGCGCCGAACAGGCCGTGAACAACGGCAACGCCGACTTCGCGCTGTCCAACCTCACCAATGTGGGCGTCTACAGCGCCAAGGGCGCGCGGCTCAGGCAGGTCATGCAGGTGCAGCAGAAGCCGAGCGCGATCTGGTGCTCGCTCGCCTCGAACGAGGACATCTCCTCCCCCAAGGACTTCGACGGCGGAACGTTCGCCACGTTCGGCTCCAGCGAATCGGACGCGGTGGTGCGCCGCATGATCCAATACGACGGCGGCAAGGGCGATTTCGACAAAGTCACCGTGGGCACGTCCACGTTCCAGACGCTCCAATCCGGCAAGGCCGACTTCGGCGGCTTCTACGCCACGTGGGAGGGCGTGCAGGCGGACCTGTACGGCCCGCAGCTCACCTGCTTCACGGAGCCCGACTACGGCGTGCCCGGCAATGCTGACTCCATCGGTATCATCGCCGGCGAGGATACCGTCAGCAACGATCCGGAACTGGTGCGCAGCTTCGTCCAGGCCGCCCGCAAGGGCTACGAGTACGCGTACGCCCACCCGGACAAGGCGGCCGACATCCTCGTCGAGGAGGCGGCGGACGCGAATCTGGACCGCGAGTTCGTGCGCAGGAGCATGAGGACCATCGTGGATGGCCGGTATTGGGGGGACCCGGCCAAGATCGAGGACGGCTCCTTCACGCTCGGCACCAACGATTTCGTCGGCACGCAGCAGTATTTCGATTTCCTCGCCGAGTCCGACGCCTACACGGACAGCCACGGCAAGGTGATCCATCAGGCGCCGAAGGCCCAGGACCTCGCCACCGACGAATTCCTCACCGAGTAGCGAAGCCGCGTCCGGCGTTCCGTCATTCCCGCCGTTTCCCTCAATCCAGGAGGATTCATGACCGACCGCTCCCCCGTTCGTATCATCGCATGCGTGGACACCGGCGTCGACGACGCCCTCGCGCTGGCTCTGCTGCTCGCCTCGCCTGGCGAGTGCGAACTCGTCGGCGTGCTCGCCGGCTACGGCAACGTGGACGCGGCCACGGCCGAACGCAACACGCGTTTCGTGCTCGACCTGTTCGGCAGGTCGGACGTCCCCGTATTCCGTTCCTCCACGCATCCCTCGTGGGCGGACGCCTTCGTCCCCGACGCTGGATGCGCGCTGTTCCACGGCGCGGACGGCCTGGGCGGGTACGTCGCACTGTCGGGAATCGAACGGTTCGATGGCGGTATGTCCGATGGCGGTATGTCCGATGGCGGTATGTCCGATGGCGTCGTGTCCGTCGGCGGATACCGGACGGACGACCCGCATGCCGATCCCGCGGACGGCGCATACGCTTCCACGTCCGTCGGCACGGTCGCGCCCGCGGCGTCCGACCCCGAAGGCGAAGCGTCCACGGACGGCGTCGCCTTCCTCATCGAACAGGTGCGCCGCCACGGACGCGGCGTGACGGTGCTGGCCACCGGACCGCTCACCGACGTGGACGCGGCGCTCCGTCGCGCGCCGGACATCGCCCGCAAACTGCGGCTGGTGATGATGGGCGGCACGCTCAGCCAGCCGGGCAACTGCTGGGACGCGGTGGCGGAGACGAACGTCATCCAGGATCCGGAGGCCGCGGACCGGGTGTTCCACGCGGGCGCGGACGTGACGATGGTCGGCCTCGACGTGACCCACCGCTGTCTGCTGCCATGCGACGCCGCCGCACGATGGCGCGCCACCGGCACCGCACGCGGCCGGTTCCTCGCCGCCATAGCCGATTTCTCCATCGCGGCGAACCTTGAGGCCGACCCGGTCGCCTTCGCCGGCGGCATGCCGCTGCATGACCCGCTGGCCGCCGCGGTCGCGCTCGATCCAAGCCTCGTCTCCTGCTTCGACGTCGCCCTGCGCGCCGAAACGGAGACGGGCGACCGCACCGGCGTGCGCGGACGCACCATCGGCGATCCCGTGGGACTCGTCACGCCGACCTCGCCGCGCGTGCACGTCGCCCTCGATGTGGACGCCGCACGTTTCACGGACGGTCTCACCGCAAGGCTCACCGCCCTGTGCGAGGCGTGAGGCGTTCACGCCACACCGGATCGCCGCCTTAACGCTTCACCCCGGCAAGTACGGACCGTCTCCGGCGGCCCCAATGCCGCCTCGCCGCCGCCGCGGCTCGGCGTGAAGCTGGCGGCGACCCACCGGATCGCCGCCTAACGCTTTACGCCCCCGAAACGGCGGTCGCGGTGGATGTAGTGGTCGATGGAGCGCCACAGGACCTCGCGGCCGCAGTCGGGGAACAGTTCGGGCACGAAGTCGAGTTCGGCGTAGGCGGCCTGCCAGGGCAGGAAGTTCGAGGTGCGCTGCTCTCCGGACGTGCGGATCACCAGATCGCAGTCGGGCACGTCGGGCAGGTAGAGGTGGTCGGCGATCATCTTCTCGGTGACGCGGTCGCCGCTGATGCGGCCGTCACGCACGTCGCGCGCGATGGCCGCGCAGGCGTCGGCGATTTCGGCGCGTCCGCCGTAGTTGATGCAGAACACCACGTCGATGACCTTGTTATGCCTGGTCTTCTCCTGCGCCACCTCAAGTTCGTCGATGACGGACTTCCACAGCTTCGGCCGGCGTCCGGACCAGCGCACGCGCACGCCCCATTCGTTCATCTGGTCGACGCGGCGGTGGATGATCTCACGCGAGAAGCCCATGAGGAAACGCACCTCCTGGGGGCTGCGCTTCCAGTTCTCGGTGGAGAACGTGTACAGCGACAGGTAGCGCACGCCCGCCTCGATGGCGCCGGCGATGGTGTCGAACACCACGGGTTCGGCGGCCTGATGGCCGTTGGTGCGAATCATGCCGCGTTCCTTGGCCCAACGGCCGTTGCCGTCCATGATGACGCCCACATGGCGCGGCACCGCGCCTTTGGGGAACTCGGGGATGTGCGTCGGGTCGGAGAAGGGCGCGGCGGGGATGTCCAGCGAAGTGTAGTCGACGTTTTCGAATGCCATGCCTGTCAATCTAGCAAGCGCAGTGAACGAAGCGGACGTTCCAGATAGTATTCCGCCCACTGTTCCACGAGCCGCTCCGCCCCGCGCGCGGCCCCGTCCGTGGGGTCGGAGCCGTCGAGCGTCTCCCAGTCGCCGTCGAGAAGGGCGCGCAGACGCGTCAGCTCGGCGTGGCCGACGCGTTTCGCTTCGGGCGTGTGGTCGCGCGCGCACATGAGGCCGCCCGCCGGCACGGACAGGAACGCGCCGCGCCGTTCCACCTCAGCGGCATCCACGATGCGCTCGCCGCACACGACGCACGCGTACAGGCGCGGCTCCCATCCGGCGAGCGCGAGAGCGCGCAGCACGTAGGAGGACGCGATGTCGGCGGGCGCGTGCGCGTGCTTGGCGAGCGCGTTGAGCGCGCCGACGAGGAGGCGGTATTGGCCGGCGAGGCGTTCATGCTCCTCGCCGGCGAGGCGGTCGGCGGTTTCGACGATGACGTTCGCGGCGGTGTAGGCGTCGTAGTCGGCGCTGATGTTCCGGGCGTAGGCGGCGACGCTTTCGGCTTGGGAGACGACGTCGAGGGAACGTCCTTCGGCGATGAGCACGTCTATGCGCATGAAGGGTTCGAGGCGTCCGCCGAAGCGGGATCTGACGCGCCGCACGCCTTTGGCGACGGCGCGTATTTTGCCGTGGCCGCGGGTGAGGAGGGTGATGATGCGGTCGGCTTCGCCGAGTTTGACGGCGCGCAGCACCACCCCTTCGTCACGGTAGAGCGGCATGGTGCGGGTCCTTGTCCGGTTCGGTCGGCGCCATCAGCGGCCGGGGTGCTGGATGGGGACCACGACGGGGCCGGTGGATCCTTCGGGGACCTGCCCTTCGGCTTCCATCTGGGCGGCGATGTCGTCGGCGATCTCCAGGAGCGTGTCGACGATCTGGTCCTCGGGCACGGTTTTGATGACCTTGCCTTTGATGAAGATCTGGCCTTTGCCGTTGCCGGAGGCGACGCCGAGGTCGGCTTCGCGCGCTTCGCCGGGGCCGTTGACGATGCAGCCCATGACGGCGACGCGGATGGGCGCGGTCACGTCCTTGAGGCCTTCGGTGACGGCGGAGGCGAGTTGGATGACGTCGACTTGGGCGCGGCCGCAGCTGGGGCAGGAGATGATGTCGAATTTGCGTGGGCGCAGGCCCATGTATTCGAGGAGTTTGCAGCCCACCTTGACCTCTTCGACGGGCGGCGCGGAGAGGGAGACGCGGATGGTGTCGCCGATGCCTTCGGCCAGGAGCGCGCCGAAGGCGAGACAGGATTTGATGGTGCCCTGCCATTGCGGTCCGGCTTCGGTGACGCCGAGGTGCAGGGGCCAGTCGCCTTTGGAGGCGAGCAGCCGGTAGGTCTGCACCATGGTGATGACGTCGTGGTGTTTGACGGAGATCTTGAAGTCGTGGAAGCCGACGTCCTCGAACATGCGGGCCTCCTTCAACGCGGAGGCGACGAGCGCTTCGGGGGTGGGGCCGCCGTATTTGGCGTAGAGATCCTTGTCGAGGGAGCCGGCGTTGACGCCGATGCGCAGGCTGATGCCCGCTTCGGTGGCGGCCCTGCAGATGTCCGGTCCGACTTCGGCGAATCTGCGGATGTTGCCGGGGTTGACGCGCACGGCCGCGCATCCGGCGTCGATGGCCTGGAAGACGTATTTGGATTGGAAGTGGATGTCCGCGATGACGGGGATGGGCGATTTGGCGCAGATTTCGGCGAGGGCGTCAGCGTCGTCCTGGCTGGGGACGGCGACGCGTACGATGTCGCAGCCGGCGGCGGTGAGTTCGGCGATCTGCTGGAGGGTGGCGGGCACGTTCGCGGTGAGCGTGTTGGTCATGGACTGCACGCTGACGGGCGCGCCTCCGCCGACGGGCACGGGGCCGACCATGATGCGGCGCGACGCGCGGCGCGGGTGGAGGGGCGATTCGCTGGTGAGGGCGACGGGGTCGCCGGTCCTGCGGAAGGGTTTGGCGACGGGCTGCTCCGGCACGGCCGGAGTGGCCGGCATGTTCGGCATGCCCGGCGTTGCGATGGTGTGGCTCATTGCTGTCCTTGACTGTCTGTGACTGTCTGTGGCTGTCTGTTGTCTGTCCTTGGCTTGCGCGGCCCGGTTTCGGACCGTCCCCGGCTTGCGGCCCGCGGGTCCATGCCGCCCGGGCATGACTGAGGGGCAGCCGGCGGCGTGCCGCCGCGACTACCCCTCGGTCCCGGTTCTCGAGCCGGCGTCCCTCGGGTCGCCGGTAAGAAGCGCCGTTATCTGTTTATCAGCTCGTCGGCCTTGGCGCGAGCCTCGCGTTCGAGCTGTTCCATTTCCTCCACGTCGGCGAACAGGGGCGCGCCGCGCATGGCGCCGTCCATCTCGTCGATGACGGCCGTGACGGTATCCACGATGCCGAGGTAGGGCAGGCGGTGTTCGAGGAACGCGTGCACGGCCTGCTCGTTGGCCGCGTTGAGCACGGTGGTGTGCTTTTCGGAGGCGGCGAGGCATTGGCGTGCGAGACGGACGGCGGGGAACGCCTCGTCGTCCAACGGTTCGAACGTCCAGGTGGCGGCCTTGGTCCAGTCGCAGGGGACGGCCACGTCGCACAGTCGTTCCGGCGCGGACAGGCCCAGCGCGATGGGCAGGCGCATGTCTGGCGGGGAGGCCTGGGCGATGGTGGCGCCGTCGACGAATTCGACCATGGAGTGCACGACGGACTGCGGGTGCACGGTCACGTCGATGCGTTCGGGCGGCACGTCGAACAGGCGGGACGCCTCTATGACCTCCAGCCCCTTGTTCATGAGCGTGGAGGAGTTGATGGTGACTACGGGCCCCATGTTCCACGTGGGATGGTTGAGGGCCTGTTCGGGGGTGACGTCGGCCATTTGGGCGCGCGTGCGGCCTCGGAAGGGGCCGCCGGATGCGGTGACGACGAGTTTGGCTACCTCGCCGTGGTCGCCGGAGCGCAGCGACTGCCAGATGGCGGAGTGTTCGGAATCGACGGGGTTGATCTGCTTCTCGCGCGTCTGCGCGCCGAAGAGGAGATGCCCGCCGGCCACGACGGATTCCTTGTTGGCGAGCGCGAGCTGCGAGCCGGCTCGCAGGGCCGCGATGGACGGTTCGAGTCCTATGGAGCCGGTGATGCCGTTGAGGACGACGTTCGCGCCGATGCCGGCCAGGGCGGTCACGGCTTCGGGTCCGGCCTGGATGCGCGTGTGCGCGGCGCCGGCCCGGTCGAGGGCCTCGCGCAGCGCTTTGGCCTGGGAGGCGTCGTGGACGGCGACTTGGGGCACGTGGAAGAGGGCGGCCTGCCGGGCGAGCAGGTCGACGTGCGCGCCGCCCGCCGCAAGGCCGACGACGGTGAAGCGGTCGGGGTGGCGTGCGATGACGTCGAGTCCCTGGGTGCCGATGGATCCGGTGGATCCGAGGATGACGACGGTGCTGCTGTGCATCATTGTTCTTTCTGTTCGCCGCCGAAACGCAGGGTCGGGAACGACAGGTCCGGGATGTCGAAGTCGGTGGAGGGGGTGTTGAGCAGCGGGAAGGCGGCTGAGTGGCGTCCGACGTGCGGTGTGGCCGGCACGGACGGTGCGGCCGGCGTCGGAGCCGTGGCCGGGGCGGGCGTGTCGACGACGGGGATGGCCTGTTCGGTTTCGGCCAGGAGCGCGGCCGGCACGGGCTCGCCGGCGGCCGCGGCCTTGGCGTACGGGTTCATGGTGAAGGCCGATGCGGTCGGCGCCGCGGGGGACGCGGGGACTACGGAAGGCATGGCGACGGGTCCGGTCACGTTCGTGGAGGGCATGTCGAGGCTCGGCATGTGCGGCATGAACGAGGGCGTGTCCGTGGAGGGGCCGTCCTGGGTGGATTCGGCCATCTGGGCGAGCGCGGCCAGCGAGGAGCTGACCGGGGCGGTCACGGGGTCTGCCGGTGCGGCCGGAAAGATGGATGGGGCCGCCGGTGCGGAGCCGACGGTCGTCGCGGACGTGGGGGCCGGCTCGGGGACGGCGAAGGTGCGGGGCTGGAAGACGGGGGGCTGCACGGCGGCGCCCGCGGCGGTGGCGATCGGCAGGGTCGCGGGCATGGCGGGCACGGAGGATGTGGCGGGCATGGCCACGGCAGGGGTCGTGCGGGGGGCGGCGAACAGGTTCTGTTCGGCCTGGCTCAACGCGTTGAAGCTGTCCTCGCGGGCCGTGGGCGCGAACGGGACGGGTTCCGGTTCGGGCATGGGCACGGCTGGCGCGTCGCGGCGGGCGCGGGCCTCGTCGTCGAACAGGGGCGCCACCGGCGCGGCCGCCACATCGGAGGCGATGGAGCCGGCGGCCGGCTCGCCTTCGGCTTCGGCGGCCACGTAGTCGGCGATGCGCTCGTAGGATTCGATGCGGCTGAGCAGCTGCACGCACGAGTTGAGGAAGTAGTCCACCTGACGCTCGTCGTAGCCCTTGCGGCCCTTGCGCTGGGTGAACACGGCGTTCGCCACGTATTCGGCCGTGATCTTGTCGAGGTCCTTCACGGACTCCTTGGACGCGCCGTCCACGCCGAGTTCGGCGGCGCATCTGTCCACCACGGAGTCGATGAGACGGTCCACCTGCCTGCGGTCGTAGGAGGGCGTGCGCGCCTTGCCGTCGCCGAAACGCTCACGCTGCGCGCGGTCGGCATGGCGGGAGACCTCACGGTACAGCTCCTCGGTCTGCGCCTTCCACGCCACACGGCCGTGCCGTCCGATCTCCCATGCGGTCTGCTTGTCCACCACGGCGCGCTCCAGACGCGCCAGGGCCGCGTCCACCTGCGCGATGACGTAGCCGCCGCGGGCCAGGTCGAACGACACGTTCTGGATGTCGCGTTGGGTCAGCTGCGCGCCCTCGCTGTCGTAGAGCGCGTGCGCGCGTTCCAGAAACGCGTCCACCTGGGCGGGATCGTACCCCCACTTACGTTTGGCCGCCCTGGGGATGCCTGCTTCGGACTGCTGCGCCATGGGCCATCAACCTCCTACGTGTAAAACGGTACCGTCTGCCACCTTACGTGATTGTTGCGACGCAGCAGCGTCCGCACGCCTTCCGCACGGAGCGCATACGGCTTTTCGCCCCCGCGGACGGCGCGTTACGCGCCGGCGTGCGCTATGGTGGTGCGTTGCGGGCGATTAGCTCAGTTGGTTAGAGCGCCACCTTTACACGGTGGACGTCGGGGGTTCGAGTCCCTCATCGCCCACCCACGTATGCGAAAGGGCTTGGAACTCTCGGGTTCCAAGCCCTTCGTCGTATCGTATGCGGGGTTTTCTCGCGGTCGCCGGTTCAGCGGCCGCGTCCGAAGGCACGCAGACGGATGCCGTTCCAGTCGGCGCTGACGGTCAGCGGCGTCGCGGCGTTCATGCCGGCGGTCTTCGCCGCGGACTGCACGGTGCTGGAGCTGGCCGCTCCGGGGCGCCCCGGCTTGGGCGTGAGGATCCACAGGGGTCCGTCCTCGCCCAGTACGGTGTGCGCGTCCACGATGGTGTCGGACAGTTCGTCCTCGTCGTCGCCGTCGCGCCACCAGATGATCACGCCGTCGACGGCGGAGGCGTAATCCTCGTCGACGAGGTCCTCCCCAGTCAGCGTCTCGATCCTCTCTCGGATCGAGTCGTCCACGTCGTCATCCCACAGCCATTCCTGTACGATGTCGCCGGCCCCAAAGCCGAATTCCTCAGCGTTCTGCGATGCGGTTTGATTCACGCCTCACCACAATAGCAACACGTTGAGAACATGCGCGGAACCTCCGCTTGTATGCTGAGACGTCCCGCACGTCCCGGCCTCATTCGACGGCGCACCGCGCCAGCGAGTCGCCGCGCCCCTCGCCGATGGCGACGAGCGCCTCGTACGCCTCTTCCAACGTGGAGACCTTCACGTCGCGCAGGCCTTCGGGCACATAGCCGACGACCTCGTCGCAGTTCGAGGCGGGCGCGAGGAACCATGCGGCGCCGTCGCGCAGGGCGGCGCGCATCTTCAATCGGACGCCGCCGATGGCCCCCACCTCGCCGTCCGCGTCGATGGTGCCGGTTCCGGCGACGGTCTCGCCTCCGGTCTCGTTTTCGGGCGTGACCTTGTCGATGAGGCCCAGCGCGTACATCATGCCGGCGGAGGGGCCGCCGATGTCGTCGACGCTCATCGAGGCTTCCATGCCGTCCACGTCATAGCCGTGGCCGGTCAGGAACGATTCGGCGGCCCTGACGGCGTTGCGTTGCGCTCCGGACATCTGCGCGGCGGATTTCTTCCTGTACTGTTCGACGGTCTGTCCGGCCGGCACGACGGCCTCGCGCGGCGTGACCACGCGGTCGGGCATGAGCCAGGCGAACAGCACTTCGGCGTTGGTGACCGGATAGCCGGGCACGCCGTTGGCGGATATGGTGACGAGCAGCAGCCTGCCCGTGTCCTCATGCGTCTCGATGCCTTCGACCTCGATCATGTCCCGTCGTTCGCCGTCGACGCGGACCGTGCCGAGCACGTCGCGCGTGGGGCCGGGCCATTCGGTCGAGTATCCGCTCGGCAGGCACAGGACGAGCAGGCTCAGCGCCACGGCCGTGAAACCGGCCAGATAACGCGGCGAACGGGTGCGGAAGTATCGCGCCGCGCGTGCGGCGACGGCGCGCGGGGACGCGGCGTGGGAGGAGAGGAAAGGCATAGGGCGCATCATACCAGCGCCGCTCTGCGCGAAACGGGAGCGGCACCTTCTAAGATGGAGCACATACACACGGTCGTACGACGATACTGCAAAGGATCCCCGCATGGATGAGAACGCGATTCACGATTGGTTGATCGAATGCTTCGGCCCCGTTCAGGGCGAGATGGCGTGGCGGCAGATCTCGCAGCTGCCCGACGCCATCCGAGAGCAGCTCATGAGCCAGGATCCGGACACGCTGCCGAAACCCGCGGAGGTGCAGCAGATGATGGCCGCCTTCAGCGCGGGCGGACTGAACACCATGGGCGACATGCAGCAGGCCGTGGAGGACGGCCCCATCAACGTCAGGCTGGCTCGCTCCCTGGCCCTGCAGCAGGCGAACGGCGAGGGGTCGCGCTCCTCGGTGAGCGCGCAGGAGGGTGCGAAGGTGCGCACCGCGATGAGCGAGGCGAACCTGTGGCTGGACGCCTCATGCCGTTTCGATCCGGCGCCGGGCGAGCCACGCGCCCTGACGCGCGCCGCATGGGTGGAGGACACGCTCGACGCGTGGGCGAAGTTCGCGGCACCGGTGGCCGCTTCGATGGGCGACGCTCTGGCCTCGGTCATCGCGGACCGTCTGGGCGACGCCTTCCAGGGCGAGATCGCGGGCATGTTCGCCGGCCCGGTGCCGATTCCGATTCCGGACGGCATGAAGGATCCGGCGCAGATGGTCAAACTGTTGGGCAGCACGTCGTTCGCCATGCAGCTGGGACACGCGGCGGGCACGCTGAGCCGCGAGGTGCACGGCGGCTTCGATCAGGGCATCGCCCTGTCCTCCAACGCGGCGGGCGCGCTCATCGCGCAGAACGTCGAGGAGTACGCCAGACGTCTCAACGGCGAGGACGTGGACGCGGCGAAGAGTGAGGAGGCCTCTCCCATCGGCTTCGCCTCCGCGAAGGCCTCCCCCGCCGAATCCGTCGAAACCGTCGAAACCGACGAATCCGCCAGCGTATCCGCGCTCGACGCGGACGCCGAGGCGCTGTTCGCCGAGTTCGCCACGCGCCCCGATCCGATTCCCGAGCAGGAGGTCATGTCGTTCCTGGCGTTGCGCGAGGTGGCGCATGCGCGCCTGTACGCCTCGGTGCCGTGGCTCATGCCGCGTTTCGAGGCGCTCATCGGCAAGTACGCGCGCGGCGTGTCCATCGATTTGGACGCGATGGAGGAGCAGCTACGCGACGCGGGCGCGCTCGACCCGGATTCCATCTCCGGCGCGGTCAACCTCACCAAGGTAGGCATTCCGGACACGCCCGAGCAGCGTGAGGCGATGCGTTCGCTGGAGTCGCTGCTGGCGATGGTCGAGGGCTGGGTCGACTGCGTGGTGTGGCGCGCCGGCATGGCGCATCTGCCGCACATCGAGCAGCTGCGCGAGATGATGCGCCGCGAACGCGCGGTGGGCGGTCCGTCCGAACGCACCTTCGAAAGCCTGCTCGGCCTGAAGCTGCGTCCCAAGCGCATGCGCGAGGCCGCGGCCCTGTGGGAGATGCTCACGTCCGCCGAAGGCGTGGACGAGCGCGACGCGAAGTGGGCGCATCCCGACCTGCTGCCGGTTCTGGCCGAGGACCGCGAGGACGGGCAGACATCCTCCCCCACCCCCGCGAAGACGGAGGGCGAGCGCGCCGATGGGCATGACGGCGACGAGGCAGGCCGGTCCGGAGCGCCGCAGGATGCGGGCGTGACCGATTGGGACGCGGAACTGTCCAAGCTGCTCGGCGAGGACGGCGGCGAAGGCGGCACGGACGACGCCTCCGGCGACGACGCGCGCTGACATAGCGGCGCCGACGAAGCGGAGGACGCCCTTTCGGGAAGGGTTATGGAAGGCTCAGCTGAGGAATCGGCTGAGCCTTCTCCGTTGGGGCCCCTGGCCGTCCTTGGAACGCGCGTAGGACATGTGCAGCGTATCCTCGGCGCGGGTGACCGCCACGTACATGAGCCGCCTTTCCTCCTCCAGCACGTCCCCTGGTCTGGGCGAGCCGTACGGCAACAGTCCCTCGGAGCATCCCGCCACGAACACGTGCTTGAACTCCAATCCCTTGGACGCGTGGATGGTGGAGACGGTGACGCTGCCGGCGCGCGCACGCAGCGCGTCCGTCGCGCGGCCGTCGCGCTCGTCGCGTTCGCGCAGAGACTCCGCCATCGCCCGTGCGGAGGCCGTGTCCATATCCGCCGCCGGCGAGGAGGACGCCCATCCCGTGTCGCGGCGCACGCGGCATCCCAGTCCGTTGCGGCGCAGCGCGGCGCAGAAAGACGCCTGCTGGGCGTTGATGCGCGTCAGCACGGCACAGTCGGCGGGGTCCGCGCCCTCGCGCACCAGATGCAGGATGCGTTCCGCCACGCCCTGCGCCTCCTGCAGATCCGTCTCGTACACGGTGCGTTCCACGCGTCGTCCGTCGCCGCGGGCGGACCGGAGCCTGAGATAGTCGCCCCGTTCGGGGGACGCCGCGAGGATGCGGTTGGCGTAGGAGACGATCTGCGGCGTGGAACGGTAGTCCGTGTTCAGGCACACGTCCGCCGAGAGCGGGCCGAACTCGTGTGCGAAGGAGACGAGGTCGTAGCTGGACGCGCCGGCGAACGAGTAGATGGTCTGCGCCGGGTCGCCCACCACGCACACGTTGCGGTTGTCTCCCAGCCACAGGCGCATCAGCCGGTGCTGCAGGGGGGACACGTCCTGGTATTCGTCCACGGTGAGCCAGCCGATGCCGCGGCGTATGCGGGAGGCGGCATCGGCGTCGTCCTCAAGGATGTGGCAGACCATGAGCAGGATGTCGTCGAAGTCCATCGCTCCGCGCGAGGCCTTCTCATCCTCGTACGCCTGGTAGACGTCGGCGAAGCGCTGCGGTTCGAGGCCGGCCGGACGGCACCGCTCCCCCAGCGCGGCCACGCGCGGCGCCTGGGACGGGGAGACGAGGGAGATCTTCGCCCAGTTGATCTCGTCGCGCACCGCACGCACGGTCAGATCGTCCTGCTCCAGCGCCGGGTCCACGCGCCGCATCGCGCGCGCCACCTGATCGCGCGCGTCCTCCACGAGCACGGGGAACGGCGCGTCGCACACGTCCGCCCACACGCGCCGCAGCTGTCGCAGCGCCGCCGAATGGAACGTGGCCGCCCGCACCCGGTCGCCGACGCCGAGCGAGGCCAGACGCACGCGCATCTCGGCGGCCGCCTTGACCGAGAAGGTGACCGCGAGGGTGCGGTCGGGATCCCATGCGCCGCTCGCGCACGCGTACGCGATGCGCCGCGTCACGGTGCGCGTCTTGCCCGCTCCCGCGCCCGCCACGATGCGCACCGGCCCCTCGGTGGCGCGCGCGGCGGCGGCCTGCGCCTCGTCCAGTCCGTCCAGCAGTGATTCCATCCCTCCATTGTGGCAAGTTCCGTGCCCAGCGGGCCGCGCGTTGTATTAGTGTGGGAGTGTGATGGAACGTAATGAACTTATGCTGGCGGCACTCACCTCCGCCGCCCTGCCCTCCATCGTGGTGGCCGGCGTGTTCCCGGGCGCGACGCACCTCGACGGCATCGACCAGGCGCAGGTGCGCGACGTGACCGGCAAAACGTATGACGTGTACGCCTCGGACACCGAGGAGGGTCGTCGCGGGCTCGCGGCGCGCGTGAAGGCGGCGAGGGCGCTGGCCGACGCGCGCGAGCCGGGCGGCCTCGGCTTCGCCCTCGACCGCGTGATCGCGTTCGTGCCCGGCGACGAACCGAACGGCCCCACGGGCCGCACCGCGGTCATGGTCGCCATGCATCAGGACGGCAGGGAACGCGATCTGGGTCTGCTCACCCTGGACGACTGTTCCGCGATGGGCACCGCCATCGGCGCCATCCACCGTCTCAATCCGGCGTTCCTGCAGGAGGCCGGCTATCCGGTGTACGTGACCGGGCAGATCAGGGCGCAGCTCAACGCGTGGATCGCGCGTCTGCGCCACGCCGGCCACGTGCCTTCGGAGATCACCACGAGCTGGGCGCGCATCATGGAGACCGAGGGCCTCTGGTCGTTCGCCACCTGTCTGGTGCACGGCGGCTTCGAGGACGGCGACGTGCGCTTCAACGGCTCCACCATCACCGCGGTCAACAACTGGCAGAACATGCAGATCAACGATCCGGCGCGCGATTTGGCGTGGGTGTTCGCCAAGCTCGACGAGGACCACCGCAACGCGGTGCTCACCGCCTACGGGCGCATGATGGGCAACCGTCTCGACGACCTCATCATGCTGCGCGCGAACCTGTGGGTGCAGATGGGCCAGGTGGGCGATTTCATCAGCGCCCTCAACCGCGCCGACGCGGAGAAGATCGTCCAGTTCCGCGCGCAGGTGGACCGTCTGGCGCACCAGTTGGGCATCACCGTGCGCAAGGCCGAGGCGCAGGAGCGGGCCGCCGCCCGTCCCGCGGCGCCGTCTCCGGCCGGCGCGCGTCCCGCGGACGCCACGCGCGCCGGCGACCCGCCGTCCACCATCACGGTGAGCACGCTGCTGCGCGAGGGCGAACGCCGCCGCGCCGAGGCGGAGGCCGCCGCACGCGAGCGGTCGCTCCGCGAGGCGCCGCGCGATCCCGCATCCGCGTCCGTCGCGGACGATACCGCCGATCCGGACCGCACCGGCCCCGCGCACGTCGCCGCCGCGGCCGAGGAGCGGGACGACACGAACCGCACGCCCGTCCACGCGGCCGGTGAGGCCGTGCCGTCCTCCTCCACGTCGCCCACGGCGCAGGCGCAACCGCCCACCTTCCCGGTGACCGCGCGACCGGTCTCCGGCATGCACCGTCCCCGTCCGGCCGGCCATTCGGTGCTCACCGATCCGAGCACGGACACCGCCACCATCGTCATTCCGCTGCTGGAGCGCGAGGAGCGCGCCCTGCGCCACGCGCGCGCCGGCGTCGACGTGCGCGACGAGACCTACGATGCGGTGCCGCGCAATGCGGGTACGTGGGAGGAGAGCATGTCGAACGTGCCGCGCATGCCGAAGATGCCGTCGGTCCCGTCCATGCCCGCCGTCGCCATCCCCGTCGCGGAGCGGACGCAGGACGACGCGGACATCGACATGGACGATGACGACACCGGCGAGAAGACCATCGCCGTCCACACGCGCATGACGGACGGAGGCCGGACCTTCGAGGCTCCCGAAGATGATGACACGGATGAGCGCGACGTGACCGCGGAGACGTCGGAGGCCTCGGACGACGACACGAACGAACGCGACGTGGTCATGGACGACGTATCGTCCGACGATACGGACGACGATACGGACGAACGCAACGTCACACCGTCGGAGACCGAGCGGAACGAACGAGACGAAGCCGCCGCGGACGTTTCGGACGACACCGGCGAGGCCATGACCACGCCGAACGCGTAATCGAAGCCGGGACGCGCCGACGCGGAACGCCCCGGTGCACAATGGAATACGGATCCGGCCGCGCGTGCGGCCGGAACGGGAGGCACACGGCGCGACGCAAGACGGGCGCGCCGGACAATCGAACACACGAACCAAAGGAGCATCATGGACGTCGAACTGGGCATCCGCGACGTGGCGCGCGCCGTCACCTTCAGCACCGACGAGTCGGCTCAGGCCGTGAACGACGCCATCGCCGCCGCAGTGGCGGAGGGCAGGCCGTTCACCCTCACCGACAGCAAGGGCCGCACCATCATCGTGCCGGCCGGCGCGTTGGGCTATGCGATCGTCGGTTCCGAAACGAAGCACGCCGTCGGCTTCGGCGCGATCTGAGCCCGAGCCTTCGGTCTTGCGGCGCCGCGTCGCATCGGACGAAGATATGGAGGGACCCCGGCATACCACCGGGGTCTTTCCGTATCCGAGGGTCTTTCCGCGCCGCGTCCCTCCGGTGCGCCCTACCGCCACAGCGGAAGCGCGCCGCGGTCCACGATCTCGCGCACGGTGCGCTCGTCGGTGAGGTTCTCCCCCAGCACATTGGGCTTGCCGCCCCTGCCGTGCCAGTCGGAGCCGCCGGTGACGAGCAGGCCGTGGCGGTCGGCCAGTGCGAGCAGACGGACGCGCTGTCGCGGCGGATTGCCGCGATGCCACACCTCCAGACCGTCCAACCCCTCCTCGGCCAAGGCGGCGATCTGCTCGTCGGAGAGCAGCGTGCGGTTGCGGCCCGGGTCGCCGGCGTGCGCGACGACGACCACGCCGCCGGCCTCTCGGACGGCGCGCACCACTTCGTGCGTGGTCGGCGAGGGCGTGGGCACGTAGTATTTCGACGAGGCGCTCACCTGCTTGGCGAACGCCTCGTCACGGCTGCGGCAGACGCCCGCGGCGACGAGCGCGTCTGCGATGTGCGGGCGTCCCACCGTGGTGCGTTCGCCCTCCTTGACCTGCTCCATCACGCTCTGCCAGGTGATGGGCAGATCGTGCGACATGAGCTCCACCATGCGTTTCGTGCGTTCCAGACGCGCGCGGCGCGTGTCCTCGAACAGGCGTGCGATGCGTTCGTTCGCGGGATCGTACTGCAGGCCGAGCATGTGCACGGACACGCCTTCGTCCACGGCGGTGATCTCGGTGCCGCGAAGCAGCGGCATGCGCGATGCGGACGCGGCGGCCTGCGCGTCCTCCCATCCGGCCGTCGTGTCGTGGTCGGTGATGGACGCGCCGCCGAGGCCGCGCGACTTCGCCTCGTTCACGAGCGCGGCGGGGGTTTCGGTGCCGTCCGAGAACACGGTGTGGCAGTGGATGTCCCATCCCGTCTTCGGCGGCTCTGCTGGCATCTCGTAACGCATGCCTTCCATCGTATCGCGCCGCGACGGCGGGCCGCACCGTGCGCCGGGGCGACCGGACCGGGCCCTGGACCGGTCCGTCAGGCGAACAGCGCAGGACCGTCCTTGACCATGATGAGCGCGACGAGCGCCATGATCCACACCGCGTCGGCCATGAGGTCGTAGTTGAGCCGGTAGTAGTCCAGCAGCCGTCTGGCTCGCGGCGAGGGCAGCGAGCGCACGGTGACGGTGGCGTGGCTCAACGCCATGAACTGGATGGTGGTGGCGAACATGAGCGCCAGACACCACGGGCAGAGCGCCTCGATGACGAACAGCGACTGCGAGGTCAGCCAGTACGAGTAGCACAGGGCGGCCAGTCCGCCGAACCAGGTGCATGCGCCGAACCATTTCGGCACGTCCACGCGCGCCAGTCCCAGGACCGCGATGGTGACGAACACGCTTTCCGCGGCGATGCCGAAGAACGCGTTCGGATAGCTCAGTCCGCCGAACCTGACGATCTCCGCCTGCCATGATTGGGCCACGGTCGAGCAGGAGAGGACGGCGTTGACGTCGCAGGAGAGGGTCTGGTCGGGGTGGCGTGCGAGTTCCAGCGTTTCGGCGCTCAGCACGAAGGACACGGCCAATGCCGCGACGGAGGCCAGCAGCATGATGAGGTAGGTGGCGGTGGCGCCGTGGCGCGGTCCGTGCGGGCGGGGGAAGTCGACGGCGGTTTCGTTCATGTGCCCTCCCTTACAGCAGGGTGACGTCGCCGACGAGCGTGGCGTCGCCGGTGAGGGTCACGTCCGTATCGGTCACGTCGACGCGCAGCGTGCCGCCGCGTACGGTGATGGTCCAATGGTCGATGCCGGTCTTGGCACGCAGGGTGACGGCGGTGGCGCACAGTCCGGTGCCGCAGGAGAGCGTCTCGCCGCAGCCGCGTTCGTGGACGCGCATGGTGGCACGGCCCATGCCGGCCGTCCCGTCGATGGCATCGACGCGCACGAACTCCACGTTCTGGTCGGTTTCGATGGCCGGGGTCACCTTGGGCTTGGTCACGAGGTCCAGCTCCTCCACCACGGGCAGGTCGGAGACGCCGTCCTCCACCACGGCGACCACGTGCGGGTTGCCCATGTCCACGAAGGTGCCGCGTGCCGATCCCGGCGTGCCGGGGATCGTCACCTCGTACGCGTCCACGTCGCCGCGCTTCCAGTCGCCCATGTCCACGCGGAACACGTGTTCGCCCAAACCGTCCACGTCTCCCAGCGAGGTGAGGGTCTTCACTCCGGCGCGCGTGCCCAGGCGCAGCACGCCGTCCTCCAGCAGGCCTTCGCGCTGGGCGAACAGCGCCGTGGCGCGCGTGCCGTTGCCGCACATCTCCGCGAGCGTGCCGTCCGCGTTGCGGTAGTCCATGAACCATGCGGCGCCGCCGTCCTCGCAGGCGGCAATCTGCGCCGCGCTCAGATCGGACACGTCCTTGGGATGCGCCAGTCGGATGAGGCCGTCTCCGCCGACGCCGAAATGACGGTCGGTCAGGCGGCGCGTCTCCTCCGCCTCCGGCTCGTAGAGGCCTTCGCGGTCGAGGTACATGACGAAATCGTTGCCGGTGGCGTGCGTTTTGGTGACCTGTTGGGGAATGCTCATGCACGCCAGCATACCCGGCGCCCGCCCGCCGCGCCCCTCCCGTCCCGGCTCCGGCATCCGACATCCGACATCCGACCACGGCGGGGGCGAGCGATTTTCACGGCGAGCCTCCCCGTAAGGTGTAGGCTGAGGCGTGAGTGTACGGCGAGTGCGACAGGGAGGGTTTTCGCCATGGCTTCCACGGCTCCGATAGGCGTGTTCGATTCCGGCATGGGCGGCGTCTCCGTGGCCGCGCGCATCATGCGCGACATGCCCCACGAGCGCGTGCTGTTCTTCGGCGATTCCGCGAACGCGCCGTACGGCGTCAAAACGCCCGAACAGGTGCGCGAGCTGAGCTTCGCCATCGTGGAACGCTTCGTGCGCCAAGGCGTCAAGGCCGTGGTCATCGCCTGCAACACGGCCACGTCCGCCGCCGCGAACGAGCTGCGCGAGGCGTACGACATCCCCATCATCGGCATGGAACCGGCCCTGAAGGTCGCCTGCGACCGGGGCGACCGAGACGGCTCCCCCACGCACGTCCCGCAGCGCGTCATCGTGGCCGCCACGCCCCTGACCCTGCGCGAACGCAAGTTCGCCGCGCTCATGCGCCGCTTCGAGTCGGACAACGAGATCTTCCGCGAGCCCTGTCCGGAACTCGTCGACATCGTCGAATCGGGACGTCTGGACGACCGCGGCCTCGTCATGGACACGCTGCGCCGTCGTTTCGCACGCTACGACCTGGACGCCGTCGACTCGGTCGTGCTCGGCTGCACGCATTTCGTCTTCTACCGCGACTATTTCCGTGAACTGCTGCCCGAACGCGCCGCCATCGTGGACGGCCACGACGGCACCGTGCGCCACCTGCGCATCGTCCTCGAATCGTCGGGCATGCTCGCTCCGGAAACCTCCGTCGGAGGCGTCGAACTGTCCAATTCGGACACGTCCGCACGCATCGCGGACCTCGCACGCACGCTGCTGCGCCGCTGAAATGTCCCCACACGCGGCGTAGGCTTGCCGCGCAGGGCGACATCGACGGCGAAAGGACGGACATGACGGGCACAACGGCATTAATCGACGTGGGCGGCGGATTCCGGGCCATTTTCGGATGCGGCGTCATGGACCGCATGCTGGAGGACGGCGTGGACGTGGACCACTGCTACGGCGTCTCCGCGGGCGCGGCCAACATGGTCTCCTTCATCGCGCGCCAGCACGGGCGCAACCACACGTTCTACACGCGCTACGCGTTCCGCAGGGAGTACGCGAGCCTCGACAGCTACCTGCGCAACCACAACTTCGCCAACCTCGACTACATCTACGGCACGCTCAGCAACCATGACGGCGAGAACCCCGTGGACTACGAGGCGTTCGCGGCCAACCCTACCGGATTCACCGTGGTCGCCTGCGACGCGCGCGACGGTTCGGCGCACTACTTCGACAAGTCCCGCATCCGCTTCGACGACTTCGACGCGGTCAAGGCGTCCTCCGCGGTGCCGGTGGCGTGCGAACCGTATGAGGTGGACGGCGTGCCCTATTACGACGGCGGCATCGCCGATCCGGTGCCGGTGCGCAAGGCGTTGGAGGAGGACGGGCATGAGCGCGCCGTGCTCATCCTGTCGCGCACGCGCGACGAGGTGCGCGAACAGCGCCGCGACCTCGCGCCCGCCAGGCTATTGGAACGCACCCATCCGGCGGCGGCGGAACGGCTGCGCATGCGTTATAGGACCTATAACGAGAGCATCGAGCTGGCCAAACGCTACGAGGAGCAGGGGCGCGTGCTCATCCTCGCCCCGGAGGAGCTGTACGGGCTGAACACGCTCAGGAAGTCCTTTGAAGGACTGGAGATGATGTACCGCAAGGGGTATGCGGCGGGTGCGGCCGTGGGCGAATGGCTCGCGGGCGGCGGCGCGCACGGCGCCGTCGGCGATGCGGGTTCAGCGAACCGTTCTCATTAAGAAACGTGCACGCCGACCGCTCGCGAACGCACGGAAACGAACAATAGCCAAAGGTAGCCAAAAGGCCTTGAAACCTGCTGGATACTGCCGGTTTCAAGGCCTTTCCCATGTGCGCTTCCCTATGCTTTCCGGCAGAAAAGCCGCGCACTGTCCCTAATGAGAACGGTTCGCTGCAAGGTCCGCCGCAACGCCTTCCACGTACGCCCGCATGTTCTCAAGGGCGATGGCGACGATTCGCCGCTCGGTGGCCTCCAGATGGTTGCCGCCGGCCACATGCGGGGTGATGAGGCAGTGAGGCTCGTCCCACAGCGGACTGTCCTTGGGCAGCGGTTCCGGCTCGGTGACGTCCAGTCCGGCGCCGTGCAGCTGATCCTCGGCCAGCGCGCGGGCCAACGCCAGCGGGTCGACGGCGTCGCCGCGGCCCGCGTTGAGCAGCACGCACGTGGATTTGAGCAGGGTGAGGCGGCGCCCGTCGATGAGATGGCGCGTGTCCGGCGAGGAGGGCACGGCCAGGGCGACGACGTCCGCTTCGGGCAGGAGCTCGTCGAGTTCGTCGAAGCCGCGCATGTCGTCGATGCCCTCGGCCGGTTTGGACGGATCGCGGCGCACGCCCACGGTGCGCGCGCCCACGCCCCTGCACAGGCAGGCGAAGTGCGAGCCGATGTCGCCGGTGCCGACGACGAGCACCGTGGCCCCTTCGGGCGTCAGCGCGGGGCCGAGGTCGTGCCAGCGATGGTCGCGCTGTTGGCGCGCGTAGGAGGGCACGTTCTTCATGAGCGCCCACATCATGGCGAAGAGGTGTTCGGACACGCTCTGTCCGTAGGCGCCGCTGGCGTTGGTGAGGCGCACGCCTTCGGGCAGCACTCCGGGTCTGAGATAGGCGTCCACGCCGGCGCTCCAGGTCTGGAGCCATTCGAGGTGCGGATAGGAGGCGCAGTCGGCGGGCGGAATGTTGCCGATGACGGCATTGGCTTCGGCGCGCAGGGCTTCGGGCACGTCCGCCCTCCAGCCCATGAGGCCGCGTTGGGCGGGGTCGCCGGTGAAGACGAGGCGCACGAGGTCCTCGGCCGCGCCGTCTTGGGGACGGGCGCCGGCGGCCCGGGCGACGCGCATGAAGTCGCGGCGTTCGTCTTCGGTCAGGGGCAAGCAGTTCACGATGGTCTTGGTCATGCGCCCCATTCTAGGACGGCGAGGCCGGCCGCGTCGTCATGGGGCCGCGGTGCGGTCCACGCCCCCATGACGCCCCATGGATCCGGTCCGTCAGACGGGCCGGCGAACCGGCGGACCGGCAGACCGGCGGATTAACCGGACCGATGGACCGGAGGCCCGGTCACTTCGCTTCGTTGGAGGTGACCATGGCCTTGGTGATCTGCTGGTAGAGGTCCTCGTAGCCGCCCGGCGTGGACGTGGGCAGCACCACGGTCTTGGCGTTGTCCGATTCGGCGAGCGAACGCATCACGTCGAGGTATTGGTTGAACAGGACCACGTTGTTGACGTCGTTGATGTTCATGCCCACGGCCTGGAGGGATTTGATCTGGTCCACGATGCCGTTGGCGATCTCACGCCGGTAGTTGGCTTGGCCTTCGCCCTGCAGGCGCGTCTTCTCCGCTTCGGCGGCGGCCTGCGTCTCGATCTGGATGCGCTGGGCCTCGGCGCGCTGGCGGGTGGCCTCCTTCTCACGCTGTGCGGCGTTGATGGAGTCCATGGCGTTCTTGACCTGCGGCGAGGGGTCGATGGCGGTGATGAGCGTCTTGACCACGGTGAAGCCGAAACGGCTCATCTCGTTGCCGACGGTCTTCTGCACGTCGAAGGCGACGTCGTCC
>Cebus_capucinus_imitator_PRJNA485217_SSR056__coassemble_519_pt1 | contig 59706 bp, 42 predicted proteins | sample Cebus_capucinus_imitator_PRJNA485217_SSR056__metabat2_high_PE_007 | metagenome-assembled genome bin Cebus_capucinus_imitator_PRJNA485217_SSR056
CAACGCCGTCATCGACGTCATCAAGCCCACCCCGGAGCATCCCATGATCATCACCCTGCCGGCCACGGTGGAGATGACCACGCCGAACGTGTTCGCCGACCAGGTGGAGTACGTGTCCAACAACCTGCAGGACCGCGACGCCGTGGTGCTGTCCCTGCACCCGCACAACGACGAGGGCATGGGCGTGGCCGCCACCGAGCTGGGCGTGCTGGCCGGCGCCGACCGCGTCGAGGGCTGCCTGCTGGGCAACGGCGAGCGCACCGGCAACGTGGATCTGGTCACGTTGGGGCTGAACATGCTCACGCAGGGCGTGGATCCGCAGATCGACTATTCGAACGTGCCGGAGATCCGCAAGACGGTGGAGTACTGCAATCAGATCAAGATCTCCGAGCGTCACCCGTATGCGGGCAATTTCGTGTTCACCGCGTTCTCCGGTTCGCATCAGGACGCCATCAAGAAGGGTTTGGAAGCCCGTCAGGCGGCGGCGGACCGTGCCGGCGCCGAATTGGACAAGTTCGTGTGGCTGGTGCCGTATCTGCCCATCGATCCGAAGGACATCGGACGCTCCTATGAGGCGATCATCCGTGTGAATTCGCAGTCCGGCAAGGGCGGTATGGCCTATCTGCTCAAGACGAACCACAATCTGGATCTGCCGAAGCGTCTGCAGGTGGAGTTCGACAAGATCGTGCAGCGCCATGCGGATGCCACGAAGAAGGAGGTCAAGGACGAGGACATCTGGCGTCTGTTCAAGGACGAGTATCTGCCGGTGGAGCAGTCGGGCATCACTGCGGCCGGCGTGGTGGTCGGCGACACGCATGATGCGACGCTCGCCCCGTGGGGTCGTCTCAAGCTGCTCAAGGTGTCGATTTCGTCCGGCGAGGATGGTTCGGATACGGTGCTCAAGGCGCGTCTGTTGGATCGCGGCCTGAACGTGGGCGTGGATGCGGAGCGTGTGCGTGAGGTGTCCGGCATCGGCAACGGTCCGATCGCCGCGTTCCTCAACGCCCTGTCCAATTTGGGCATCGAGGCTTCGGTGTTGGATTATGCGGAGCACACCATGTCCGTGGGTACGGACGCGATGGCGGCCTCCTATGTGGAATGCCAGGTGGGCGAGGATGCGGACGCGCGGATCATCTGGGGCGTGGGCGTCGATTCGTCCATCACGACCAGCGCGTTGAAGTCCATTATTTCGGCCATCAACCGTTCGCAGCGTTGATGCGCCGGCGTGCGTGACGTGCGGGCTTCGTCCGGCTTGCGTCGCATGAGGAAGGGCCCGCGCGAACCTTGGGTGGTTCGCGCGGGCCCTTCCTCATGTCCGGGGCGTCGGCGTCCGATGGCGGAGGGAAGCGACTGCCGGAACGCCGTGGCCGTATGGCAGATGTCCGATGCGGGGGCCGGTCAGAGGCCGCCGGACGAGGGGCCGTTCGTGGAGCCGCCGGATCCGCCGCTGCCGGAATCGTCCGTGCCGGATCCGCCGGATCCGCCGGAACCGTTGTCTCCTGAGCCGGAACCGGAGCCGGAACCGTTTTCGTCCTGCGCGGGCGGGACATAGCCGGGGCAGGCGGCGTTCGACTGCGGGTTCGTCTCGCACTGCTGCGTGAACGCGTCCTGCTCGTCGGTGGTCTCGGTCTCCTCCTCCTGCTGCGTGGTCTGCTGGCGCTGCGTGGATGTGGACGACGAACGGCCGCCCAGTCCCCATGTGCCGTCGGGGCCGCCGATCTTGCCGTCGTCCTTGGCGGTGGGGAACGTTTCGTTCGTGGTGCCGGCCAACGCCTGCTTCATGTATTGGGTGAACAGGTGCACCGGATAGTCGGAGCCGCCGGACCATTGGCCGAACGCGGGGATGACCTGCGGGTTGCCGTTCTCGTCCGGATACCACATGGAGAACGTGGACACCACGGACGGGGTGTAGCCGCAGAAGCTCGCCGCGAACGAATTGTTCGACGTGCCCGACTTGCCGGCCACGTTGTGGCCGACGCCGAGCGCTTCGGTGGCGGTGCCGGACTGGACCACGCCGGTGAGGGCCTTGGTGACGAGGTTCACGTCGTTGGCGTCGAAGACGCGTTCGGTGGAGGTGGGCGCTTGGTAGAGGTCGTTGCCGGAGCCGTTCTTGACGCTCGCCACGATGTGCAGCGTGGGCTTCTCGCCTTGGTTGGCGAGCGTGGCGTACGCCCACGTCATGTCCTCCACGGTGAGCGCGTCGTTGCCGAGCACGGTGTACGGTTCGGAGCCGTCGAGCGTTTCGGTCTGTACGCCGGCGGTGCGCGCCGTCTGCGCGATCTTCTGTGTGCCGAGCTTGGTCTGCAAGTCCATGTACACGGTGTTGGACGACATGGCGGTGGCGCGGTACAGGTTCACGGTGCCGAGGTTCTCTCCGCCGAAGTTGCTCACGGTGCCGGTGATGCCGTCATAGGTGCGGTACGAGTTGCCGTTGAACGTGGTGTCCAGGCTCACGCCCTCCTGCACGGCGGCGAGCAGGGCGAACGGCTTCATGGTGGAGCCGATCTCGTATTGGGCCTGCGTGGCGTTGTTGAGCGGTTTGGTGAGGTAGTCGTCGCCGGCGTAGAGGGCGAGGATGGAGCCGTCCTTCGGGTTGGCGCTCATGGCGCCGAACTGGAGTCCGTCCGGCACGACGCCCTGCATGCCGTTCTGCGCGGGGCTGACGACCTGCTGCATGAGGTCCTGTTTGGTTTTGTCGATGGTGGTGACGATGCGGTAGCCGCCCGTGTCGAGTTCGTCCTTGGTGAACGCCTTGCGGGTGACGAGCTCGTCGCGCACCATCTGCAGCAGATAGCCGTTGGGACCTTGGTAGACGTCCTCCTGATTGAATTCCACGGTCTGCGGCATGGCGGCCTCGGAGGCCTCCTGCGCGGTGATGTAGCCGTCTTCCTTCATGATCTGGATGACGCGTTCGAACCGCTGTTCGGCCATGTCCGGATCGGAGGCCGGATCCCAGGTGGAGGGGGCGGGGATGATGCCCGCGATGGTGGCCGCCTCGGACAGCGTCAGGTCCTTGGCGTCCTTGTTGTAGTAGGCCTGCGCGGCCGCCTGGATGCCGTACGCGCCGCGTCCCAGGTAGATGGTGTTCATGTAGTTGCACAGGACTTCGCTCTTGTCCTGCGTCTGCGCGATCTTCAACGCGAGGATCGCCTCGCGGGCCTTGCCCGCGTACGAGGTGGTTTCGCCCAGATAGTAGCGTTCCGCGTACTGCTGGGTGATGGTGGAGCCGCCCTGGCGGGTGCCTTTGGTGATGTTGGAGACGAGGGCGCGTGCGATGCCCCTCAGGTCGATGCCGCTGTCCGTGTAGAAGGTGCGGTTCTCCGAGGCGACGATGGCGTTGCCCACGTAGTCCGGCAGGACGGAGCAGTCGATGATCTCGCGGTTCTGTTCGGAGAAGGTGCCCATCTTGGTGGTGCCGTCCGAGAAGTAGACGGTGGTGTTCTCCGACATGGCTACCTTTTCGGGTTCCGGAATCTCCGTGGTGACCCACAGGTATGCGAACAGTCCGATGCCCGCGGCCAGTCCGAGCGCGATGAGGCCCAGCACCCATTTGAGGATGAGATGCCGGCTGCGGCCCTTCATCCTGGGGCCTTTGCCTCCGCGCACGCGATGGTTGCCCCCGCGGTAGTGGCGTGCGGCGGCACGGCGTTCCGTGGAACGGTGCGCCGCACGGCGCGCGGTGCCCTTGGAGCCGTTGCCGACGGCCCTTCTGGGGGATCCGCCTGCGGTGCTTCTGGCGCTACGAGAATGTGAAACCATGCCTTCAACCGTAGCCACACGTCTTGAAAAAGTGCCCGCGTCATATGCCTGAACCGTATGACGCGGGCGTTTTCCGCGCCGAATTCTCACAACCGGGCCGGCGCGCGTCGGCCGCTTCGGAGTGGCCGGGAAGCCCGTCCGACGCTCGCCGCGGCGACGGCCGGGCGCTGCCGCGGGCGGGCCGCACGGCCGGCGGGCGGCCCGCCTTATTTGGCGAGCATGGGGGCGATGCGTGTTTCGTACGCGTCCAACGCGGCGGCGATGACCTGGTGCATGTCGTAGTACCTGTACGTGCCCAACCGGCCCCCGAACACCGTGTCCGGCTCCGCCTCGGCCAATTCCGCGTACCGCTGGTACAGGGCCCGGTCGGCCGCGGTGTTGACGGGATAGTACGGCTCGTCGCCGCGTTCGGCGAAACGGCTGTACTCCTCCCACACCACCGTCCTCCCGTGGTTCTGCCGGTCGCGGCGTTCGGGATTGAAGTTCTTGAACTCGATCGCGCGCGTGTACGGCACGTCCGCGTCCGAATAGTTCATCACCGGGCAGCCCAGATGGTCGTCCTCGTCGTAGCGGACCTCCCTGAAGTCCACCGTGCGCCATTTGAGGTCGCCCAAGGCGTAGTCGAAGTAGCGGTCGACGGGGCCGGTGTACACCACCGGCACGCCCGCCTCCCGCAGCGCCGTCCTGTTGTACGGCTGGGACCGGTCGAAGAAGTCCACGCCCAGGGACACCTCGATGCGCGGGTCCGCGGCCATGCGCTCCATCCACGCCGTGTAGCCGTCCTCGGGCAGGCCCTCCCACACGTCCTTGAAGTAGCGGTTGTCGTAGTTGTAGCGCACGGGCAGGCGTTTGATGACGTCGGCGGGCAGGTCGGCCGGGTCGGTCTGCCACTGCTTGGCGGTGTAGTTCTTGATGAACGCCTCGTACAGGGGCCGGCCGATGAGCTGGATGCCCTTGTCGTTGAGGTTCCGCGGGTCGGTGCCGGCCAGTTCCCCGGCCTGTCGTTCGACGAGCCGTTTGGCCTGTTCGGGCGTGTAGTGGGCGCGGAAGAACTGGTTGATGGTGCCCAGGTTGACGGGCAGGGGGTAGACCTCGCCCTTATGGGTGGCGTACACGCGGTGCACGTAGTTCGTGAACCTGGTGAAGCGGTTGACGTATTCCCACACGCGCGGGTCGGACGTGTGGAACAGGTGCGCGCCGTACTTGTGGATCTCGGCGCCGGTCTCCTGGTCGAAGTACGAGTACGCGTTGCCGCCGATATGGTTCCTGATGTCGATGACGCGCACGCTGGCGCCCGCGCGTTCCGCGGCCTGCTGCGCGACCGTCAGACCGAACAGGCCCGCACCCACCACCACCAGATCCGGATAGCGTGCCCCGGTCTCCGTCTCGACTGCCGCATCGGCCATAACCGCGTCCTTTCCTTCGGAACGTATCCAACGGACCCCATCCTACCGTGCCCGTCCGCGTCCCGCGCTGCTCCGCCGCGCATGCGGCACGCCCTCGACGGGCGTGCCGCCACGCGGAGACGGCGGTGTCCGGGGATGGTGTACACTGGTGCAAGCCTCCACGCGGCGCTACGTCGCCCAATCCCCCCAGGGCAGGAATGCAGCAAGGGTAAGCGGCCTCTTGCGGGTGCGTGGAGGTTTTTCATATCTTGCGATGCATCTTCCGCTCCACGCGCGCTCAGGGGACGCTCGTGGGCTAGTGTGGTGGGCATGACCGACGAACATCAGCCCGATTTTCCCCGCATCCGCGATCCGCGCACGCCCGTGAACCTCGTGGAGGAATTCGAACCGCTCGACATCCCGCTCAAGGCCGAACGTCCGAACCGCGCGCCGCGCCCCTCAGGAGGCCGCGCCGCATCATCCGTCTCCGATCAGTCCGATCAGTCCGACTTGTCCTCGCTGGCGGCCGTGGCCGACGCCCCGCGCGACACGTTCGGCGTGATGTCCGGCACGGCGATGCCCTCCGGTTCGGCCATTGCGGAGGACCTGGACCGCAGCATGGGCCGTCTGGTGGACGAGGACCCGCTGGCCGGCCGTCCGCGCGCCTCCAGCCGCGTGCTGTGCGTCCTGTTCGCCCTGCTGCTGGCCGCCGCCGCGGCGGGCGTCTACTGGCTGGGCGTGCGCACGGAGGCGGGACAGTCGTTCGACGACATGGTCGAAATGTCCTTCTCCGACGTCGTCCCCGGCTGGATGTCCTCCACGCTCGGCTTGGGCACGCATGCGGCGGTCGTGGCCGGTTCGGCGCTGCTGGCCGCCGCGGCCGCGGCCGTGGCCGCCGCGCGCCGCCGCTGGTGGCTGTTGGGACAGCTCGCCGTCTTCGCCGCGCTCATCGGCGCGCTGTCGTTCCTGAAATACGCGCTGCCGCGTCCGTTCATCATCAACACGCAGGTGGACGCGGGCAATTCCGCGCCGTCCGGACATACGCTGCTGGCCGTGGCGGCGGCGTTGGCGCTGATCTGCGCCGTGCCTGGCGCATGGCGATGGTGCGCGGCTCTGCTGGGCCTCCTGTGGAGCGTGTTCGTGGGATTGGGTGTGGTGAACGGCCGATGGCACCGGCCCACCGACGCGGTCATGGCGATTCTGCTGGCCGGCGCGGCCATGATGCTCGCGCTCGCATTCACGCGCGCCAGCGGCATGGACGCCACGGGTACGCGCCGTTCGTCCGCGGGCGTGCAGATCGCGGCCAGCGTGGGCGTGACGGGCGGGCTGATGAGCGTGCTGTACGCGGCCTACCTCATCTGGCAGGTGCAGCCCGGCCTGCTCATGAGCGCGCAGTGGGCGGCCACGGGTGCGGTGATCGGCGCGGGCGTGCTCATCTCAGGCACGGCCATGCTGGTGTGCGCGCTCACGCTGGCGATGCGCCAGCTCACCGCCGCGCCGCTGAGCCGTCTCGGACTGGTGGGCGCGCCGCCCGCGCCGCCCGCCCAGAGGCGCGGCGCGCGCGGCTGACCATATGTCGTGATTATGATGACACCACAACCAGGACACAAAGGAGCGAAGGAGAGATCATGACCGAGGGCACCAAGCTGGTGATCGTGGAGTCTCCCACCAAGGCGCGTAAGATCGGCGGCTACCTTGGGGACGGATACACCGTGATGGCCTCGGTGGGCCACATCCGAGATCTCGCGCAACCCAGCCAGGTGCCCGCCGCGGACAAGGAGCGTTTCGGCAAGTTCGGCGTGGACGTCGAGGACGGCTTCAGGCCCTACTACATCGTGGACGGCGACAAGCGCAAGACCGTCTCCGAACTCAAGGCGGCGCTGCGCCGCGCCGACGAGCTCTACCTCGCCACCGATGAGGACCGCGAGGGCGAGGCCATCGCGTGGCATCTCGTGGAGACGCTGAAGCCCAAGGTGCCGGTCAAGCGCATGGTGTTCCACGAGATCACCAAGGACGCGATCCGCCAGTCGCTCACGCAGACGCGCGGCGTGGACGCGGGCATGGTGGACGCCCAGGAGACGCGGCGCATCCTCGACCGTCTCTACGGCTACGAACTGTCCCCGGTGCTGTGGCGCAAAGTGGGGCCGGGCCTGTCCGCGGGACGCGTGCAGTCCGTGGCCACGCGCCTCATCGTGGAACGCGAGCGCGAACGCATGGCGTTCGTGCGCGCCCCCTATTGGGATCTGACCGCGCGCCTGTGCGCGCCGGACGCCGAGGGCGCGCCGGCCGAGTTCGACGCGCGCATGGTGGCGCTCGACGGCCGCCGTCTGGCCACGTCCAGGGATTTCGGCGAGGACGGCATGCCCACGCCCGAGGCCCGGCGCGCGCAGGTGCGTCTGCTGGGCGAGGCCGAGGCGCGCGCCCTGGCCGAGTCGGTGCGCGGCGAGGCGTTCACCGTGGTCTCGATGGAGTCGAAGCCGTACCGTCGCCGCCCGCTGCCGCCGTTCACCACGTCCACGCTGCAGCAGACCGCCGGCAACCGTCTGGGCATGAGCTCGCGCGCCACGATGCGCGCCGCGCAGGGCCTGTACGAGAACGGCTACATCACGTATATGCGTACCGATTCGGTGACGTTGTCCAAGGAGGCCATCGAGGCCGCGCGCCAGGCCGTGGAGCAGCGTTTCGGCGCCGCGTTCCTGTCCGACGCGCCCAAACAGTACGCGACGAAGACCGCGGGCGCCCAGGAGGCGCACGAATGCATCCGTCCCGCGGGCGCGCGCTTCCGCGACCCGGACGAGCTGGTAGGCAAGGTGCCGTCCGACCAGTTGAGGCTGTACCGTCTCATCTGGCAGCGCACGCTCGCCTCGCAGATGGCGGACGCGACCGGTTCGACGGCGACGGTGAAGCTGGCCGTGCCGACGGGCGCGGAGAGCGGCGAGGCCCTGTTCCAGGCTTCGGGCACGGTCATCGAATTTCCCGGCTTCATGAAGGCGACGGGCGAGGGCCGTAGGTCCCAGTCCGATGGCGGCGCGGACGCCAAGTCGGAGGCGAGGCGCGAGTCCGGGCCGGACGACAACGCGTCCCTGCCCCCGATGGAGACCGGCCAGCGTCTCGACGCGTCCGACGTGCGCGCGGACGGCCATGAGACGCAGCCTCCGGCGCGTTATACGGAAGCGTCGCTGGTCAAGACGTTGGAGGCCAAGGAGATCGGACGTCCGTCCACCTACGCCTCGATCATCTCCACGATCATCGACCGCGGCTACGTGTACGAGCGCGGCCGCGCGCTCATCCCCTCGTGGCTGGCGTTCGCGGTGACGAAACTGTTGGAGACGAAGTTCCCCAAGCTGGTGGACTACCAGTTCACCGCGGACATGGAGCACGGCCTCGACCAGATCGCGCACGGACGCCAAAGCGGCCGCGACTGGCTGACGCGCTTCTACTTCGGCGACGGCGACGACGCGGCGAGGGACGCGGACGAGGCGCATGAGGGCCTGCACCGTCAGGTCGCGCAGTTGGGCGAGATCGACGCGCGCGCCATCAACACCATCGAGATCGGCGAAGGCCTCAACGTGCGCGTGGGCCGCTACGGCCCCTACCTGGAGGACACGCGCGACCTGGATGCGGAAGGCAATCCGAAGCGCGCGTCCCTGCCGGACACCCTCGCGCCGGACGAACTGACCGTGGACGTGGCGCGCGACCTCATCGCGAACCATTCGGGCGGACCGCGCGAACTGGGCGTGGATCCGGTCAGCGGCGGCAAAGTGGAGGTGCGCAACGGACGTTTCGGCCCGTATGTGGCCCTGCTGCCCGTGGAGACGTCCGATGGCGCGGCGGCCGTACCGGCGCCGGAGACGTCCGTCAAGCCCGCCAAGGGCAAGACGAGGCGCGCCGCCAAGTCGGATGCGCCGCGACCGAAGATGGCGAGCCTGTTCAAGACCATGAGCCCCGAATCCATCACCTTGGACGACGCGCTCAAGCTCCTCGGACTGCCGCGCGAGGTCGGCTCCTACGAGGAGGCCGACGCCGCGACCGGAGAATTGTCCTTGTCCGTCGTGGCCGCGAACAACGGACGCTACGGCCCGTACCTGACCAAGACCAAGGCCGACGGCTCGTCCGAAACCAGGTCGCTCGCCTCGGAGGACGAGATCTTCACCGTCACCATCGACCAGGCGAAGGACCTGTTCGCCCAACCCAAATACCGCGGACGCGGACGCGGCGCGGCCAAACCGCCCGTGCGCGCCCTCGGCAACGATCCGGAAAGCGGCAAGCCCGTCGTCATCAAGGAAGGCCGCTTCGGCATGTACCTGACCGACGGCGAAACGAACCGCACCCTGCCGCGCCAATACGATCCGGCCACCATCGAACCGGCGGACGCCTACCGCATCCTCGCCGAAAAACGCGCCATGGGACCGGCCAAGAAGCGCACGCGCGGAGGCGCCAAAACCGCCAAGAGCGCGGCCAAGAGCGCGCCGAAGACCAACGCGCTCGAAGCCAAACGCGCCGAACGCCGCGCCCAGGTGCGCGCCCTCGCCGACCAAGGCTGGGCGAACACGCGCATCGCGGACCACATCGGCTCCACCGCCGCCACCGTGAAATCGGACGTCGCATGGCTGACCGAACACGAAGGCTACGAGCGTCCCGCCGTGGTAGCCGCCAAACCGACCAAGAACAAGCAGTGAGAGGAGACGACGGCATGGCCGGACTGTTCATCTCGTTCGAAGGCGTCGACGGCGTGGGCAAAACCACGCAGGTCGAACGTCTGCGCGCCGCCATCGAAGCCGCCGGCCGCGAAGTCGTCGTCACGCGCGAACCCGGCGGCACGCCGCTGGGGCGCGCCATCCGCGCCCTGCTCCTGCACGGCGTGCCCGCCGACGCCGCGGCGTCCGGCGCCGCCGCACCATCGGACGCCGAACCCCCGGCGAGCGCCCCCGCTCCCTGCGACATCGCCCCGCGCGCCGAAGCCCTGCTCTTCGCCGCCGACCGCGCGCAGCACGTCGCCGAAACCATCCGTCCCGCCCTCGCACGCGGCGCCGTCGTCATCACCGACCGCTACCTCGACTCCTCCCTCGCCTACCAGGCCGGGGGACGCGAACTCACCGCCGGTGAAATCAGGGGCCTGAGCATGTGGGCCACGGGCGGCCTCCTGCCCGAGCGCACCTACCTGCTCGACATGGACCCCGCGCTTTCGCACACGCGTCTGACGCATGACGAGGACCGCATGGAGTCCGCGGGCTTCGACTTCCAGCGCCGCACGCGCGAAGCGTTCCTCGCGCTCGCCGCGGACGAGCCGGAACGTTTCCTCGTGGTGGACGCCGCGCGCGGCATCGACGAGGTGTGGGAGGACATCGCCCGCGACCTCGCCGCATTGGGCGCGGCGCGCGCGTCCGGCGAAGGCTCGGCGGACGGCCTTGCCGGCGGCCTCGCCAGTGACCTCGGCCGCGGCCTCGCCTGCGGCTTCGCCGGCGAACCGGACGGCGGTGCGCGATGAGCGTATGGGACGCCATCGTCGGCCAGCGGGCCGTCACGGACATGCTCTCCGCCGTGGCCGCGGGGGATAAGGGCAAGATCGCCCAATCGTGGCTCATCTGCGGCCCCGCCGGCTCCGGACGCGAACAGGTGGCGAGGGCCTTCGCCGCCGCACTGGAAAGCCCCGACCACGGTCTGGGCGAGACGCCCACCAACGTCACCCGGCAGATTCTCGCCGACTCGCATCCCGACGTGCGCCGCCTCACCACGGACAAGGTCACCATCGGCGTCGACGAGGTGCGCGACGTCATCGGCGCGTCCGAACAGATGCCGAGCACCGCGCCCTGGCGCATCATCATCATCGAGGACGTGGACCGCATGCTGGAACGCACCACGAACGTGCTCCTCAAGGAGATCGAGGAGCCGTCCGCGCACTGCATCTGGCTGCTGTGCGCCCCCAGCGCGCAGGATGTGCTGCCCACCATCCGCTCGCGCACGCGCATCGTGAACCTCGCCGTGCCAGGTCCCGAAGCCATCGCCGCCTGGCTCGTGCGCGACGAGGGCGCGGACGTCGCGCTCGCCGAACGCGTCGCCCGCCTCGCCGAAGGCAACCTCGAAACCGCGTGGCTGTACGCCACGGACGAGCGGGCGCTGTCCGACCGCGACGAACTCGTGGCCGGCGTGCTGCGTCTGTCGCGCGCCTCGGACGCGGTCCTGCTCGCCGGACGCCTCCACGGGGACGCCAAGAAACGGGCGGAGGACGCCGCTGAAGAAGAGGCCGACGCCCAGCGTGCGGAGTTCTACCGCGTCAACGGATTGCACGAGGGCGACCGCGTCCCCGTCAAACTGCGCGGCGTCTACAACGCCATCGGCAGGAAGGAGGACGTCAAACGCCGCGCCACGCGTCTGAGCCGTGACGTGCTGCTGCGCGCCCTCGACGCCGTCGCCTCCGTCTACCGCGACGTGACCGTGCTGCAGAACCGTGCCGAGGAGGCGGTGGGTCTCATCAACGTGGAGCATCGCGCCTCGCTCGCCGCGCTGGCCGAACGATTGGACCGCGAGGCGGCCCTCGCCCGCCTCGACGAGGTCGCCACGGCCCGCCGCCGTCTCACCGGCAACGGCAACCCCGTCCTCGTGCTCGAAGCCCTCTTCTGCGCCCTGCTGTAGTCCCGTGCGGGCCTGTGGGCTCATACCTGTTCTCATACCTGTGGCCGCATAGGACCGCAGTCCCTTAATCCCTCGGCGAGCGGTATGGGATTCGTGTGGGGCAGCGTTGCTTTGTCCCTAGGACTCGTGTAGAAAATCAGATTCCTTATCCTAGGATTCGTGTATGAAATAGTGTTTTTTATCTTGGGATTCGTGTAAAATAAACAAAGAATCCTAGTGTTTGCAACGTTATGAGTGGGCTATGTTTCAGCGTAAATTATATGAATCCCTGCGGCGGTGGAAGGAAGAGTCGAACGGTTCCACCGCGTTGATGGTCGAAGGGGCCAGACGTGTGGGGAAAAGCACATTGGTCGAGGAGTTCGCGCGCAACGAGTACCGGTCATATGTGATGATTGACTGGCAGAAGGCGCCGTGGGCGGTACGCGAATCCTTCCTGCGCAATATGGACGACCTCGACGCGCTGTTCATGGATCTCTCCGTCTATTACGGGGTCCGGCTGTATGAGCGCGAGACGTTGTTCATCTTCGATGAGGTGCAGCTGTTCCCCTTCGCGCGCGGCGCCGTGAAGCATCTCGTCGCGGATGGCAGGTACGACTTCCTGGAAACGGGTTCCCTGATATCGATACGGCGCAACGTCGAGGACATCCTGATTCCCTCGGAAGAGGAGTCGGTGAGCATGTTCCCTATGGATTTCGAGGAATTCCTGTGGGCGGCAGGTGAGGAGCGGCTCGCCCAGGCGATACGTGAATCCTTCGAGACCCGCCGCGCCTTGTCGCCCCTGCTGGACAACAAGGCTGAGCGGTTGTTCCGCGAATACATGCTGGTGGGCGGCATGCCGCAGGCCGTGGAACGTTATCTGGACACCTCGGATATGGGCCGGGTCGATAGGGTGAAGCGTCAGATCCTGCGCCTATACGCGCAGGATGTGGAAAAATACGGTGGCACGGATAGGGAACGGGTGCGTCGGGTCTTCGACGAGATTCCAGGACAGCTGTCCAAACACGAGAAGAAATTCGTGTTGTCGGACATGGATAGGAACGCCCGCAGCCGGGAGTACCGCGACGCCTTCTTCTGGCTGGACGAATCATATCTGATCAACCGGTGCGTGAACGCCACCGATCCGCATGTGGGCCTGACCCTGCATCGGGAGGATTCCTCCATGAAATGCTATATGGGAGACACAGGTCTGTTGGTTACGCAGGTGTTCGCCGATAGGGCGTACACCTCGAACGAATTGTACCGTGACGTGCTGTTCGGCAAGCTGGAGGTCAATGAGGGCATGCTGGTGGAGAACGTGGTGGCCCAACAGTTGAGAAGCACGGGACATCGGCTGTTCTTCTACTCCAGATACTCGCGGCAGGCGGAGGACCGTATGGAGATCGACTTCCTGCTGGTGGGAGAGTACGAGAACGCCGCGATAAAGGCGAGGGTGAGCCCCGTCGAAGTCAAATCGACCAAACGTTACGCCACAGTCTCCCTCGATAAGTTCAAAACCAAATTCGACAAACGCGTCGGCACGCAGTACGTGCTGCACCCGCGTCCCCTGCGTGTGGAAGGGGACCGGCTGTACCTGCCGTTGTATATGGCCCATTGCCTGTAGCCGTCATTTGGATGAAAGGCTCCTTGCCCTCTGCGGCGGAGGAAGGGGAGCCTTTCGCGTTGCCGTTCGACGGGAGGCCGTGACGGGCCGCGTCAGCGGTACCAGACGACGGCCTCGTAGGGGCGCAGGTTCAGGGGCGCGTCCGGCGCGCCCGCCCCGTCGGAGTGCGCGGCGGGCGCGTAGTTGGCGAGGACGCGCCCGAAGCCGTCCAACACCGGCCCATCCTCCCACACGGTGTCGTGCGCGTGGAAGTTGGCGGCCACGACCAGCTCACGGCCCCGCCAGCGGCGACGGTAGGCGAACACGTCGGGATGGTCCACGGCGAGCGGCTCCACGTCGCCGTAGGCGATGACGTCCAGCTCCTTGCGTAGGGCGATGAGACGACGGTAGTGGTGGAGGATGGAATCCGGATCCGCAAGTTCGGCGCGCGCGTTGATATGGTCCTTGTTCGCGTTCACCGCCAGCCACGGTTCGGCCGCGGCGTCCGAGGCCATGAACCCCGCATGGCGCGAATCGTCCCACTGCATCGGCGTGCGCGCATTGTCGCGCGAATGCACCTGCACGATGCGCAGCGCGTCCTCGGCGCGCAGACCCTTGCGCCGCAGGATCCCGTAATGGTTGAGGCTCTCCACGTCCCGGAAATCCCCGATGGACGCGTAGTCGGCGTTGGTCATGCCCAACTCCTCGCCCTGATACACGTACGGCGTGCCCCGCAGACAGTGCATGACCGTGGCGAGCATCTTCGCCGACTCCTTCCAATACCGGCCCTCGTCGCCGAAGCGCGAAACCACGCGCGGCTGGTCGTGGTTGCACCAGAACACCGCGTTCCACGCGTCATGCGCCGCCATGCCGGTCTGCCAGCCGAACAGGATGCGCTTAAGCCCGGCGAAATCCGGCGGCACCAGCACCCACTTCTCATTGCCCATGAAATCGACCTTGAGATGGTGGAAGCTGAACACCATGCTCAACTCATGGTCGTCCGCGCCGGCGTAGCGGAAGCACTCCTCCATCGACGTGGACGACATCTCACCCACCGTGATGATGCCCGGATCCGTGCCGAACGTCGCCTCGTTGAGCTCACGCAGATACTCGTGCACGCGCGGACCGTCCGTATAGAACCGGCGCCCGTCGCCCTCGTCGTCGTCCTCGAACGCGGCCTTGCTGATGAGGTTCACCACGTCGAAACGGAACCCGCGCACGCCCTTGTCCATCCAGAAGCGCACGATGCGCTGCACCTCGCGGCGCACCTGCGGATTCTCCCAATCCAGATCCGCCTGCGTCGGATCGAACAGGTGCAGATACCATTCGTCGAACTCGGGCACGTACTGCCACGCCGAACCGCCGAACTTACTCTCCCAATTCGTGGGCGGCACGCCCGGAGCCTTGCCCTTGCGGAAGAAGAAGAACCGCTTGTAGAACGGATCGCCCGCCATCGCGCGGCGGAACCACTCATGGTCGGTGGAGACGTGGTTGAACACCATGTCGAACATGAGGCCGATGCCGCGCTCGCCGGCCTCGCGGATGAGGTCCTCCACGTCCCGCATCGTGCCGTAGGAGGGGTCCACGGCGTAGTAGTCGGCCACGTCGTAGCCGTTGTCGTGCTGGGGGGAGACGAAGAACGGGGTGGACCAGATGTAGTCGACGCCGAGTCCGGCGAGATAGTCGAGCCGTCCGATCACGCCGCGCAGGTCGCCCAGTCCGTCGCCGTTGGAGTCGGCGAAGGACTTCGGGTAGATCTGGTAGACGACGGCCTTGTGGAAGTCCGTGGTGAACGTCATGGTGTGCCTTCCTTGTGGTTGCGCGGTGCGTTCCCGCGAGCGGTCATGTTCGATGGATGGGTGCGGGTGCGGGTGCGGGCTTGCCCGCGTGGGGGAGCCCGCGCGGTTCAGCGCCAGGTGATGACGGGGGTCTTTCCGGCGTGCGCCTCGATGCCGGAGTGCATGGCGAGGTCCGTGGCCTCGCCGGGGGAGGTGACGATGAGCATGGTGGTGGTCGGGTGGCCCGCGGCTTCGATTCCGGCCGGGTCGAAGGTGATGAGCGGGTCGCCGCGGCGCACGGCGTCGCCGGCGGCCACGTGGAGGCGGAATCCGTCGCCGCCCATGGACACGGTGTCGATGCCGACGTGGATGAGCAGTTCGATGCCGTTGGCGAGCTTCAGTCCGCACGCGTGTCCGGTGTCGGCCATGACGACGGACACGACGGCGTCCGCGGGGGCGAGGACGGTGTCGCCGGTGGGTTGGAACGCGACGCCGTCGCCGACGATCTTCTTGGAGAAGACGTCGTCCGGCACGTCCTCGATGGGGATGACGCGGCCGTCGAGGATGGCGGCGGCGTGGCCGTCGTCCTCGGCCGGGACCTGCGTCGCGCCGTCGGACGCCGGGACCTGCGTCGCGCCGTCGGAGGGACGCTCCTCGGCGGCGACGGACGCGGCCTGGGCGCCGCGGACGGAGGAGGCGAGCATGCGGCGTCCCACCACGATGGTGAGCAGGAACGGCACCGCCACGGCGGTGAGCATGGCCAGCAGGAACACGCCCCAGAACTGCGGTTTGATGGACAGGATACCCGGCAGGCCGCCCACGCCGATGGACGTGGCCTCCACACCGAAGCCCACGGAGATCACGGCCGCGGCGGCGGAGCCGATCATGCCGCACACGAGCGGGAAGCGGTATTTGAGGTTGACGCCGAAGAGGGCGGGTTCGGTCACGCCGAGGTAGCAGGAGATGAGCGCGGGCACGTTGACCTGCTGGGCGCGTTCGTCGCGCTTCTGCAGCACGGCCATGCCGAGCACTGCGGAGCCTTGGGCGATGTTGCTCAGCGCGATCATGGGCCACAGGCCGGTGCCGCCGTACTGGGTGACGAGCTGGGTGTCCACGGCGTTGGTCATGTGGTGCAGGCCGGTCATGACGACGGGCGCGTAGAGCAGACCGAACAGGGCGGCGAACAGGATGCGGAAGGGGGAGAAGAGGCCGGCGTAGACCGCCTCGCCGATCCAGTTGCCGATGGTCCAGCCGATGGGGCCGACCACGGTGTGCGCGATGACCACGGCCGGCAGGAGCGAGCACAGCGGCACGACGATCATGCTGACGACCTCGGGGCAGTGGCGGCGGAAGAAGCGTTCGAGGTAGACGAGCACGAACGCGGCCATCATGGCGGCGATGACCTGGCCCTGATAGCCGATCATGCGCACCTGCGCGAAGCCGAAGTCCCATACGGGGATGTCCCCGGCGGGCGTGGAGCCCACGGAGAAGCCGTTGAGCAGCTGCGGGGAGACGAGCGTCAGGCCGAGGACGATGCCGAGGATCTGCGTGGTGCCCATCTTGCGGGTGACGGACCAGCAGATGCCGACCGGCAGCATGTGGAACACGGCTTCGCCGATGAGCCACAGGAAGGAGTAGGCGCCGGCCCAGAAGCGCGAGACGTCCGCGAGGGTCTGCGTGGCGCCGTGCGTGGTGAACGCGCCGGCGGCGTCGAAGAAGGCGATCTCGCCGATGACGTTGCGGAAGCCGAGGATGAGGCCGCCGCAGATGAGCGCGGGGATGATGGGGGCGAAGATCTCGCCGAGCGTGCCCATGACGCGCTGGGCGACGTTCTGGTTGGATGCGGCCGCGGCCTTGGCTTCGTCCTTGCTCACGCCCTCGATGCCGGAGATCGCGGTGAAGTCGTTGTAGAAGGCGGCCACGTCGTTGCCGATGATGACCTGGAACTGTCCTGCCTGGGTGAAGATGCCCTTGACGGTGGCGATGGCCTCGATGGCGGGCTCGTCCGCCTTCTTAGGGTCCGCGAGCACGAATCTCATGCGGGTCATGCAGTGCGTGACGGCTGTGATGTTCCCGGTGCCTCCCACCAGTTCGAGCAGGCGCCTCGCGTCGCCTTCGTATTTGCCCATGGCGGTTTCCTTTCCTGCGTTGGTTGCTGTCGCTTCGTCGCCGAGCGTCGGACGCCTCGATACGTCTCTGCTTGTTTGAACAAGTGTATGTAACTTGTTTGAACATGTCAATACGGCGTGCGGCGTGTCGCGTGACTAGAATGGGGGATGTTCAAACAAGCGGAGCCCCGTGGACGTCCCATGCGATTCCGCATGGACGCCCACGGGGCGCCCATAGGGGCGTCCGCGGGACGCGCCCGGAAGGGAGGGAACCATGCCGCGCGCCAAATACGACGACATCTACCGCGACCTCAAGGAACGCATCGAACAAGGCGAATACGCCTACCAATCCATGCTCCCCAGCGAGAACGACTTCGCCGGCATCTACGGATGCTCCCGCAACACCGTCCGCCGCGCCCTCGCCCAACTCGCCGTCGACGGCTACGTCCAACCCATGCACGGACGCGGCGTACGCACCATCTACCAGCCCGTCGAACAGGCCGCGTTCACCATCGGAGGCATCGAATCCTTCCGTGAATCCGCCGAACGCAACCATCGGACCGCCTCCACCGCAGTGCTCACGCTGGAACCCGTCGTTGCAGACCGGGACCTCGCCGCGCGCACCGGATTCGCCGAAGGCGAGCGGCTCATACACATCGTGCGCCTGCGCTCCCTCGACGGCCATCCGCTCATCCTCGACGACAACTACTTCCGCGCCGACGTCGCCGCGGGCATCACCGAGGACATCGCCCGCAGATCCGTCTACGACTATCTCGAAGGCGAATGCGGCGTGGTCGTCACCACCAGCAGACGCACCATCACCGTCGAACGCGCCACCGCGCGCGACCGCGCCGGCCTCGACCTCAACGGATACGACTGCGTCGCCGTCGTCAGCGGGCAGACCTTCGACGACCGCGGCGAACAATTCGAGTGGACGCAGTCGCGCCACCGGCCCGACTACTTCCGCTTCCAGGACGTCGCCACCCGACGCCGTCCCGGCGTGTGAGCGCAAGGCGGGCGGCCCGTCGGAGGCATCCGCCATGCGTCCGGCGTCTAACGGCGCGTGCTGGAGACGCGCACCACCAGATGCGGCGGCAGCGACACGTGCGAAGGATGCCCCGGACCCGCGTCGATGAGCCGCAGCGCCTCGGACACGATGCGCCCGTACGGCGGCCGCACCGACGTCATCGTCGGCAGCGACGCCACGGCGATGGGGGAGTCGTTGTAGCCCACCACCTTGATGTCCTCCGGCACGCTCATGCCCAACGCGTTGAGCGCCATCATCACGCCGAACGCGATGGTGTCGTCCGCGCACACGATGGCGTCGGGATGGCCATGCTCGCCGAACAGGCGGATCGTGCAGTCGAAGCCGCGGCGCACCGTGCTCTCGCCGAACCGGTTCCACTCGCTCAACGTGCGCAGGCCGGCCGCACGCACCTGCGTGTGGAACATGGCGAACAGCTCCGCCGACTCGAACGACACCTCCTCGCCGGCCAGGTACGCCACCGATGCGACGCCCTGCTCGGCCAGGTGCGTGACGATCGCCGTCATGGCGGTGTTCTCGTCGATGGAGACCATGCTGGTGCGGAACGAACGCTGACGGCCGCCGACCTGCACGATGGGGATGGCGTCGGCGTAGCGGTCGAACACGCGTGACAGATCCGCGCCCGCGGACGTCACCACGATGAGGCCGTCCACCTTGCGCGCGCACAGGGATTCGATGCGGGCCGCCTGCTCCTGCGCGTCCGCGCCGATGCCCAGCAGCAGCTGGCGATGGTCGGCGTCCGCGGTGGGTTCCAACTGGTCGAGCAGACCCGCGCTGAACGCGTCCGCCGCGCCGGGGATGACCAGTCCGATGGTGTTGGTCACGTCGCTGCGCAGGGCCGATGCGGCGTGGTTGACGGAGTAGTGGAGCTCCTCGGCCGCCTTGCGCACGCGTTGGGCGATGTCGTCGTCCTTGGTGCGCCGTCCGGACAGGACGCGGGAGACCGTGGCGGTGGAGACCTGCGCCAGCGTGGCGACCTCAAGGATGGAGGTCTGGGGCTTCGTCGTCCTGCTGGCCATGATGGTGATCGCTCTTTCGTTTCGGGGAAATCGGGTTCGCCGCCCCACCTTAGCGCGTACGGCGAACCGGGTGTGGCGGGAAGGGCGCGGCCGATGTCGGTCCGGGGGGTGGTCCCGAGGGGCCGATGGCGGGGGAACGGGCGGCGACGCCCGGTGCGATGGGGAAAACAGGTCGGCCGGTACGCCGCGCATGCGCTTCGCGGCGTACCGGCCGACCCGGTTCCCGTAATTCTTTGCTTTCGGACCGCCCGCGGTCCGAAAGGTCACTCGGCTTTGGTCAGGGTCTCGACCAGGGAGTCGGCCACGGCCTCGGCGTCGTCGCCCTCGACGTTCAGCACGACGGTGTCGCCCTGCTTGATGCCCAGGCCCATGATGGAGAGGATGGAGCCGGCCGGGACGGCGTTGCCGCCCTCCTTGGCGATGGTGACGGCGCAGCCGGACGCGGTGACGGCCTGGGCGAACTCGGCGGCCGGACGGGCGTGGATGCCGACGGGATCGTTGATCACGGTGGAACGGGTTGCGGTTGCCATGGAGCACTCCTTCATTGGGCTGTGTTGGGCTTGTCTCTGCGCTCGCCGGACGGGCCGCCGACCAAGCGCCCCGCCGTGCGGGCTGGTTGTCACTATAGCACATGATTTCACGACACGCGGAAAACGATTACCGCTGTTGTTTCACGGTTCTTTCCGTGTATACTGCCACTGTCGGTAAATGGATTACCCAACCATCCACCATCGGACATCCGCAAAACCTTCCGCAGGGTCCTGCGCGGCGCGGACGGTGCGTGGGGCGGTGCGGGAACGCCCCGAAGGCACGGAAGGAACCGCGCCGAGGCGGCCGGGCGTCCAACCGGCGAACGAACCAGACATGAAGGAGTGCTCGACATGATCATCAACGGAAGCGGAATCGGACGCGGCGTCGCTGTGGGCAAGGTCATCCGCATGGCCCCGCCGCTGGAGGAACCCGCGGACGTGCGCCGCGACCCGTCCGTCAGCGCCGTCGTGGAGAACGACCGCGTGACCGCCGCCCTGTCCACCGTCAACGCGGAACTCAACCGCCGCGCCGAGGAGGCGCGCAACGGCGACGAGGGCGCCAAACAGGCCGCCCCCATCCTGGAGGCCATCGCCATGTTCGCCTCCGACCCGTCCCTCGCCGAATCCATCAAGAACCTCGTCAACGGCGGCAAGACCGGCGAACGCGCCGTGCTCGAAGGCTTCGGCCAGGTCGAGGACATGTTCCGCATGATCGGCGGCTATCAGGCCGAACGCGCCGCCGACCTCCACGACGTCGGCCAGCGCGTCATCGCCGAACTGCGCGGCGTGCCCGCCCCCGGCGTGCCGGACTCCGAAGAGCCCTTCGTGCTCGTCGCCGAAGATCTTTCCCCCGCGGACACCTCCTCCCTCGACCTCAACAAGACCCTCGCCATCGTCACCTCCCAAGGCGGCCCCACCTCCCACACCGCCATCCTGGCGCGCGCCCGCGGCATCGTCGCGGTCGTCTCCGCCGCCCAGGCCGAAGACCTCAAGACCGGCGACGTCGTCATCGTCAACGCCGCCAAGGGCGAAGTCGTCACCGACCCCACCGCCGAACAGATCGACGAAGCCGAGCATGCCAAGGCCCAGGCCGCCAAGGCCAAGGAGCTGCGCGGCCGCGCCGGCTCCACCAAGGACGGCCACCTCGTGCCGCTGCTCGCCAACCTCGGCAAGCCCGCCGACGCCAAGGGCGCCATCGAATACGGTGCCGAAGGCGTGGGCCTGTTCCGCTCCGAATTCCTCTTCATCGGCAACTCCGAGCCGCCGAGCGTGGAGGAGCAGACCAAGGCGTACGTGGAACTGCTCTCCCAGTTCCCCGGCAAGAAGGTCGTCATCCGCATGCTCGACGCCGGCGCCGACAAGCCGCTGCCGTTCCTCACCCCCGAAGACGAGCCGAACCCGGCGCTCGGCCTGCGCGGCCTGCGCACCCTGCGCGCCCACAAGGACGTGCTTGAAGGCCAGCTCAAGGCGCTCGCCGCCGCCGACGCCCAGACCGACGCCGACCTGTGGGTCATGGCGCCGATGGTCGCGGACCAGCATGAGGCCGACTACTTCGTCAAGCTCGGCAAGAGCTTCGGTCTGAAGAAGGTCGGCGCCATGGCCGAGGTTCCGTCCATCGCCCTCATGGCCGACAAGGTCGCCGAGGTGGCGGACTTCGTGTCCATCGGCACGAACGACCTCACCCAGTACACCATGGCCGCGGACCGTATCCTCGGCTCCGTGTCCAACTACCAGACCGCATGGCATCCGGCCGTACTGCGCGCCATCAAGCTGATCTGCGACGCCGGCAACGCCAAGGGCATGCCGGTGGGCGTGTGCGGCGAGGCCGCCGCCGATCCGGACCTGGCCGTGGTGCTGACCGGTCTGGGCGTCAACTCCCTGTCCATGACCCCGGTGGCCCTGGACGACGTGCGCGCCCAGCTTGCCGAAGTCACATTCGAGGAGGCCAAGGCCAAGGCCGAAGCCGCCCTGAACGGCGACTTCTACACCCCGGCCGAGTAGGCCGAACTCACAGATGTGCCGGGACATCCCGGCATCCGCCTCATGGCCGGACGCGGACATGCGCCCCCGTCGCCGCTTTCGGCGGCCGCGGGAGGCCCGCGCAGGTCGTCATGACGGCAACGCCGGAATCCGGGCGTCTCACCGCGCCTCTGACGGGTTCCGGCGGGCGGACGTCCCGGTCCGCCGCGAAGGCCCGGCGTCGCCGGCGGGATCGAGCACTCCCCGCCGTGGCCCGGGCCTTCGGCATACCTGTCGAACATTCGTCATTCCCGTCGGCTCCTTGCCGTTCCCGTCCGCCGTGAAGGGCCGTCCTGCCACGGTGACTCTCAAACCTCTCTTTTCGTGGCATCGTGGCAGGTGTTTCTGCCACGGTGATGTGAAATCGCTGATTCGGCCTGACCGTGGCAGGCGACTTTGCCACGGTCCCATGAAAGCCTATGGATTTACGCCACCGTGGCAAGGGGCGACCCTTGAGAATCGTTGATTTTCCAATGATTCCGCTGTTGGGGTTGAGGCTGGTGGGAGGAGCCTCCCGCCACGGTCCCTGTCAAACACCGCTTTTTGTCTCACCGTGGCAGAAAATCCTGCCACGATGGCGTGGAATGACCCGTTTTCGCCTGACCGTGGCAGGTCGTTCTGTCGCGGTGTCCCGGAAAGGCCCGTTTCGTGTGACCGTGGCAAGGCGCCCTGCCACGATGCCGTGAACGGCCCCGTTTCCACCTGACCGTGGCAAGCCTTTCCGCCCGCATCGGCCGTGGATGTCCCGCGTGGAGGTTCGCTGGTACTGCTATGATGCGAAAACAGGAATGTTAGCGTAAACATTCCTATCTATGCAATGCTGGATAGACCGAAAGTGGGGCATGAAGCATGAGGAGCTTCACCATACGTCCGAACACCGCGTCCGGCGAGGCGACATCGAAGGCTCGCCGACACGGACCCAACCGACTGACCGCGGCCATCGCGGCGACCGCCGCGGCGGCGACGCTGTGCGCCGTCGCCATGCCGGCGCTCGCCGTCGAGCATACGGGGGGGGTGAACGCGGCGACCTCCGCGGCCATCGCGCCTTCCGCGACCGCAGCCGTCACAGCCGCAACTACCACCTATGACGGCGTTCCCGTGGGGGAGACCTGGTACGACACCGAAGGCAACCCCATCCAGGCGCACGGCGGCGGATTCCTGCAGGACGGCGGCAAATACTATTGGGTCGGCGAGGACAAATCCCACGATTCCGCGAACTTCCTCGCCGTCAGCCTGTACGAATCCACCGACCTGCTCAACTGGACCAAGATCGGCTCCATCCTCACCGAGGACAGCAAAACCGTGGCCGGCGCCGAACACGGCCTGACCGACATCAAACTCGAACGTCCCAAGCTGCTCAAGAACGCCCAGGGCCAGTACGTGCTCTACGGGCATTGGGAGGACGCCACCGGCTACTCGTCCAGCCAGATCGCCGTGGCCGTGGCCGACCACATCGAAGGGCCGTACGTGTTCCAGGGCCACTGGCGTCCCGGAGCCGGCACCGAGGCGCGCTACCGCAACTGGCGCGCCGTGAGCGGCAAGGCCGGCACCATCCAGATCAGCGACGACGACTACGCCGCCGTCATGGACGCGAACCCCGGCAAAAGCGTCGACGACGTATGGGGCCGGCTCTCCGCACGCCGCATCACCGACGACGGCTTCGGCCTCGACTACGACGACCAGGGCAACGCCGTCGAATCCGCCATGTACGGCGAAGGCAAATACGGCTACGGCTCGCGTGACATGACCCTCTACCAGGACGGCGACGAAGCGTATCTCATCGACGCCGAGGACCACATGAGCATGCGCATCCACCGCCTGTCCGACGACCTCACCGACGTGGCCTTCACCGACGCCACCGCCACCAAGGAATCCATGACCTACCGCATGTTCCAGGGCAAGCGTCTCGAAGCGCCCGCCATGACGAACATCAACGGCACGTACTACCTCATCATGTCCACGCAGTCCGGCTGGTATCCGAACCAGGCGCGCTACTACACCACGTCGGACATCACCGACCCGTCCGCGTGGAGCGACCAGAAGCTCATCGGCAACAGCTCCACCTTCTACAGCCAGCCCACCAGCATCATGTCCGTCACGGAACACGGCCACACCAGCTACGTGTATCTCGGCGACCGCTGGAACTCCAAGAAGCTCGGCTCGTCCACCTACATCTGGCTGCCGCTCGACGTGGCCGACGACGGCGGCCTGTCCATGACGTACGCGCCCGGCTGGAAGCTCGACAAGACCACCGGCGGCATCGACCTGCCCGACATCGAACTGGTCTCCCAGAACCGGCCCGTCTACGCGGACGCCGGCGTGCCGCAGGCCGGCGCCTCCACCGCCGAAGCCGCGGCCGCCTCCAAGGCCAACGACGGACGCACCACCATGACCGGCTTCTGGGACGAAGGCGTGGAATTCTACGCGCAGAACCACGTGCCCTACACGTGGACCGTGGACCTGGGCGAAGTGCGCGACCTCGCCCGCGTCGACACCACGTTCGCCACCGCCAACGGCTCCGAATCGCGCTACGGCTACCGCATCCTCGGCAGCAACGACGACATCGCCTCCAAGGCCGACGCCGACGCCGCCTCCTGGACCACGCTGTACGACAACACCGCCAACACGCAGGTCGCGTTCACCAGCGACAGGGTGGACGGCAAATACCGCTACGTGCGTCTCGAAATCACCAGCGTGACCAACGACCACAACGGCAACTCCACCGCCGACTGGGAGAACGGCCTCATCGAGGTGCAGGTGTACGCCGACCATACCGCGCAGGCCATCAGCGCCCTGCCGCAGATCGCCCTGCCGTCCGGCACGTACGCCGGCGGCCGGCGGACCGCCATCGTCGCGGCCGAAGGCGCCGACATCCGATACACGCTCGACGGCAGCGAACCCACCGTCGAATCCACGCGCTACGACGGACCCATCACGCTCGCATCCGGCAACGTCACGCTCAAGGCCATCGCCGTCGAAGAAGGCAAGGCCGCCAGCGGCGTCGTGACCCGCAACTACGTCATCCGCGACGCCGACGACCCGCAGACGCTCGTGTCCACCGCGCTGTCCGGCGCGATGGCCGAAGGCACGGCCATCGAGGACAATCTGCCCGCCACGCTCGCGTTCACCACCGTCGGAGGCGACACCGTCAACAAGAAGGTCGACTGGACGCTGCCCGAAACCACGCCCAAGGCGTTCGACTCGCTCGACGTGACCGGCGCCGTCGAAGGCTACGACGCCGCCGTCACCTACCATCTCGAAGTCGTGCCCGCCGGCCTGACCTACTTCATCGACTCCGGCATGGCCGGCAAGACGTCCGCCGCATACGAGGCCGTGCGAGCCTCCGTGCCCACGCTGCGCAACGACGCCGCCGACCGCCAGAGCGGCGACGGCTCCTGGGGCGCGAACATCTCCGACGTATCCGTCTACTCCGCCGGTTCCGACGCGGACAAGTACAACACCGTCCTCGGCGGCGAAAAGGACGGCTCGAAGAAGGACGTGGTCTATACGCTGCCGCTGTCCGCGGGCACGTACCGCTTCAGCATCGGCTCCAAGGAGCTGTGGAGCGGTCCGCGTTCCATGAAGCTCACCCTCACGTACGTGGACGATGCGGGCGCGACCCGGACCGTGGCGCTCAACGGCGGCGAGAACCTGTACGTCGGCAACGGGTACGACAGGCAGATCGCGTACACGTCCGACGCGATCACGGTCGGCGAGGGCACGGCCACGCTCACCGCCAGCCACGGAGGCCGCGGCGATGCGGCGATGGTTTCGTGGGTCGCGGTCGCACGTACCGACGACGGTTCCGGTTCCGACGTGGACGCCGCGGCGCAGGCGCGCGCCGCATTGTCCGCCGTGGTGGGCCGTTACGGCAACACCGTTCAGGGCCGTTACACCGACGGCACGTGGGACGCGTTCTCCAAGGCGCTGGCGCAGGCGCGTGAGACGCTCGCGTCCGATGCGGCCGGCGCGGACGAACTGTCGGCCTCGGCCGAGGCGCTGTCCGACGCGGCGCAGGCGCTGCGCGAGCGTGCGGACGTGACCGCGTTGAACGCGGCCGTCGCGCAGGTCGATGCGGATATGGCGTCCGGCGCGCTCGTCGAGGCCGACTATACGGCCGAAAGCTGGAGCGCGTTGGCTTCCGCTTTGGAGTCGGCGAGGACCGTGGCGTCCGATGGCGAGGCGACGCAGGAATCCGTGGATGCGGCATGGGAGGCGCTGGGCAGGGCCCGTGCGGGTCTCGTGCGTGCGGACGCCGGTCCGGACCGGCCGGGCGAGCCGGGTGAGGACGGCGATGGTTCGGGCGATGGCGGTTCGGACGGCGGTACGTCCGGCGGTTCGGGCGACAGCGCGTCCGATGGTGCCGCGTCCGGCAAATCCCACGGCAAGCGGCTGTCGCGCACCGGTGCGGCGGTCGATGCGGCCTGCGGGGCGGTGCTCGCGCTGCTGACCGCCGGTGCCGGCGCGCTCGCGCTGCGCCGTCGCCGCGGCTGACGGCCCTCGGTTCCCCATCGTGGCGTCTTCTTCGCCGCGATGGGGAACCGCATCGCTTTCCACCCCACCGTGGCAGACCGTCACAGGCCGTTGCCGACGCGGACGCGATAGACTGGGGGACTATGAAGATCTCCGCTGATTTCACCGTCGTGCCCGACGACTTCGCCAAGGCGGCCGCGCCCGAATACCGCGCGGGCGGCGTGCCCGTCATCTCCTTCCCCTTCTACATCGACCGCGTGGACCCCTCCGCACGCTACCTGCACTGGGCGTTCACCGATCCCGACTCCATCCCCGTGTGCGGATTCGAATGGATCCACTGGACCGTGGCGAACCTGCCCATCGACGCGCTGATGTTCGACTTCAACGACTCCCACGCCCTGTCCATCCCGCCGGACTTCTCCCGTCGGATGCCGGCCATGATCCCCGAGGCCCTCCAAGGACGCAACTCCTCGGCGTCGAAGTTCGTGGGACGCGACGATGACCCCGCGGTCATCATGCGCTACAACGGACCCCAGCCGCCGGACAAGGACCACGACTACACGCTGCATGTGTGGGCCACGAAGCGTCCGTTGGCCGGCCTCAACCAAGGGTTTTGGATGAACGAGATGTTCCACGCGCTGCGCGACCTTGCGGAAACCCCGGACCAGGCCGTCATCCACCTCACCGGCAAGGCGTAACCCCACCCTTACCCATCCCTACTACCCCCTAACCATCCCTATCCATATACCCCTCACCCCACCGACCGCCGCATCGGCCCATGGTGCGGTGAATCCCCATCGTGCGGTACCCCAAGACGGCGGAACGGCGCCGTTGCGGAGAAAATGTGTCGCCGCACCATGGGGACGGACGCTTTACAACAACATCACAGAAAGGAAACGCACAACACCATGGCCTGCACCACGATTCTGGTCGGCAAGGACGCCAGCTACGACGGTTCGACCATCATCGCGCGCAACGAGGATTCCGCCAACGGCGAGTTCTGCCCCAAGCAGTTCCTCGTCGTGAAGCCCGAGGACCAGCCGCGCACATACCGTTCCGTCCTCTCCCACGTCGAGATCGACCTGCCGGATAATCCGATGCAGTACACGCACGTGCCCAACGCCGACCGCAAGGAAGGCCTGTGGGGCGAGGCCGGCGTCAACGAGGCCAACGTGGCGATGAGCGCCACCGAGACCCTTACCACCAACGAGCGCGTGCTCGGCGCCGACCCGTTCGTGGAACTGGTCCCCGCGCGCGGCAACGCCGGCGAGGCCGACTACGTGCCCGAAGTGCCGGGCGGCATCGGCGAGGAGGACTTCCTCACCCTGGTGCTGCCGTACGTGCGCACCGCGCGCGAGGGCGTGGAACGTCTCGGCGCGCTGTTGGAACAGTACGGCACGTACGAGATGAACGGCACCGCATTCGCCGACGCGGACGAGATCTGGTGGATGGAGACCGTGGGCGGCCATCATTGGATCGCCAAGCGCGTGCCGGACGAGGCGTACGTGACCATGCCGAACCAGCTCGGCATCGACGAGTTCGATTTGGAAGACGCGTTGGGCGAGCAGTGCGAACACATGTGCTCCGCCGACCTGGCCGAGTTCATCGCCCGCAACCATCTCGACCTCGCCGTGGAGGGCAACTCGCCGCTCAACCCGCGCGACGTGTTCGGCTCCCACTCCGACTCCGACCACGTGTACAACACGCCGCGCGCATGGTGGATGCAGCGCTTCCTCAACCCCTACGACGAAGCATGGGACGGCCCCGACGCCGACCACAGGCCGGAAAGCAACGACATTCCGTGGGCGCGCCAGCCGGAACGCAAGATCACCATCGAGGACGTCAAATACGTGCTGTCCGGCCACTATCAGGGCACCCCGTACGATCCATACGGCAAGCTCGGCGACGAGCGCACGCGCGGCATGTACCGCACCATCGGCATCAACCGCCAAAGCCAGCTCGCCGTGCTGCAGATCCGCCCGTACCGTCCGCAGGCGGCACGCGCCGTGCAGTGGATGGCGTACGGTTCCAACCCGTTCAACACGCTCGTCCCGTTCTATCCGAACGTGGACGCCACGCCCGCCTACCTCGCGGACACCACCACGCGTGTTACCACGGAGAACTTCTACTGGGCGAACCGCGTCATCGCCGCCCTGTGCGACGGAGCGTTCGCGGACACCTCCAACGCGGTGGAGCGCTATCAGCAGAAGACCGGCGCGTTCGGCCACCGTCTCATCGCGGACACGGACGCGAAGATCGCCAGGCTGCTGTCCTTCGACCTGGACGCGGAATTCGACCTGGACGACGAGACGCGCGACGTGCAGCCGATGGAGCCGGAGGAGATCATCGAGGCGGTGCGCGACGAGCGCGTGCGTCTCGTGCTGGCCGAGGCGAACCGCACGATGGCGGACATGCTGCGTGAGGAGACCGACGCCCTGCTCGATGCCGTGCTCTACACGCGCAGCATGGCGATGAAGAACGGCTTCCACATGTCCGACTTCTGATGTGGGATATGCCGGGTCCTGGCGCTGCCTGCAGTGCGTGGATGCGGTCGATGGTGGTCGCATCCGACGGTGCCGTAGGCGGCACGGCGGGACTGCCGGGACGGTCGGGACGGTTGCGGTGAGCGCAATCTGCGATGAGTGGCGGGAAGACGCGGAAAGTCGTCTTTCCGCCGCTTGTTTTGGTTTCATAGCAAGCTTCTTATCTGATATTGTGAGTCCTGTGTAAGCGCGCACTTTATTATCACTGCCGTGTGGAATGTCCTCGTCGGGAATTATCATGTAACAAATTCACAAGTGGCGTGATTTTGGAAAGCGGTTTTATGACTAAGACAAAGAAGTCTGTGTTGGCATTTATCTGTTTGGTGATGTCGATATTTTTTATATGTAGTATGTCTTTACCGGCAACTGCAGTATCAATGGTCTCGGATGTGGACGCTTCTGTTGTGTCTCCTGTGGGTGTGGATTCTGCAGGTAATCCTATTGATGTCGCTATGTCGTTTGCAGATGATTCTTCAGATTCCATTTCAAAAAATAAGCAAGGGGGAAGTTCTCCGGCTTATGCGGGAGAACTTCCTAATCCGCGTATTGTCATTGGTTCTGATGATCGTAGCTATGTAAAAGACACTACTGTCTTTCCCTATCGTGCGATAGTGAAGATTTTTTTCAGTGGAGGTGCCTGTACTGGAAGTTTGATTTCTTCAGATACAGTGCTTACTGCCGGTCATTGTGTTGCTAATTCAAAGACTCATCAATGGTATAGTGATTTTTGGGTTGCTCCGGGATATGATGGCAACAGAGCGCCTTATGGTGCTGTGTCTAATGCGCAGCTTTATACTGACAAAACATGGATTGAAAGTGGTAATCCTCAGCAAGATTGGGGTATACTCAAGCTGAGTAAGTCATTTAATGTCGGATGGTTTGGTTATTCTTGGCGTTCTTTGTCATATTTTATGACTGATGTTTGGATTTGTGGATATCCTGCTGATAAAAATGATGATCGACAATGGAAAGATTCTGGGAAAATTCTTATAGATACAGTGAATGGGCTGAATTATCGCATTGATACAGCAGCGGGTCAAAGTGGCTCTGGTATTGTGCAGTCCGAAAATAGAATAATCGGCATTCATACAGAAGGGCATGACAATATAGTCGATTATAATTCTGGTACGAGAATCACTGAATCACTTTTTAATTTCATTGAAAGTGTTAAGTGAATTCAGGAAGGCGGCGCTGGCGCTGCTGATCGTCGCGGCCGTGGCCGTCGGGATGGTTCCGGCGCGGTCGGGGTCTATTGCGGTTTCGGTGGTCGATGGTCGGGGGAGACCTGTGGAGGGATGCGTGGTCGAAAGACGTCCGCTCGGCATGGCGGCTCCCGTACTGGAATACGCCGCCGTGACCGATGGCGCGGGAACGGCGACGCTGCACTCGTTGAAGAGCGGCTGGTGGCTCATCTCCTGCGATTGCGAAGACGCCGCGGGCCCGCCGCACATGGTCTACGTCACCGAGGCCGATGCGACGCTCACCTTGCAGGTGAACGGTTCGTCGCCGCGGTGACGACCGCCGCCATCCGCATGGCGTGTGCGGTCGATGGTGTGGTGTGGCGGTGATGGGGGAAGGGGCGTGCGGCACGAAGCGGAGGCGACGCGTGGGGGAGTGATGGGAGCGATGGTGCAGAACGGGTCGTTGTAGGCTGGAGGGGTTGCGAAATCATCGTATACGCCGCCATTGGAAACAGTGAGGAGAAACATGACCATCGCAGACTTCACCAGCCGTTACGGACTGGTAGAGAAGATCGACGCGTTCGGCTACCTCGACCATCTGAAGAACAATCCCGAAACCCCGCGCAAGCACGGCAAGGTCGTGCTCGTCACGGCGGACACGCCGCTCAAGGCGAGCCGCGGCGAAGGCAAGACCACCACCACCATCGCCCTCATCGACGCGCTCAACGCGCGCGGCATCGACGCGGCCGCCGTGCTGCGCCAGCCGAGCATGGGCATCACCGCCGCCGGTTCCAAGGGCGGCGCGTCGGGCGGCGGCAAGGCCTCCCTGACTCATCCCGAACTCATCGACTGGGGTCTGACCGGCGAGATGGCCTCCATCGCCGCGGCGCAGAACCTGCTGGTCTCCTTCGCGGAGAAGGCCGTGGACGAGGGACGCATCGACACCATCCTCGTGCCGCGCGTCTCCGAGGTCCCGTCCCGTTCCCTGCGTTCCATCGCCGTGGACTACGGCAAGGGCAACGTGGCGGAGAAGGTCGTGCTCACGCCCACGTCCGAGATGATGCAGATCGTGTGCCTGTCCCGTTCGATGGAGGAGCTGGGCCGCCGCGTGGCCGCGATGATCGCCGGCACCAAGGACGGCGAGCCGGTCACGTTCGGCGAGTTCATCGACCTGTGGCGCATCACCGACATGCTTTCCGGCGCGGTGCAGCCGGTGCGCACCCAGACCGTGAACGGTTCGACGGTGTACGTGCACGGCGGTCCGTTCGCCAACGTGTCCATCGGCATCCCGACGCTGGTGAGCGTGGAGATGGCGTGCGCCCTGCACGACGTGGTCATCGTCGAGGCCGGCTACGGCACCGACGCCGGCGCGCAGAAGTGGCTCGACATCGCCTGCCGTGAGTACGGCGCGCAGTGGCCGTCCGCCGCGGTGGTCGTGACCCGCGCCTCCACGTGGCGCGACGATCCGGAACTCGCCTGGCGCTACCCGTTCCACGTGGAACATCTGGAGCACCTCGACATTCCGGCCTTCCCGCTCGTGAACCTGTGGGACGGCGAGGACGACCAGATCCCCGAACTCAAGGACACCGCCGCCAAGCTCGGCTTCCGCGACCCGATCATCGGCAACCTGTTCCGTGACGGCGGCGATGCGCTCGCCCCGCAGCTCGACGCGTTCGTGGAGGCCCTCACCTGCGCCTCCATGCCGGCCGCCCCGCACAGCCATAAGGGCATGTCCGTGGTGGAGAACGTCAAGTGGGTGGCCGAACACTCCTACGGCGTGCCCGCCGAGCGCGTACTGCTCAAGGAAGGCTTCGTCGAGTCCCTGGCCGCGGCGAACGACCTGTGCGCCAAGGCCGGCCTCTCCCTGTCCGACATGGCGCTGGTCGCGGTCAAGTCCCCGGCCACGATGACGGACGACGACCGCGCGCCCGAGGCCGAGCGCACCGTGACCCTCAAGAAGGTCGAGGTGCACGCCGGCGCCGGACTGGTCCACGTGAACCTCACCACGTCCCTGACCACCCCGATGCCGAAGATCGTCTGATCCGATCTGAACAGGCCCGGTCGGTCCGGCAGGCTGCCCGGTCCGGCGGTCCGGCTGATATGCCGATGGCGACGCTCACCGGCCAAGTGGCGTCGCCGTCCGCATATGCTGGACCGGGCGGCTGCCGATGACGACGCGAACGGCTGGGGCGGCTCAGAAGTTGCCGCCGTTCCAGCCCCAGTCGGAGGTGGCGGTGTAGCGGATGTAGGTGCGGTCGGCGGGAACGCCGAGCGTGCCTTCCAGTGCGGCCATGATGTCGCGGCTCAGCCGCTCCCAGACGCCGCGGTCCACGGCGCCGCGGCCGAGGATGTTGACCTCCACGTAGGCGGCCGGCTTGGAGTCGTCGCCGCCGAAGTAGATGGGCATCTCGTCCTCGAACGGGCACATGAGCCAGTTTTCGGTCTTGCCGGGAACGGCGGTGATGGCCTTGCCGTAGGCGGTTTTGAGGGCTTCTCGCTGCTCCTTGGTGGTCTTGACGGAGACGTGCGTGTGGATGACGGGCATGGTTACGTCCTTTCTGTCTTCGATGGATGGCGGCCGGCTTCCGCGCGCCTCCTTGGAGCCGCACGGTCCGCACCGTCCTGTCGTCGTCCAGTCTAAGCCGCGCTTCGATGGCTGCGTGCGTATGCCGTCCGATGTCGTCCGGCGTCATCCGAGGTCGTCGTGGCGCTTGCGGAGATTGCGGGGGAAAGGCGTTCCGCACGGCCGTATGGTCATCGCGGTGGTGTTAGATACCGAATGTGAAGAAACTGATTGCGCAGCTTATGAAATTCGGCATCGTGGGGGTCGTCGCCTTCGTCATCGACTGGGGCATCCTCAACCTGCTGGTCGGCCTGTTCCATATGCACAACGTGCTCGCGGCCACCATCTCCTTCATCATCTCCCTGATCTTCAACTATCTGGCGAGCATGAAGTTCGTGTTCAAGCACCGTTCCGACATGGCCCGTTGGATGGAGATCGTGATCTTCGTGGCCGGTGCCGTGGTCGGCCTGCTCATGAACGACGCCATCATCTGGATCTCCACCTACGGCATGAACCGCGACGCGTTCGTCTCGCAGCACGCCGAATACCTGCTGCGCACGAACGTGGGCAAGCTCGTCGCCACCGCCGTGGTGATGGTGTGGAACTTCCTCATCCGCAAGTGGCTGCTCGACGACACGCGCACCAACGCGATGAACCGTCTCAAGTCCGCCGAGAACCGCCTCACCGCCGAACAGTTGGAGGAGAAGTGGGAGCGCAGCTTCTCCCATCGTCTCGGCGTCTGGTCCCTGGAGCACACCCCCAAGGGCTGGCCCAGGTAGGCCCGGTTCGTCTCGGTTGTCCGGGCTCCCGGAAGCCTCGGACGCACCGACGGCAAGGGGCGATGACGCATTTCCGTCATCGACCCTTATTCGTATCCGACCCTATCCGGACACGCACGTCAGCATGGTTCGACCGCTCCGGACGTATACGTTCGCGTGGCTCTACCCTTACAGTTCGACCGGCTTCTTGTTCGGATCGTCCTTGACGTGCGCGAACTTGGCGGCGAGCGCCTCCTTGTTGCGCCGTTCGTCCTCTTCCTTGGCCTGCTTCTTGGCCGCTTCGGGGTCCCAGAGGACGTCTTCGCGGTGGCGTTCCCATTCGCGTGCGGCGAGCGGGGCGATGAGTGCGGCGACGGCGTCCGTGGTGGGGAGTCCGTCGCGGCGGGCGTGTTCGCGCGCTTCGAGCAGGGCCGCGACGTCCGTGTCTTCGAGGGCGATGCGGGGTACGCCGATGCGTTCGCGCAGTTCGTTCACGGCGAGCAGGACGGGCAGTACGGCGAGCGCTCCGTCGGTGGTGCCGTCGGACGGTGCGACCGCGTCGAAGAGCGCGTCGCATACGGTGAGCGCGACGGCGAAGCGTCGTGCGATCGCTGCCATCGCGCCATCGGACGCCGTGTCTGCATCGGACGTGTCTGCATCGGACGCCATTGCGTTGTCCGCGCCGTCGGACATGTCGTCCGATTCGGCCACGTCCACGACGGACAGCACCTCGTCCACGCGCGCGGCGGCCGATGCGGACCAGCCGGCGCCGAGCAGTTCGGCGGCTTCGCGTACGAGCGAGGCGTCGCCGGTCTCGCCGTAGGTGAGGAGCAGGTCGTATGCGTCGTTGGCGGCGAGGAGCGCGTCCACGACGTGTTGGGGGCGTCCTGGGATTTCGTCGGCGCCTTCGTACACGAATTCCGCGTCGGGGACGGTCACGTCGTCATGGGTGAGGATGCGTGCGAGTGTGCGGGTGAGGCGCACCTGCAGGTTCTCCGCGTATTTGGCGTCGTTGTCCAACCGTTCGGCGTCGGTCAGCGGCCACAGCGCGATGAGCGCGGCCCCGGCCCGTGCGGCTTCGCGTACGGCCGGCATGGCGGACAGTCGGGCCACGGCGGTCCCGTCGATGGCGAATCCCATACTCACTCCTTCGTGTCTGCCCCGTGGGGGCGGAACGTTCGTGTTCCGGTTCGATTGGTTCGATTGGTTCGATTGTAGTGCGCCTGCGGCATGCGTTCATTCGATTCCGGCGGCCGGATCGGCATACGTGATGGACATCACACGTCCGGTGGCGTTGTCGTAGGTGATGGAGGTGACGGATGCGAGCGCGGTGCGGCGCAGGAACATCCAATGTTCGGCGTGGCCGGTTTCGAGCAGGTGGCGGTATGACCAGATGGGTGATTCGTGGCTGACGACGACGACCTGTTCGCCGGGGTGGCGTGCGGTGAGGTCGCGTGCGACGGCGTCCATGCGCGCGGCGATGCTGCGGTAGGATTCGCCCCAGCTGGGTTTCCACAGGTTGAGGACGAGCTTCCAGTTGCCGTTGCGCCAGAGGGCGCCTTCGCCGTGGCCGATGCGTGTGCCGCGGAATTCGTTGCGCGCTTCGATGGCGCGGTCCTCGACGGTGAGCGTGAGGGGGGCCTGGCCGCGTTGGGCGCGTACGGCGTTGAGGGCTTCGATGATGGCGCCGGCGGTCTCACGCGTGCGGTCGAGGGGGGAGGAGTAGACGGCGGCGATGGTGTTGGTCTGCGGGTTGGCGGCGAGGTAGGCGCCGGTGGCTTGGGCCATGCGCAGGCCGCGTGCGGAGAGGTGGAAGTCGGGGAGTCGTTCGTAGAGCAGGTGGTCCGGGTTGTGGACTTTGCCGTGGCGGACGAAGTGGATGGTGGTGGCGGTCATGCTGCCTCCTTGTTCCGGTGGATGGTATGCCGATGGATGATATGCCGGATGGTTCGGCGTCTACCGCCCAATCTACCGCGTGTCGCGGAGCGTGCGCGCGTAGAGTTGCGCTCCGACGCAAACGCGTGCGGGCCGATCCGCGCGCACCCTTTGCGCGACCAAGGACAAGCACATCAGTATCGATGAGGGCTCCGTCGGCAACGCCACGCCGTCGGGGGACATCCAATCGGGAGCGGAAAGGAGCAGATGCTGTCATGTCCACACGTATGAACCACACCGCGGGGAGCGCGGTCCGGGATGTGTTCGGGAAGGTGTTCGGCGGATACGCGCAGCTGCTGCGCCTGCCGCACACCGCCCGCTACTCCATCGGATCGGTGGTCGCCTGCATGCCGTTCCCCATGGTCGGCATGACCATCACCATCTCGGTGCAGTACTATTACGGCAATTATTCGCTGGCCGGCATGCTGACCGCCATCCAGGCCATCGCCCTGGCCGTCGCCACGCCGCTGCTGGGACGTCTTACGGACAAATTCGGCCAACGACAGGTGTCCATCCCCACCATCGTGGTGTGGGTCGTGGCGGCCGTGGCGTTGACCACGGCCATCACGAACCGGGCGCCCGAATGGGTGCTGTACTGTCTGACGCCGTTCCTGGCGGCCATCCCGCCGTGGGGCGCGATGAGCCGCGCGCGTTGGACGCGCCTGCTCAAAGGCGACCGCGAGGCCACGAACCGCGCCCTGTCGTTGTGCGGCGTGCTTGACGAATGCATGTGGGTGGTCGGCAATCCGCTCGCCTCCACATTGGCCGTGATCTCCGGTCTGCTGGCGTTCTCGTTCACCGGCATGTGCGTGGTGGTGGGCGCGCTCATGTTCCTCACCGAACGCAGTACGGAACCGCCGTCCCAGTCCGATCTGGCGCGTGCCGAAGGCATCACGCGCAAGGAGTACCGTGCGCGCGAGGCAGCGAAGGCCGAGGCGTTGAAGGTGCGCGTCGCCGAGGAGGAGACGCGCGCGCGTCTGAGCGCTGCGGGCGTCAACGATCCGGCCGTGGTGGAACGCGAGGTCGCCGCCGCCGTGGTTGAAGCGAAATCGGGTAAGAAGGCGTCCATTTGGGGGCCGGGCCTCATCGCCGTGTGCGTCACCTGGTTCGGTCTGGGCGCGTTCCAGTCCGCGGCGAACATCTCCATCATCGCGTTCGCCACCGAGGCCGGCATGAAACAGTACACGGGATTCGTATTCGCCTGCTTCTCGTTCAGCTCGCTCGTGGGCGCGCTCGTGTACGGCGCGAAGAACTGGAGCATCGCCTTGTGGAAGCGGTTCTACTTCTGTCTGGCGGTGGTGAACATCGGCGTGGGGTCGTTCCTGTTCGCCGGACACCTGTGGGCCATCATGATCATCTACCTTGTGATCGGCGTCTGCCAGGCGCCCACGTGGATCAACGGCAACCAGCTTATGCTGCATCTGGTGCCGCCCTCACGTCTGACCGAAGGCATGGCGCTCATGGGTGCGATGAACTCCATCGGCGCTTCGGCCGGTTCGGCCATTGCCGGCCAGTTCATCGACCGCATGGGCTCGCACGGCGGCTTCCTCGTGGTCACCACGCTGGCGTTGACGTCGTTGGCGTTGGCGTTGGTGGGCTTTAAGCAGATCAAATCCTCCACCGAACAGCCCACCCTCACCGAAGTCTCCGTCTGAGCCGCCTCGGCGGGCTGTGGCGGGCCGGGCCGGGCCGAGCCGGGGCCGGACTGGGGCGAGCCGGGCCGGACTGGGCCGGGCCGGGCCGTAACGGGACGGACTGGGGCGAACCGGGCCACAACGTCCGGACCCGCCGCAACGGGGCGAAACGCAAGTCGGCGACGGAATCGACTTGCGTGTCCTCCCGTTTCGGTGGCGTCAAACGGGACAAGACGCAAGCCGCACTCGTCGCTGACTTGCATTTCGTGCCATATCGGAGGCCGGACGCGCGGACGGAGTGACTCATGCCGCGTCATCGGGGCGGAAAATCACGTTTCGACGTCGGTAGATCGTTGGCGGATTGTCTGCGGATCGTCGGCGGATCGTCGGTAGAGAAGGAGCCATCCATAACAATCGTCATCGCTTCCCGCGGCTGTGATGACTGGTGGTGAATCTGGTGAGAGCCGTAGGGGTGACAGGGGATGGGGGTGCCGAGGTGCAAAAAAAAGGGTAGGGTCGAGGCCTATATGGCGTTAATGGGGACGCGTGCGCGGTTGGAGGGGATTCGTGCGTTGTTTCGGGCAACAAGTGCGCGTTCTGGGCGACTCGTGCGCACCTCTCCTTTGAAGAACCCGGAGATACGGCAAGTTCGCGAAAAGAGGTTTCGGCAAGAACCTTGGAATCAAGCCATTCCGAGGGTCCTCCATTTGCGCAGGGGCAAGGTTGGGGCGCCTCTTTCATCGGACAGGTGCGCACGAATCGCCCAGAACGCGCACTTGTTGCCCGAAACCGCGCAGACGTTCTCAGAAACCACACAGACAACGCCATACCCGTCCGCAAACCTGCGTGCACTCGGCCTCCTGCGGCCGTGCAATGGTGCCGGGCCCGTCACGAACACCTGAATCCGAGGAGTTATCGTCCTCCGTGCTCCGTTTGTACGCGGTACGGGACCATGTGGGTTCTTGGACGGTGATTCCTGTCTTTGCATCCTCCGAGTCGCGTCCGTCCGCGTCCACATCCACCCGCTTCTCCGCACCTCATGCGACTCTCAGGCGGTCCAATCACGGCGCGTCGCCGCGGACTTCTACAGTGGTGTGCGGCCGACGTCCCCGACCTGCGAAGACCGCCGTCGCCGGCCGTACATCCGCTCCCGTCGCTTCGGACGGGTGACGGGTCGCATCTGTTGACGACGAAAGGCATACCGAATGCTTACGGGAAACACGGCGCAGGCCAGTTTGGCCTTCGACGACCTGCGCATCACCCATGACGCCCAGACCGTGCGCGAGATCGACGAGATCGCGCGCGGCATCCATGCGGACAAGGCCTCGCTGGCCGAGGCCGACGCCTTCTGCGCGATGCTGGATTCGCATCACGCGTGGAACAAGTGCTTCAACGGTTATGTGAACGCCGCCGGCTACGGCTACGTGTACGAGCCGACGTTCGCGGTGACCATCGACGGTTGGGACGCGCACGCCGCGTTCCGCGCGTTGGGCGCGACGGCGCGTCTGCTTGTGGTGGTGCGTTCGTTCCAATCGGGGCATGACATCGACCGTGAGTCGGGCCGCAACTATCTCAAGCACGAGTGCGGTCTCATCATCCACGACAACAGTCCGTTCTGAACCTTCGTCCGCGTCGCTCCGATGCGGCCGCGACGACGCACGAGGGGAGCATATGCGTGGCCTCCGCCCCTCGTGCATCGTCATGCGGTCGGCCGCGTCCATGCGCCTGCGACCGCTCCTCGGTTGTGTTGTGATGCGTCATGCGTCGGTCAGCGCGCGGCCCCGCCGCCGAATCCCGATGGCGCGTGCATGCCATCCGTGGCTCGGTCATTGAATTCCGCGGGCCCGTGCGTGCCGTTCGTCGTGCCGTTCGTCGTGCCGTTCGTCGTGCCGTTCGCCATGCCGTCGCCGAATCCGCCCGCTTCGTTTCCATACGGCGCGGGCGGTGTGGGCGGCACGTCGAACCGTGCGCCGAGCGGGTCGCTGGCGCCGGCCAGGAACACGATGCCGAGGATGCCGGTCGCCAGTCCGACGACTATGATGAGCAGCGCCAGCAGCAGCGCGCCGATGGAGATGGCTTGGTCGAGGTGCACGCCGAATCCTCCGGAGATGCCCACTCCCGCGATGAGCGCCACCGAGACGGCGGTGGCGATGAAGCAGACGAACGGCGCGAGGTACAGTACGAGCAGCCACCATCCTGACCGGTTGGTGTCGTGCAGTCGCCGTATGGACAGCGCGATCATGGGGATGCAGGTGGCGAGGCTCCAGAGGTTGTCGAGGAAGTCGAGCGATCCGCTGACTGCCTGCAGGATGGCGATGCCCGCGGCGATGACGAAGGACCAGACGACCCACCACCAGTATTCGCTGCGTGAGGCGCGTCCGGTGAAGGTGAGGCCTTTCTTCCAGAAGCGCAGGAACGCTTCGGGCATGGGGCATCCGTAGTGGGGTTGGTCGAGTGCGGGTGTGAGGTTCGTCGGGTTCGGCATGCCGTTCGATGGTGCGCCGTACGTTCCGTATGGCGGCGCTGCGTATGGCGGCGCCGCGTTCGATGGTGCTCCATATGGCGGTGCGCCGTAAGGCGCGCCGTATGGTCCGTTCGGCGCGGCCGCGCCGTGGGGAGCCTCTCCGTTGGCGTTCGATGGTGTGGGGTTCGGGTTGGGAGCGCTCATGGCCTTCCCCTTTCCGTTCGATGGTCGATGCGTCGTCTCGCCGATGAGACGTTCGCCGTTCCCATTATCGCACCGTCGCCCTCTTCCGGACAATCCGTCCGCCATCCCGTCGATCCGTCGCCCGTCCGTCCGAATCCCTCTCCCACCCTCCGTGCGCTCCCGCCCGTAGCTACGCCCGCGTGCCCCGGGCGCACGTCCCGAACGCGCGGCACAATAGGGGACTATGACTGAAGCCGAAAACGCGGTCGAGACCGCAACCGCAAACACCGAGAACGCCAAGCGCGTCAAGCCCGAACTGCCCGAGAACGTGCGCGTGCGATTCTGCCCTTCGCCGACCGGCACCCCGCATGTCGGCATGATCCGCACCGCCCTGTTCAACTGGGCGGAGGCGCGCGCCACCGGCGGCAAGCTGGTGTTCCGCATCGAGGACACCGACGCGCAGCGTGATTCCGAGGACAGCTACAACCAGATCATCGAATCGCTGCGTTGGCTGGGCGTCGACTGGGATGAGGGCATCGACGTGGGCGGCCCCCACGGCCCGTACCGTCAGTCCCAGCGCACCGCGCTGTACAAGGACGTGGCCGCCAAGCTGCTTGAGGCGGGCTACGCGTACGAGTCCTTCTCCACTCCGGAGGAGATCAAGGAGCGCAATCTGGCCGCGGGCCGTCCGGCCGAGTTCGGCTATGACGGCTACGACCGTGATCTGACGGAGGAGCAGAAGGCCGCCTTCCGTGCGGAGGGCCGTCAGCCCGCGCTGCGCATCCGCATGCCCGACGAGGACATCGCCTTCGACGATCTCATCCGCGGCACCATCGAGTTCAAGGCCGGTTCGGTGCCGGACTACGTGATCGTGCGTCCGAACGGCGACCCGCTGTACACGCTCACCAATCCGGTGGACGACGCGTTGATGGACATCAACGTGGTGCTGCGCGGCGAGGATCTGCTGAGCTCCACCCCGCGTCAGATTGTGCTGTACCGCTACCTGCTGGAGTTGGGCGTCGCCAGGCAGATGCCGCTGTTCGGCCACATGCCGTATGTGATGGGTCAGGGCAACAAGAAGCTTTCCAAGCGCGATCCGGAGTCGAACCTGTTCAACCACCGCGACGCCGGCTTCATCCGCGAGGGCCTGCTCAACTATCTGGCGCTGCTCGGCTGGTCCATCGCTCCGGACCGTGACGTGTTCTCGATGGAGGAGATGGTCTCCAAGTTCGACGTGCGTGACGTGAAGGCCAATCCGGCCCGTTTCGACATCGACAAGGCGATCTCCATCAACGCCGAGCATGTGCGCATGTTGGAGCCGCAGGACTTCCTGAACCGTTCGGTGCCGTACCTGCACCGCGACGGCGTGGTGTCCGCGGACTCGTGGGAGGCGCTGTCCGACCGCGAGCGCGAGGTGCTGACCGCGGCCGCGCCGCTGGTGCAGACGCGCGTGCGCCTGCTGGGCGAGGTGTCCGGCATGGTGGGTTCGCTGTTGAGCTCCGAGGAGTATCTGGAGCCGGCGGATGACGCCCGTAAGCAGTTGAAGGAGTCCGCTCCGGCGGTGTTGGATCTGGCGGTCGCGGCACTGGAGTCGGTGTCCGATGCGGATTGGAAGACGGATGTCCTGCATGAGGCGTTGAACAAGGCACTGGTGGAGGAGGGCGGCTATAAGCCGCGTCTGGCGTTCGGTCCGGTGCGTGTGGCGATGTCCGGCCGTCGCGTGTCTCCGCCGCTGTTCGAGTCGATGGAGATCGTGGGCCGTGAGCTGTCCCTCGCCCGTCTGAAGGGTCTGCGCGCTCACCTCTGATCCGCTTCCGTGGCGGCCCGCTTTGCGGCCGCCCGGGCGGGACGGCCGCGTCGTTTATCGTTTCGTGCGTCCCGTGCGGGCTTACAGTCGGAAAACTCCTGTTTGCGGCTGTATGCCCGCACGGGGCTTTTGCGTATGCGGGCATACAGCCGTTTGCAGGGGCTTTTGCGGCTGTATGCCCGCAACGGTGCGGTCGATGGCGTGCGGTGGCGATGGTGGGTGATGGCGGCGGCCGTGCCGTTCCATTTACCCGTGCGGGCGTACAGTCGCAATCGGGGCGGTTTGCGGCTGTATGCCCGCATCGGTATGGCGCGCGGTGGCGAGTTGCTGGCGATGGTGGAAGAGGCGATGACGGGCGGCTTGTCAAGTGGGGAATCACAATGCGACACGCCGTAGTTGACGGCGGTGTGGGCTTCCCGTATATTAATCACTCGTTGCGGTTCGCGCCGCGGCCTCTGAAAAGTGAAGATGCCCCCATCGTCTAGCGGCCTAGGACTACGCCCTCTCACGGCGCCAACACCGGTTCAAATCCGGTTGGGGGTACGAACTGGAAACCCCGGCATTTGCCGGGGTTTTTCCGTTTTGCGGCACCTCGCCGCCTGCTTTGCTCCGGATGTGCGTTTCGTCCGGCTTTGCTTCCTGTCCGACCTTGCTTCCCGTCCGGCTTTGCATCCGTCTGGTCTCGAAGACCCTGACCACTCCGACGATTCCGTATGCCGTTGCGTTTCCATGCCCGAAGGGGTGGGTGAACGTGGCGTTCATCGTGCTGACCGTCGCCGCGTGCGTTTCCATGCCCGAAGGGGTGGGTGGGATGCGGGGCTGGGGGATTGTATGGGTGGGGCGGGAAGGTGGATGGGGGTCGGCGGAGGCGCTATGGGGAAGATGGCGAGAAGCATTGGTGGAGGTGCTGCGGGATGCTGGTGGGAAGTGTCAGTGTGAAGTGCCGGCGGGGTGGCTGTATGGAAGGGGTGGTGGGAAGACCGATGGGGAAGTGTTGGTAAATGGGCGGGAAATGTTGGAAAATAAGGCGACACGCCGTAAGTTGCGCTAGTGGTGGTGTACGCGTATATTAATCACTCGTTGCGGTTCACGCCGCAGCGTGGTGGAAACACCAACAACTGAAGCCCCCATCGTCTAGCGGCCTAGGACTACGCCCTCTCACGGCGCCAACACCGGTTCAAATCCGGTTGGGGGTACGACGGACCGGTTCTTCGGAATCGGACGCCAGCCAAATTGGGGTGTGGTGTAATTGGCAACACAGCTGATTCTGGTTCAGCCATTCTTGGTTCGAGTCCAGGCACCCCAGCCAATGAAACCCTCGCGAAAGCGGGGGTTTTCTTGTTTTTTCAACCGCACCGTGCCGCAAGGGCGGCATTGCGGAGTGGTTTCGCAAGAGCGGACATGTAAGGTCGGCGGCGCAAGACGGCCGCGCATGACGATGCGTCGTAAGGGCGGCATCGTAGGGTCGGCCCGCATGGGCGGCGCGCGTGAAGCTTGTGCGCCAAGCCGCCGCAACGCCGTTCCGGTGGGTTACAGTGGGGGACTATGACGGAAACACAGCGCACGACAGACGGCTTCAGGCCGCGCATCAGGCCGGCGGATGCGGGGGACACCCGCCCGGTGTCCGTGTCCGCGCGCCTGGGAAGGCTTCAATTCCACCGTTCCGGCAAGTTCCGCGTCCTGCATGTGGCGGACGTGCAGGATGGTCCGAAGGTTTCAAAGGACACGGTCCGGCTCATCGAGGCGAGTTTGGATGCGGTGCGTCCGGACTTGGTGGTGTTCGGCGGCAATCAGATCGCCGGCTACGATCAGGCGTTCGCCGCCACGTTCCGCAAGCGCCGCTGGTCCGCGGACGGCATGCGGGATGCGGCCGCATTGGAGGGGACGCGTGCGATGGTGCGCGAGGCGGCCGCGCAGCTGCTCGCCCCGCTGGTGGCGCGCGGCGTGCCGTTCGCGGTCACCTACGGCAATCATGATTTCCAGTGCGGCTTGGACAATGCCGAATTGGATGCGCTGTACCGTGAGTTTCCAGGTTGCGTGAATCCGCCTTGTATGCCTATGGCGTCCGATGACGGTATGGCCGATGTCGGTATGGCCGATAGCGCGTCGGACCTTCGCGCGCAGGAGGCGGCCGCGTCGGACGCTTCCGACACCCGTCCGCGGCGCTGCGGCGTCGTCCTGCCGAGCTCGTCGCTGCTGCCGGACCAGACCGCGTATCCGCATGCGCCGGGCACGTTCGCCCTGCCCGTTTCGGACGAGGAATGCTCGCGCACCGTCCTTGGACTGGTGGTCTTCGATTCCGGCGACTATGCGCACGGCGGCGGCTTCGCCACGCCGGATGCGGCCTCCATCGGATTCCTGAAGGACGTACCGGAGCTGGTGGGGGTGCCCTCGGCCGTCTTCCAGCACCTGCCGATGCCGGAATACTATGGTCTGCTGCGCGAGGCGTCGCCGACGGCGCCGTTCGCCATGCAGGGGTACCGCGATCATGCGGACCGCTACTACGTGCTGGACGAGGAGCGCACGCAGTCGGGCGGATATCTGGGCGAGGGCATCAGTTGTCCTGATAAGTCGGAGGAGTTCGCCGTGCTGCGTGACGGCGGCTTCATCGGCGTGGTCGCGGGGCATGACCATCGCAACGGTTTCGTGGGACGGTTGGACGGCGTCCTCATGGCCGCGACGCCCACCTGCGGATTCGGCTCCTATGGTCCGGCTCCGGCCAAACGCGCCACCAGACTCATCGAATTCGACATCCGCCATCCTTATGAGCCGCGCACGCAGCTGTTGGAATTCGGCGAGCTCGTCGGCAAACCCAGCTCGCGCAAGGCGTACACGTATGCGTTGAACGCCAAAGCTCCCAATGACGGCGAAGGCGACGACCTGCTGCGCAAGCCCACCCTGTGGAGCCAGCTCAAAGGCCTCTTCGCCTGAACCGGGCCGTTTGCGGCCGATGTGGTGTAAAGAGGAACGAAAAAGCCTCCCCGAGGGGAGGCTGTTCGCATCATATCGCGTCCGGTCCGGCGTCAGCGGCCGGCGGACGCCTTGATGAGCGCGTCGGTGAGGTACTTGCCGGCGGCCATGACGAGCGGCGCGTAGCGGCGGCCCGGCGCGGCGCCCATACGGCCGGACGGGCCGGAGATGGAAATGGCGGCGATGACCTGGCCGGAGGCGTTGCGGATCGGCGCGGAGATGGAGCACACGCCCTCCTCGCGCTCGTTCACCGACTCGGACCAGCCGCGCTTGCGCACCGCGGCCAGCTTCGTGGCGTTGAACTTCGCATGACGCAGCCCCTGGTGCATGCGCTCGGAATCCTCCCATGCGAGCAGGATCTGCGCGGCGGAACCGGCCTCCATCGAAAGCATGGCGCCCACGGGGATGGAATCGCGCAGACCGGAGGCGCGTTCCACGGCGGCGATGCACACGCGCTGATCGCCCTGACGGCGGTAGATCTGCGCGGATTCGCCGGTGCGGTCGAGCAGGGTCTGCAGGATCGGGCCGGCGGCGGTGAGCAGTCGATCCTCGCCGGCGGCGGCGGCGAGTTCGGCGAAACGGGAGCCGAGCACGAAACGGCCGTGCTGGTCGCGCAGGACGAAACGATGGCGTTCCAGCGCGATGGCGAGACGATGCGCGGTGGGGCGGGCCAGACCGGTGGCGGCGACGAGCTGTCCGAGGGTGGACGGACCGGTCTCCAGGGCATCGAGGATCTTGACGGTTTTGTCAAGCACGCCGACGCCGGAATGCACCTCGTGGTCGCTCTTGTCGCGGGCGGACGAGGTCTGGTCGTCGGTCGAAATCTGGCTGGCGAGCGGCGTTTCGGCCACGGCGGTGTCATTGTGCGAAGAAGTCATAATGCCCGTTTATAGCATCTCACATAGTGAAATGGCAAATCGATGGCGTCGCCGTATGACGCACGCGAAGCCCCGGACGCAACCCATTGGGACATATCTCATAATCCGGCCAGCGGTGGGATGCGTCGGAATCCAACGCATAGGCTGTTACCACGAATGGGGCGCGGGCGCAATACCCGCGCGGGAAAAAAGAACATCGAACTAGTGGAACGACTAGGAGGACCCCCTATGGGAACGACACTGGCCGAGAAGGTCTGGGCCGATCATCTGGTGCGCAAGGGCAGCGACGGAGCGCCCGACCTGCTGTACATCGACCTCATGCTCATGCACGAAGTCACCAGCCCCCAGGCGTTCGAAGGCCTGCGGCTCGCCGGACGCAAGCCGCGCCACGTGGACCAGCTCATCGCCACCGAGGACCACAACACGCCCACCGTGGACATCGACCGCCCCAATCCGGACGGCACCAGCGCCCTCCAGCTGAACACGCTCGAACGCAACTGCCGGGAATTCGGCGTGCGCCTCCACCCGCTCGGCGACGCCGACCAGGGCATCGTCCATGCGTTCGCGCCCATCCTCGGCCTCACCCAGCCGGGCATGACCATCGTGTGCGGCGACTCCCACACCTCCACGCACGGCGCGTTCGGCGCGCTCGCCTTCGGCATCGGCACCAGCGAGGTCGAACACGTCATGGCCACGCAGACCCTGAGCCTCAAACCATTCAAGACCATGGCCGTCAACGTCAACGGCGAACTGCCCGCGGACGCCACCGCCAAGGACATCATCCTCGCCATCATCGCCAAGATCGGCACCGGCGGCGGCCAGGGCCATGTCATCGAATACCGCGGCGAGGCGATCCGCAACCTCAGCATGGACGAGCGCATGACCATCTGCAACATGTCCATCGAGGCGGGCGCCCGCGCCGGCATGATCGCGCCGGACGAAACCACGTTCGAATATCTCAAGGGCCGTCCGCACGCGCCCGAAGGCGAGCTGTGGGATCAGGCCGTCGCCTACTGGAAGACCCTCCGGACCGACGACGACGCCGTGTTCGACAAGGTCGTCGACATCGACGCCGCCAAGCTCGGCCCCTACGTGACGTGGGGCACGAACCCCGGACAGGGCCTGCCCATCACCGCGCAGGTGCCGGATCCGGAGACCATCGCGGACGCGACCGAACGCGCCGCCGCCGAACGCGCCATCGCCTACATGGGACTCAGGCCGGGCATGGCCATCAAGGACATCGCCGTGGACACCGTGTTCATCGGCTCGTGCACGAACGGACGCATCGACGACCTGCGCCAGGCCGCCGCCATCATGAGGGGACGTCACAAGGCCGACTCCATCCACCGCGTGCTCGTGGTGCCCGCCTCCTCGCGCGTGCGTCTGGAGGCCGAACGCGAAGGCCTCGACAAGGTGTTCGAGGAGTTCGGCGCCGAATGGCGCAACGCGGGTTGCTCCATGTGCCTGGGCATGAACCCGGACAAGATGGTGCCGGGCGAGCGTTCCATCTCCACCTCGAACCGCAACTTCGAGGGCCGTCAGGGCAAGGGCTCGCGCACGCATCTGGCGTCGCCGGCCGTGGCCGCCGCCACCGCCATCCGGGGCACCATCTCCTCGCCCGCGGACCTCTGAGCGCCCGTGCGCCTGTGAACGTGAAAGCCTGAAAGCCTGAAAGGACTACGACTTATGGAAAAGCTCACCACCCTGACCGGCGTGGGCGTGCCGCTGCGCCGCTCCAACGTCGACACCGACCAGATCATCCCCGCCGTGTTTCTGAAGCGCGTCACCAAGTCCGGCTTCGACGACGCCCTGTTCTACGCGTGGCGCCGCGACCCGCGGTTCGTGCTCAACCAAAGCGAGTACGCCAAGGGCCGGATCCTTGTGGCCGGTCCCGAATTCGGCATCGGCTCCTCGCGCGAGCACGCCGTGTGGGCGCTGCACGACTACGGCTTCCGCGTGGTAATCGCGCCGAGCTTCGCGGACATCTTCTACGGCAACACCGCCAAGAACGGCGTGCTCGCCGCGATCATGCCGCAGGAGAGCGTGGAGCTGCTGTGGAAGCTGCTGGAGGAGGAGCCGGGACTGCGGATGACCGTCTCGCTGGAGGACCGCACCGTGACCTGCGGCGACGTGACCCTGCCCTTCGAGGTCGGCGACTACGTGCGATGGCGTCTCATGAACGGCTATGACGACATCGATCTGACGCTGCGGCATGAGGATGAGATCGCCGAGTACGAGCGTATGCGCGCCGAGCGCTTCCCGTTCAAGCCCAAGACGATTCCGGCGTTGCATCTGCCGCAGGAGACCATCGAGTCCGCCCGCGAAGGCGAATACGACTGGCCGGGCCCGTTGTGCGAACGCGGCTAGCCGCGCTCGCGAGGCGGGAAGCCCGATGGGCTTTCCGCAGGGGCCGGTCCCGGGCGGCTATGCCGTGAGGGCGATATCGAGCCTCGCCGCAGCGGGGCCGTATTCGCATGGATCGAAGGCGGGCGCGATTGCGTAGGGTTTATGCTGGGGATGTCCGGCGGCTTTCCGGTCGCCGGACATTTCGTATCCGTAGGTCAGATCAGGGAAGAATCGAGAGGCAGATGAGCCAAGGGGAGCAGACGTTCGCGCCGTTCTACGACGTGGAACGCACCTATGAGGACAATTACGAGCAGGGGCCGTTCGGTGCGTTCGGACGGGCGCTGCGCGAAGGGGGAGCGGCGACGGACGAATCCGTCTCCGAATCCGCGTCCGAATCCACACCCGAATCCGCACACGCATCCGCCCGTGAGCCGCGCGAATCGTTCCTCGGCGTGCCCGTGGACCTCGCCTTCGGCATCCCCGCGGGACCGCTGCTCAACAGCTCGTTCTGCGCGGCCGCGTTCCGCATGGGCTTCGATCTGGCCACGTACAAGACGGTGCGTTCGCGCGCTTGGGGCTGCAATCCGTTCCCGAACGTGCTCGCCGTGCATCCGCGCTCCGCGGACGGTGCGCTCACGCCCGGCAGCGCCGAACTCGACGAGGGCGTGCTCGCGGACACGAACTACGGGATGCCCATCTCCATCTCCAACAGCTTCGGCGTGCCCTCGCAGGACCCGGACGTGTGGCAGCCGGACATGCGCCGCGCCATCGAGCGGGAGGGCGCGGGCCAGCTGCTCGTGCCGAGCTTCCAGGGCACGCGCACGGCGGGCATGGACGAGGACGCGTACGTGGCCGACCATGCGTTGACGGCCCGTCTGGTCAAGGAGACCGGCGCGCGCGTGATGGTGATGAACACGAGCTGTCCGAACGAGGGCCACAACCGTCTGCTGTGCCATGATCCGCTTCTGGTGGGGCGTATCGCGGAGGCGGTGAAGGAGGAGATCGGCGACGTGCCGCTCATGGTCAAGCTCGCCTTCATCCCCGACGACGCCGATCTGGAGACGATGGTGCGTGCGACGGCGGGGCGCGGCACCGTGCAGGGATTCAGCGTCATCAACACGATCTCCGCCCGACTGGTGGATGCGCGGGGCGCTCAGGCGCTGCCGGGCGAGGGCCGCGACCGTTCCGGCGTGTGCGGCAGCGCGATCCGCGGCGCCGGATTGGACATGGTGCGTCGTCTGACGGCGATGCGCGAACGCCTCGGCCTCGATTTCGCCGTCAACGGCGTGGGCGGCGTGGTCTCGCCGGCCGATTACGCCGCATACAAGGCGGCGGGCGCCGATTCGGTCATGTCCGCGACGGGCGCGATGTGGGACGCGTCGCTCGCCCACGCCGTCAAGGCGTCGCTCGCGTAGCGGGCGGGGAGTCGGTCCGTCCGCTTCCGGAGAACATCCGGCGCATATGGACGATGTTCCCGATTTACAGCGTCAAATGGACGTTTTCAGGGCCGAAAACGTCCATTTGACGCTGTAAATGCGCAATATCGGGTGTTTGCGCACGTTATGCGTGTCCGACTGCGGCCGACGTCCGTTCCGGTGGAAGGAGCGGCGGAGGCGTGCGCTTTCACGGTGTGCGCACATGCCCTATGGCACACTGGTTGATAGTGTTTCGCGTGGCATCGGGCCACCGGGGTGAAGGACCGGCCGGAGCCGGGTGAAAGAGGTAGGACATGGGCGAGATGGAGAAGGACGTGCTGCATGTCGTGGGCGGCAAGCCGCTGAACGGCACCATCAAGGTGCGCGGCGCGAAGAACTTCGTGAGCAAGGCCATGGTCGCGGCGCTGCTCGCACCGGGCAAATCGGTGCTGCGCAACGTGCCGGAGATCCGCGACGTGCACGTCGTGTCCGACCTGCTGCGCCTGCACGGCGTGGATGTGGACGTGGACGGCGGGAAGGGCGTGGTGTCCATCGACGCGACGAACGTGCGTCTGGCCGACGTGGCCGACGTGGACACCCTCTCCGGCTCCTCGCGCATCCCGATCCTGTTCTCCGGCCCGCTCCTGCACCGTCTGGGCGAGGCGTTCATCCCCGCCCTGGGCGGATGCAACATCGGCGGACGCCCCATCGACTTCCATCTGGAGACCCTGCGTAAGCTGGGCGCGAACGTGAACAAGGAGCATGCCGAGGGCATCCACATCACCGCCCCGGACGGCCTGCACGGCGCGAAGATCCACCTGCCCTATCCGTCCGTGGGCGCGACCGAGCAGACCCTGCTGGCCGCGGTCCTGGCCGAGGGCAAGACCGAGCTGTCCGGCGCGGCCACCGAGCCGGAGATCATGGACCTGGTGGCCGTGCTGCAGAAGATGGGCGCCATCATCTCGGTGGACGTGGACCGCACGTTCCGCATCGAGGGCGTCAAGGAGCTCAAGGGCTACACGCACACCTCGCTCACGGACCGCATCGAGGCCGCGAGCTGGGCGAGCGCCGCGCTGGCCACGCGCGGCGACATCTTCGTCAAGGGCGCGACCCAGCCGGAGATGATGACGTTCCTGAACGTGTTCCGCAAGATCGGCGGCGAGTTCGACGTGACGGACAAGGGCATCCGCTTCTGGCATCCGGGCGGCGACCTCAGGCCCGTCGCCCTCGAAACGGACGTGCATCCGGGCTTCATGACGGACTGGCAGCAGCCGCTCGTGGTGGCCCTGACGCAGGCCAACGGCCTGTCCATCGTGCACGAGACGGTGTACGAGAACCGTTTCGGCTTCACCAAGCCCTTGGTGGAGATGGGCGCGACGATCCAGCTGTACAAGGAGTGCCTGGGGTCGCTGCCGTGCCGTTTCCAGCAGCTCAACCACACGCATTCCGCGGTGATCTTCGGACCGACCCCGCTCACGGGCCGCGACATCGACGTGCCGGACCTGCGCGGCGGTTTCAGCCATCTCATCGCGGCCCTGGCCGCGAAGGGCCCGTCCAACGTGCACGGCATCTCGCTCATCGACCGCGGCTACGCGGACTTCCGCGGCAAACTCGAAGCCCTCGGCGCCGACTTCGAGTAGGACGCGGGCGCTTCGGCGAGACGATTGCGCATGAAGGCCGGTTCGAGGCATGGGAACATGCTCTCGGACCGGCCTTCGCGCATCTATAATCGGGCCTGACACGCCCACGGCGTCCGGCGGTCGGCGGACGGCCGGCATCGACGCCGCGGGCAGGAATCCGACATATAGCGAAGGAGCCCATCATGGCCGACGCCATCGTCCTCATCACCACCGAAGCGAACAAGATCTCCGAAGCCGCGCAGCACATCGTCGAACTCGACGGCGTCAAGGACGTCTACTCGGTCGCCGGCGACGTCGACCTCGTCGCCGTCGTCTCCACGCCCGCCTTCGACGATCTGACCCGCGTCATCCCGGACGGCATCGCCAAGGTGCCGGGCGTGGCCGGCACGAAGACGCTCATGGCTTTCCGCCAGTATTCCGCCGGCGACGAGGCCGCCGCCTACGATCTGGGCATGGACTGATCCGCCGTACGGCGAAACGCGTTCCGCGACAAGGCGACGGGACGTGGCGGCGGCATGGCCCGGATGTGATTCGGAAAAGGAGAAGACGTGGGACGGTTCATGGTGGTGGGGCAGCCGGTCGGCTTCCTCATCATGCTGCTGGTCGGATACGGCTGCGTGCGGCTGCGCCTTGGCTCGGCGGTTCGTCAACCCGGCCTTCTGCGCCGTCGTCGCATCCGTCGCGCTCATCCTCGCCGGCGTCCGACCGCCCGCCATGCTGCTTGCCCCGCTGGACACCATCACGCTCGTCGCCGCATTGCCGACCATGAGCGCCATCGCCATGTTCACCGCCAGACGGAACACCATGCCCGAATACGCCGTCGGATTCGTCCTCGTCGGCACGCTCTGCTCGCTGTTCACCCTCACCGCCGTCTCCGCGCTCGTCTTCTGACCGAACGCGCCCCACGCGACTTCCGGCCGCCATCGGAGCTCCGGCGGATCTCCGGCGGGACCCGGGCGGGCATACGCCGCCAAAGTCGTTCACGACGGTACAATGGCCGCATGGCATCCAAAGGAAAACCGTCGCCGCGCTCCGCGGTCACCCCGCTCGGCGACGAGCAGGTCGCCTCGCTGGCGAAGCGACACCGACTCGTCGACCCCATGCGAGACCTCCCCACCGGCAAGGCCCGCCGCATCAACCGGGCGGAAATCGAAGCGCAGAACCCCAAAGCCACCCACCGCCTCCTCAAAGGCGTCGACGTCGTCTTCAACGCCAGCTGCCGCACGCGCGCCTGGGGATTGGACAACATCCCCGAGGACGGTCCGTTCATCACCGCCGCCACGCACGTCACCATGTTCGACGTGTTCGTGCCCATGGCCAGCCTCTTCCACATGGGACGCCGCCCCCGCTACATGGCCAAGGCCGAAATGGCCTCATGGCCGCTCATCGGCAAATGGTTCCAACTCGTCGGCATGCAGCCCGTGCCGCGCCGCAGCGGCAAGGCACGCCAGATCGAGGAGACGTCCATCTCCATCCTCACCTCCGGCCGGCCGTTGACCGTCTGGCCCGAAGGCACCGTCACCCGCGACCCCGGGAAATGGCCGATGAGCATGAAGAACGGCGTCGGCGTCATCGCGCTCGAAGCGTCCCGTCGACTCGGAGCCCAAGTGCCGCTCTTCTGCGCCGTCACCTGGGGCGCCGCCAGCATCAACCACTGGTGGCCCTGGCCGCGCAGGAACGTCGTCATGTGCTACGACACGCGACTCGACTACGCCGACCTGCTCGCCGACCGGGACCAGTGGGGCGAGGAGCCGCCCGCCGCGCTCGCCGACGAGCTCACCGAGCGCATCCGCGTGCGCATGACCGAGATCATGGCCGAGATCCGCGGCGAGGAAGCCCCCGAAGGCGTCTGGGACTACCGTCAGATGAGGCGCGTCAAGGCATAGCGGGCGGGGCGCTTGGACGGAGCCACGAAGGCGACGGCCCGGCGGGCCGCCGGTAGGCGACGCCGAACGACGGTGGTCGCAAGGCGGAACACACAGCACCCCATGCGGGGTTGATAGAGCTTAATGAAGGAGACAAGCAAATGAACATCACGGTATTGGGAGCCGGAGCATGGGGCACCGCCTTCGGACAGGTCCTCGCCGACGCGGGCAACCACGTCACCATGTGGGCCATCGAACCCGAAATCGTCGAAGGCATCCGCAACCATCACCGCAACGCCGTCCGCCTGCCCGTCGTGGACCGTCTCCCGGACAACATGACCGCCACCGGCGACCGCGCCGAAGCCGTCGCCGAAGCCGACATCGTGGTCGTCGCCATCGCCGCGCAATTCGCACGCGTCGCCCTCGCCGAATTCAAGGGACTCATCCCCGAGACCGCCATCGTGGTGAGCCTCATGAAAGGCATCGAACGCGGCGGCAACAAGCGCATGGACGAAGTCGTGCGCGAAACCCTCGACCTGCCCGCCGAACGCTTCGCCGCCGTCTCCGGCCCCAACCTCAGCAAGGAGATCGCCCAACGCCACCCCGCCGCCACCGTCGTGGCCTGCGAAAGCCTCGACAACGCGCGCACCGTCGCCGCCGCCTGCACCACCGACTACTTCAAAGCGTTCATCACCACCGACGTCATCGGACTGGAGATGTGCGGCTCGCTCAAGAACGTGGTCGCGCTCGCCGTAGGCATGGCCCGCGGCGCCGGCTACGGCGAGAACACCGCCGCCATGATCGAGACGCGCGGACTGGCCGAACTCACCGCCTTGGGCGAAGCCGCCGGCGCCGACCCGAAGACCTTCGCCGGACTGGCCGGCGTGGGTGACCTCATCGCCACTTGCGGCTCCCCGCTCAGCCGCAACTACACGTTCGGCGCGAACCTCGGCAAGGGGCTCAGCGTCGAGGAGGCCACGGCCGTCAGCAACGGCGTCGCCGAAGGCGTGCCCACCACCGGCGCCGTCGTCGCCCTCGGCGACGAACTCGGCGTGCCCACCCCGCTCGCCTACGCCATGAGCCGCGTCCTCGACGAAGGCATCACCTGCCAGGAGATGCTCGCCCAGCTCTTCGGCGAGGACATCACCGAGGAGTGACGGCCGGCCGGTTGCGGAGGCCTGACCATGTGGTCGCGTCGCCGTTCGTATGCAGGACGGACCCCGTATGCGAAAGACGACGGAACCAGGACGGTTTGCGTCGGGTTCCGAAGGCCGGACCCTCGCCACACTCGTGACGAAGCCGGACGGCTCCTCGCCGGGACAGGGCGCGTGGATGCGGAAGGATGGGCGTGGAGTAAGGTTGCACGAGAACGACGCGGGCATCGCGGACGACGCGGCCCCGGCCGAAGCACAGCCGGGCGAAACACGCGACAGGACCAGAAAAAGACAAGAAGGAAGAACATGGCCAGGAAGCGCATTGTGGTGATGTACGGAGGCAAAGCCGACGAACACTCGATCTCCTGCATCTCCACCGCGGGCGTGCTGCGCGCCCTCGACGCCGACCGCTTCGAGGCGGTGCCCGTCGGCATCACCAAAGCGGGCGAATGGATCGTAGGCGGCGAAGACCCGCGCGCATGGAACCTCGAAGACGGCATGCCCACCGTCGAAACCACCGAAGGCAGCCGCCGCGTGGTGCTCGACGTCTCCCAAGGCGGCGACGGCTTCTACGCCCGCAACCAGGACGGCACCCTCGAAAACCTCGGCCACATCGACGCCGTCCTGCCCGTCCTCCACGGCCCCTACGGCGAGGACGGCACCGTGCAGGGCCTGCTCGAAATGATGGACGTCCCCTACGTGGGCTGCGGCGTCTTCGCCTCCGCCGCCTGCATGGACAAGCACTACACCAAGGTCGTGCTCAACGCGGCCGGCATCCCCACCGCTCCCGGCATCATGGTCGATGCGCGCGAAGCCACCGCCGAGACGGCGCTCGCCGCCGTGGAGGAGGCGGGACTGGCGTATCCGCTGTTCGTCAAGCCCTCCCGTGCCGGATCCAGCTTCGGCGTGACCAAGGTTGAGGAGGCCGAAAGCCGCGAGGAGCGCCTCGCCGCCTTGGACGCCGCCATCCGCGAGGCCGGCGGGCATGATTGGAAGGTGCTCGTGGAGCAGGGCATCGACGGACGTGAGATCGAATGCGCGGTGCTGTGCGCGCAGCCCGGCGGCGAGATCGAGGCCAGTTGGCCCGGCGAGATCGTCCTCGATTTGGACGACGACCAGTTCTACGATTTCGACTCCAAGTACACGGATTCCGCCGCAAGCCATGTGGAGGTGCCGGCGAACCTGCCGGTGAGCGTTCTGGAGGACGTGCGCGACGTGGCCCGCCGTGCCTTCGCCGCCGTGGACGCGGCCGGACTGAGCCGCGTGGACACCTTCGTCACGCCGGACGGCACCGTGATGGTCAACGAGATCAACACGCTGCCCGGCTTCACGCCCATCTCCATGTATCCCAAGGCGTGGGAGGCCACCGGCGTGGGATACACCGAGCTCATCACGCGCCTCATCGAAGGCGTGCTGCGCTAGCGGCGTCCTCCCGCGGCCGATATCTCACAGGGCGAAGGGAGGCGTATGCTTGCGGCATGAACGAATGGCAGGGACAGCAGGGGTGGCGGCCGTATCCGCCGTTGTTGGAGGCGCACCGTCGCTTCAGTCTGGTGGGCGTGGCCCTGTGCGTGATGATGGCGGTCTGGCTGGGCATGAACATCATCTGCACCGGCGCGCTCGGCGTGCTCATGCCGCAGGGCGTGCCGATGTGGATGCTCGTCCTCGCATCCTCGGGCCCGCTGTACGCGTTGGCGATGCCGCTGGCGTTGACGGTGCTGCGGCGTGTGCCGGCGTTGCGCACGCGTGAGTTCTCTCTCGGCGCGAAGCGCTTCCTGGGGCTGCTGCTCGTCTGCTTCCCCGTCATGATCGTGGGCAACATCATCGGCGCCGGCCTTGCGGACATGCTGTCCGGCGGGAGTGCGGCGAACCGCGTTTCGGACATGATCCTCGCATCCGACCCGTGGGTGAACGCGCTGTTCGTGGTGCTGCTGGCGCCGCTCTTCGAGGAGTGGATGTTCCGCAGGCAGCTCATAGACCGCACGCGCCGCTACGGGGAACGCACGTCCATCATCCTGTCCGCGTTCGCGTTCGCCCTGTTCCATATGAATCTCTACCAGTTCTTCTACGCGTTCGGACTGGGATTGGTGTTCGGCTACGCGTACATGCGCACGAGCCGGCTGCGCTATTCGGTGGCCCTGCACATGATAGTGAACGCGTTCGGCTCGCTGCTGGCGCCCGCCGTGCTGGCGTTGGCCGGGGATTCGTCCGTGGCCGCGGCGGACGGCGGCATGAGCGACGAGCGGCTGATGGCGCTCATGGGGCAGAATGCGGGCGTGATGCTCATCGGCCTGTACGGACTGCTCATGCTGGGGCTGGCCGTGGCGGGCGCCGTGGTCCTGCTCGCCAACCTGCGCCGGCTGGAGTTCTATGATCCGCCGGAACAGCTGCCGCGCTGGTATGGGGCCCGCGCCGCGATGCTCAACCCCGGCATGATCGTGTACACGGTGATGACCGTGGCCCTGTCGCTGTGGATGATGTAGAGGATACAGGCGATGGTATGGGCCGGCCTCAGGCCGGGCCGGTTCGGGGTCGGGGCCGAGTCCGACGGGGAAGGCCGTTCCATGCGGAGTTCCGGGGCGGTCCTCCGACGCTCCGACGGTCCCGGCCGCGCCGGTCAGTCCAGCGGGTCGCCCTCCGAGGGCATGGAACCGCAGTCCACCAGCCACGGGGCTCCCGCGACGGCGCGCGCCGCACGGTCCCTCACGGTGGAGGTGAGCACGCCCTCGCGAGCGAACACGAGAATCTGCCCCTCCATGCCGTAGGGGGAGAATCCGGTGAACTTCACGATGGGCGAGGCGTCCGTCATCACGTCCGCCGCCTCACGCGAGACGCGGGCGACGACGTCGCGCGTCACCTCGTCCGGCGTGGCGGTCATGCGCGCGGTGAACGGCACCGTGGTGAGGCTTTCGTTGACGGGCGTGAGTTTGGTCAGTGACGCGGTGTTGAGGATGGAATTGGGGATGACCATGTGGTCGCCGGCGCGCGTCTCGATCATGGTCTGACGCCAGGTGATGTCGCGCACGACGCCGGTGACGCCCTGGATGGTGACGGGATCGCCCGGTTGGATGACGTGTCCGAACATGAGGCCGAACCCGCCGATGACGTTCGCCACGGAATCCTTCATGCCCAGCGAGATGGCGACGCCGGTGACGCCGAGGGCGGTGACGAGCGTGGACGGGTTGATGCCGAACACCGGTTGGAGCACGGTGGCGGCCGCCAGACACCACACCATCACGCGTGAGATGTTGATGAAGATGGAGGCGCTGGGAATCTGGGAGCGGTCGAGGATGCCGCGCACCACGCGGCGCAGCAGCCGGTCCGCGGCGAACGCCACGGCGAATACGAGCAGCAGCCATACGATTTTGCCGAGGTTCGCGCGGAACCAGAGCAGGATGGCGTCCGTCACGGAATCACCGGTGACGGCAAGGTCGAGGGAATCGAGAGTGTCCATGCCCCTCACGATAGCGGCGGAGGATGAATACCGGACCATATGGTCCGGGGAATTTCCCGAACGGCGTGTCCCGGCGTGTCACGGCATGCCCCGGCGTATCCGTCGTGCCATGACACGCCATGACGCGTCATGACGGGAAGGACGCCGGAACGCGGTATCAGTCCTGCTTGTTGAACACGCGCTTCCAATAGGCGAGCATGTCCTCCTTGGACATGGACAGGTAGATGCCCATCGCCAGCACCGCCACGTCCTCGTTGAACAGGTCGCGCGAGTCCAGACCGCGGCTCAACTCCGGCCAGCGGCGCAGGATGGCGAGCATGCCGCCCACGGAGAAGTCGACCAGCAGGTCCGTTTTGAGGTCGAGCCGGTCCGTGTCCAATTCCAGCATCTGCATGAGCGTCATGCGGCCGAAGTCGCGCAGCGAGTCGATGAGCTCGGGGGAGCTGTGGGGGCCGGCGAGCAGCGCGAGACGGTCCAGCCGGCGCCGTTCCGAGGGCGTGTCCAACAGCCGCGTGAGCCTACGTTCCCACGCCTGCTGCGGATTCTCCTCGGACGGGTCGGGCGCGTCCTGGACGAGGGGCGTGGACGCCACCTCGGTGAGGATGGCGGAGTCGGCCAGTTCCGGCAGTCCGGAGAAATGGTAGTAGAACGAGTTGCGGTTCACGCGCGCCTCGCGCACGACGTCCGTGACGGTGATGCGCCGGTACTCCCGGTCCGTCAGCAGCGTCCAGAACGCGTCGCGCATGCGCTGCGTCGCGGGAGGCACGTCGGAATCCATACGGGGCCTCGGCATCGTCCACCTCCTTCACCCACGGACGTGCATGCGACGGAGGTCGGTCCCCGCACACGTCCGGCATCGAACGGTCTTTTTGGACACTATAGCCAATAACGGACGTCCGATGGGGGAGCGACGCGGGCGGCCTCCATCGGACATGCGATGCGGGATGCGCGGCTAACGACGCGGGGGAGCGGCCACCGTCGCCCGGAACAGAATGCCCAACGCCTCCAGAATGTGACGGCGGTCCTGCGCCGACAATCCCAGCATGGAACCCAGCATCGCCGGAACCGAACCCGGGAAACCGGCCAACACCTCCGAAATGCTCGTCGCGCCGCCCGCGTGCAGCACCTCGAACAGCGCGTCCACCGCACGCTCGCGCTGCTCCACCGTCAACGACTCCATCCACCGGTTCAACGACTCGCTGAACAGCCGCGAACGCGAATCCACATCCGGCTCCGTCACGAACGCGCCGCCCGAAACCTGCCACGAATACAGGAAATGCTGCATGATGCCCGTCGAATCCGAAACCACCACGCGGCAGCGCTCCGGCGTCTCGAACACCTGCCCCACGATGGACGAACTCGGCACGATCTTCGTGACCTTCGGCTGCAGCTCCACATACTGCCGCGACCTCACCACCGAGGAAGGAAATCCCGGCCCGTCCAACGAATACACATGCCGGATGCGCCGCGCCACCTCCGGCGACGCGTTCATCGCCGCGTACACGGCCAGGTTGCCGCCCTTCGAATGGCCCGTCAGCACGATGGGACCGTGCCACAGGCGCGCCACCATGTCGAGATACGCGCTCGCCGCGCGCTGCGCCGGCACCGGATACTGGAAGGCCATGTTGAAGTCCTCCTTCCATCCGACCAGCGAATCGTCCGTGCCGCGGAACGCTATGAGCAGCGTGCCGCCGCGCGTCGGATCGCCGCCGCGCCGTCCGCCGTCCGGCAGCATGAACGTCATCGCCGTGAACTGCGTCTGTTCGCCGCGGTTCACATGCTCCGCCACGGCCCCCACCCGCGCCTCGGCGAACCGCGGCGAGGCGGCCGCCTGCGCGAAGAACCGGCTCGTCTGATCCGGATCGGCCAAGGACACCATCCGCGCACTGGGCGAGGCCCCCTCCGCCTCCAGGGCGCGGCGGCGTTCGCCCGCCTCCCGAAGGGTCACCGAATCGAAGGGCTCGCGCACGAACCCCTTGAGCCACAGCCACGGATGGCGCGGCTGGAAGGCGCGCAGGCGCGCGGAGAAGGAGCGGTCGCGGTCCTCGTCCAAGGACAGGGTGGGGCAGAGCGAGGCCACGTCCTCATAGGACAGGGCGGCGAACACGAGCGCGTCCACCTCGTTGAACGGCGCCTCGGAATCGGTGAGCGGACGGCGCTCCTCACGCACGTAATCGAAGACGTTGGGCATGGGCGGCTCCCCTTCACGGTGTGCGCAATCGGAACATTGCGGCTCATCCGCCATGATAATCGCGTCATGACGCGCTCGCCCAGAGGGAAACGCGGCTCCGGGGCGGACGGTCTTCGGTGCGGCGGAGGCGGTCGCAAGTGCGGAACGTTGGCATTTGAGGCGACACGCCGTGAGGGTGGTTGGATTTGCGTTGTGTGAGAGAAGGGCGTATCTTATTCACTCGTTGCCGGTTACGGTGGCATTGCGGACATAGCTTAGTTGGTAAAGCGCAACCTTGCCAAGGTTGAGACCGCGGGTTCGAGTCCCGTTGTCCGCTCTCGGAAGGCTTGAGAGCCTGAAGACGACCCGGGCGGTTGGCGCAGTGGTAGCGCACTTCCCTGACACGGAAGGGGTCACA
>Cebus_capucinus_imitator_PRJNA485217_SSR056__coassemble_523_pt1 | contig 56126 bp, 36 predicted proteins | sample Cebus_capucinus_imitator_PRJNA485217_SSR056__metabat2_high_PE_007 | metagenome-assembled genome bin Cebus_capucinus_imitator_PRJNA485217_SSR056
CCGACCCGGACAAGTGCAACGTGACCAAGCGCACCTGCGGCTACCTCGGCAACCCCGTGCAGCGTCCGATGGTGCACGGCCGCCATGAGGAGATCTCCCACCGCGTCAAGCACATGAGCGGCTCCACCGGCCGCGTCACGCTGGCCAACGGCGAGACGCGCGAATGGTTCGAGGAGACCAAGTGACCCTACGCGACTTCGCGCCCGGCCAGACCGGGCGCGGACCGTGGATCCCCACCGCGCAGGCGAACAACCCGCGCGCCGGCCAGTGGGATGCGGCGCGCATGTCCAAAAGGATGATCGCGGACTACAAGACGTTCCTGGTGACGGACGGCGAGGGCGTGCGCAATTCGCTGTACGTGTCCGGCTGTCCGTTCCACTGCGAGGGCTGCTTCAACTCGTCCATCTGGGACTTCAAGGCGGGGCGCGAGTACACGCCGGAGCTGGAGCGGCGCATCATCGAAGACCTGCGCGCACCCTGGGTGCAGGGCATCACCTTCCTGGGCGGCGAGCCGATGCTCAACACGCCCGTGCTGGTCCCCCTTGCCAGGCGCATCCGCGCCGAATTCGGCGATGCGAAGGACATCTGGTGCTGGACGGGCTACACGTGGGAGGAGCTCATGCGCGAGGGCGAGACGCCGGACAAGCGCGAGCTGCTCTCCTTGGTGGACGTCCTCGTGGACGGTCGCTACATCAAGGCGCAGCACGATTCGCTCCTGCAGTTCCGCGGCTCGCGCAACCAGCGCATCCTCGACGCGCCGGCCTCCCTGGCAGCGGGGGAACCGGTGATGTGGGCGAAGCTGCACGACCGGGAGCGGTTCATTCCCGAGATGTACGCGAAGGACCGCGCCGAGGGCGAGGGCCGTCAGGCCTCCTGAGCCGGAAAGCCGGTCGGGAACGCCGGCCGGGGTTCAGGACCGGACGGACGTGTGGAGAGGGCGTCGCCTCGATGGCGGCGCCCTCCCCGCATGCGGCGCGATACGGTGCGGTACGGCGTGCCGGGGGTCTCGCGACACCGCGCCACACGCCGTGAAACACCCGTGAAACACTTTTCGATACTTGTGAAACACTGCGTGAAACATTATTGCGCGAGTGTACGGCCATGACGGCGCCGTCTTGCCGCCCCACACCGGCGCCCGCATCACGCGGCGAAAACGGACGGAATATGCGCGAATGACGCACGTCACGCCCTCGGAGAAGCCGGCCGCGGCCGTTGGGCGGGGCTTCCGACTAGAGTGTATGGGTTGAGTGGCCGGGCCAAGCGTGGGGGTGCGGAATCGCAAACCGATTCCGCACCCCCACGTCCCGGAAGAAGGCTGATAGAGGTTTGCATGGTAAAGGAAGCACATACCGTGGCGTCGAACCACGATAGGAAACCGCTGCGCGTGGGGCTGGACATCGGCTCCACCACGGTCAAGGCGGTGGTGCTCGACCAGTCCGACTCCCTGTCCGAAGTGCTGTTCTCCGACTACCGGCGCCACCACGCCAACGTACGCGCCACCGTCGCCGGACTCCTCAGGGACATCCACGCCGAACTTCGGACGCGGGAGCGCGGCGACGAACCCATCCGACTCGCCATCACCGGCTCCGGCGGACTCGCGCTCGCCGACAGCCTCCACGTGCCGTTCGTGCAGGAGGTCATCGCCGAGACCGAGGCCATCGACAAGGAATACCCGCAGGCGGACGTGATCATCGAACTCGGCGGCGAGGACGCCAAGATCACCTACCTCAAGCCCACGCCCGAACAGCGCATGAATGGATCGTGCGCGGGCGGCACCGGCGCGTTCATCGACCAGATGGCCACCCTGCTGGACACCGATGCGTCCGGCCTCAACGACATGGCGAAGGAATACCGTCACCTGTATCCCATCGCCTCGCGCTGCGGCGTGTTCGCCAAAACCGACCTGCAGCCGCTCATCAACGACGGCGCGGCCAAAGCGGACCTCGCCGCGTCCATCTTCACCGCCGTGGCCACGCAGACCATCGCGGGCCTGGCCTCCGGCCGTCCCATCCACGGCACCGTCGTGTTCCTCGGCGGACCCCTGTTCTTCATGAGCGAGCTGCGCGAGGCCTTCCACCGCGCCCTCGAAGGCAAGGCGGACGAGTTCGTCGTGCCCACGGACGCCCACCTGTACGTGGCCTACGGCTCCGCGCTCCAGGCGGACATGGACCGCGACGACGAAGGCCACGTGTTCGAGGCGCGCACCTGCGCCTCCATCCTCGAAGACCTCGAAGACCTGCGCTCCCTGCCTTCCAACACGCCCGTCATGCCCCCGCTGTTCCCCACCGAGGAGGACCGCGGGGCCTTCAACGAACGCCACCGGCGCGAGCACATCCGCATCGGCACCCTCGAAGGCGCGCGCGGACCGCACTTCCTGGGCATCGACGCCGGCTCCACCACCATCAAGGCCGCGCTCGTCAACGACGACCGCGAGATTGTCTGGTCCAGCTACGCCAACAACGAGGGCAGCCCGCTGACCGCCGCCATCGAGATCGTGCGGCGCATCCAGCGCGAACTGCCCGAAGGCGCGTGGATCGCCCGCTCGTGCGCCACCGGCTACGGCGAGGGCCTCATCGCCACCGGCCTGCATCTGGACGAGGGCGTGGTCGAGACCATGGCCCACTACCGCGGCGCCGAAATGGTCAGCCCCGGCGTGACCGCCGTCATCGACATCGGCGGCCAGGACATGAAGTACCTCGCCATCAGCGACGGCGTCATCGACTCCATCGCCGTCAACGAGGCATGCTCCTCCGGCTGCGGCTCCTTCCTGCAGACCTTCGCCATGTCCATGGGATTGGACATCCAGGAGTTCACCAAGCGCGCCCTGGCCTCAGAGCATCCCGTGGATCTCGGCTCGCGCTGCACCGTGTTCATGAACTCCTCCGTCAAGCAGGCGCAGAAGGAGGGCGCGTCCATCGAGGACATCGCCGCGGGTCTGTGCTATTCCGTGGTCAGGAACGCGCTGTACAAGGTCATCAAACTGCGCGATTCTGGCGAATTGGGCGACACCGTGGTGGTGCAGGGCGGCACCTTCCTCAACGACGCCGTGCTGCGCGCCTTCGAGCTGCTCACCGGCCGCGAGGTGACGCGTCCGAACATCGCCGGCCTCATGGGCGCGTTCGGCGCGGCGCTCACGGCCCGCATGCACTACGAGGACGTGGCCGACGGCGAAGGGTTCCGCAGGGTCCCCCCGGTCGCGGACACGGTCTCCGATGGTGAGGTCTCCGATGGCGAGGCCTCCGACGGTGCGTCCGACGGTGCGTCCGACGGCGCGCCGTCCGTACCCTCCGGCGCGCGCGCGACGGTGGTGGTGGACGGCGTGCGCCACACCGCCTCCTCGATCCTCACCGGCGAGGCCCTCGACAACATGTCGATGACCTCCGAACGCGACGTGTGCAAGCTGTGCCAGAACCACTGCAAGCTCACCATCACCACCTTCGCGGACGGCTCGCGCTACGTGACCGGCAACCGCTGCGAGCGCGGCGGCGACGCCAAACGCCAGCGCAGCGACCGCCCCAACCTGTACGAGTACAAGTACAAGCGATGCTTCGCCTACCGCCGTCTGACGGACAAGAACGCCACACGCGGCGAGATCGGCATCCCGCGCGCGCTCAACATCTACGAGAACTATCCGTTCTGGTTCACGCTGCTCACCTCGCTGGGCTTCAAGGTCATGATCTCCGGCCGCAGCTCGCACGAACTGTTCGAGACGGGCATCGAATCCATCGCCTCGGAGAACATCTGCTATCCGGCCAAACTCGTCCACGGACACATCAAATGGCTGCTCTCCAAGGGCGTGAGGACCATCTTCTATCCGTGCGTGAGCTACGAGGAGAACCTCGTGGAAGGCGCGGACAACCACTATAACTGCCCGGTGGTGGCGAACTATCCGCTCGTGGTGGGCGCCAACATGCCCGAACTGCGCGAGGAGGGCGTGCGCTACATGCACCCCTACTTCAACCTCGCCGACCACGACCTCATGGTGGAGCGCATCGTGGAGGAGTTCGCCTGGGCGGACGTGACCCGCGAGGAGGCCGAGACCGCCGTCAAGGCCGCCTACGCCGAGGACAAGGTCTTCAAACACGACGTGCGCCAGGAGGGCCTGCGCGCCCTCGCCTACATGAAGGAGCACGACTGCCGCGGCATCGTGCTCGCCGGACGCCCCTACCACATCGACCCGGAGGTCAACCACGGCATCCCCGAAACCATCTGCTCGCTGGGCATGGTGGTGCTCTCCGAGGACGCGGTGTGCGACCTGACGCCGGGGGAGCGGCTCGACCTGACCGCCTTCCTCGCCGAAGGCGAGGACGACCCGCGCCTCCGCAACGCCGACGGCTTCCGCCACGTGGACGACCGCAAGGTCACCGCGCGCATGCCGCTGCGCGTGACCAACCAGTGGGCCTACCATTCGCGCCTGTACGCGGCCGCGAACTTCGTGGCCTCCTATCCGGGACTGGAACTCGTGCAGCTCAACTCCTTCGGCTGCGGCCTCGACGCCATCACCACCGACCAGGTGGGCGAGGTCCTCGCGGACAAGGCCGACGTGTACACGCTGCTCAAGATCGACGAGGTGTCCAACCTGGGCGCGGCCAAGATCCGCCTGCGCTCGCTCAAGGCCGCCGTCGAGGAGCGCGAGGCGAACGCGAAGCGCATCGGGGCCGGCGCCGGAACGCAGGCGGACGCCGTCGAAGCGTCCGTCGCCCCCGCCATCGGACGCAGCGCCGAAACGGCCGAGGCCGAGGCCGAACTGGCCGCGGCGCGCGCGGCGCTCGCCGAAGCGCAGGCCGCCGTGGAACAGGCCGAGGCGAAACTCGCCGCGCCCCGCTCCACCGGCTTCCGCAAAACCGGCTCCGAGGCCCCCACGCCGGGACGCCAGGTGCTGCTGGACACCACCATGGCCGCCAACCCGAAGCTGAGCGAGGACATGCGCGAGGCGTCCCGCAGGGCGCTGCGGCGCGATGCGGCCGCCGCCGCGGCCGGGGCGCGGTCCGCCAAGCCGGTCGGGCCGTCCAAGGCGGCCAAGACCGCCAAGCCGGGGCGCAACAACGCCACCATGTCCCGCTACGCGCACCGCGAGAAGTTCGTCAAGGACATGCGCAAGGACTACACCATCGTGGCCCCGCAGATGAGCCCCATCCATTTCTCGCTCGTCGAATCGGTGATCCGCTCGGGCGGCTACAAGTTCGACATCCTCAAGCACGCCAGCCGCGAGGACGTGGAGACCGGTCTCAAATACGTGAACAACGACGCCTGCTATCCGGCCATCATGGTCATCGGACAGCTCATCGACGCCATCACCGAAGGCAGATACGATCCGGACAAGGTCTGTCTGGCCATCACGCAGACCGGCGGCATGTGCCGCGCCACGAACTACTTCGGCCTCATCCGCAAGGCGCTCATCGACGCCGGCTACCCGCAGATCCCGATCATCGCCATCTCCACGCAGGGTCTGGAGGACAATCCGGGCTTCAAGGCCACGCCGCAGCTGCTGCACCGCGCCGTCAAGGCGCTCGTGTTGGGCGACCTGCTCATGAAGTGCCTGTACCGCGTGCGCCCCTACGAGGCGGAGCCGGGCTCGGCGAACCGCCTGTACGAGCAGTGGGACACGATCGTGCGCGAGACGCTCGAACACCATGGATACTCGAAGACCGCCGCGAAGACCCCGTGGCTCAGGCGCGGCTGGCTGCCGTACGGCACGCTCGCCAAGCAGATCGTGCGCTCCTTCGACGCCCTGCCCCTCAAGGACGTGCCGCGCAAGGTGCGTGTGGGCGTGGTGGGCGAGATCCTCGTCAAATACCAGCCGGACGCCAACAACCATGTGGTCGACGTCATCGAATCGCAGGACTGCGAGGCCGTGGTGCCGGGCATCATGGAGTTCATGACCACCCGCCCGTACATCACCGACTGGAACGAGCACTATCTGGGCATGGGCGGCAACAAGGCCGGCTACGCGCTCATGCGTTGGGCACTGGACCGTTATAACGCGCCGATCCGCAGGGCCATCGCCACCGCGAACGGCAAGTTCCAGCAGGACGAGCCGATGCCGGAGCTCGTGAGGAAGGCCTCCGAGGTCACGTCCATCGGCGTGCAGGCCGGCGAAGGCTGGCTGCTCACCGCGGAGATCCTGGAGCTCATCGAACAGGGATGCCCGAACGTGATCTGCGCGCAGCCGTTCGCCTGCCTGCCCAACCACGTGACCGGACGCGGCATGTTCGGCAAGATCCGCCGCCTGCATCCGGAGGCGAACATCGTCTCCATCGACTACGACCCGGGCGCGAGCGAGGCGAACCAGCTCAACCGCATCAAGCTCATGATCGCCGCCGCCAAGAAGGCCCATAAGGCGCGCTTCGACGGCGGGGAGAATCCGCAGGGCTTCTAAGGGGCCTGGGCCCGCCGGGAGTCCTGCGCACGGTTCTCCGCCCCGCAGGAATCGTGCGACGGAACCGCACATGAACGCACACGCCCGGAACCGGGAATCGGCACGGTTCCGGGCTTCGTCATGTTTGGCTGTGTTCATTCGTACAGGGGACGCGCGCACGATTCGCCCGACGCCTCGAATCGTGCGCGGCGAACGCGCACCATCGACATGACGATGGCGTCAGCGCGGGCCCCGCTCGTCGTCGCCCAGCAGCCAATCCTTCGCGGAGGTCACGATGATGCCCTCGTCGGATATGCCGGCGGAATACGGGTCGAGCGTGATGATCAGACGGGGGAACGCGTCGGTGAGCGCGCGCAGCGGAGCGAATTCCCTGGCTCGGGTGTTGTCGTCCAGCAGGCTTGCGGTCACTTGGATGTATTGCCTGCTTGTGCCGCGCATATCGGTGCGGCTGGTGATGAAATCGATCTCCGCCTTGTCGCTGGTGCCGATGCTGACCGCATACCCCCGGCGGATGAGCTCCATATACACGGCGCATTCCAGACGCGCGCCGACATCCCGTGGGGAGAATCCCGTGACGAGGCCGCGGAATCCGTTGTCGACCGGATAGTATTTGCTGAGCGGCCGCAGCACGGTCTTGCCCTGCATGCCCTCCTGGTCCGCGCGGTACAGCAGGAACGCGTGGCGCAGCGCCTCGACCTGATTGGAGACCCCTCCTGCGCTGATCGACCGTCCCGCGCTGGTGAGCGTATTGGCCACGTTCCTTGCGGAGAACAGCGAACCGGATGTGGAGAACAGGAATCGACTCAGTTTCCCCAGACCGTCGAGGTCGCGGATGCCATACCGTTGAGCCACATCCTTGAACAGGATCGATTGGTAGACGTCGCGCAGCTCGGCGCCGATGGTCTCGGCGGTTCGCGTACGCAGGGAGAACAGTCCCGGCATGCCGCCGTAGAGCAGATACTCGGCCAGCAAATCGTCGACGGAAGCATTTTTGGTGTCCGAAAGACGATGTGAGAAGTCGACGTATTCGCCGAATGACAATGGGAACGCGGGGATTTCGATGTACCGTCCGGTCAGATAGGTGGCCAGGTCGCTGGAGAGCAGGTTGGCGTTGGACCCGGTGATGTAGACGTCGGTGTTGTCCCGGGTGTGCAGTCGTCTGACGACCTTCTCCCATCCGGGTACGTCCTGTATCTCGTCGAGCATGACGACGAACGGGTGCGCATCGTCGGCCTGCGAGGCCGCTTCGATGAGCGCCGCATGCAAATCGGCGGCGTCGTAGTCGAGTGGGATGTCGAATGCGTCGAAGCGTTTGTAGAAGATGTTTCGACGGGGGACGCCGTCTTGGGTGAACGCGTCGGCGAGCATGGCGAGCGCCGTCGACTTGCCGCACCGCCTCACTCCGATGATGACCTTGACATCGGGTGTTCCCCGATGTTCGAGCAGTCGATTCAGCAGTTCCGGGCGTGGGATGTATGAGGGAGGGGAGGATGTTCGGTGTTCCGTCATGACCGGCCTCATTTCGCTAAATTGTTCATTACGGTGTTCAATTGTAGTTGAAATCAGCAAATTGAACATTGTAATTGATAATTATATGTGAGATGGGCGAAATTCTCGATGGCTGAAGAGATCGGCATCTTAGTGCGGAGCTCGGTGGAATGGTATGGCGTATGGTCTTTCTGCGGCGGGGCCGGGATCCCGCGCACCGTTTTCCGTCCCGCGGGAATCGTGCGACGGAACCGCACATGAACGCACACGCTCGGAACCGGGAATCGGCCCGGTTCCGGGCTTCGTCATGTTTGGCCGTGTTCATTCGCACAGGAAGCGCGCGCGCGATTCGCGCGGCCCGGCGAATCCTGCGCGCCGAACGCCCGCTATCGGTTTTTCGTATAGCGGATTCGCGGACGGGCGGCGGGGCGGACCACGCCGTCCGTCTACGATTGCCTCTCATGGTCACTCCTGCAATCAGCTACGCGCATCTGCTCGCCTCCCCGAACCCGAAGCACGTCGACAGCCTCCTCGCATTCTTTGAGCGGGGCCGCTCCAAGCGCGGCGCGGGCGGATTCGGTGTGGAGATCGAACATCTGCCGGTGCGCGATGCGGACGACACCGCCGTGAGCTACTACGGGCCGGACGGCGTCGAGGCGCTGCTCAAACGCCTCGCCCCGTATTACGACGCGGACAGGGAGTATTGGGAGAACGGGCATCTGGTGGGATTGGCGCGCGAGGGCGTGGCCGTGTCGCTGGAGCCTGGCGGTCAGGTGGAGACGTCCATCGGCGTATTGCGCAAGCCGGGCGAGCTCACCGGCCTGTATGCGAGGTTCCGGCATGAGGCGGACTCCATCGCGCGGGAGTTGGGCTTCCGGCTCATCCACTACGGCTACCAGCCGAAGTCGAGCTATGCGGACGTGCGCGTCAACCCCAAGGACCGGTATGAGGCGATGACCGACTATCTGGGCCGTGTGGGCCAGTTCGGCCCGTGCATGATGCGCTGCTCGGCGTCCACGCAGGTGAGCATCGACTATGTGGACGAGGAGGACGCGATCGCCAAGATGCGCGTCGGCACGGCCATCGGCCCGATTCTGGCGTGGTTCTTCCGCAACACGCCTTATTTCGAGGGGCGTGTGAACCCGTATCCGCTGTTGCGCCAGCGCATGTGGGACTATCTGGACTTCCAGCGCACGAATGTGATTCCCGGCCTGTTCGACCCGCGTTTTGGATGGGAGGATTATGCTCTGGACGTGCTGTCCACGCCGCTCATGTTCGCGGACCTGACGCATACGCCCGAGGCGGTCGAAACGGCGAAGGACCGCAAGGAGCTGCACCGCGCCGCCTTCCGTGAGAACGCGGCCGACGTGTACCCGGACCGCGAGCTCAACGATTATGAGATCAACCACATCATCTCCACGCATTTCAACGACGTGCGTTTGAAGAACTTCATCGAGTTCCGCCATTGGGATTCACTGCCGGTGGAGCGCGCCGAACGCCTCACGGAGATCATCGCCTCGATCTACTACGATCCGGCGAACCGTCTGCGTGCGGAAAGCTATTTCGACGGTCTGCGCGAGGAGGACGTGCTGGAGGCGAAGGCCACCATCCAGGCGCGCGGCCGCGACGCCGCCCCCTACGGCCAGCCGTTCGACTTCTGGCGTGAGTTCCTCGGTCTGGAGGGTGTGTTGGACGACGTGCCGGGCGACCCGCGCCATCCCGACGTGTTCCAGCGCTGAGTCCCGTCCGTTCCGCGTTCCGTTGTGCTCCGCCTTCCTGGCATCCGATGGAGGATGGCGCGGGCCGTGGGGGGAATCGTGGGTCCGGACCGTGCTACCGCACCGGTCCGGACCGCTTCATGCTTGGCGTACGACGCGTCCGGCTGCGCAATGGTGGAAGGTCGTGCGCACGCGCATCGAGCCGTGCGCGGCGTGGCTGCCCCAGATCTCGCAGACGGTGACGTGCCGCCATCCCTCCTCTCGTTGGCATGCGATGGCGTCGAACGCTTCGTCGAAGCAGGCGGAGAGCGTCGCGCGTTCGATGACGACGCCCACGCCTTCGCCGCCGTCCGGATGGAAGACGGCGAGCGAATCGTCGAAGCGTGCGGCGACGGCGGCGTCATGCGTATGGTCGACGGCGGTCTCGGCCATATCCGCGCCGTCGGGCGGAACGTCGGATCCTCCATCGGACATCATGCCGGACGCCGTCTCCTCGGACATCGTCCCCTCGGACGTGTCTTCGATGGGGGAGTGGACGGGACGTGCGTCGCAGTCCGGCGCGAACTGCTGGTAGGCGTACACGCGGTCCTCGACGAGGTCCACGAGGACGCCGCGGCGCAGCAGCCGCGGCAGTCCGGCCGCGCGCGTCGCCTCGCGCAGGTCCGCCATCGCGCGCAGGTACGCGGCCGCATCGAACGCGTCCGCATGGCTCCAGGGCGAGCCGACCATCCAGGTGGACGGCAGGTCGGAGCGTACGACGCCGTCGTCCGGCGTACGCGCCTTGCGCGTCATCTCGCCCAGATAGTCGTCCAGGCTCACTTCGATGGAGCGCAGACGCGCGATGTCGTCGGCGACGCGGCTTCGGCCGGTCTCCATGAGCGCGCGCCAGTCGAGCGCGCCGTCCGGTCCGTGGTATGAGTCGATGGAATCCAACGGCACGCCCGCTTCGAGGCAGAGGCGGATCACGTCCATGGCGATCATCTGGTCCGGTGCGTAGTAGCGGTAGCCGGTTCTGGGGTCGGTGACGAGCGGGCGCAGGATGCCGTGCGCGTCGTAGTAGCGCAGCGCCTTGGTGGTCACGCCGTCGAGTTTGGCGACCTCGCCGATGGTGAGCAGATCGTCGTCGCACATGTCGATTCCGTCGTCCTTCCGTCCTGTCCGGCGGTCCCGGTCCGGCCCGACGTCCGTCGTCCCCGCCGGCCGGGGCCGATTTGACCTTGACCTTGGGGCAAAGTCTAACATCGGCCATGTTAGCGCTCCCAATCGCTTCGACGGCACGGCCCCCATCGCCGTGAAGCATGGGCGGCATCCGGACGGCGACGCGCATGGACGCGCGTCGGAAGACGAAGGAGAAGACATGACGGACGAGACGAAGACGGCCGGCGCCATCGCCGGCGACGACTACGGCTGGCTGGGACTGGAAGGCGACGTGTGCGTCGTCACTGGCGCCGTGGGCGGCATGGGCACCGCCATCGCCGAGGAACTGGCCTGCGCCGGCGCCCGGCTCGCGCTGGTCGACGTGGACGAGACGCGCACCGCCGACTATGCGTCGCAACTGCACGAAGCGCACGGCGTCGACGCGCGCGGCTACGGCTGCAATATCGCCGACGCCGAATCCGTCGCCGCGCTCAAGGAACGCGTCCTGGCCGACTTCGGCACCGTGGACGTGCTCGTCAACACCGTGGGCATCCTGCGGTTCGCGCCCCTGGAGGACCTGCCGCTGTCCGACTGGCGCGACGTGGTGGACGTCAACCTCACCGGCGCGTTCATCGTCTCCCAGGCGTTCGGCAAGGTGATGCTCGAACACCGTTCGGGACGCATCGTGCACATCTCCACCGTCGCCTCGCATTCGCCCGAAACGTTCTCCGGCGCCTACTCGTGCGCCAAAGCAGGCCTCGGCATGCTCTCCAAGATGATCGCCGCCGAATGGGGGCCGTTCGGCATCCGCTCCAACTGCGTCTGCCCCTGCTTCGTCAAAACGCCCATGTCCGCCTCGTTCTACGCGGACCCCAAGGTCACCGAGGAACGCGAACGCCTCATCGCCTCCCGCCGCATCGGCGAGGTCAAGGACATCGCCGACGCCGTGGCCTACCTCGCCAGCCCCCGATCCGACTTCGTCAACGGCGACGAAATCAGCGTGGACGGCGGCTTCCACCTCATGATGGGCGACCTCACCCCCAAGCCGGGCGGCCGCCGCCAGTTCGCGCTCAACTCCCTCAAGGAGCGCGGGCTGCTCTGACACGTCCGGAGGCGGCGCGCCGCAAGGACCGCCGCCTGCGGAAACCAAACCGTTCCCCATGCGCGCGATCCGGACCGACGAGGGTCCCGTCGTGCGCGAAGCCTGATATCAGGAAAGGAAACCGCCATCATGGCATCCAAGGAAACGAACCGCTACGGCGTGCTCTCCGCCGCGTTCGTCGTCATGTTCTTCGTCGCGTCCATCGCCCTGTTCAGCGTGTTCCTCAACCCGCTGAGCGAACAGCACGGGTGGAGCACCGCCGAAGTGAGCCTGTCCTACTCCATCTTCCAGACCGTCATGGCCGTCACCGGCATCTTCTCCGGACGCGTCAGCGACAAGTTCGGCCCGCGCGCCGTCATGCTCGCCGGCGGCTTCGTGTTCGGTCTCGGCTGGTTCCTCACCGGCATGGCGAACAGCCTGCCCATGCTGTACGTATGCCACGGCCTCATCGCCGCCGTCGGCAACGGCCTCGTCTACAATCCGGCCCTCACCACCGCCCAACGCTGGTTCCCGGACATCCGAGGCAAGGCCTCCGGCATCCTGCTGGCCGCCGCCGCCATCGGACCGGCCACCCTCGCGCCCGTGGCCAACGCCCTGTCCTCCGCGTTCGGCGTGTCCAACGCGTTGAAGATCCTCGGCCTCGTCTTCTGGGTGACCATCACCGCCGGCTCCCTCTTCGTACGGCCCGCGCCCGCCGACTACCGTCCCAAGGGATGGAACCCTCCGCAGGCCGCCGCGCCGTCCGCTTCGGCCAAGCCCGCCAAGGCGGCCGCGCGCGACGAAGGCTTCGACTTCAAGGCCATGCTCGCCACCCCGCGCTTCTACATCCTGCTCGCCGTATACGCGATGGCCGCCACCTCCGGCACCATGCTCGTGGGCGCCGTCTCCTCCATCGCCCAGGAGCAGGTCGGCGCGGTCGGCACCATGAGCGCCGCCGCGTTCGGCGCCATGGCCGTATCCATCTCCACCATCTCCAACTTCGCCGGACGCCTCTCCTTCGGCGCGCTCTACGACCGCCTCGGCGCGTTCAGATGCCTGTCCGTCATGCTGGTCGTCACCGCCTTGGCCATGGTGGCCATGTCCTTCGCCACCAACGCCGTGTTCTTCACCGCATGCGTCATCGTGCTCGGCTTCGCGTTCGGCGCGCTGCTCGTCATCTACCCGCCGCTGACCGGCGAGACCTTCGGCACCACGCATCTGGGCGTCAACTACGGCATCATGTTCCTCGGCTACGCGCTCGGCGCATGGATCGGCCCGAGACTCGCCACCGGCCTGCATTCCGAAGCCCACGGCTACCGCATGGCCTTCTACGCGGCGGCCGCCACCACGCTCGTGGGACTGGTCATCGTGCTCGCCCTCGCCGCGCGCGTGCGCAAGGCCGGCACCATGATCCCCACGCGCTGACCTCCCGACGCCGGGCCGCCGCCGGCCCCCATCCACACTCGTATTCACCGTCAACCAGCAAAGGAGCAACCATGACCAGCCAACTGCACATCGCCGTCATCGGCGCGGGCGCGATGGGACGCGACCACATCCGCTACATCCAGGACGATCCGGACGCCGCGCTCGCCGCCGTCGCCGACCCGATGCCTTCGGCCGAAGCCGTCGCGCGGGAGGCCGGCGTGCCGTGGTACGCCGACTACCGCGCCATGCTGGACGAGGTCGCGCTCGACGGCGTGATCATCGCCTCGCCGAACCACCTGCACCTGTCCATGGCCCGCGACGTCATCGCCAAGGGCGTGCCCGTGCTGGTGGAGAAGCCCATCGGCGACGACCTCGACGACGCGCGCGTCTTCGCCGCGGAGGCTCGCTCCTCGGGCGTGCCCGTCCTCGTGGGCCAGCACCGCCGCCACAACCCCAAGGTGCGCCGCGCCAAGGAGATCATCGAATCCGGCGTGCTGGGACGCATCGTGACCGTGTCCGTCATGTACAACCTGTACAAGCCGGACGGCTACTACGACGTGGAATGGCGCAGGAAGAAGGGCGCCGGACCCATTTTGGTGAACATGGTGCACGACGTGGACCTCATGCGCCACCTCATCGGCGAGCCGGTGGAGATCCAGGGCATGGCCGCCAACCACGCGCGCGGCTTCGAGGTGGAGGATTCCGCCGTGGCCGCCGTGCGCTTCGCTGGCGGCGCGCTGGGCACCATCACGCTTTCCGACGCGGCCGCCGCCCCGTGGAACTGGGAGGCCACCGCGCGCGAGAACCCGTTCTTCGCCCCGTTCGACACGGACGCCTACTACATCATGGGCACGAAGGGCTCGCTGACGCTGCCTCGCCTGCGGCTGTTCACCTATGCGGACGGCGTGAGCGACTGGACCAAGCCGCTCACCTGCGAGATCCAGGGCGTTCGTGAGGGACTGCCGCACAGGCTCCAGCTGCGCCACTTCGAACGCGTCGTCCGCGGCGAGGAGGAGCCGCTGGTCACCCCCGAGGACGCCATCAGGACGCTTGAGGTCCTCAACGCCGTCAAGCGCGCCGCCGACGAAGGCGCCCTCGTGCGTCTGTGAGCTGTTTTCGGTCTTTTGGCGGCCCGCGCGTGCCTGCATGCGCGGACCGCGTTCCCGTACCCGGGCCGAAACGGGCCGTCGATCGCATGCGAAGACGGCGCGGACGGTGACGGTGCGGCGGAGGGGGATGCGCGGCGCGCTTATCTAGCGGATGTTCGGTAGACTGGTGGGCATGGTTGGAATATCGAGGAAAAGGGTGCGCAAAAGCCCCGAGGAGCGCCGGGGGGAGATTCTGGCGGCGGCGGCGCGGCTCATCAGCCTGAAGGGCTATTACGGCACGTCGCTCAAGGACGTGGCGGACGAGGTCGGCATGAGCCAGCCAGGCCTCTTGCATTATGTGGGCAACAAGGAGGGGCTGCTCGCGCTGCTCATCACCGACGACTACGACGCGCACGGCACGCCCGAGGACTTCCAGCGCAGCGGCCTGCCCGGCAGCGACCCGGAGGGCATGTCGCTGCCCGCCTACCTGCGCTATCTGGTGCGCTACAACGCGGGCCGCGCGCAGATGCTGCGTCTGTACATGATTCTGGAGACCGAGGGCTTCGACCCGGAGCATCCGCTGCACGACTATTTCGAGGAACGTCCCAGTCTCGTGTGGGAGCATTACTCGCGCTACCGTTGGCGCATCCCGCCGCAGGTGGGGGAGTGGGAGGCGATGCGTCCCACGGTGCGCCGCTGTCTGGAGGCGATGGACGGCATCCAGCTGCGGTGGATGCGCCGCCCGCCCATAGACCTGTACGACGAGTGGCTGGAATTCGAGCGCATGCTGTTCCCCGACCCCGTGTGGGACGGCTATCGCTGACGTACGCGGCTCGCCTCCGGTCCGTATCGCCGGAATGCATGTCCGATGGAGGGCGGCGGCGTTCGATGCGGGATCCGGCGGTGGATGGCGGGCGGTCGATGGTCCCTCGGCGTTCGACGTCGGTCCGACGTCGGTCCGAAGGAGATCCGAAGGCGGTCCGCCGTTCCCGCGGTACGGCATTCCGACATCGGACATCCGCTATCTAACGACCGCTAGATAAAATTCCATCGCGCGGGCGTGTCGTGATTGACGTACCGCCTTGCGTTTCTATAATAAGCGTTATCTACCGATTGTTAGATAAAGCGAGGTCGCCGACCTGCGCCGCACGTCCGCAGTGAACCGGACCCCATGCGGCGGCGGGGTGCGGGGACGCGGGTCAATGGACATAGGCAAAGGAGCAGCCATGGGCACACACGCAACCGACCATATCCTGTTCGGCGCGGCGTACTACGACGAGTACATGCCGGCCGGCGAGGACCGCATCGAAACCGACATGACGATGATGGAAAAGGCGGGCGTCAATCTCATCCGCATCGCCGAATCCACCTGGAGCACCTGCGAGCCGCAACCCGGCGTCTTCGACTTCACCCACGTGGACCGCGCCCTCGACGCCGCCCACCGCCACGGCATCGACGTCATCGTCGGCACCCCCACCTACGCCGTGCCCACCTGGCTCGTGCGCATGCACCCCGACGTGCTCGCCGTCACCCCCAACGGCCCCGGCCGCTACGGCGCCCGCCAGATCATGGACATCGTCAACCCCGCCTACCGCTTCTACGGCGAACGCGTCATCCGCCGCCTCATCGCGCACGTCGCCCACCATCCCGCCGTCATCGGCTACCAGGTGGACAACGAAACCAAGTACTACGACTCCGTCAGCCCGGACATGCAGGCCCTGTTCGTCAAATACCTGCGCGACAAGTTCGCAGGCGACCTCGACGCGCTCAACGCCCACTTCGGCCTCGACTACTGGTCCAACCGCATCAACGCCTGGGAGGACTTCCCGGACGTCACCGACAGCATCAACCAGTCCCTGCGCGGCGAATTCGACCGCTTCCGCCGCGCCCAAGTGGCCGAATACCTCGCCTGGCAGGCCGACATCGTGCGCGAATACGCCCTCGACCACCAGTTCATCACCCACAACTTCGACTTCGAATGGCGCGGCTACTCCTACGGCGTCCAGCCCGCCGTCGACCACTTCAAGGCCTCGCGCGGCGTGGACGTCACCGGCGTGGACATCTACCACCCCACCGAAGACGACCTGAGTGGCAAGGAGATCGCCTTCGGCGGCGACATGACCCGCTCCACCAAGGACGGCGCCAACTACTTCGTGCTCGAAACCGAAGCCCAAGGCCAGCACGGCTGGCTGCCCTTCCCCGGACAGCTGCGCCTCCAGGCCTACTCGCACCTCGCCTCCGGCGCCGACATGGTCGAATACTGGCACTGGCACTCCATCCACAACTCCTTCGAGACCTACTGGAAGGGCCTGCTCAGCCACGACATGGAACCCAACCCCACCTACGAGGAGGCCGGCGTGTTCGGCCGCGAGGTCGCCCGCCGCGAAACCGGCGCACGCCTCGTCAACCTGCGCAAGCGCAACCAGGTCGCCCTCATGGTCTCCAACGAATCCCTGAGCGCCCTCGACTGGTTCCTCATCGAAGCCGGCTTCCCCTTCGGCGGCGGCCTCAAATACAACGACGTCGTCCGCCGCGTCTACGACGCCCTCTTCGAACTCAACGTCGAATGCGACTTCCTGCCCGCCGACGCCCCCGCCGAACGCCTCGACGACTACCGGATGATCGTGGCCCCCGCCCTCTACTGCGCGAGCGAGGAGACCATCGGCAACCTGCGCGGATACGTCGAACGCGGCGGACGGCTCGTCGCCACCATGCGCTCCTTCGTCACCGACGAGGAGGTCACCGTCTGGCATGACCGCGCGCCCCACCGCCTCACCGACGTGTTCGGCCTGACCTACAACCAGTTCACCCGCCCGAACGGCCACGTCACCGTCGAATTCGCCGACGACGCGCCGCTCGCCGGCACCCCCGCCGTCCAGGCCGAATCCCTCATCGAACTGCTCAAAACCGACGCGGACACGCAGGTCCTCGCCCGCTACGGCCACTACGCATGGGCCGGCTACGCCGCCGTCGCACGCCACGCCTTCGGCCAAGGCAAGGCCGAATGGATCGGCACCCTCCTCGACGCCGCCGCCATGCGCGCCGTCATGCGCGAGGCCGTCGCCGAAGCCGGCGTGGAGACGGACGGCATGGCGCTCGCGGGCGTCGTGACGGTGCGTCAGGGCGTCAACAACGCGGGGGAGAAGGTCACGTATCTGCTCAACTACTGCGCCGAAGCGGTCTCGTTCGCCAGCCCCGTGGCGGGCGAGGTGGTCGTGGCCCCGCGGATCATCGCCGCCGAAGGCACGGTCGACGAGGTCGCGTCCGCGGCGCTTGCGCTGCGCGAGGGCGGGGCCGTGGCGGTCGGCGACGAACTGACCATCCCGCGCTGGAACCTCGTCGTCATCGCCGGCTGAACCGGACGCATCGGGCGGATGGAATCGTCCGCGACGACTTCCGTCGGACGCATGCCCCGCCCTGCGCGCATGCGTCCGGCAGGGTCCGCCGCACGTCTTCGGGGCCGTGCCGCGCTCTTGCGGCACGGAACCGCGGGGCGGGGCGGCGGGCCCGACATCGGCCGCCATCGGACGATGGACAACCGAACCATGCCGCGGTCTTTCGTCTCGGCGTCTTGGAATTCCAAGGCGACACGCCGTGCGCACGACTTCGGTAAATGATTGTACTAATTTACCTAGTAGTTACTCGGTACAAAAAACCGGGTGCTGCGCACAACCAAACAACTCAACGAAGAGCACGGGCGATGATGCACGTCCCCGGCCGCGCACACGAAGCGCCGGTCCGTGGGAGCGCAGCGGAGCCCGCCGAATCACAACCATCTCAAAGGTATGGAAAGAGGATTGAAGATGACTGATTCGCAAACCGTGGGAACGAACCCACGCTGGGAGGCGTACAACGCGAACATCGCGGCCGCCGAAAAGGATCCGACGCTCTCCCCGGCGACGGGCAAGCCCTTCGACCGCGTCACCATGTTCCGCTTCGGCGCAGGCTTCCTGATCTTCGGCGTGCTGTGGATGAGCGGCCTGGGCATCGTGTCCGCCGTGCTGCTGCCCGAGCACTACAAGACCATCGAAGGCGCCGACCCCGAGGCCCTCGTCGGCATCGTGAACTCGTTCACCGCCGTCGCCTCGCTGGTGTCCAACCTGCTGTTCGGCAACTTCTCCGACCGCTCCCGCTCCCGCTTCGGCCGCCGCACCCCGTGGATCGTGTTCGGCGCGTTCCTCGGCGGCGTCACCCTGTTCCTGACCGGCACCACGCACAACGCGGTCCTGCTGACCATCTTCTACTGCGCCTGCATGTTCGGCCTCAACTGCATGATCGCCCCGCTGGTCGCCATCCTGTCCGACCGCGTGCCCTCCGCCATCCGCGGCACCATGAGCGCCTTCTACGGCGCCGGCTCCACCATCGGCGCGCCCATCGGCACCATGATCGGCGCCGTGTTCATCACCAACCTGCTGCCGGGCTTCGCCGTCGCTGGCGTGCTCATGTGCCTCGGCGGCATCGTCGCCGTCCTCATCATGCCCAAGGAACAGTCCGCCGACTTCATGCCCAAGGACGAAGGCGGCTTCAAGGACATCCTCATGAGCTTCCGTCCGCCGAAGTTCTCCACCGCCCACGACTTCTACAAGGCGTTCGCCGGCCGTTTCTGCATGCTCGTCAGCTACCAGATGATCAACGTCTACCAGCTGTACATCATCCAGAACTACATCGGCCAGAGCGTCGAGGAGTCCGCCGTGACCATCTCCGTGGTCTCCTCCATCATCATGGTCGTCTCCCTCGTCGGCTCCTTCATCTCCGGCCCGGTCTCCGACCTCATCGGCCGCCGCAAGGTGCCGGTCATCGTCGCCTCCGTGCTGTTCGCCGTCGGCATCGCCATGCCGTGGATCTTCCCCTCCTCGATGGGCATGTACCTGTTCGCCGGCATCGCGGGCCTCGGCTACGCCGTCTACTCCGCCGTCGACCAGGCCCTGCTCGTGGACGTGCTGCCGAACAAGGAGGAGGCCGGCAAGGATCTGGGCATCCTGAACCTCGCCACCACCCTCGGCCAGATGTGCGGCCCGATCATCATGAGCGCCATCGTGGTGAACGCCGGCTACGGTCTGGCGTTCCCGGTGTCCATCGCCCTGGCCATCATCGGCTGCTTCTTCATCCAGATCATCAAGGGCGTCAAGTAGTCCGCATCGCACGGTCCGTCCGTGCCCGCGGCAGGATGTCCGACGGGCTCGATGTTGCCCCGGCCCGCGTCCCGCACGGCTCGTCCGTGCCGGCCGCGGGCCTCTTTCGTGGGGCTGCGCGTATGGCCGGGCATGGGGCCGGGCGTTCGTCGCGTGTTCGTCGTCGCCCTTTGGCCGATCGCCGACGCCGCCGATCGTCGCGCCGGGGCGTCAGCGGTATTCGTCCCATGCGGGGGAGGGGAACAGCACGCGTTCGGTCCTCGCCCACATGTCCGTCATGGTCTCGTCTGGATTGGTCATGGCCTGCACCTGCACGCCGTCCATGGCGTAGAAGGCGGTGACGATGAGGTCGCGCAGCGCCTCGCGCTCCCGGTACGTCTGCGGCACTCGCCAGCGCAGCGCCAGCATGCGTTCGGCCACGAGGCGGTGGCGTTCCACGTAGAAGCGACGCGCCGGATGCTCCGGGTCCGCGGCTTCGATGGCGAGCTGCATGAACAGCGCCACCATGCGCGGCCTATGCGTGTTCTTCTCCACGATGGCGCGCAGGTAGGCGGGTAGTGAGAGTCCTCCGTCCGTGGGGTCGACGGCCGATGCGGGTGCGAACGATCCGTCGTCCGGGTCGTAGTACGTTTCGATGACCAGCGCGAGCGCGTCCTCGCGTCCGGAGACGTAGTGGTTGAGTCCGGGCAGCGTCATGCCGACGGCGTCGGCCAGCGCCTGCATGGGAAAGCCGTAGGACCCGTAGCGTGAGATGAGGTCCGCGGCGGCCGACGCGATCTGCGTGCGCCGCTCCTGCGGCGTCATGCGCGTCCTACGCCGGAACCGGCTGGCCGTCAGTGGCATGTCGTTCTCCTTCCCTGAGCAACATACGAGGATAGCATCGCGGGCGGCCGGCGGTCGTCCGCGACGTCGGATCGGACGAGGGAGGTCCGATGGGGCGCCGGAATCCGAGGAGGGGGGGCGGGGCTTGCGGACGAACGGCGACGCGTCGAATATCGGACACGCCGACTTGTCTTCTTATATCTTAAAGATATAAGATAAGCGTACGGTGAAGGTCCGCGAAGGACCTCAAGCCGCACGCGGACGCTCCCAGCGCACCGCCGTCGAATACCTCGAACCGAACCGAAGACCCCTCCATCCGTACCACGCGACGCCGCGGCAACGGACGGACCGCCGTCGAAGGCGCCATCGGACGATCCTCTCCAACCGGACGGCGGGACGCAGCCGACAACGCAACTGACCGCCGGGAGCGGACGCGCGACCCAAAGAAGAGTCCATAAGGAGAACCCATGTCACAGGAAAGCAGCGCGGCCGCGACGCCCGTCGTCGGGCCGCTCTCGAAGACCGGCAAGACGCGCTTCTGCCTCGCCTTCTTCGTCTTCTCGTTCTGCTGGATGCTCGCGCTCCAGATCATCGCCGCGGTGCTGTTGCCGCAGCGTCTCGCCATCATCGCCCCCGATACCAAGGACGCCATCTTCGGCGTGCTCAACTCGGCCACCGCGCTCGCCTCCCTCATCTCCAACCTCGTGGTCGGCAACATGTCCGACCGCACGCGTTCGCGCTTCGGACGCCGCACCCCGTGGATCGCCGCCGGCGGCCTGCTCGCCGGCATCACCCTGTTCCTCATCGGCGTCCTGCCGGACGGCGTGAGCATCGGCGTGAGCTACTGCCTGGCCATGGTCGGCCTCAACATGATGATCGCGCCCGTCGTCGCTTCCTTGTCCGACCGCGTGCCCGAGGACATGCGCGGCACCATGAGCGCCTTCATCTCCGCCGGCACCCTGTTCGGCCAGGGCGTGGGCCAGATCGTCGGCGCCCGGTTCATCACCATGATGATGCCCGGCTTCATCGTCTCCGGCGTGGTCATGGCCCTCTCCGGCATCCTCACCGTGCTCTTCTGGCCCAAGGAGACATCCAGCAAGGACATGCCCAAGCAGCGGGCCGACTTCAGAAGCATCCTCGTGAGCTTCAAGCCCCCGGTCAAGGGCGCGCGCGACTTCTGGCTCGCCTTCGCCGGACGCTCCCTGCTGCTCTTCAGCTACTACATGATCCTCAACTACCAGCTGTACATCCTCCAGGACTACATCGGCCAAAGCGCCGAGGAATCCGCCGCCACCATGTCCGTCATGAGCGTGGTGCTCATGGGCGTCTCCCTCGTGTCCGCCCTGTCCGCCGGTCCCATCTCGGACAGGATCGGCCGACGCAAGGTCCCCGTCGTCGTCGCCAGCCTGCTGCTCGCCGTCGGCTACGCCATGCCCTGGCTGCTGCACAGCCCGCTCGGCATGATCCTCTTCTCCGCCATCGGCGGCTTCGGCTACGGCATGTACGGCTCCGTGGACCAGGCCCTCAACGTGGACGTGCTGCCCAACGAGGAGGAGGCCGGCAAAGACCTCGGCATCCTCAACATCGCCACCACCCTCGGCCAGATGGTCGGTCCCATCGTCACATCCGCCATCGTCGTCGCCACCGGCGCCTACACGCTGGTGTTCCCCGTCGCCATCGTGATGGTCGTCGTCGCCTGCGCGTTCATCCTGCTCATCAGGAAGGTGAAGTGAGTCCATGACCGTCATCATCGATCCGCGGTGCGAAATCGGACGCATCGACCCCAAGCTCCACGGGCAGTTCATCGAATTCCTCGGCGAGTGCATCGACCAGGGCATCTGGGTGGGCGAGGACGCGCACGTCGAACATGAACACGGCTACCGCAAGGCCACGCTGGACGCGCTGCGCGCCCTGCGGCCGCCGCTGCTGCGCTGGCCCGGCGGCTGCTACGCCGACACCTACCATTGGCGTGACGGCATCGGAGCGCGCGGGAGACGCAGCGTCACGTTCAACGAGAACTTCGCCACCTACGAGCTCGACGACCACTCCTTCGGCACCGACGAGTTCCTGCGCCTATGCGAGGAGATCGGCGCCGAACCGTGGATCAACGTCAACATGCTGTCCGGAACCGTGGCCGAGATGAAGGACTGGATGGAGTACTGCAACCGAGAGCAGCCCACTGACCTCGCCCTGGAACGCGCCGAAAACGGGCATCCCGCCCCCTACGGCGTCAAATACTGGGGCATCGGCAACGAGGTGTGGGCAGGCGGCGGCATGATGACGCCCTCCGCCTATCTGGACGAATACCGCCGCTTCGCCTCCGCGATGCCCTCGTTCGTCACCAGCCTGTTCGACGCGTCCCCGATGTACGCCATCGCCTGCGGGCCGGACGGCAACAAGCCGCGTGAACGCGTCAAATGGACGCAGGACCTCTTCCGCGGCATCGCCGAATACCGTCAGCCGAAGATTGACGGCTACGACCTGCACTTCTACAACTGGAACGTGGACGACGATGGGGACACGCCCGTCGAGTTCACCGAAGAAGGGTGGAACAAGGTCGTGCGCGGATGCCTCGAGCTGGAGGACGTGCTGCGGGACCAGTGGCGTCTCATCAACGACGGACTCGCCCTCATCAACGAGCCGGAAGGTCCGATGGACGTCAAAATGGACCATGTGGACCTCATTGTGGGCGAATGGGGCAACTGGCACAAACCCGCGTTCCACGCGCGTCCCGCGCTCAGACAGCAGGTCACCATGCGCGACGCCGTCACCACGGCCCTCACCCTGGATTTGCTGCAGCGCAACTGCGACAAGGTGGCGATGGCCTGCAACGCGCAGACCGTGAACGTGCTCAACTCGCTCATCCTCACCGAAGGCGAGGCCACCGTGCTCACGCCCAACTACGACGTGTTCATGATGTACCGTCCCCACCGCGGCGCCGTCGCGCTGGACGTGCCGCGCGAGGACCCGTCCGACGGTCGCGTGTACGCCTTCGCCTCCAAAAGCGAGGACGGCGCGACGCTGCTGGTCAACCTCACCAACGCGCACATGCTCAAGGAGGTCGAGACCACACTCGCGGTGCCGGTCGGCTGGCAGGTGGAGACGATGACCGAACTCACCTCCGCCGACCCGCACGACCACAACGACGCCGAACACGAGAACCTGGTCCGTGCGCGAGAGGTGGACGCGACCGACCGCGTGCGCGTCGCCGGCGGAACGGCCGACGCCGCCGGTGACGCCGGCGACGCGCACGGCATGTGCGAGCTGACGGTGCGGCTGGCTCCCGCCTCCGTGAACACGCTGCGGTTCGTGCGTGGATGATTTCCGTCAGGCGGTCGGCGGTTGATGGATGAGGGTCGGCCTGTAGTCCGACCTCGCCCGCGACGGTCGACGGCCGGTCTGTTCTGCTCGAGGCCCGCGTCTCGCACGGTTTCGTCCGTGCCGGTCGCGGACCTTTTGCATAAGCCCAATGGTGGTATGTCCAATGGTGTGGGCGTGTGGCGGTGGTATGTACATGTCGCTGGCGGGCGGAGGTGCGTTATGCGGGGGAAAGGACTGTTTCTCCGCAGATTCCTACACCTGCGCCGCCGTCGAAGAAAATATCTCGGAGGCCGTTTGCCGCAGTGTCTTTTCGGCAAGCAGCGTGAAGGGCTGGTGCTCCGCCGGCAGATTGAGCGCGAGCTCTTCCTGGATGAACGGCTTGTTCACATAGTCGCCGTAGTCCTGCAGTCCGCAATGGAATCTTCTGATGACGGCGGCGAGACTTTCCGGACTATTGTCTGCACCTATCCATGTCCGGCCGAGCTCCTGGGCCGCACCGAGCGTCGTACCGCCACCCGCAAAGCAGTCCATCACCGTATCACCCTTATTGGAGCTCGCCTCCACGATCATGCGCAGCATGTTCGCGTTCTTTTCGGTGGGATATCCTGTCGTCTTCAATTGCTGATTGGCGGAATCGCGGTAGTTCAGCCAGATGTCCTGGATGGGTATGCCTTTGTCCGGCGTGCAGTACACTTTCCGCCGGGGATTGCCGTTGGGACTCCAGTAGATGTCTCCAGCCTCATCCAACTGAGTGAGTTTGTCCGGCGTGTACTGCCAATGCTTGCCCTCCGGGGGCATCATCCCCTTCCACATCTCACCAGTGGCGCCGTTGCGTACGCCGGGCGCATGGATGGGAACCTTCTTGTACCTTCTGCCGTCCTCGGACACGTATGGATACTCCTTGAGCATCCGCGCCTCGTCCCATGGGTCGAAAGGCCGATTCCATACGTAGTTCGCCGTTTTGGAGTAGAACATCACGTAATCGCTGATGTTGCCGAATGTCTTCCTCGTGTAGTTCTTGGTGCTGCATTTCTTCCGGGTGATGAAGGCGCGACAGTTGCCTTCGCCGAAGATCTCATCCATGATGAGCTTCATGGGGAATGCCATGTTTCCGTCGAGATGCAGGTAGATGGATCCATCGTCCGCCAGCAGTTCCCGGATGAGGATGATGCGTTCGCGGAGGAATTCGATGTAGTCAGCTCCCGTCAGCGAATCCGAATAGGCATGTTGCTGATTGCGGTTCAGAAACGCGGATTTCGTCGCGTACGGCGGGTCGATGTAGACCAAGCGGACGGTGCCGGAATGGCCATGCCGAAGCAGATGCCTGAGTGCTTGAAGGTTGTCGCCGTAGTAGAAGGTGTTGGTGCCGCTGCTTCCGGGAATTCGTTCGAAATCGGCGGGAGCGGCGGCGAGAATGGCATCCGTGTCCTTTTTGCCTTCATAGGCGATGCCGAAGGCTCGGGCGGTTGTTTTGTCTCCATGTCTATCCGTTACGCCGGTTGCCATTAGTGATGTGTCTCCTTGGTGAGTAGCCAATCCGTCGTCAGTCGTTCGGGGACCATGCGTAGGGTGAGTACTTTGATTCGTCCTTGGCCGCGTTCCTCGATGCGTGCATAGTCGTCCCACATGGTTCCCAGCAGCAATCCGGGACCGTCGTTGACGAACAACACCTTCACCGGGAGGTCGTGGGCGTCTGCGTAGGCGAGAATCTCGTCCGCGCAGTTTCTGTAACCGCCGGTTCTGTCGTCTTCCTGTGCGCCTCCGCGGTCGCCGTCATAGCGTGCGAGCCCCACTGCGTAGACGTGCCTCCTGCTTCGGTCGGAAATGACGAAATCGAGCGGTCGGCGGTCGTTTGGATAATCGGCCCATATGCTCGTGGCCTGAATGTCCTGTCCCGCCCTTCGAGGTCCCCATATGATGAGGTCGTCGTCCGAAGCGAACTGCGATTGGAACAGGTCGAAGAAATTCTCCGTAAGATCGTAGCCTTTCTTGCCGCGGTCCTTATACTCCCAGAGCAGGGCGCACAGCGCTTCGTCCGGCATCGGCCTGGAATCGAACTTCCTCTGCACCAATGGAATTTCACGGAAATCGGCACCGAAATCACGGCAGATCTGGTCCGCCTGCGTTTTCTTCTTCAGCAGCTCGACGGGTGTGTCGGGGGAGACGTAGCGTTTGAATACGCGGCAGAGCTGCACCCGCATCCATGGAATTCCGTTCATCGGCGATATTGCGGAACAGATTCGCGGATGAGGATGATATCGCCAGCATACGTTGGAAGGTGCGCAACACCGGCTCATATAGGAGGCAGGCCTCATTCAATACGTCGGGGTAGAACTCGCCTGATGAAGGGTGATGTAGTTCCTGCGCTCATCCGCCGGGTAGTCCCGAAATGATTTGCTAGCCAATCCGTCACCTCCTTGAATCGATTGTGGTGGTATCTCTCCAATCTGGAGAGTCGATGCCGTTGCTGTGACTGTACATCGTATGCCCGATGAGAGATGGGCACGCCAGTTGCTGCCTCGGCTTTCCGGGCGGAAACGCTTTGAACGTATCAGGGAATGATGAGGTCGATGAGCGCGCGCGATTCGGCGACGAAGTCGACGGCGTCCGGGTTGCTCAGCCATCGCAGCTGCAATCCCTCCATGGCGGAGAGGACCTGCACCGCGATGCGGTCCGGTTCGGGCAGTCCCTCGCGTGCGGCCGCGTACGCGTATTCCTTGAGCAGATTGGCCTCGCGTCTGCGGAAGTACTCGTGCAGCGGATGGTCGGCGCACAGCGCCTCGCTTTCCAGCACCATGTACAGGCGCACGATCTCCGGCCGGCGCGCGTTGACCTCGGCGCCGCCGACGAACAGTCGTTTCAGGCTGACGTCGCTGTGGTAGGCGATGCCGTCCTCCAGCACCTGCCCGCTGACCCCCTCGATGCCGAGATGTTCGGCGATGGACAGTTGGATGATACGGTCCACGTATTTGAACGTCTCGATGAGCAGGTCCTCCTTGCCTTTGAAATAGTAGAGGAGCCCCGCCTCGGTGATGCCTTCGGCCTCGGCGACGTCGCGGATGGTGAACCCCCAGAATCCGAAGCGTCCGATGCATTCGACGGTGGTGTTGAAGATGCTTTCGCGTCTCTCTTCGGCGTTCATGCGCCGGGTGGCGGTTTTGGCGCGGTTGCGCATGATGCGGTCGGTCCCTTCTCGTCCGGCGCTTGCGGCCGGTCATGTGGTGTGTGCTGCGGCGTCCGATGGCGGGCGGCGCCGGTCGTGCCCTGTGTCGTGTGCCTAGGAGGCGCTTGGTTGTACGGCATGTCCGACCGTACGTCCGCGGTGGAGGCGACACGCCGTCGCGCGACTTAGGTAATTCGTATTACTATTTACTTAGTAGTTACTAGGCAACCGATGGTGCGGAAGCCGAACGCTGCACCGACAACTCAACGAAGAGATGGGAAACGCGGCGCGCCCCACCGCCATCGGACGCGAATCCGGCGTTTCCGCACAGGAAAGGAACTCAGCATGGTCACCTGGATCTCCACCACCCAAGACGACAAGCTCGCCGACCGTTCCGCCGAAATCGAGGCCACCGGCAGCGCCGACGCGACCGACCTGCGGCTCGACGGCAACGAATACCAGGCCCTGCGCGGCTTCGGCGGCTGCTTCAACGAACTCGGATGGCTGCCGCTGCAGACCGTCACCGAAGAGGAGCGCGACCAGATCATCAAGGAGCTGTTCAGCCCCGACGAGATGAACTTCACGTTCAACCGCGCCCCCGTCGGCGCCAACGACTTCGCCGACCACTGGTACAGCTACGACGAGACCGAAGGCGACTACGGGATGGAGCATTTCTCCGTCGAACGCGACGAGGAGACCCTCATCCCGTACATCCACCGCGCCCAGGAATGGCAGCCGGACATGAAGCTGTTCTCCTCCCCGTGGTCCCCGCCCACCTGGATGAAGCGCCCGAAGGCCTACAACTACGGCCGTCTCGTGCAGACGCCGGAGAACCTGACCGCATACGCCAAGTACCTCGTCAAGTACGTGCAGGCCTACGCCGAACACGGCATCGAGGTCAGCCAGCTGCACGTGCAGAACGAGGTGTTCGCCGACCAGAAGTTCCCGAGCGCCCTGTGGAGCTCGGACGCGCTCAAGACCTTCATCCGCGATTACCTCGGCCCCGCCTTCGAGGAGGCCGGACTCGACACGGATATCTGGCTGGGCACCCTCAACGGCCCGGAGGACATGAAGTGGACCGGCGGCTACGGCATGGCCCTGGACAACTACAACCGCTTCGTGGACAACATCCTCTTCGACGACGAGGCCCGCAAGTACATCAAGGGCATCTCCTACCAGTGGGCCGGCCAGAACTGCATCGCGCGCACGCACGAATCGTGGCCGGAGATCGAGCTCATCCAGTCCGAATCCGAATGCGGCATGGGCGACAACACATGGGAGTATGCGGAATACATCTTCCACCTCATCAACCACTACATCAGGAACGGCGCCACCGCCTACGTCTACTGGAACATGATCCTCGACGACCAGGACTCCACCTGGGGCTGGTGGCAGAACTCGCTGTTCACCATCACCGCCGACGGGCACAAGATCGTCCGCAACCCCGAATACTACGTGATGCGCCACTTCTCGCACTTCGTCAAGCCCGGCGCGAAGCTGCTCGGCACCACCGGCCACTTCAACTCCATGGCCATCGCCTTCCGTAATCCGGACGGCAAGGTCGTGGTCGTGGCCCAGAACGCCCTCGACTACGAGATGCCGTTCACGTTCGCCGACCCCTCCGACGCCTCCCGCGGCATCAAGGCCGCTCTGGCGCCGCGCTCCTTCAACACCTTCGTCATCGACTGACGATCCCGTCCGGCCGCCGGACGTCCGCCGCCAAGGTCCGTCCCTCCATCGGAGAGCCGGACCTTGGCGCATTGTCCGCAGGTTCGGGCGTGGATCGCGCGCGTCGGGGCGGGAGGGACGTACACTGGGCAGTTATGCCCATACAGGAGACGCGGAGCGCGGCGGGACGGGGGGAGTCCTCCGCGGCGGGCGCCAGACGCACACGCAAGAGCCCCCAGGAGCGACGCCGTGAGATCACGGACGCCGCGGTCCGCCTCATCTCCGAACGCGGATACAACGGCATATCCGTGCAGGATGTGGCGGATGCGGTGGGCGTCACCAAACAGGGTGTGCTGCGCCATGTGGGCAGCAAGGACAATCTGCTGGCCATGGTCTACCGTGACAACTACAACACGGTCGGTACCATCGAGGAGTTTATCGCCTCCGGTCTGCCGGGCTGCGCGCCGGACGACCTGCGTTTCCCTGCCTATCTGCGTTTTCTGGTCTCCTGCAACGCGCGCCGGCGCATGCTGGTGCAGCTGTTCGCCGTCCTGCAGGTCGAGTCGTTGAACCCGGACCATCCGCTCCATGACGAGTTCGCCGGACGTTCCGCATCCATCTGGACCTACTATTCCGGCTTCGATTGGCGCATCCCCGCCGAAATGGGTTCGTGGGAGGCTTCGATGCGCCCCGTGGTGCGCCGTGCGATGGAGGTCATGGACGGCGTGCAGCTGCATTGGCTGCGCGACGATTCCCTCGACCTCAACGAGGAGTGGGCCGACCTGGAGCCTCTCCTCTTCCCGTCCCCCCTCTGGGACGCCTGCCGGTAGGGCCGCGTCGCGCCGGGTCAGACGCTGGTGGAGGCGCGGCGGATGAGCGTCGGTTCGATCATGATGGTGCCGTGGATGTGCGAGCCGGGGTTCTCGATGTGGTCGAGCAGCTGTTCCATGGCCTTGCGTCCCATGTCCATGCCGGGCGCCTGCGTGACGCTCAGCGGCATGGCCGCGTCCGGCGGCAGATTCACGCCTTCGAGTCCGATGACGGCGACGTCCTCGGGCACGCGCAGCACGCCGCGTTCGTCCAGGGCACGTATGAGGCCCACGGCGAGTTTGTCGCTGCAGGCGATGACGCCGTCCGGAATGCGGTTGAGTTCGCGCACGGCGCGTTCCATGGCGGGGGATGCCCGGTGGACGTCGCGGCCGGATGTGGGGGAGTGGGCGTTGCCTTCGTCCCCGTCCGGATCCGTGTCCGCGTCGTAGCGGCTCCAACGTTGGCGTTCGGCCTGGTCGGAGAGGGCCAGTCCCAGCTGGTAGCCGTCGTCGTCCATGAGGCCGCCGGTGTTGACGAGTTCGAAGGTGGCGCCGTTTCCGGCGTTCATGACGGCCTTCTGCACGCCGAGCTGGCGGTCCTGCACCTGCTCGTAGTCGAAGGAGTGCGCCGCGAACGCAAGATGCCTGCGTCCGATGCGGATGAGCTCCTCGGCGGCGAGACGTCCGGCGGAGATGTTGTTCTCGATGACCGCGCACGTCGGCTCGTGTCCGGAGGCGTTGGAATGGTCCACGAGCACGATGGGGATGCCGGCGGACTGCGCGGCGGCCACGTCCTGCGCCGGGTCGAGCACGGTGCTCAGCAGGATGCCGCAGACCTTCATGCCGATGAGCGCGGCCACGAGCCCGTGCTGGCGTTCGAGGTCGGAGAACGCGTTCATGCCGACGATCTGCATGCCGTTGTCCTCGCACACCTCCTGCGCGCCCTCGAAGACGGAGGTGAACAGCGAATGTTCGATGTCGGTCATGACGAAGCCGACGAGACGCGTGCCTTCGGCGGTTCCGGCGCGCGCGGCGGCGTGTTTGGGCACGTAGCCGAGTTCCGTGATGGCCGCTCCGATGCGTTCCTTGAGGGTGGCGGAGACGCGTTCGGGATAGTTGAGGTAGTTGGAGACGGTGCCGATGGATACCCCGGCATGCTTGGCGACGTCCGACACGCCGACCTTCCTGTTCGCGGCCACGGCCCCTCCTTGTTCGTGCGATGGCGTGCGGGCGTTGGAATGCTGCCCGTTTTGCCCACTGTACGCCCGCGGTCGCGTCCGTTTCAAGCCGACGGTGATTGAAATTTCATTTTTTGTTTGAAAAGTTCAAAAAACGATGGTATGGTTTCAGTCAACGCAGCCGTCAGTGATATCCGACCGGCAAGGAAGGCGGATGGTGATGGCTTACGTAAACAAGTGAAATCAATGAACTATCAAAACGGGGAACATGTTTTGAACAGAATTGAAATCACTTGAAAAGGATGCAAAGCGGTGCATCCGTCAGAGCAAGCGGCCAAGGCCGCGACACAAGGAAGTAAGGACAGAGGAAATGAACACTGCAACCAAGCAGGGCGGCCTCGGCAAGTACATGCCGCTCGCGCTCGCGGCCGGCATCGGCTCCATGCTCGGCTCCGGCATCATCGTCGGACTGTCGTCCACCATCGTCGTCTGGCAGGACGGCCTCGGCCTCGACACCACACAGGTCGGTCTGCTCTCGGGCATCCTGACCTTCGCCATCGCCTTCGGCTCCCTGTTCGGCGGCCGTCTCGCCGACAAGGTCGGACGTGTCCCCTTCTTCAACTGGATCAACCTCGTCTACGCCATCGGCGCCGCCGTCTGCATCTTCGCCAACGACTTCGCCATGCTCCTCGCCGGTCTCATCGTCGCGGGCCTCGCCTCCGGCGCCGACCTGCCCGTCTCCATGACCGTCGTCTCCCACGACGCCCCGGACGACGCCACCGCCGCCCGCCTCGTCTCCACCACCCAGGTCTTCTGGCAGGTCGGCGTGTTCATCTCCTTCATCTGCGCCTTCCTCGTCTCCTCCATGTCCGGCGCCGCCGGCGGCCGCGTCGTCTTCGCCATCCTCGCCGCCTTCGCCGTCGTCGCCTGGCTGTGGCGCCTGTGCTCGCCGACCTTCCGCCGCTTCCACGAGGAGGCCGACGCCCGCGACGCCGCCAACCCCACCACCGTCGCCTCCGACGGCAAGGTCTCCGTCACCAAGATCCTGTTCGGCGCCGACAGGAAGATCCTGCTCACCTACTTCCTCGCCATCGTCGTCTTCTACGTGGGCTGGAACCTGCTCGCCAACACCTGGGGCCAGTTCCAGACCTACATGTTCTCCAAGGCCGGCGCCACCCAGTCCCTCGCCACCGGTCTGGGCATCATCCTCAACTTCGTGACCCTCGTGCTCAACATCGTGTTCGCGTCCATCGCCGGCGGCAAATACCGCAACAAGGCGTTCTTCGCGGGCATCGTCATCAGCGTCGTCGCCATGGTAGCCATGGCCATGGGCGGCGCGAACCTGTGGGTCATCGTCGGTGCCACCGCGTTCATGAACTGCGGTTCCCCGCTTGCCGGCGAGGCCATGTACAAGGTGTGGACGCAGGAATCCTTCCCCATCGAGATCCGCGCCTCCATCCAAGGCTTCATCAACGGCTTCTCCCGCCTGTGCTGCGGTCTGTTCGCACTCGTCACCCCCGCGCTCGTGCTGCCCGAAACCATCCAGACCACCATGTGGGGCTTCGCCGCCATCGTCGTCATCGAAGGCGTCGCCGGAACCGTCATGATCCGCGCCCAGAAGAAGTACGGCACCGACGAGGAACGCCGCCTCGCCAAGGCCAACGCCTGACCCGCACCGGAACGACGGTCCGCTTTCCTCACATACGGATTGCGACGCAACATCCGCTGTTTGCGTCGCAATCCGTACAAAAGATCCCACTCATATACCGGCCGCGACGCCAACACGCTCTCCGGCGTCGCCATCCGTATGCAAACCCTCGGACGAAGGAGTCTCACATGCCCGACATCGCCACGCAGATCGTGCCCGCCATCGCGGACGGCGACCTCAATATCACCCGCTTCACCGTCGAACACTACCCGGGCGACGCGCTGGGCATCCCCGTCGCCGCTCCCCGCATCAGCTGGGTCTACGAACGCGCCGTCCCCGAAGACGCGCAGATCCTGCTCGCCGTCACCCGCCGCATCCCCGGCGGCAAGCCCCGCGAGGAACGCACCTACCTGCCCGTCGGAGACAACGTGCTCGTGCCCTGGCAGTTCACCCCGCTCGTCTCGCGCGAGGAGGTCTTCGCCACCGTACGCGTCGTCTCCGCCTCCCACCAGCCGCTCGGCGAAGCGAGCGACACGCTTCACTTCGAAGCCGGCCTGTTCGATGAGCACGACCACATCGCCGACTTCGTCGGCCCATCCTGGGCCGAACCGGAAAGCGACCACCGCCACCTGCCCCTCGTGCGCACCGAAATCGAACTCAAGGACGAACCCGTGCGCGCACGTCTCTACCTGAGCGCCCTCGGACTCGTCGAAGCCGAAATCAACGGCGTCAAAGTCGGCGACGACGCGCTCGTGCCCGGCTGGACCAACTACGAACGTCGCGTCGAATGCTTCACCTACGACGTGACAGGACAGCTCCGCTCCGGCGCCAACGCCATGGGCTTCTGGCTCGGCGACGGCTGGTACCGCGGACGCCTCGGCTTCGACGGCGGCTACGCCAACTACTACGGCGACCGCATCGGCGTGTTCGCCCAACTCGAAGTCGAATACGCCGACGGCACCATCGAATCCACCTACTCCAACTCCTGGGACCGCCGCTGGAAGGCCACGCTCGGCCCCATCGTCTGCTCCGACCTGTGCGAAGGCGAACGCTACGACGCCCGCCTCGAACTGCCCGGCTGGTCCGAACCCGGCTACGACGACGCCGACTGGAAGCCCGTCGCCGAAGTCTTCTACGATCCGGACCGCATCGAAAACCCCGCCACCTCCCCGGTGCGCGCCCATGAGAGCCACGCGCCCGCCGTCATCGAACGCATCGGCGAGACCGAAGACGGACGCGGCGTCTGGCTCGTCGACTTCGGCCAGAACTGCACGCAGCGCATCCGCCTCAACATGCGCGGCCTCGCCTGTGGCCAAAGCGTCACCCTGCGCCACGTGGAAGTGCTCGAACCCGACGGCACCATCGCCACCCGCACCCTGCGCCGCGGCCAACAGTGCGACGTGTACACCTCCAACGGCGCCGACGCCTGGTGGGAGCCCCGCTTCGCCATGCACGGCTTCCGCTACGCGCAGATCGAAGGCTACGCCGGCGAACTCACCGCGCGGGACATGGACTGCCGCGTCTACCACTCCGTCATGGAGCGCGCCGGCGAACTCACCTGCTCCGACCCGCTGCTCAACCGACTGCACGCCAACGCCGTCTGGTCCATGCGCTCCAACTTCGTCTCCATCCCCACCGACTGTCCGCAGCGCGACGAACGCATGGGCTGGACCGGCGACATCTGCCTGTTCGCCCCCACCGCCGCCTATCTGTACGACGTGCACGGCTTCCTCGGCAACTGGCTCAGGGATGTGCGCGCCGACCAGGTCAAATGGGGCACCGTGCCCTTCTACGTGCCCTTCGTCCCGCTCGGCGTCTGGGCGCATCCGCAGGCCATCTCCACCTGGGGCGACAGCGCCGTGGAAGTGCCATGGACCCTCTACATGGAAAGCGGAGACCCGCAGGTCCTCGCCGATTCCTGGGACCTCACCCGCGACTGGATCGACGAAGTCGCCGCCTACCTCTCCGAAGACGGCGTCTGGGACCGCCGCCCCGACTATCCGCTCGGACAGCTCGGCGACTGGCTCGACCCCACCGCCCCGCCCGAAGACCCCACGCAGGCCATGACCGAAAAGGAACTCGTCGCCACCGCCTTCTACGCGCGCTCCTGCATGCAGGCCACGCGCATCGCCGCCATCCTCGGCAGAACGGAGGACGAAACCCGCTTCGCCGCCCTGCGCGAGCGCGTCGTCAACGGATTCCTGAACCGCTTCACCCGCCTCGACGGCACCATGACCTCCGACACGCAGTGCGCCTACGCGCTCGCCATCGCCTTCGGCCTGCTCGACGGCGAACCCGTGCGCAAGGTCAAGGCAGGCAACCGCCTCGCCGCGCTCGTGCGCGAGTCCGGCGGCAAGGTCAGCACCGGCTTCGCCGGCACCCCCTTCGTGCTGCCCGCCCTCACCCTGACCGGACACGACGAGGAGGCGTACGCGCTGCTCACCTCCACGCAATGCCCCAGCTGGCTCTACCAGGTCGCCATGGGCGCCACCACCACCTGGGAGCGTTGGGACTCGATGCGTCCCGACCGCTCCCTCAACCCCGGCGGCATGACCTCGTTCAACCACTATGCGCTCGGCTCCGTGGCCGAATGGATGCACGCGCGCATCGGCGGCCTCGAAGCCATCGAGCCCGGCTGGAAGCGTTTCCGCGTCGCGCCCGTCATGGGCGGCGGCCTGACCGAGGCGTCCACCTCGCATGTCACCCCGTACGGCCGCGCCGCCGTCTCGTGGAGGCTCGAAGGCGACACGCTCGAACTCGACGTGACCGTGCCAGTCGGCACCGTCGCCGTCGTCGCCGTGTCCGGTCATGAGACCCGCGAACTGGCCGCCGGCGCCCACCGTCTGCGCTTCCAGCGCTGACGCGACCTCGGGCGGGACCCTGCCTGGTCCCGCCCTCCCGCATCGACCACACGCATCGACCACACGCATCACACCGTCGAAAGGAACGACATGACACTCAACGAAGAGCACGTCGCCGGCGCATCGTCGGACGTCGCCTCCGCGCCCTCCCCGGCCGACATCGCGCCGGACAGCGGCCGCCCCCTCACCAACGCCGAGAAATGGCGCTTCGGCATCGGCTTCGCCCTGTTCTCCCTCATCTGGATGACCGCCGGCACGTCCGGCTCGCAGGTGCTGCTGCCGCAGCGCTTCACCGACCTGGGCGTCGGCGTGCCCGAAGTGATCCTCGGCACCATGAACTCCGTGGGATGCGTGTTCGCGCTCGTGGCGAACATCGTGTTCGGCACGTTCAGCGACATCACCCGCTCGCGCTTCGGCAAACGCACCCCGTGGATCGTGCTCGGCGGCCTCGTCACCGCCGCCGGCTATCTGCTGGCATCCTCGAGCGCCACGCTGGTCGGCATCGTGGCCGGATGGTCCGTCGTGCAGGTCGGCGTCAACATGATGATCGCCCCCGCCGTGGCCGTCCTCTCCGACCGCATCCCCGAACGCATGCGCGGCACCTTCTCCGCGTTCTACGGCGGCGCGCAGATCGTGGGACAGTCCGCCGGCACGTTCATGGGCGCGCAGTTCCTGCGCCACATGGACGCGGGCTTCCTCACCGGCGCCGTGATGTTCGCTCTCACCGGCATCGTGGCCGTGCTCATCTGGCCGCGCGAGCGCCCCACCAAGGACGGGGACGGCGTCGGTGCCGTCGCCGCTTCGGCCGCCAAGCCGGGATTGGGCGGCGTCCTGCGCTCCTTCATCCCGCCGACGCGCAACTGCCGCGATTTCTACCTCGCGCTCGTCGGACGTCTGCTGCTCATGGTCGGCTGGTCCATGGTAGCCACCTACCAGCTGTACATCCTGCAGAAGTACGTCGGCTTGTCCGTGGACGAATCCGGCGTGGTCATCTCCACCATGTCCGTCATCTCCATGATCGTGCTCATCGTCACGTCCGTGGTGTCCGGACCGCTCTCCGACCGGCTCGGACGGCGTAAGATCATCGTCGCCGTTGGCTCGGTCATCATCGCCGCGGGCATCGCCGTCCCCATCGTCATGCCCACCGCCCTGGGCATGATGCTCTACGCGGGCGTGGCCGGCACCGGCTACGGCATCTACATCGCCGTGGACCAGGCCCTCAACGTGGACGTGCTGCCCAGCCAGGAGGAGGCCGGCAAGGACCTCGGCATCCTCAACCTAGCCAACACGGTGGGCCAGGTGCTCGCCCCGGTGGTGGTGGGCGGCATCGTGGTGGCGACGGGCAGCTACGCCGCCATCTTCCCCATCGCCATCGCGTGCGTGCTCGTCGGCGCCGTGGTCATCCTGCTCATCCGCAAGGTGAAGTAGCGGGGGGGGGCTTCGGGGTGTGCCGTGTTCAGGCTGCGCCCCGAAGCTCTTTTCGTGCGTTTCGCGGGGGGGGGCTTCCCGGTCCGGCCCTCTCGGGTCGCCGTTTTCGGCAAGCCCGTTCGGAGGCGTCGTCTCCTTTCGGTTTCCTTTGGCGCTCGGACGTGTGTCACAGGATGCGATGTGCTAAACTACCAACTGGTAATTAGCACATCATTCGATTTCATCGAGGAAAGCGAACCGATATGACCGACACTGCCGACACCACCGTCCGCAACGACCTCGACGACCTCACGCAGGCCGCCTACCTCAACCCCGAACTGCCCGTCGCCGACCGCATCGCCGACCTGCTCTCCCGCATGACCCTCGAAGAGAAGGTCGGCCAGATGATGCAGCTCGACGCCCGCGGCGGCGACCTCGACGACCTCATCGTCAACAAGCACGTCGGATCCATCCTGCACACCAGCCCCGAAGACCTGCCCCGCGCCGTCGAAACCGTCAACACCAAGACCAGGCTGCGCATCCCGCTCGTCATCGGCGACGACTGCATCCACGGCTACTCCTTCTGGCCCGGCGCCACCATCTTCCCCGAACAGCTCGGCATGGCCGTCAGCTGGGACCCCGAGAAAATCGAAGCCATGGGCCGCGCCACCGCCGAAGAGGTCTCCTGCACCGGCGTCCACTGGACCTTCTCCCCGGTCCTGTGCATCGGACGAGACACCCGCTGGGGACGCGTCGGCGAAACCTTCGGCGAAGACCCCCACCTCATCGGCGAACTCGCCTCCGCCATCGTCAAAGGCTATCAAGGCGGTGCCAAGGCGGGCGAACCCCTCCCCAAGGACGCCATCCTCGCCTGTGCCAAACACTTCGCCGGATACTCCGAAACCCAAGGCGGACGCGACGCCTCCGAAGCCGACCTCAGCCACCGCAAACTCGAATCGTGGTTCCTTCCGCCCTTCGAGCGCGTCGCCAAGGAAGGCTGCGGCACGTTCATGCTCGGCTACGAATCCATCGAAGGCGTGCCCGTCACCTTCAACAAGTGGCTCCTCACCGACAAGCTGCGCGGCGCATGGAACTACCAGGGCACCCTCATCACCGACTGGGACAACGTCGGACGCTCCGTCTGGGAACAGCACGTCAAACCCGACTACACGCACGCCGCCGCCGACGCCGTCAAAGCCGGCAACGACCTCGTCATGACCACCCCCCAGTTCTACGAAGGCGCGCTCGAAGCCGTCCGCACCGGACTGCTCGACGAAAGCCTCATCGACGCCGCCGTCGCACGCATCCTCGCCCTCAAATTCCGCCTCGGCCTGTTCGAGGACCCTCGACTGCCCGACGCCGAACGCATCGGGACCGTCATCGGATCGGACGAACACCAGACCCTCAACCTCGAGCTCGCCCGCGAATCCATCGCCCTGCTGCGCAACGACGGCGCATTGCCGTACGCGGTCGACGCCGTCGATGCCGTCAACGCCGCGGCGCGCCCCCGCATCGCCGTCGTCGGGCCACTCGCGGACGACGCCCAAACCCAACTCGGCGACTGGGCCGGCAGCTCCGGACAGGTCAACTGGATGCCCGAAGGCCACCCGCGCCGCATGATCTCCACCGTCCTCGACGGCTTCAACGAACTCGCCGGACGGGACGCCGACATCGTCTACTCGCGCGGCGCCAACATCATCGACCTCGTCCCCGACCCCGAAGGCGAGTTCTACCCCGACGGCCAGCCCCGACCCAAGATCGGGGTCGGCGCGCCCGTCGACCAGGCCCTCCTCGACGAGGCCGTGGACAACGCCCGCCGCTCCGACCTCATCGTCGCCGTCGTCGGAGACGTCATCCAGCTCATCGGAGAGACCTGCTCCACCGGCACCCTCGAACTGCTCGGCGGCCAGAACGCGCTCCTCGAAGCCCTCGCCCAGGTCTCGCGCGAAACCGGCACGCCCATGGTCACCGTGCTCGTCAGCTCCAAGCCGCAGGTGCTGCCCCCGTGCGTCATCGGCGACTCCGGCGTGCTCGCCAAGCGCTGCAACGACCCCGAAACCGGCACCGGCTCCCTCCTGTGGGCGCCCAGCCCCGGCATGATGGGCGGGCGCGCCATCGCCGAAATCATCCTCGGTGAGACCAACCCCTCCGGACGTCTCCCCATCACCTTCCCCCGCCATGCCGGCCAGTTGCCCGTCTACTACAGCCAGATCCGCGGCCAGCACGGCAACCGCTACGCCGACATGACCCAGGATCCCGCGTTCGCATTCGGCGAAGGCGAAGGCTACACCACCTTCGCATACGGCGACGTGGTCATCGAAGGCGGGGCGAGCGGCAAGGACGGCACGTTCGCGCTCGGCGACACCGTGCGCGCCTCCATCGAACTGACCAACACCGGCGGGCGCGCCGGCGTGGAGGTGGTGCAGGCGTACGTCGGCGACGTGGTCACCTCCTACAGTTGGACCGACCGCGAACTCAAGGCGTTCCGCCGCGTGGCCCTCGAACCCGGGCAGAGCGCGACCGTCACCTTCGACATCCCCGTGGCCGCATGCACCATCGTGGACGCCGAAGCCAACCGCATCGTGGAACCCGGCGAATTCGAACTGCTCATCGGCCACTCCTCGCGTCGCGAGGACCTCAGGCGCGCGGTCTTCACCGTGGCCTGACACGTTGCGGATTGCGACGCAACGAGCGTTCATAGCGTCGCAATCCGTACGGGTTCGGACTTTCCATTACGGTTCCCGTCGCGGAGACGTCTCTCCGCGTCGGGAACCGCGTATGTTCGGCCCGTTGCGTGCGGATGACGTCGCGACCGGCGCCGCCGGCTACCGGTAGCCTTCCCACTGCGGCAGGGGGAAGAGCGCGTCCTCGCAGTCGGCCCAGAGCTCGACGAGGTTTTGGCCGGGGGTGCGCAGCCAGCGCAGTTGGATGCCGTCCATCATGGCGAATCCGGCTTTCATGAGGCGTTCCACGTCGACGCCTTCGGGGACGGTCCAGTTGATGTTGAGCGCGGTGGAGACGATGTCGTGTTCGCGCGCGGCGAAGTAGTCGTGCGCGGGGTGGCAGGGGTCGATGGCTTCGGCGCTGAGGGTGGAGAACATGTGCACGAGCCGGGGGCGTCGGTTGTTGAACGCGACGACTCTGCGCCACATGGCCGCGATGCTGGGGTGTTCGTCGCGGATGGTCTCGGCCATGATGGTCATGGTGCCGCGGTCGTACATTTCGGTCAGGGCGAGTTCGAGCAGTCCTTCCTTGCTGCCGACATGGTGGAGGACGCCGGCTTTGGTCAGTCCGACCTCGTTGGCGATGCGTTGGATGGAGGTGCCGTAGTAGCCGAGTCGTCCGAAGGACGCGACGGCGGCGTCGAGTATGGCGGCGCGTCGGTCGTTGTCCGCTATGGCGGTGCGTGCGTTCATGCTTCCTCCCTGGGTGTGCGGCGCGGGACGTTGCATCCGATGGTGGCCGGACGTTTCGCGCGCGCGGTAGGCGTGGTGCGTCTTCCATGACGGCGTTCGATGGATGATACCTACGTGTACCTTACGGTCGGTCGGTCATGTTTTCCAACGATTCGGCGTGTCTTCGACGGTGCTTTGATAATCTACCTACCAACCGGTTGGTCGCAACGTTCGCGGTAGAACGGCGACCGTCGGGGACGACCAGCGTCACCGCGCCAACGGCACGACTCAACGAAAAGAGGCAACCATGAGCGAGCACACGTATCCCTCCGTCGAACACCTGACCCTTGAGGAGAAGGCGTCCCTCACCTCCGGCGGCGACGCCTGGCACCTGCAGGGCGTCGAAGCCAAGGGCATCCCCGGCTACATGATCACCGACGGCCCCCACGGACTGCGCAAGTCCCTCGCCGTCAACACCAGCGAAACCGACCTCAACGATTCCGTCCCCGCCACCTGCTTCCCGCCTGCGGCCGGCCTGTCCAGCTCGTGGAACCCCGAACTCATCCGCCAGGTCGGCGAAGCCATGGGCGAGGAATGCGTGCAGGAGAAGGTCGCCGTCATCCTCGGCCCCGGCGTCAACATCAAACGCAACCCGCTCGGCGGCCGCTGCTTCGAATACTGGAGCGAAGACCCCTACCTCGCCGGCCACGAAGCCGTCGGCATCGTCGAAGGCGTCCAGTCCAAGGGCGTCGGCACCTCCCTCAAGCACTTCGCCGCCAACAACCAGGAGACCGACCGCCTGCGCGTCGATGCGCGCATCAGCCAGCGCGCCCTGCGTGAAATCTACCTCCCGGCCTTCGAGCACATCGTCAAGACCGCCCAGCCGTGGACCATCATGTGCTCCTACAACAAGATCAACGGCGTCCACTCCGCCCAGAACCACTGGCTCCTCACCAAGGTCCTGCGCGACGAATGGGGCTTCGAGGGCATCGTCATGAGCGACTGGGGCGCCGACCACGACCGCGTCGCCTCCCTCAACGCCGGCCTCAACCTCGAAATGCCGCCCAGCTACACCGACGACCAGATCGTCTACGCCGCCCGCGACGGACGCATCGACCCCGCCCAACTCGACCGCATGGCCCAAGGCATGATCGACCTGACCGACAAGGCCCGCGCCGCCATGAGCGTCGAAGACTACCGCTACAGCATCGAAGAGCACGACGAGACCGCCCGCCGGGCCGCCGTCGAATCCATGGTCCTGCTCAAGAACGACGAATCCATCCTCCCCCTGAAGAAGGACGCCAAGATCGCCGTCATCGGCGAATTCGCCCGCACCCCGCGCTACCAGGGCGGCGGCTCCTCCCACATCACCCCCACCAAGATGACCTCGTTCCTCGACACCCTCGCCGAACGCGGCATCGACGCCGACTTCGCCCCCGGCTTCACCCTCGACCTCACCCCGGCCGACCACGCCCTCGAAACCGAAGCCGCCGCCATCGCCAAGAACGCCGACGTCGTCCTCATGTTCCTCGGCCTGCCCGAAGCCGCCGAATCCGAAGGCTTCGACCGCGACGACATCGACCTGCCCGCCAAGCAGCTCCACCTGCTCGCCGCCATCGCCGAAACCAACCCGAACGTCGCCGTCGTCCTGTCCAACGGCTCCGTCGTCTCCGTCGCCCCCGTCGCCGCCCACGCCAAGGCCGTCCTCGAAGCCTGGCTGCTCGGCCAGGCCGGCGGCCCCGCGCTCGCCGACGTGCTCTTCGGCGAGGTCAGCCCCTCCGGCAAACTCGCCCAGACCATTCCGGCGAGTATCCAGGACGACCCGAGCATGCTCAACTGGCCCGGAGAGGAGGGCCACGTCGACTACGGCGAGGGCGTGTTCGTCGGCTACCGCTACTACGACACCTACGGCAAGGCCGTCGACTACCCGTTCGGCTACGGCCTGAGCTACGCCTCGTTCGAGATCGCGGACGTGGCCGTGGAGCGGACCGGCGCCAACACCGCCCGCGTGAGCGCCGTCGTGACCAACGTCTCCGACGTGGACGGCGCCGAGACCGTGCAGGTGTACGTCGCGCCGGGCAAGGCCGACGTGGCCCGCCCCTCCCACGAGCTCAAGGGCTTCGAGAAGACGTTCCTCAAGGCCGGCGAGTCGAAGAGGGTCGTCATGGAGCTGGACGAGCGCGCCTTCGCCTACTGGTCCGAGAAGTACGGGGACTGGCGCGTCGAGGCCGGCGAATACACGGTCGAGGTGGGCGTCAGCTCGCGCGACATCGTCGCCTCCGTCGTCGTCGAACTCGAAGGCGACGGCAAGAGCCAGCCGTTGACCGAATGGTCCTCCTTCGGCGAATGGCGCGCCGATCCGGTCGGCGCGCGCGTCGTCGAGGCCGTCGAGGCCGCCGGCGAGAACGGCACCCTGCCCAAGCTTCCGGACAACGACATGATGCGTCTGTTCATCGACTCCATGCCCATCAACTCCCTGCCCACCCTCCTGGGCGAGGCCGGCAAGAACCTGACCGCCTTCATGCTCAAGGAATACGCCGCCGCCACGGAGTGACGATACGAGCCCGCCTGCTCGGCGTATTCCGCCGTGCGGTCGGGCCGACCGCCCTTCGACCGCATCCGGGCCGGATCCCGCCGAAGACGGTCGGATCGGCGTATGAGGCCCCGGACGGGCGAACCGCGCCCGATCGTCGGACTGCAGCGATGCAGCCGATGGTCGCGGCGAGGTTCGCCCGTCCGGGGCCTCGTTTCGTTCGGGGGGGGGCATCGCCCGTCTCAAGCCGAGCCTCGATGGGGAGGCGCGGCGATGGCGGTGCGGGAACGGTTTGCGGCCTCCGGTATGACGATGGAGGGGGTATGGGGGAATCGGCGTGTCGCGCTCGGCGCGTCGTGAAGAAATGTGCTTGCGAATCATCTCGGGGGGGGGGGGTATTCAGTGCCGTGGCGAAGCCGTTCTGCTTCGGGTAGGGGTCAAGGGGGAGGGGAGGCGTGGTTGGCAGGGGGTATGGAGGCAGTGAAGAAGGGTGTTAACGTGCTAGCAACGAAGCGCGGAAACCGCGATTCCGTTTCCGAAGTTTGCAAGCCGCCGCGGCGGCGCAACGACCTCGGGCGCCCATTGCCCCCCTATCCGTATACGCACCACCTTCCACGCCGCCGGCAGCTCCGAACAACCCGCGGGCGCGGGAGCCCATGAAAGAGCAGGATGCCATGACCGTCAGCGCCCAGAAACGACATGCCGCCGGACACGGAGCGAAAACGATGCTGGTCCGACTCCTCGCCGCGCTCATCGTCTGGACGGTGGCCATCGGCATGATGACGGCCGCGACCGCCAGAGGCGGCGAGACCGCAGCGGGCGAAGGCGTCGACTTCGCCGAGTTCATCACCGCCGCCACCGTCTCCAAACGCAACGCCGACGGCGAATGGGAACCCGTCACCTCCGTCACCGAAGGCGATGAGATCAGAGTCGGCATCGACTACCTCATCCCCGCGGACACCGTCACCGCGGCGCACCGCACCATCACCTACCAGCTGCCCGAAGGAGTACGCCCCATCGCCGAACAGACCGGCGGCGTCGACTACAACGGCACCGTCATCGGCGCCTACACCATCGGCGAGGACGGCCTCATCGCCATCACCTTCAACGAGGCCTTCTCCGACGGCGAGGACTTCAGCGGCACCATCGCCTTCCAAGGCGCCGCGCGTCTCGTCGGCGACGGCGACGACGGCGTCATCCACTTCGGCGACGCGTTCGCCGACGTCACCGTGGAGCCGCGCAGGGAGGACGAGGACCTCACCGTGAAGAAAACCGGCTCGGCCGTCCGCGGGAGCGACGGCGCCGCCGCAGTCATCTCCTACACCGTGACCGCGTCCAGCGAGCACGGCACCGGCGCGAACGGCGTCACCCTCAAGGACCGTCTCCAATACGCCGAAGGCTCCGTCCGCTACGACACCTCCAGCATCAAGGTCACGTTCGTCGGAGCCGACGGCACCCGCCGTGAGCTGCCCTCCTCCGATTACGCCGTCAGCTACGAATCGCAGACGCTTGAAGGCGTCAGCGGACCCAGCGGACTGACCGTCGAGGGATTGCCGGCGCTCGCCGCGGGCGAACGCTACGAGCTCTCCTACGACGTCATCGCGGACTCCACGCAGGCGGACGGTTCGCTCCACGTGCAGAACATGGGCGGTGCGGACGCCGGCGACCTCCATCCGTGGGCGTGGCATGAGGAGCGGTTGGACCGCGTCATCGGCAAAAGCGGATACCACGACTCCTCCGCGAACGTCATCGTCTGGCGCATCGACATCGCCAACACGTGCGTGAGCGACGGCGGCGCGCAACGCTGCGACGATCTGGGCGGACGAACCCTGACCGACGTGATCGGCACGGCGGGCGTGCAGGCCGCCCCATCGGACACGTTCACGGTACGGGACCACGAAGGCGCAGTCGTCGCCACGGGAAACACCGCCGACCTGCTGTCCGGCGGATACACGTTCCCCGCAGGATCGACCAGTGCGAGCTACAGCATCGAATACCGCACCACGGTCCCCTCCGGACAAGCCGGACAGACCCAGCAGGTGACCAACGCCGCCACGTTCGACGGATACCGGGCCGAAGGTTCGGTGAACGTGACCGAACGCGACTGGAACGTGGCCAAAACGCATAGCGGCGAGCAGACCCGCGACGACGGCCTGACTTCCAGCACGTGGCGGACCACGGTGAGCATCCCCGCCTCATGGGACGGACTGACCCTGCAGGACACCATCCTGCCTGCGCAAAACACGCAGGGGGGGGGGCTTCCAATCGCATTACGCCTCGGCCCCGGAACTCGCCGATGACATCGAACGCCATCTGACGCTGGTCCTGTCCGACGGATCGCGTCTCGGCCACGACGATCTGTCGCAGCAGGCGGACATCGCCGTCACCTACCATGACGCGGACGGCAACGAGGTGGACCCCGCCGACGCGCGGACGCACGTCACGGGCTTCCGCATCGACATCACGCCCAAGACGCGCGACGAGCAAGGCAACGCCGTCCTCACGAACGGCAACGGCGACGTCGTCTCCGCCACGACCCTCACCGTGGAATACCACACCATCGTGGACGACGCGGCGTTGGAGGAGGGCGGGGCCTGGACCATCGCCAACCACGCCGAGGTCGGATCGCACTCCGCGGACGCCTCCTACACGCATCGCAAGGAGAAGCCGTTCGCCAAAATGACCGGCACCCGTCCGGACTGGGGCGGCGACGTGTCCTATCAGGACGCCGACGCGAAGGTCGACTACGACGCCTCGAAGGGCGTCCTGTACTACCAGCTGCTGCTGCGCACGGACAAGAACACCACCGGCGACCTCACCGTGACCGACGTCCTGCCGGAAGGCGCGAAGTTGGTGGCGGAGGGGGAAAACGCGCCCCAAGCCGTCTTCTGGCACAACGAATACTGGACCACCACCTCCATCGAAAGTTGGGACAACGGCACGCTGCGCCGCTACGACCTGACGGACGGCACGACCTTCACACACCGCGTCGTATCCGGGTCGGACGGCCCCGACACCGTGCTCTTCTCCATCAAGGACGGCTACAACCTCGACGGCAACGCCAACGTCATCGCCATCCGCTACGCCCTCGACGTGACCGGCGACCCCTACTGGAACGACGCCTCGCACGCCTCGCACACCTACCGCAACCACGCTTCGTGGAACGGCCGCTCCGACGAGACGGCCACCGAAGTGATGCACACCGTGGAGACGCTGACCAAACGCGGCGAACAGCTGCGCGGCGAGGACGGCAAACCCTCCGACCGGGTGCGCTACACCATCACCGTCAACCCGGCCGGCGCCGATCTGGACAAGACCTCCGACATGCTCACTCTCACCGACGTCATGAGCGGCGTTCCCTCCAGCGGCGGCGCCTATCTGGACCTGGCCTCCCTGGGACTGTACGAGTACGGGGGACGACAGGACGCTTCGGGCCGTCCGTCCTTGGGCGAACCCATCGACACCAGCCGATACACGGTGCGCTACGACCAAAACACGCACACGCTCACCGTGCGTCTGCCGGATGCGCAGGCATGCGTGCTCGCCTACGAATACGTGGTGGACGCCGGCAACGTGGACCGGCCGCAGTTGAGCAACCATGCGGAACTCAACGGCGTGACCTCCAGCGGCACCAACATCGCCATCGAAACGTCCAGCTCCTCCGCCGCGGTGTGGCGCGGCCGGCTCACCGTCTACAAGGTGGACGCCGACAACTACGCCAAGACGCTGGCCGGGGCGGAGTTCACGATCAGCGCCTACGAACGCGCCGAAGACGGCTCCCGCCGGTGGGGCGAGCCGATGGCGATGAGGACGGACGAGAACGGTTCCCTCGTGCTTTCGGTCGTGAACCGTACGGCGGAGGCCCCCGCATGCGACGCTTCCGGAGACGGCGCCGACCATGCGGCGACGCATTGCCAACTGCGTCCGGACACGCTCTACCGACTGACGGAGACCAAAGCCCCCGAAGGCTATGCGAAGGACGGTACGCCGCGCTACCTCATCTGGAAGAGCATGACCGCCGGCGTCGCGGTGAGCGACGAGGAGGCCTACCAACGCGCCACGGGCGGTGACGACGCTGTGGCGGACGGTGAGACGAGCGTCGGCAGACAGCAGGTGGCCTTCCATCGCGCCAACGGCGACGAACCGCTGTATGTGGAGAACCGCTACACGCGCGTCGCGGTGCGCAAAAGCTGGGTGAACGGCGAAGGACACACGGTAGCCTCGCCGCAGGACTCGATACTGGCGCAGCTGTACCGGGTCGGCACGAAGGCGAACGGGCATCAGGTGGATGTGACGTTGGTCGCGCAAGGCGTCTCCGAATCGGAGTACGCGGTGAAGGCCTCGCTGCTGGCGAAGCCCGGCAGCGCACTGAGCGTGGTGGTCTCCGGCAGTTGGAGCGGCGTGACCTATGAGGGCGCGTCCTACATGCCCGATTACGCGAACGAGGGCCGCATCACCATCCCCTTGGGGTCGGTGGACGCCTCCAGGCGGATCACGTTGACGCTCAACGACGCGTGGGACCGCGCCGCCACGGTGCGCTTCGACGGCACGGCCTCGGACGAATACGTGATTGACGGCGAAGCCGCACCCTACGGCGAACCGGTGGAACTGAACGCCGGCAACGACTGGTCCGCGGTCTGGGACGACCTGCCCCAAGCCGACGCCGCCGGCGCGCCCTACCGCTACAGCGTGCGCGAACTCGACTCCGATTATGAGGTCTCCTACGTCAACAACGACGGCATCACCCATGGTGAGATCGGCATCGTCAACACGGTCTCCGGCACGCCCCTGCCCGAAACGGGAGGTGCCGGCACCACGGCCCTGACCGTTGCGGGAGGTGCGATGACGTTCGCCGCGCTCGGAGCGTTCGCCGTGAGATCCGCGACGTCCGTACCGTCCGCGAGGTCCTCACGCCGCCGCGCACGGAGGTGAGCCATGCCGGGCGAAACCATGCGTAGGTCCGGAGCGGGGGACACGTCCCCTCCCTCCGGCCGTCCCCGCGGTCGCGGGCCGCCGCCGGAGCGGCGACGGAGGAGCAGGCGACGGCAACGATGGAAGAACACGAACAGGAGTGATGATGAGGAACGTATGGAACAGCATCGCCGCGGCCGTGACCGGCGTGGCGATGGCGGCGGCGATGCTCGCCGCCACGGCCGGTGCGCAGGCCATTGAAGTGGAAGCGCGTGACACGGCGCAGTATGAGATCGCGGTGAAGAACACCGACGAAGGCTACGGATACGCCGCCTATCAGGTGTTCTCCGGAACGCTCGGCGCGGACGGCGCGCTCGGCGACGTCGAGTGGGGCGAAGGCGTGGACGGCGGTGCGGTGCTGGATGCGCTGCACGCCGATGCGGACAAGGCGTTCGACGGTGCGTTCGCCTCCGCGCAGAACGCCTCGGAGGTGGCCGCAACGCTCGGCGGCCAGGCCGACTCCTCCGACTTCGCCAAGGCGTTCGCCCAGGTCGCGGGCGCGCATCTGAGCGGCAAGGCGTCCGCCACGGCGGACGGCGTCACGGAAGGCCGCGGCTACGTCCTGTCCGTGGCGAAGGCCGGATACTATCTGGTGCGCAACACCAAGACCCCCGGCCAGTACCAGCCGGGACAGTATGCGAACACCGAATACATCCTCAAGGTGGTGAAGGACGAGACCGTCACTCCCAAGGGCGAGGTGCCGTCCGTCACCAAGAAAGTGCAGGATGCGGACGATTCCGACGTGAACGGCGCAAGCGACTGGCAGGATTCCGCCGACTACGACATCGGCGACACGGTGCCCTACCGTCTCGAAGGCACGCTGCCGAGCAACATCGCCTCCTACGGGACCTACTATTACCGTTTCACCGACACGCTGTCCCAAGGCCTCACCTACGCCCAGGACGCCAAGGCGTACGTGGTGAACGGCGGCGTCGAAACCGAACTGGACGCCTCCTCCTATACCGTCGCCGCCGATAGCGTGCAGGACGGCGACTACGCCGGCGGCACGAAGCTCACCGTGACCTTCGCCGATCTGAAGGCGGCTGAGAATCTGGCCGGCGATCCCGTGTCCCTCGACGCATCCAGCCTCATCCGCATCGAATACCATGCCACACTCAACGAACGGGCCGTCATCGGCTCGGCGGGCAATCCGAACAAGGTGGACCTCACCTTCTCCGACAACCCCAACCAGGGCGGCGAAGGCGACACCGGCACCACCCCCGAGGACAAGGTCACCGTCTTCACCTTCAAGCTCACTGTGCACAAGCAGGACCAGGACGGCAAGGACCTCGACGGCGCCGCCTTCACCCTGTCCAAGTGGAACCCGACGGCGAACGCCTACACGGCGGTGACGACCATCGAATCCACCAAGGACCATCCGGTCCACGAATTCTCCTTCGCCGGACTCGACGCGGGCCGCTACAAGCTCGAGGAGACCCGCACCCCGGACGGCTACAACACGTGGAAGGGCGTGGAATTCCGCATCGAAGCCGAGCATGAGACCGACTCCGACGATCCGCAGCTCGACAATCTGGTCTTCAAGGACCTCGACGGCAACGTCATCGCCGACTTCACCGTGAACGCCGGCGTCGCCGACTACACCGTCGTGAACGTCAAGGGCGCCATCCTGCCGTCCACCGGCGGCGCCGGCACCGTCGGCCTGTACGCGGCCGGCATCGCCTGCGTCATCGCGGCCGGCGGTTGGTTCGCCATGCGGCGCAGGCGTTGACATGGCACGGGCGGACGCACACGCACGCGGCATCGCCGCATCGGCGGCATCGCGGCTGCTCTCCGCCCTGTTCGCCGTGATCCTCGCCGCGGGGCTGGGGCTCATCGCCTATCCGACCGCATCCGACTGGTGGAACCGACTCCACCAGTCGCATGCGGTCGCCGTGTACGAGCGCCGCGTGTCGCAACTGACGTCGAAACGGCGCGCGGCCATGCTCGACCAGGCACGCGCCTACAACGAACGGCTGGCTTCGCAGGCCGACCGGTGGCATCCCACGGCGGAGGAGACCGAGGAATACGAATCGCTGCTGGACGTCACCGGCACCGGCATCATGGGCTACGTCACCATTCCAAGGCTCCACGTCAGGATTCCCATCCAACACGGCACCGACGAATCCGTACTGCAGATCGCGCTCGGCCATCTCCAAGGCAGTTCGCTGCCGGTCGGCGGCGCCTCCACGCACACGGTTGTCGCCGGACATACGGGCCTGCCGAGCGCCCGCCTCCTGACCGGACTGGACAGGATGCGTCGGGGCGATACGTTCGCCATCCACGTGCTCGGCGAGACCCTCACCTATGAAGTGGACCGCATCAGCGTGGTCCTACCCGAATTCCTGAACGAACTGACCATCGAAGACGGCGCCGACCAGGCGACGCTCGTCACCTGTACGCCATACGGCGTGAACTCGCACCGACTGCTGGTGCGCGGCCGGCGCATCGCCACCCCGTCCCGCACGGACGGCAGGGAGGATGACGTCACGCAACGCCTGACGGCCTCCATCGGCGCGGCCGGAGCCGTAGCCGCGACGGGCGCCATCCTGCTGATCGTCAGGAAACGCCGCGCCACACGCCCCCGAGGACGTCACCTCGTCCCATCCGGGACTCCCGCAGGGCCGGACGATGATCCCTCCCGGCGGCGTTCCGACCATGAAAGGCGTCCCGGCCTCCCAACCCGACATAGGAATGAATCGACCAAGGAACGAACATGAACGCGACCATCATGAAACGGGCCCTATGGATCTTCTGCGCGATCGGCTCGCTATCACTCTTGCTCACGGCGCCCTGCGCCGCATCCGCCGCATCGGAGGGAGCCTCCCCGGCGGCATCCGCCACGGACGGCGTCATCACCATCGACTACGCCGTGGAATCGACCCCCGTGGCACAGGCCGGCATCGACCTGTACCGCGTGGCCGACATCGCCGAAACCGGCGGCTTCACCCCGTCGTCCCCCTACGCCGGCTATGGTCTCGACTGGTCCGCGGACGGCGACGACGCGACGTTCTGGCGCGCGTTCGCCGAAACGCTCGCCGGGTACGTCGCGCGCGACGCGCTCGCCCCGGACGCGCACGCCACGACCGACACGTACGGCCATGCCGCATTCGAAGGCCTGGCGCGCGGACTCTACCTCGTCACCACGGCGTCGCAGACCATCGGCGGGCGAAACTGCACGTTCGGAGCCATGCTGGCGTCCCTGCCCGCCACCATGGGCGAACACGGCATGCGCGTGGCGTTGGAACCGAAAGCCGACTGCACGGCCACGCCGGACGAACTCACCGTGCGCAAGATCTGGCGGCAGGACGACGCCTCGCGTCGCCCCGACTCCGTCACCGTGGAACTGCTCGCGGACGGACGTACCGCGGACCGCGTCACCCTCGACGCCTCCCGCGGATGGACGCACACCTGGAACAACCTCGAACCGGGGCATGAATACCGCGTGGTGGAAGCGGACGTGCCCGAAGGCTACGGCGTCCTCATCGACCGCGAAGGCGGGGAAGTCGACATCGTCAACACCGCCACGACATCCGACGAACCGCCGCTGCCGAACACGGGCGCGGCGTTGGTTCCGGTGCTGTCCATCGCGGCGGCCTGCGCGGTCGTCGGCGTCGTCATCCTCATGCTGGCCCATGCCAAGGATCATGAGGGGGCGCATCATGGTGGTCAGTAGCTTTTCCGCGGAGGAGGTCGCCTATCTGACTGCGCTGCCCGCCGTGAGCGGCGTGGTGCGGGGGCGCATCAGCTACACGTGCCGGTTCCGGGAGGAATGCATGAGACGCTACCGGCAGGGCGAGTCGCCGGTGCGCATCTTCCGCGAGGCCGGTCTCGGACCCGAACTCATCGGATACAAACGCATCGAACGATGCATCAGCCGCTGGAAGACTTCGGCGGCCGTGAAGGCGACGGGCAACGAACCTGAGCGGTCTTCGGCATATGCGGACGCGACCGGAGGCGCCGTCGGCGGCACGTCCGGCGGGATGGACGCCCGTCTGCCCGCAATGACCGTATGCATGCAGGAGCATGCCGGCCTGGACGGGGCGCGCGGTTCGGGGGTGCTGCGCGACATATGCGATGACAGCCTGCTGATCGGGCGCGTTCCCTCCGACGGCGCCTCGACGGGGGCGTTCGCGGGCATGGCGTCAGGCATGACTGCGGAGAGTGCGGCGGAGAGTGCATTGGGAACATCGGCGGGAATCGAGGCGGGGGCCACGGTGGGGAGGGCGTCGGCGGACGCCGCAACATCCGTAAACGCGACGTTCGGCCGCGCGTCGTCGGGGAGTGCCGCAGGAGCGTCGCCTTCCGGGAACGCATCGTCCGGTCGTGCGCCTTCAGACGTCTTCGGCGGCCGCGACGTGCGCGACCTGCTCATCATCCAACAGATGCGACGCATCGACGAACTGGAGCGCGAACTGGACCGCCTGCGGGCGCGCTACCACGAAAGAACCGGCGAAAGCGGACTGAAGGGAGGTGTGGTCGCGGGCAAGGAAAGCGGCGTCGTGCTGCCCATCGGCGTCCCGACCCGCAGGACCATGATCCGCTATGCGCAGTCGTAGCGCACTTGATGGCGGATGTCGGTGATGATCGATCACCGACATCCGCCATCAAGGTGGTGATATCATCACGTCTGCCGGTCGTACCAATCATGGGCGGGATTGCCGTCATGTTCGTTTCAGAATCGGTCCTATTGCTGGTTCAATGTTGAACCATATGCAGATAGCGGTATGCGGTCGACTCCGCCACGCCCAGATGCCGGGCGACCTTGCCCACCGCTCCCTTGAAATGGAAGTATCCGCGCTCGTCGAGACGACGAATCACTTCCAGACGGTCCTCCGCGCCGAACCTGGCGACGGGGATGCGTCGTTCCTCGCGTATCGCCTCGATGACCTGCGCCGCCATGTCGTCCACGGAAGCGATGAGGTTCTCCTCATGAGACTCCTGTGAATCCGGTTCCGGAGCGGACGCGAAATACGCCTTGCCGAGCTGTTCCACCGCGCGCTGCAGCGTATGGAAGGCGCCTTGGTCGGTATTGATGCACAGCGACCCCACGATGCGGCCTTCTCGTTTGATGAAATACGTCGACGACGTGAGCGACTGGTCGGAGCGTGCGGTGCGTGCCGCATATCCGATGAGATAGCCGCGGTCGGCGTGCTGACCCTCCTTGAGCGTCTTCATGACCAGATCCGTGGCGGGGGAGCCCACCGTGCGTCCGCTGATATGCCCGTTGGCGATGGCGATGACCGACTTGTCCGGACAGGAGACGTCGTGCAGGACGACCTCCGTATGCTCGCCGAGCGCCGCGCCGAGGAATTCGACCAGCGGGATGAAGGTGCGTACGTAGTCCGAGTCGGCGGTCGTATCCAGATCATGCCGGCGTTCGACGGAACCGTCACGGCCCGTTCCGTGCGCCGATGCTGTGGAATCGTTCATTGCATGCCCTTTCCTCCGATTACTGCGACACATTGTATCGGCGCGGCCGGCCCATGCCGTGCGTCGTGCCCGCGCACTCGCGATTCGTCCTTCGGCGGACGCGGATGCGCCTCGCATCCGTCTGACCTATCGCGCATCCCGACGCGGTTCCCCGCCGCGTCCGATGCGTGTCGATGCGTGTCGACGAGTGTCGATACGTCGAAGGGACGCCCCGTCGAAGACCGCATGACCCGGTCCTTCGACGGAACGTCCCTCCCTCATTCGCCAGACGGTCCGTGCGTCCCTCCATCGAAGACGCATGAACCGTCGTCACGGCATGCCGCACGCGTCGTGCGCGGCGCGGCGGACGGTCACAGCATCGCCGTGCCCTTGGCGATGTAGGAGGCCATCTCCTCACGTGGGACCATCGAACCGCCGGTCGCCCACGCGATGTGGGTCGCGTTCGCCATGCGTTCGTCGTTCAGCCCCATGCGTCCGCGGTATTCGGCGTCCGCCATCACACGCCACGGTCCGGCGAAACCGGCCGAGGAGGACGGTTCGATGTCGAATCCGGTGGTCTGGTCCAGCAGGGCGATGAGACGGTACAGTTCGTCGTCGTCGATGGTGTAGTAGCCGTCGAGCAGATGCTCCATGCGGCGTCCGACGAACCCGGACGCGCGGCCGACGGCCAGACCGTCCGCGGCGGTGAGGTTGTCGATGCCGAAGTCCTGCACGCACACCTCGTTGTGCCTTCCGGTGTAGACGCCCATATACATGCACGGGGAGTGGGTGGGCTCGGCGAAGATGCAGTGCACGGCGTCGCCGAACACGGTCTTGAGGCCGAACGCCACACCTCCGGGACCTCCGCCCACGCCGCACGGCAGGTAGACGAACAGCGGGTGATCCTCGTCGACCTGCACGTCGTAGGTCTTCAGCTGGCCGGCGAGACGGCGGGCCGCGACGGCGTAGCCGAGGAACAGGGTGGAGGAGTTCTCGTCATCCACGAAGTAGGCGGTCGGATCGGACTCGGCCTCCTTGCGGCCTTCGGCGACGGCCACGGAATAGTCGGACTCGTACTCGTAGACGTGCACGCCGTGCGAGCGCAGCTTGTCCTTCTTCCACTGGCGTGCGTCGGCGGACATGTGCACGCTCGCATCGAAGCCGAGGGCGGCGCTCATGATGCCGATGGACAGACCGAGGTTGCCAGTGGAGCCGACGGCGACCTTGTAGCCGCCGAAGAACTCGCGCATCTCCGGGGTGGCGAGCTTGCGGTAGTCGTCCTCGTAGGTGAGCTTGCCGGCCTCGATGGCGAGGTCTTCGGCGTGCTTGAGCACCTCGTAGATGCCGCCGCGGGCCTTGATGGAGCCGCTGATGGGCAGTTCGCTGTCGAGCTTGGTCCACAGCTGGCCGGGCATGGGGGCGCCGTAGCGTTCTTCGATGGCGGCCTTCTGGTCAGGGACGGCGGCGAGCGGGGATTCGAGGATGCCGAGCGTGGTCTTGGTCTGTGGGAACAGTTCTACCAGCAGCGGCGCGAACCGCTTGAGTCGGGCTGCCGCGTCGTCGATGTCCTCGACGGTCAGTCCCACCTCGGGCAGCGCCTCGGCCGTGGGCTTGACGCCCGGGTTGAACCAGGTGCTGGGTTCGAGGTCGATGAGTTCGCGCATCTTGGGGTATTCGGTGACCCATTCGTCGATGGTCTTGCCGAGCACGGTGGTGTCGGTGATGCTGGTGGTGTCGGTGATGTCGGTCATGGGGTACTCCTTTGTGGTTTTCGTTGTTGATCGTGTTCGAGTCTAGGGTTGTCTCTGGGGGGGGGCGTCAGAGAATCATGCTGACGATGAGCGTGCCGCACAGGGCCACCACCGAGGTGATGGTGGTGCTGACGGTCAGCGTCTTCAATGCTTGGGGTACGGTCATGTGCAGGTATTCCTTGACCATCCAGAACAGCGAGTCGGTCACGTGGGTCAGGCCGATGGCGCCGGCGCCGATGGCCAGCGCAAGCACGACGGGGGAGAGGTCCGGATTGGTTTCGAGCATCGGCATGACGATGCCGGCTGCGCTGATCATGGCGACGGTGGCGGAGCCGACCGCGAAGTGCAGCACGAGGGCGATGATCCAGGCGAGGATGATCGGGCTGACCGGCAGTGTGGACAGGGCGTCCGCGAGGGCCGGGGCGACGCCGGACTCGGTGAGCGTCTGGTTGAACGCGCCGCCCGCGCCGATGATGAGCAGGATGCCGCCGATGGGGCCGAAGGAGCCGTCGGTGAGGCCCTGCAGCTGGTCGAGCTTCATGCCGCGGCTGATGCCGAGCGAGAAGTACGCGAAGAACACGGAGATGAGCAGTGCGGTGATGGGGTTGCCGACGAGGTCGATGATCTTGGTGACGAGCAGGTCCTCGTCGAGGGTGCGCGTGGCGATGGTGCGGGTGACCATGATGATGAGCGGCAGCAGTACGGTGAACAGCGTGATGCCGAATCCCGGCAGATCCTTGGCGTTGCGTTGCTGCATGGCGGCTCCGGAGACCTCGTCTTCGGTTTCGGAACCGTAGTCGTTGGGCAGGGCGAAGTGCGCGTACAGCGGTCCGCCGATGAGCACGGACGGGATGGCGATGCACAGACCGCACAGGATGACGGTGCCGATGTCCGCGCCGAGTGTGCCCGCGATGGCGGTGGCGGCGGGATGCGGGGGAAGGGTGCAGTGGACGACCATCAGGGAGGTGGCCAGTGGCACGCCGACCTTGATGCGGGAGATGCCGGCCTCGCGTGCGACGACGAAGACGAGCGGCACGAGCAGGACGAAGCCGACCTCGACGAACACGGGGATGCCGCAGATGAGGCCGAGCAGCGCCATGACGATGGTGGCGCGCTGCTTGCCGATGGCATTGACCATGGTGGTGGCGAGACATTCGGCGCCGCCGGAGACCTCCAGCAGTTTGCCGAGGACCGCGCCGAAGCCGATGATCAGCGTCAGGAAGCCGAGGGTGCCGCCGACGCCGTTTTCGAGTATGTCTCCGATGGTGCTCAGGTCGATTCCCGTGGCGACGGCCACGAAGAAGGCCGCCAGCAGCAACGCCATCGAGGCGTGCATTTTGAATTTGATGATGAGCAGCACGATGAGTGCGATGGATATCAGCAGTATTGCGATGAGTGGACCAGTGCCCATATGCTCCGACTCCTTCGTCGTGTGTTATCGAACAATTGATGACATAGAAAAGATTATCATCAATAATAATTTCTCACAAGAGAGACTTTTCCTGCGTGTCTCTCCGGCGTCTGGCGGTTCCCGTTGTTTTCCGTGTGTTTTTCGACACGCCGGTGGATGTTAGTGTTTCCAATGTGTTTGGCGTGTTTTGGCTGGCCGGGGTTGCGTGTGAGGGGATACGGGTGTAGGTTTGTCTCTTGCTGCTCAGCACGGCTTGCTTCCGCCGGGAATACGGTCGGGGGAGGTTTGTTGGTGTGGTGGTGGTTTGAGAACTCAAGAGCGTGTTTTGTAC
>Cebus_capucinus_imitator_PRJNA485217_SSR056__coassemble_530_pt1 | contig 51567 bp, 56 predicted proteins | sample Cebus_capucinus_imitator_PRJNA485217_SSR056__metabat2_high_PE_007 | metagenome-assembled genome bin Cebus_capucinus_imitator_PRJNA485217_SSR056
GCGTGATGAACGCGTTCCTCGACGACGAACGCGTCAACCTGTACGGCTACGAGGCGGGCGGCGAGGGCCTTGAATCCGGCCGCCACGCCATCCGCTTCGCCCCCGGCACCGGACAGCTCGGCATGTTCCAAGGCGCCAAAAGCTACCTGCTGGAAAACGAGGAGGGACAGACGCTGGACACCTACTCCATCTCCGCGGGCCTCGACTACGCCTCCGTGGGTCCCGAGCACGCATGGCTCAAGGACATCGGCCGTGTGAGCTACTCGTGGGCCACCGACGCCGAAGCCATGGACGCCTTCCGCGACCTGAGCCGCAGCGAGGGCATCATCCCGGCCATCGAAAGCTCTCACGCGGTCGCCGGAGCCTACAAGGCCGCCGCCGACCTCAAAGCCAAGGGCTACGACAAGGCCGTGATGATCGTGAACATCTCCGGACGTGGAGACAAGGACATGGCCACCGCCGGCAAATGGTTCGGCTATCTCACCGAAGACCAGGCGGCCGCACTTGAAGTGACCGGAGCGCGCGGGGACAACGCGTGAGCGCCGCGCCGAACGAAGCGAACAGGAGAGACGACATGACCAACCCCGCAGCCACCACGACCTCCGGCCAGCCTCTGGGGCTGAGCCGACGCCCCAGCCCCGGCGACGCGCTCTTCGAGCGTTGCCGCAAGGAAGGCAGAGCCGCGTTCATCGGATACCTGCCCTACGGTTTCCCCGATCCGGACACGTCCATCGAAGCGTTGCGCACGATGGTCGCGCACGGCGTCGACGCCGTCGAAATAGGCCTGCCCTACTCCGATCCCGTCATGGACGGCCCCGTCATCCAGGCCGCCAGCCAGATCGCGTTGAACGCGGGCGAACGCATCGCAGGCGTGTTCCGCGCGGTCGAGGCCGTGGCCGAAGCCGGCGGCACGCCGTACGTGATGAGCTACTGGAATCTCATCTACCACTACGGCGTCGAACGCTTCGCCCGCGACTTCGAGAACGCGGGCGGCGCCGGTCTCATCACCCCGGACCTCATCCCGGACGAGGCGGGGGAGTGGATCGAAGCCTCCGACCGGCATGGCCTCGACCGCGTCTTCCTCGTCTCTCCGGACTCGACGGACCTGAGGCTGGAAACCGTGGCGCGCGACGCGCGCGGCTTCCTCTACGCCGCCGCACGCATGGGCGTCACCGGCGAACGCTCCACCATCGACTCCTCGCCCGAAACGCTCGTCAAACGCACCCGCCAGGCCGGCGCGCGCAACGTGTGCGTCGGCATCGGAGTGTCCACCGCGAGGCAGGCCGCGACCGTGGGCGCATACGCGGACGGCGTCATCGTGGGATCGGCGCTCGTGCACACGCTTCTCGCCGACGATGACCGCACCCCGCGCGACCCGCGTGAGGGACTGGCGCTGCTCGCCGCCAAAAGCGAGGAGCTCGCCGCGGGCGTGTGCGGAGCGCGATTCTGACGGGCGGCGCCGCGCCGGACGCGTAGGATGTAGTCCATGAACCTCGCATATATCCCCTCGCCGTCGTTCTCCAAGTTCGAGATCGGCCCGGTGACCATCCGCATGTACGCGGTGTGCATCCTCATCGGCGTGTGCTTCGCCGTATGGATTCTCACCCGCCGTTGGAAACGCGTGGGAGGCACCTTCGACCAGGTGCTCGACACTACGCTGGTGGCCGTGCCGTCCGGACTGGTGGGCGCGCGCCTGTACCACTGCATCACCACGCCCTCCATGTACTTCCCGCCCAGTGGGAACCTCGTCAACATCCTCAAGGTATGGGAGGGCGGCATGGCGATCTTCGGCGGCATCGGCATGGGAGCGCTGGCCGCGTTCCTCTGGTGCCGCCACAGGCGTTACCCGTACGCGCTGCTCGCCGACTGCCTCGCGCCCGGACTGCTCGTCGCGCAGGCCGTGGGGCGTCTCGGCAACTGGTTCAACCAGGAGCTGTACGGATGGCCGACCACCCTGCCGTGGGGACTCAAACTCAACGAATCCTCCGACGCCATCGGACATTCCGAGGTGTGCTATCAGGGTCAGGCCTGCCCAACAGGCACGCTGTTCCACCCCACGTTCCTGTACGAGATGGTCTGGAACCTCATCGGAGCCGCGCTCATCGTCTGGATCGGCAGGCGGATGGCCGACCGTCTCAAGGCCGGGCAGCAGTTCGCCATGTACATGATCTGGTACGGATTGGGACGCACCGTCATCGAGAACGTGCGCATCAACTACTCCACCGTCATCCTCGGACTGCGCACCAACGTGTGGACCGCGGTATTGGTCTGCGTCGCCGGATGCCTGCTGTTCGCCGCATTGGGACGTGCCGGAGCCGAGACCGCCGCGCTGTCCGAACGCCTCACCCGCGTCACCGCGGATGAGCTGGAACGCCAGCGCTCCGATGAAGAGAGGTCCAGCGCAAAGCGCGGCTGAGAGACCGACCGCCCGGATTTCCGGTCCTTGCCGAAAACGGAACCGGACCCACGCTCGTCCCATTTGAAAGATAAGGTAGGAAACCATGAAGAACATCGAAATCGCCCCCAGCATCCTGTCCGCCGACTTCTGCAACCTCGAACGAGATCTCAAAGCCATCTCCAACGCCGACCTGGTCCACGTGGACGTGATGGACCATCATTTCGTGCCGAACCTGACCCTCGGCGAGCCCATCGTCAAGCGCATCTGCGAGGTCACCGACCTCAAGGTCGACGTCCACCTCATGATCGAGGATCCTGACCGCTGGGCCCCCGAATTCGCCAAGTGCGGCGCCTACTCCGTCACCTTCCACATGGGCGCCACCCACGCCCCGGTGCGTCTGGCCCGCCAGCTGCGCGAGATGGGCGTCAAGGCCTGCTTCGCCGTGCGTCCGGCCGAACCGGTCGAGCCGATCTTCGACATCCTCGACGAGTTTGACATGATCCTCGTCATGACCGTGGAGCCCGGCTTCGGCGGCCAGAAGTTCCTGGACAACCAGATGGCCAAGGTCCGCCGCCTGCGCGACGAGATCACCCGTCGCGGCCTCGACGTCAAGATCCAGGTGGACGGCGGCGTCAGCCCGAAGACCGCGCACATCGTTGCCGAGGCCGGCGCCGACGTGCTCGTGGCCGGCTCTGCGGTGTACGGCGCCGAGAGCCCGTCCGAGGCCATCGACTCCATTCGCGAGAAGGCCGCCGCCGCATACCGCGACTGACGCCCATAGGACGTCGTCGGACGTCACGAACCAGACGCGGGCCGTGCGTGGCCGGACCATCATCCGGGACGCACGGCCCGCGGCGCATCGCCGCATACGGCGCGTCGGCCGCGCGCGGCGACCGGCATCGGACGCCATCGCACACCATCGCACACCACTGACCGCCATCGACACAAGGAACGTCACGCATATGAAGACTTTCGAATCGCTGTTCGCCGAACTGAGCGACAAGGCGCAGACCCGCCCCGAGGGATCCCTGACCGTGGAGGAGCTCGACAAGGGCGTCCACTTCATCGGCAAGAAGATCGTGGAGGAGGCCTCCGAAACCTGGATCGCCGCCGAATACGAAGGCGCCGACCGCACCGCAGAGGAGATGAGCCAGCTCATCTACCACCTGCAGGTCCTCATGGTCAAGCGCGGACTGACGTTGGAGGACGTCTACAAGCACCTGTGAGCCCCGGCCAGGGGCATGGCAAGCCCCGTACGCACGGCGCGACGGGCCCGCACGGAAAACCGTCAAAAGCACACTTCAACGCAAGAAAACACCTCAAGGGAGCAGTAAGGGGAGACCTATGCTGAGAATCGCAGTGCCCAACAAGGGCATGCTGTCCGAACCCGCCTGGAACATGCTGGCCGAGGCCGGATACCGTCTGCGCACCAACCCGCGCCAGCTCGTCGTGGAGGATCCCGAGAACGACGTGGAGCTGTTCTACCTGCGCCCGCTCGACATAGCGGTCTACGTGGGACGCGGCGACATCGACTGCGGCATCACCGGACAGGACCTGCTGAGGAACTCCGGCACCGCAGCGCTGGAGCACATGCCGCTCGGCTTCGGCGAATCCACGTTCCGTTTCGCCGCACCGAACGATTCCCCGATGCGCGAGCTCAAGGACATCCAAGGCAAGCGCGTCGCCACCTCGTTCGACAAGCTCGTTCACGACTATCTCGTCGGCGCAGGCATCGAGGCGGAGACCATCCACCTGGACGGCGCGGTCGAATCCTCCGTGCAGCTGGGCGTGGCCGACCTCATCGCCGACGTGGTGTCCACCGGCACCACGCTGCGCAACGCCGGCCTGCGCGTGTTCGCGGACCCCATCATGCACTCCGAGGCATGCCTCATCCGCTCCCCGCGTATCGATGAACACGACGAACGTCTGACCATCCTCGGACGCCGCGTCCAAGGCGTGCTCACCGCGCACCGCTACGTGCTCATGGACTACGACATCCCGGCCTCCAAGGTCGCCGAGGCCGTGGCCGTCACCCCCGGATTCGAAAGCCCCACCATCTCCCCGCTGCACGACAGACAGTGGAGCGCCGTGCGCGTCATGGTGCCGAAGGCCAGCGTCAACCGTCTCATGGACCGGCTGTACGAGGTCGGCGCGCGCGGCATCATCGTGACCGCCCTGCAGGCCTCGCGCATCTGAGGGACGTTTGCCGGCCCGGTGGGCGGAGTGTAAGCTAAGCAACGATATGAGCGAAACCAACAACGGCAACTACAGTCCCGAAGCGCGCGACATCTACCTGACCGTGCCCAACGCCATCAGCCTGCTGCGGATCATCTCGATCCCCTTCATCGCATGGCTCATGGCGCGGCACGACATGGTGCCCGCGCTGGTGGTGCTCGCCCTGTCGTCGGCGTCGGACGGCATCGACGGCATTCTGGCGCGACGCCTCGACCAAGTAAGCAAGATCGGACAGATCCTCGACCCGATGGCCGACCGACTGCTCATCTTCTGCTCCATCCTGGCGCTCGGCGTGGCCGGCATCATCCCATGGTGGATGCTCATCGTAGTGGGGCTGCGCGACCTGCTCATGGCCGTGCAGGTGCTGTGGCTCGCCCAATACGGCTACGGTCCGCTGCCCGTGCACTTCGTGGGCAAGACGGGCACGGCTCTGCTCATGATGTCCATCGTGGCGCTCACCGTGGCGGACCTGAGCGACGGACCTATGTTCCATCTGCTGCATCTGGCCGCCCTCGCCACCGGCATCTGGGGAGTGGCGATGTACTGGCTCGCCGGCTACATCTACTTCCGTCAGGGCATCACCGTCCTGAAGCAGGAACTGCCGCATCGGGAACGCCGCGGCGATCGTGACGGGTCGCGGCGATGAACGAACGCGATCCGATGCCGGCCTCCTATCCGGCCGGGGCCGAACATCCCGTCGGCAGGAGGCGTTCGTCGTTCTCCCGCGACTACCGTGGTCTGATCTCCCACCACGCCGACCCGCCGAACATCGCCGTCATCGAACGCGATCGGCGCCGGCGCGTGCGCGAGGATGATTCGCTGCGGCTCATCGACGATCTCACCAACCGTTCGCTCGACCCCATCTACATGGATTCGAGCCTCGGTTTGTACCGCCGTTCCGCGTTCGAGGTCTGGAGCATGCGCGTGGTATGTCTCGTGGTGTGCATCGCCGTGGGCTTCCTGGGCAGCCTGTTCGTACGCCAGCTGCATACCGATCCGCGCCGCGAGGTGCGCGAGAGCTTGGCTTCCGAACTGACCGCCTCACGGCAGAACGTCGCGGATCTGACCGATGAGGTCGGCGATCTGCGCGCCCGTATCGACCGCCAATCGAAACGCGGCGACGCGTCCGAATCCTCCAAGACGGTCCTCGCGGACGAAATGGCCAGCGGACAGGTCAAAGTGGCGGGGGAGGGCGTGACCCTCACCGTCGCCGACCCGCTCGCCGCCAGCGACGGCTCCTCCGCCGCGTCCCCCCGGGACAGCGCCGGAGAGCACATCAGGGTCGTCACGGATTCGGACCTCCAGCAGCTCGTCTCCCTGCTGTGGCGCGCCGGCGCCGAAGCCATCGCGGTCAACGGACACCGACTCGGCGTGCAGACCTCCATCCGCACCGCCGGAGGAACCATCCTCATCGGATTGGACGCGGTGCAGAGCCCGTACTCCATCGAAGCCATCGGCGACCGGTGGACGCTGGCGGACTCCATCGACCGGGAGCATCTGGGCGGATTGTACGACACGTTCCGCGAGGCGGGCATCTCCCTGCAGGTGCGCCACGCGGATGAGATTACACTGGAAGCGGCGGTCGTGGGCGACGTGCGCTATGCGAGGAAGGCGGAATAGATGGCAGCGGTTCTGGGACTGATTATCGGCGTGGTGGTCGGCGTGTTCGTCCAACCGGACATTCCGGTGTGGATGCAGCCGTACCTGCCCATCATGGTGGTGGCGGCGCTTGACGCTCTGCTCGGCGCGGCCCGCGCCTACTTCGAACGGCGCTTCTCCGACCGCGTGTTCGTCATCTCGTTCTTCGCGAACGTCATCACCGCCACGCTGCTCGTGCTGCTCGGCAACCAGCTCGGCGTGGGATCGCAGCTGCAGACCGCCGTCATCGTGGTGCTCGGCATCCGCATCTTCTCCAACGTGTCCTCCATCCGTCGATTCATCTTCCGGGGCTGACCTGACATGGCCGGAACGGAACGGAACGGAAGAGGCCGCGCGGCGGGCCGCGGCACGGTCCATGGCGTGGGCCGCGGACGCGGAAGGAACGGCGGGGGAGCGTTCGGGGCGTTGCGCGAACGCCGCGAGGCCGAGGAACGCAACGACGAGTTGGAGACAGGCTCGTTCCCGCGCGTGCGCAAACGTGATGAGGGCAAGCGCAACCTCAACGGCCCCAGCGTCAAGGCGCGGGTGACCTCCTCGCTCATGGTCGTGCTCATGTGCGCGCTGCTCGGCTTCGGCTACATGACGCAGATCAACAACACGCGTTCCACTTATGAGACGATGAGCGAGGACGAGCTGGTCCGTCTCATCAACGAGACGAGCACGCAGGCGCAGAATCTCGAACAGCGCAAGAACGAGCTCACCAGCCAGTTGTCCAGTCTCAAGGCGGCGGCAGACCAGCGCGAGCAGGCCGAGAAGATCGCCCGGCAGAACGAGGAGACCAGCGGCATCATCTCCGGCAGGTTGCCGGCGCAGGGCCAGGGCGTCGTCGTCACCATCACCAAAGGGTCCAAGCAGGACATCGACGCCTCCACTCTGTTCACACTGGTGGAGGAGCTACGCAACGCGGGTGCCGAGGTCATCTCCATCGACGACGTGCGCGTCGTGACCTCCACGTCCATCACGCAGGACGGGGACGGGGCGCTCGTCTGCGACGGGGTGACGTTGAAGGCACCGTACGCGGTGCGCGCCATCGGCAATTCAACGGACCTGCAGAACGCCGTGAACATCGCCGGCGGCATCGGCTCCCGACTCAAGGTCATGTACGGCTCGCATGTGGACGTCAAACCGTCCGACGACGTCGTCATCGACGCCGTGCGCGGCGAAACCACATATCAGTACGCCAGGAAGGTAGAATAGCGACTATGACTGAACCGATTCCCACCGCGGGCGAAACGACCATCATCGGTCTGCCCGCAATCACTATCCCCGTCACCGCCACCGGCGACCGTCCCCTCACGCAGGAGGATCTGGACACCATCGCGCGTCTGTCCGACGGCACCGCGCTGCTCATCTCCACCAGGGGCGCCGTGTCCGGATCGCGCTACCTGCTGGATGAGGACGAGGTCAGCGTGGGCCGCGACCCGCGCGCCGACATCCTGCTCGACGATTCCACGGTCTCCCGCGCGCATGCGGTGTTCCGCCGTCGTGGGGGAGCGTTCACCGTGGTGGACGCCGGCTCGCTCAACGGCACCTATGTGAACCGCCAGCGCGTGGATCAGGCCACGTTGCGCAACGGCGACGAAATCATGATCGGCAAATTCCGTCTTGTCTTCTTCACGAAATCGGCCGTCATCGCGTGAGGGTGAGTGCGGCCGTCGTGTGGTAAGTCGTCGTGTGACGGAGACCGCGCTGCATGCGACGTCGATCGCATGCAGCGCGGTCTCCGTCACACGATGGACCGGGGGAGCGGCATGAGATATTCGCCGCAAGGGGAGTTGTTCGCTGTGGGCGAAACCGACGATTGCCGATACGGATATCGGGGTTCCGTCGCATCCAAAGTGGCCGGCATCACCTACCGTCAGCTCGACTATTGGGCCCGACGCCAGATTCTCGAACCCTCAGTCACGCCGTCGCACGGCTCCGGCTCGCGGCGACTTTATTCGTTCAAGGACGTGCTCATCCTCGCCGTATCCAAACGACTGCTCGATGCGGGCGTGAACCTGCAGAACGTGACGGCCGCCATCGGCTACCTGCGCACGCGTTCCACCATGCAGTTGGAGCATGTCACCATCATGTGCGACGGCGAGCACGTGCACGACTGCACCACCAGCGAGCAGATCCTCGACCTGCTCAACAGCGGCAAGGCACTGTTCGCCGTGTCCATCGGTTCGATGTGGCACCAGATCGCATGCGCGCTGGAAGGCGAGGACCGTGTGGATCTGAGTCCCGTCTCGGAGACTTCGGGGGTTCCGTTCGCCGCCGCGTCGGACGATCGGGTTGCCATCTCGGAAGATGAAGATGCGGAGGCCGTGGACGAATCGTCCGTCACAATCATCGAGGGAGGAACGGCATGACGCTGGACATGGCTCCGGCCGTACTGTGGTGCATCGGCGTGGTGTGCTCCTGCAATGTGACGCTGCTGTGCGTGCTGCGGGGGAGACTGATGCGCGGATATTCGTCCGAGGTGAGGATACGCCCGGTCAGCTGGAACGTGTTGGCCGCGCACGTAGCTTCGCTGATATTCGGCATCACGCCGTACCTCATCTATGTGTGGTATGCGGACACCGGCGAGTTCACGCCGAAGGTCCGTGACTTCTACGCGCGTGTCGGCTGGCCGTCCGCCGCCGTGGCCATCGCGCTCATCCTCATGCAGATCATGTGCATGTATCTCCAGGCGCGCAGGGCCATGTTCAGTGAGATGGACGAGCGTCTGTCCAGAAAACGTCCGCGCTCGTACTGAACTCCCACCGGCGAACGTGGTATCGATGTCCGATGGTGCGTGAGCCGGTGGGAGAGTCCTCCGTTTTATTTTTCTGACATAACGTACCTTATCGGACAATAGTGGGTATGTCCGCTTCCGTGCCGTTTCCTTCCGTATGCGCTCCTTGCCCGTTCGCGCCGTGTCCGTTCCGTACGTAGCCTTCGTTCGTTTCTTCGTCTCCGCCGCAATGACGTCCGATGGCTTATGCGCACGTATATCCGTATGTGATTCCATATCAAATCGACGCCCGCCGGTGAATATCCCGTTAATTCCTGAGTTAAAAACGATGGCTCTTGTGATGAATTTCGATAAATTCGCTGTAGCCGATATTTAATTTCCCTGACCGGTGGCTAATGCTTGCTTTCAGCGTATTTCTGGCATTTTTCGCCGGACCGTCCACAATAGGATCCAGCCGATCAATAAAACGTTCCCGCCGTGCCTGAATTTCCACTGCGCCGGCTACGGTAATCCCCTGTACCATCCTCTTCGATATCCGCGTTCAATACACTTATCGGCACCCGTCGGCAATAAAGTCAAATGATTAAACCACCATGGTCGAAAGAAGAAACCCGAGCGCGGCAAATCGGAAAAACATACCAAAACGGCGACCGATGGACAGGACGCATCCACATCCATCGGCCGCCGTCGAGCTAAAGTCGGACCGACCGATTCCGCGGTCGACGGACAACCTCACGGTCTCAATCGGTCGTTCTCAATCGGCCTCAACCGGTCTCGGTCCCGTTTCAGTCCTGGAAATACTCCTCGACCGCTTCGGACAACCCTTCCACCGCATCAAGGATGCGGTAGCACCCGTGCCCGGTGAGCTCGCCTTCTTCGGCGTAGCCCCAACCGCAGCCCAGACAGTCCAGCCCACAGGCGGCGGCGCCGTCCGCATCGGTCCAACGGTCGCCCACCATGAGCGCGCGATCGCCGGACTCCGGATCGAATCCGATATGCTCGAAGCAGTATCGGATGACCTGATCCTTGTTCAGACGCGTGTCGTCCTTGCTGGCACCGTACACGCCGTCCACCATCGTGCTTACGCCGAAGCGTTCGCAGATCGGCACGGCCTGATATTCCGGCTTGCAGGTGGCGACGGCGAGGTAGTAGCCGCGTTCGCGCAATCCGCGCAGCTGTTCGGCGACGCCGTCGAAGACCTCGTTGACGTATTTGCCGGGTACTTTGGCTCCCGGATTGAACGGGTCGTCGAAGACGGCTTCATCGTTGTAGAACCTGCGGTAGATGCGCACGCCCTCCTCGATACGGTCTTCGGGCACATGGTTGCGCCGCAGCGACGCGCTGATGGCGGGACCGACGAAACGGTGCAGTTCCGCATCGTCCGGCACGGCCATGCCCAACGTCCTGAAGACCTCGGCCACGCTGGCGAGGATGCCAGGCGCGGAATCGGTGAGCGTGCCGTCAAGGTCGAGCAGGACGACCTTCGCGGGATGTTCGATCATGGGTTTTCCGGATTCCTCTCCCCCGACGGCGCCGTCGAACGCATCCGACATCGCCTCCGGTAAAACGTCAACGGATGAATGCCAATAGACCAACGTCAGCAGCGAACGTCACTCGTAGTCCGGAATCCAACCGTCGCGGTGCATCTGCAGGCGCTTCTCCAACAGTTCGCTCAGCTCTTCGACGTCACGGCGCTCCAACAGCATGTCCCAATGCGTGCGGGTCGGCTTGGCGATCTCGTTGGCGGTGGCGTCCTCGCCTTCACGTCGGGCCGAGGAACCGCAACGGCATTCCCACTCGTCCGGGATCTCCGCGCCCTCGGCGAACGGCAGGATGGTCCGATGGTTGTTCGGACAGACGTAGGCGACTTCCTCACGCGCCGCGAAGTCGACGTTCGAATCGGATTCCAGCGACTTCGCACCGATGCTCATGCCTCGAAGGCTGCGTTCTGCCATGATGTGGTCCTCCTTTTCAACGTATCCACATTACGAAACAGTTCGGACGTGCGGACTATTCCACGCCCGCGTATGCCACGACGCCCCTGTTGACCAGATCCACGGCCTCCCGGGCGCGCGCGGCGAGCGAGGCGCCGCGTTCTCCCAGATAGGCTTCGGCCACGGATATCTGCTGAAGCACGTCCGCCAGACGTTTCGCGGTACGCACGAAGTCGCCGCCGGTCAGGTCGGTGCCGCGCAGCACGTCGGAGAGTTCGCCGCCGTCCGCCCACTCGTACATGACGTCGAGGATGCCGAAGTCCACGCCGGGCAACGGGTCGAGTCCGTGGTCCTCGCATATCATGCTGACCTCGTCGCGGATGCTTTCCAATTCTCCGGTGGCCACGGCGATGGGACCGTGGACGGATCCGGGATAATACCGCGGCTCTCCCCCGCCTCCCCGCCGTGCCTCGTAGATGAGGCCGGACAGCACCGCGGCCAGTCCGGCCGGCGGCAGCAGGTCGAACACGCCGGACGTCAACGCCTGGGCGAGAACCACGTCCTGTTCGCTGTACAGGCGTCGCAGCAGCTGTCCCTCCTCGGTCAGACGCATGTCGCGCTCGCCCGAGGGTTCCAGATAGCGCAGTTCGGTCAGGACCGCGCAGATGCGGTCGAACTGGCGTGCCACGGATCCGGTGCGTGAATCGTAGCGGTCCTCCACGCGGCGCAGTTCGCGCATTTCGCGCGTCCAACGATGCCCCCATTTGAGGTGCGCGTTGAGGTCCGGGCAGGAGCGGCACGGATGGTGGCTTTCCTGCTTGCGCAGATCGCCGATGCGCCGGTCGAGGTCGCGGAACGCTTCGGAACGTTCGCGGTCGGTGCGGAACATGGTGCGTTTGAGCCGGTTGCGTTCGCCCTTCTCCAGTTCGCTCAGCCGCAGGCGCAGTTCCATGAAGTCCCGGAAGTCGCCGTGGTCGCAGGCGAACGCCTCCTCATAGCCGGCGATGGCGCGTTTGAGCGTCTCCATCTGCGATTCGAGCTGCCATGCGGAAGCGTTAGCCTCCCATTGCGCAAAGGAATGGTCCAAGGTGACGCGTGAGGTTTCATAGTCGCTGGAGTTGAGCAGGTTCACGGCCATGTTGAACGTGGCTTTGAAGCTGGAGTGCAGCGGGTAGACGCGTTTGCTGGACAGGGCCGCGGCGGTGGCGGGCACGAATCCCTGATGGTCCACCACGATGGCGTTGCCGATGACATCGATGCCGCGCCGGCCGGCGCGTCCGGTGAGCTGCGTGAACTCGCCAGGCGTGAGCGCCACGTGTCCGGTGCCGTTGAACTTCTCAAGCTTCTCGACCACCACGCAGCGCGCCGGCATGTTGATGCCGAGCGCCAGCGTTTCGGTGGCGAACACCATCTTCACCAGCCCCTCCTCGAAGAGGCGTTCGACGATCTGACGGAAGAGCGCGACCATGCCGGCGTGGTGGGAGGCGAATCCCTCCTCCAGCGCGTAGCGGAAGCGGGAGAATCCGAGTGCTTTGAGGTCGGCCTGGCTGAGCTGTCCGTCCACCATCTCGTCCACGATGCGCCGGATGCGCATCACCTCGCGTTCGGTGGTGAGCTCCAATCCCGCGTTGAGGCATTGCTCCACGGCCTGATCGCAGCCGTTGCGGGAGAAGATGAAGAAGATGCCCGGCAGCATGTCGAGGTAGTTGAGCTCGTCCACCACGGCCCATCGGCGTGGGAAATAGCGTTCGGGTTTGCGGTCGGAACCGCCGGCGCGTCCGGCGCGTCCGGTTTCGACTCCACGGCACCCTCCCCTGCGTTTGGGGCTTTCCTCGCCTCTCCGACGGCGTGCGGCGCGACGGTCGAGCTGGTCGAGGCGTGCGGCGAGACTCGCGTTGATCTTCACGCTTTGGCGTCCGTCCGCGTCACGTCGGTACAGGTCGATGATCTCCGGTTCGGTGCGTTCGTCCTGTTGGACGACCACGTACTGTTCCAACGGCACGGGTCGCCGTTCCGAGACGACGAGTTCGGTCTCTCCGCGCACGGAGGAGATCCACTTGCCGAAGTCCTCCACGTTGGAGACCGTCGCGGACAGGGCCACGATGCGCACCCTGTACGGCAGGTGGATGATGACCTCCTCCCAGACGGGGCCACGGAAGCGGTCGGCGAGATAGTGGACTTCGTCGAGGATGACGTATCGCAGCGCGTCCAGCGTGGCGGAACGCTCGTAGAGCATGTTGCGCAGCACTTCGGTGGTCATGACCACGATGTCCGCCTCGGAGTTGACGGAGATGTCGCCGGTGAGCAGACCGACCTTGTCCGGACCGTACAGGTCCACCAGATCGTGGTATTTCTGGTTGCTCAGCGCTTTGATGGGCGTGGTGTAGAACGCTTTGACGTTGCGCTCCTGCGCGAGGTAGACGGCGAAGTCCGCCACCACGGTCTTGCCCGCTCCGGTGGGCGCGGCGACGAGCACGTTGCTGCCTCGTTCCAGCGCCTCGTTGGCCTGGGTCTGGAAGTCGTCCAGCTCGAAGGACAGCGTGCCGGCGAAGCGTGCGGCCACGCTCGCGTCGCGGCGTTGGCGTTTGCGGAAGGCGGCGTAGCGTGCGGCCGGCGAGGTTTCGGTTTCGATGGTCTGGTCGTTGCGGTGTTTACGGCTCATTGCTTCCCGGGAGTTGGTTCAGGGGCGCGGCTTCCCAACGTTTCCAAGCGCCCACGTGACGGCTTCGTTTGTTTTGCGCGCGTTCGGCGATTTCGGTCTGCGCGCGTTCGTAGCGTGCGGCGGTCTCACGCAGCGGTTCGGTGAAGGAGGGGGCGCGCGCCGCGTCGTCCTCACCCCGGCTCTCCCCCATGCGTGCGAGGCGTTCGCCCATGGCGGCGCCGGTTTCGGAGACGACGCCGAGCGCGTGCAGTGCGCGTCGGACGGCGTAGACGAGTCCCGCCGCGATCATCGCAAGCATGAACAGGACCAGCAGCAGCCAGATCCACCAAGGCATGACGTGTCTCCTTCCGTCCGATGGTGCGCCTCACACGGCGCGCGTCCGATGGTTCAGTCTTGTTCGCGTTCCACGACGCTCAGCTCGCGTCGTGCGCGTGCCACGATCATGGTGCGCAGCGTTTCGGGAGCGACCGCGACGATGTGGCGTGCGTGCGCGATGCAGAAGGCCACGAACCACGAGTCGGAAGCGACGGTCAGGTCGATCTTCTCGCCGTTGCCGTACGGTTCGACGTTCGATCCCGGCAGGTTGCGCGCGAACGACAGATCCTTGGAATCGGTGACGATGGATGCGGCGGTGCCGTTGTCGAAATTCCATTTGCGCAGCTCGCTCAACGGCTTGTCCGGCACGTCCGGTTCTCCGGTCGGTTCGACGAGGCGCGCCTGCTCGATGCGTGCGATGCGCAGCACCTGCCATATGCGCGACTTGCCGTTGGTGCGGCTGGCCGCAGGGTTCTTCAGGACGATGTCCTGCTTGTCTTCGGGGGCGACGGAGGCGACGTCGGTCCACGCGGCCACATAATACACGCCTTCGTCCACGTAGATGCGCTTCGGCGCGACCAGCCGGCGGCGGCTGCGGCCGGCACCGTCCGTGTAGGTCATGTCCAGCAGCTTGCCGGTGCGGATGGCCCGCTTGACCACGCCGAAGTTGCGCGGTTCCAGTTCGTATCCGGTCAGGCTCAGCCACGGCGTCTGCCCGGGCTTGACATGCTGGTGCAGGCGGTGGTACAGGTCTTCGGCACGCATGCGCTGCTCGTCCGGCAGCAGCGGGGAGTGCGCCAGATAGCTGACGGACGCGGTCAGCATGCTCAGGTACTGGGGCGAGATGCCGGCGAGGCGTTCCAATCCCAGTGAGTTCGTGGCGGACACGATGCCTTCGGCGTCCAACAGCGACCAGTCGATGTCGAAGAACTGGCTGCCGGCCATTTCACCGTCGTCGGAGACCGTGGTCAGCGTGTTGATGTCCTTGTGGATCACGTTGACGGACTTCTTCTGCTCCTCGGGCGTGCGCGGCTTGCCGATGAAGCGTTCGGCCAGCTCCTCCAGGGAGAACTCCTCGCCCAGGTGAGCGGAGAGGAACAGCATGAGACGCAGCCGACGGTCCACTTCGCTGCCGGTCTGGAAGGACGATTTCTTCGAGGAACGTCCCTGCGGCCCCTCGTCCGGTTTGGCGTCCGCGTCGCCGGAGGTCCGCCCCGCCACGGGTTCGGTTTCGGGCAGGTCTGCCAGGGCCTGCAGTTCCACGGCGGCGTTGAGACGGCGATGGTAGGCGTCCGCGGCTTCCTGCGGGCTGACGATGAACGAGCCGGGATGCTCCAGCACGTACATGGCCAGATCGTCGGAGTCGGTGTAGGCCACGTTGATGTGTTCGCCGTCCACATCAACGGTGGCTGCGAAACGCCGAGAGTCGATGACCTTGACGAGCGCGTCCGGAATGGTCTGCGTGCCGAGACCCGGTGCGATGGAGTCGAGCCCCAATCCGGGGATGGGCGTCTGCGGCACCCGCGGCGCGGTGCGCGAGGCGGGGCCGGAGGTCTCCTGGCGCTCGTTCTCGCTCGACATGGACATGGAACGCGCCAGATAGTTCGCCGCGGCCAGCACGGACATGTCCTCCGGTTCGAAGCGCAGCCGCACACGGGGTTCGTCGCCCAACTGCAGACGGTAGGAGGCGAAGTCCTGTCCTTCGGATTTGGAGGAGTATTCGGGCTGCCTGGATTCGATGGCGATGCCCATCGCGGCGAGCTTCGCGCGGTCGCGTTGAAACTGCTTGGCGAATGCCGCCTTGGCGGCCTGATCCGCAAGTTCCCCGTACGAATCGGCGTAGGCCTTCACCCGCTGAGCAATCTGACGCGAGGTGAGCCATTGTGGGAACGCGGACGACAACACGGCGAGCACGTCAAGCTCGTGCTTACCCCACTTGTCCGAAAACCGCCGCCTTCCGGTGCTACCCTCTGCCATTAGTCCTCACGTATCGTTAAGGTATGTTTCATGTGCGTGCCGTGACGCACCTGCATCTATATTACGGTGTTTTTCCGTCGTATTGTCGTTATTCACGAAAAAACGGTCATTTTTTTGTCGAGGCCCGGTCGTAAAAGGCGGTATGGTGGGAAACGCGCACCTCCCGCGAAACGCCTTCCGTACGTCGGTCGCGTGTCGGAGGGGCGACGTCGCCCCTCCGACACGCGACTCTCGCGGTCAGAAGACCCAGTCGTCCGGCTCCACGCCCTGCGGTCCCACGTACTCCCCGTTCGGCACGTAGCGGGCGTCCCCCTCGTCCTCCAGCTTGGCTTCGCCGAACATGATGACGTCGCGGCCGAAGGTCCAGTCGCCGTTGATGGTCACGGAGGCGGCCGCGGCCAGCGAGGGCACGTTGTATGGGAAGCGCTCGTCGAAATCGTGGATGTTCTTGTAGTAGCGCGGGTCGAGGTTCACGTTCGGGAAGATGTAGTTGCCGTCCTCCATCTCATAGCTGTCCGTCAGATGGAAACGGTCGGACCGCATGATGAAGAGATCGTCGGTGGTCTTGACCGGAAGGAAACGCATGCGGTCCACCTGCACGCAGATCGCGCCGTCGAACAATCCGATGGCGGCACCCATCGCGGTCTCCAGCTGCACCACCTTCGTGGTGGTCTCGTCCGTGGGGTCCACCGTCTTCACATTGCGGATGACCGGCAGCGGCAGCACGCCGTCGTATTCGGCGAGCTTGGCCTTCAGCGCGTCCACGCGCACCCAGATGGAGTTCGTGTTGAAGTACGGATGCTTTCCGATGTCCTGCGCGGCGGCCTTGTCCTCCGGAGCCACCTGGCTCATCTCGCGCAGCATCAGCCGGCCTGTGGCCTTGTCCCGCACGATGTGGCCGCCCTTGCGGTCCGCATACGTACGCGTGGCTACCTCCACCATGAACGGGGCGCCGGTGTCCTCGAAATGCTGAGCCAGCGTACGCGAGGGACGGGCTCCGAGATTGTCCGAATTGGAGATGAACAGATACTTGAAGCCGCGCTCCTCAAGACGGTCCAGCAGTCCAGACTCCCAAATGGTGGAGAACAGGTCGCCGTGCCCCGGTGGACACCATTCCAGATCCGGATTCTCGGGGAAGGAGACCGGCAGACCGGTGGCCATGTCGATTTTCGGCTCCATATGCTGAATGATCTCAGTAGGCACGCCCTCCTGATGGAACTTACGCGTACGCGCGAGAACGCGCATGGTGTCCTCGGAGGTGCGGAACGAATTCATCAGCGTCAACGGCAGTTCCACGCCGAGCCTCGTGCGCGCGGTGACGACCTGTCCGAGGATGATGTCGATGAAGCGCATCTGCTTGGCCTTGTGGCGGCGCACCGGCAGCAGCGACTTCGCGCAGTCCAGGCCCATCGAAGTGCCCAGACCGCCGTTGAGCTTGAGGAAGGCGGTCCGGGAGAACGCGTCCACGGCCTTGTCATGGTCGATGGTCTCATACACATCATGGAAGCTGGGCACACCGGCGAGCGGCTCTACGCCCTCCTCCCGAATCCAGCTTGACGCCTCCTCGTTGCGCCAGACGTCATACAGTCTCCTGAACTGACTTATGGCCATTTCACTCATGCCGTGGGCGCGCATCTTCGCGGCGGACTCATCGAACACGTCGGTCACTTCATACTCCTTAACCGGCTGGTATCATCCTGTGGACTATTGTCCAGTGTAATGGATGAGTCATGCGAATCCCCGCATCATCGCGGAACTCTCTGAAGAACGACGTCGAACACCCCCTCCCGTTCCCTCACGGACGTCTCCGCGCGGCACACAGATCCCCTCCGTCGGAAGGAGACGCTTGTACGCCGCCGCAGGCGCGTATAGACTCATAGCATGACGATTCCATCCAATGCGCAACCGTCCGGCATCGGCCGCACCCCGGCCGCCTTCCCCCGCTACATGTTGGACGCCGTCATGGAACGCATCGCACGCCTGGTCGAGGAAAGCGACGGGAAACACCTCCTGTTCTTCTGGTCCGGACGCTGTCTCGACTACGCCGACCGGCTATGGCTGGAAGGCGAACGCGAGCCGCTCATCCCCACACATCAGGCCGCGGCCATGATGCTGGGACCGATGGAACACTACCGTCGCGCCCACCATCTGCCCAGACCGGACGGCACCGCCGACGACGGCGACGACGCCGACGCCCCGGACATCGAATGGTCCGTCCTCTCCCCCACGCGCGATCTGCCCGGCGTCGAAGACGCATTGTCCGGCTTCCGCAAAGTCGTGGACAACGCCCTGCACTCCACCGACTGGACGCACGCCGCGCTCAACCTATCCGTCTGCGCCTCCGCGCTCGCCGCCTTCATCAACTGCACGGACAAGGACTGGCTGGCCCTCTCCGACGAAAACGACGACCTCGCCGGACAGATCCGTTGCTATATGGAAAACGTCGCCAGATACGCGGACTCGCCCACCGCAGGCATCGCGTTGGGGGAAATCGCCAAAACCGTCTACGAGCCGGACATCCAGTTCTACGATCCGATGAACGCGGCCATGCTCATCTCCTCCGCGGCCGCCTTCGCCCGCCACCCGGACCGTGTCATGTGGGCGTACGACGTGGTGGACACCGCCGTCGAACACTTCGGCGAAACGCACGACGCCGAACTGCCGCACGAGGCGCTGCTCGCCTCCAGACGGGTCCTGCGACGTTATCTGCTCATGGTCGCCTACGACGTGCGCCGGCTCGCGGAAGACGACGAAGGATGCCGGAAACTATGGCATGACCATCCCGACCACGCCTCGCTCACGCTCATGCGCGCGCTGACGCTCATCGAACGCGAACGCTACCGGGAGGCGTACGATGTGGTCGTCGGATTCGTCGCACGGCGCGGTTCCCTACGCGAGGCGGACGGCCTCATCGCACGCAACGGACTGCTCAAGGGAATCCTCACGCACGGCTGGAGCAGCATCATGGAATGCTGCCTCGAAGGTATGGGGGACGCGCCCCGGCTCGCCGCGCTCTACCGTTCCTACATTGAACGGCATGCGGATCACGGAGACGACGAATCGGCCTCGCTCTATGAGGACCGGCTCGCCGCACTGGAACGCTGGGAAGCGTCGCGGGATGAACCGCGAACCTGCTGATGACGTGCTCCGTCACGGGAAAGGCCGTCATGCCCCCGCGCACCGGGTCTGCATGACGGCCTTTCATCGCCGTTTCGGTCGGATCACAGAGCGAGCGAAACGACCCAGTCGGCAAGCTCACGTTCGGAGACGGATGCGGCGAAGCGACGTCCATCATACCAATCGGCCTTAGGGGCGGAGTCGTGCAGCTGCACGCCGTCCGCACCGCGCACGCTGCTGCCGGACGTGGCGAACGTCACCAAGGACCGGCCCGTCCAGTCGACCCCTTCGAGGAACGTGCGCACCACGCGCGGCGCGGTCTCCCACCACAGCGGATAGCCGACGAACACCACGTCGTATCCGGACACGTCGATCGGCTCCTTCATCATCGGCCTCATGCCGCGGTTGCGATGCTCCACGCTGGAACGGCTGTCCGTGTCGCGCCAGTCGAGGTCCGCGTCCGAATACGGTTTCGCCGGTTCGATCTCTCGCAGGTCCGCGCCGATCGCCTTCGCCAGACGCTCCGCTACCGCACGCGTCGTGCCCGTCGCGGAGAAGTACGTGACCAGCATGCGCGGCGCAGTGGTTCCTTCCATATGCTTCATGATGTGTTCCTTCCTTTGTTTTGACGGCGATGGATTGGGATGCCGGATTGATGACGGTCGATGACGGACGCGTCAGCCGAGCATGGCGCGGATGTCGGCGGCGACGCCTTCGACGGTGATGCCGTTGTCGGCGAGCAGTTCGGCCGGATCGTAGCGGTCGGGCATCGACTTGGCGATGCCGTAGGTGCGCACGCGCATGCCGGTCGGACCGTAGTATGCGGCGATCTTCTCGCCGAATCCGCCCTCCAGCTGGCCGTCCTCCAGCGTGACGACCACGCGATGGTCCGCGGCCAGCGAATCGAGCAGTTCACGGTCGAGGCCGGTGATGAACTTCGGGTTGATGAGCGTCGCCTCGATGCCGTCGTTCTCGCGCAGCGCGTCGGCGATGGCGGCGCCCAACGGCTGGAAGTCGCCCAGCGCCACGATCGCCGCGTCGCGGCCGGCACGCACGGTCTCATAGCGGTCGAGCCGCGAATAATCGGTCGTGTCGGCCTTGCCGGTGGAGACGACGCCCATCGCGGGCACGCGGATGGCGACCGGACGCTCGCGCTGTGCGATAGCCCAGTCGAGCATGGCGAAATACTCCTCCTTGCCAGACGGCGCCAGGTAGACGAGGTTGGGGATGTTGCCCATCATGGCGATGTCGTAGAAGCCGAGGTGGGTCACGTCGGTCATGCCGTGCACGCCGGACGCGAAGTCGAGCAGCACCGCAGGATTGCCGTTGACGCACAGGTCCTGCATGAGCTGGTCGTAGGTGCGCTGGATGAACGTGCCGTAGAAGCCGTACACGGGGATGCCGCCGGCGCGTGCGATGCCGGACGCCATCGCCACGGCCTGCTCCTCGGCGATGCCCACGTCGACCAGCTGGTCGCCGGCCTCGCGGCGCAGGTCCGGGGTGAAGCCCATCACCGTGGGCGTGCCGGACGTGATGGCCACGATGCGGCGGTCCTCTTTCATGCGGCGCAGCAGGTACGCGCCGGTGAGCGTGGAGTAGTCCTCCGCGTTCTCGCCGTCGCCGGCTTCCCCGGTGTCCGGATCGCCGGTCTGCGGGTCGAACCGGCCGTTCCAGTGCCACGTCTCCTTGTCGGTTTCGGCCGGCTTGAAGCCCTTGCCCTTGAGCGTGTGCACGTGCAGCACCACCGGATGGTCGATGCCCTTGACATCGCGCAGCGCGTCGATGAGCACGGCCACGTCGTTGCCGTCCTCGATGTAGCGGTAGTCGAAGCCGAGCGCGGTGAAGTAGTTCGTGGACGCATGCCCGTCCGTCTCGCGCAGTTCGCGCAGGTTGGCGTACAGGCCGCCGTGGTTCTCCGCGATGGACATCTCGTTGTCGTTGACGATGGCGATGAAGTTGGTGCCCATCTCCCCCACCGTATCGAAGCCTTCGAACGCCTCGCCTCCGGAGAGCGAACCGTCGCCGATGACCGCGACCACGTTGTTGTCGCCGCCCATGAGGTCGCGCGCCTTGGCCAGGCCGGAGGCGAGCGAGATGGACGTGGACGTGTGGCCCACGTTGAACCAGTCGTGCTCGCTTTCGTTCGGGTTCGTGTAGCCGGAGTCGTCGTCGTACTTCGCCGGGTCGGTGAACGCCTCGCGGCGGCCGGTGAGGATCTTGTGCGTGTAGCTCTGGTGGCTCACGTCGAACACGAAGCGGTCGTGAGGCGAGTCGAACACGTAGTGCATGGCGATCTCCAGTTCCACCGTGCCCAGGTTCGGGCCGACGTGTCCGCCGTGCGCGGCGAGCTTGGCGATGAGCGCGTCGCGAATCTCCTGCGCGAGCGCCGGCAGCTCGGCGACGTCCAGTTTCTTCAGGTCGACGGGCGAGTCGATGCGTTCCAGATACATTGGCGTTCCTTTGCTCATGGTTTTATTGATGAGGTTTGTTGCTGATGAGGTCCCACTGATACGGTTCGGACCCGCGCCGCCATCCACCACGTCCGCCGCACCCCATATCCAGTGGGACGGCGAGGCGTACGGCGTTGCCTCACATTCGACGATTCTGTTGACTTCAAGCACTTGAAGTCAACCGGTTCGCCCCGTCCTTTCGCCTGCGGCGAACGAGCGGTCAACCCGGTTCCGATTAAGGAAGGCTCCGTCCCCATATGAATCGGGAACGGAGCCTTCGGGAAGCGCCTGCGGGTTAGAAGCGGATCAGGGCCTTGATGACGCGACGGGCGTCCATGTCCTCGTAGGCGGACTGGATGTCGTCGAGCGTGTACTCCTTGGTGAACACACGGCCCGGGTCGATGTCGCCGTTGACGACCGCGTCGAGCAGGCCGGTCAGATCGTAGTGGCGCACGGGGGCGGGGCCGCCCTTGATGCCGATGTTGCCGTAGAACGTGCCTTCGGCGCTCACGTCCACGCCGTGCGGCAGGCCCACGCGGCCGATGACGCCGCCGCGGCGCACCAGTCCCATGGCGGTGTCGAACGACTGCTTGGAGCCGACACATTCGAGCACCGCGTCGGCGCCGTAGCCGCCGGTCATCTCCAGCACCTTGTCGATGGCGGCCTGGTCGCGTTCCGGCACGATGTCCGTAGCGCCGAACTCACGCGCCAGTGCGGCACGGTCCGCGTGGCGGCTCATCGCGATGATACGCTTGGCGCCGAGCATCTTCGCGCTCAGCACGCCGCACAGGCCGACCGCGCCGTCGCCCATCACTACGGCGGTGCAGCCCGGCTTCACTTCGGCGGACACGGCCGCGTGATAGCCCGTGGACATCACGTCGGAGATGGTCAGCAGGGAGGCGAGCATCTCGTCCGAATAGTCCTCCGGCGAACCCGGCACCTTCACCACGGTGCCGTCGGCCTCGGGCACGCGCAGATATTCGGCCTGACAGGCGGAGAAGTAGCCGCCGTGCGGGCACACGGATTCAAATCCGGCCTCGCACACCGGGCACTGGCCGCAGCTGTACGGGAACGGCACCACCACGAAGTCGCCGGCCTTGACGCTCGTGACAGCCGCACCGACCTCCTCGACCACGCCGATGGACTCGTGGCCGGTCTGTCCACCGGCCGGCTGCGGGGTCAGACCGCGGAAGAACCACAGGTCGGATCCGCACACGCAGGTGCGCACCACGCGGATCACCACGTCGGTGTCCTCCTCAAGACGCGCCTTGGGAACCTCGCGCACCTCCATGTGTCCCGGCTCCACAAAGATCGCGCCCTTCATCATCTCGCTCATTCGGGTCTCCTTCCGATCGTTCGCGCCGCGTCCGAAGTCCGGCCGCGCGCTTTCATGGACCACGCTATGAACCTCAAGCGCTCGAAGTCAAAACCCGGCGACACGCCTTAAACGGCATCTCCTGCGACAATGGCCATGGAGCCAAAAAAGGAGCGAAGATATGGAACTGCGTGTGCTGCGGTATTTTCTGGCGGTGGCCGAGGAAGGCAACATCACGTGGGCGGCGCAGTTGCTGCGCATTTCCCAGCCTACGCTGTCACGTCAGTTGAAGCAGTTGGAGGAGGAGTTGGGCGTCACCCTGTTCGAGCGTGGCGCGCATGCCATCGCCCTCACTGAGGAGGGGCGTCTGTTGGTCGAACGGGCGCGCACCATCGTGGCGTTGGCGGACAAGACCCGCGCGGATTTGCGTATGAGCGCCGGCGGGCTGTCCGGCGAGGTGACCGTGGGATGCGGTGAAGTGCGCGCCATGTCGTTCCTCACTCGTCGTATGGCGGTTTTCCGTTCCCTTCACCCGCAGGTGCGTTTCATCGTGTCCAGCACCACGTCGGACATCATTCAGGAACGGCTCGAACAGGGGCTGTTGGACTTCGGTCTGCTGTCCGAACCGGTGGACGTGGACGAGTATGAGTTTCTTCGCACCGGCATGGTCGAACGATGGTGCGCGCTCGTGCCGGACGGACATCCGCTCGCCGCCCGTGAGGCGCTTTCCCCCGTCGATCTGCGTGACGAGACGTTGCTGCTGCCTTCACGCGATCCCGTACGCCGCGTGCTGGTCAATTGGTTCGGTGAGGATGCCGGGCGGATGGATGTGGCCGGTCTGTGCGATCTGCCGTCGAATGGGGCGAACATGGCCGCCAATGGTCTGGGCGTCTTCCTTTGTCTTGATTTGGACATCGACTATCCGGGCGTCAGGTGTGTCCCGCTCGTTCCCGCGTTGGAGAACGGCACCGTCGTCGTGTGGAAGCGGCATGGCGTCCCTTCCCCTGCCGCCGCCGAATTCGCGCGTTTTCTGCGCGGGTGAATCCCCCTGTCGGATTTCGTCGCCATTCGTTCAGACATGGCTCCTCTTGCATGACGGACGTTGGAATCCGGCGCGCGGACGGGATCCCGGCCTCGTTCCCGACCGTGGAGCCGACCGTTTCGCCCGGCGGACGCCGTTCGGCCGGTCAGACGCGGCCGACGACGCGCGCCGGATTGCCGGCCACGATCGCGCCGGCCTCCACATCATGCGTGACGACGGCGCCCGCGCCCACGATGGCGCCGTCGCCGACGGTCACGCCCTGCAGGATGATCGCCCCGGCACCCACCCACACCTTGCTGCCGATGGCGATGGGCCGGCAGACGGTCGTGGCCCGCCGTTCGGGGTCTCGCAGATGGTTGATGGTGATGACCTGCACGTTCGGTCCGAGGAACGTGTCGTCGCCGATGGTGATGCCGCCGCGGTCCATGAGCGTGCACCCCCAGTTGACGAACGAGTTGCGCCCCACGGTGATGTTGCGTCCGAAATCCGTGTAGAACGGCGGGTTGAGGCGGAACGTCGGGTCGACCGGATGGTCCACGATACGCTCGAATAATGCGTGCACCTCGTCCGGCTCGTGGTAGCCGGCGTTGAGTTCGGCGCACAGCCGCTTCGCGCGCGTGATGATCGCATCGATGGATGCATAGTCCGGGTCGTGCGGTGAGACGGGTTCGCCGCCCCGGTCGCGGGCGAAGATGTCGGCTGGCGTGCGGTCCGCCGATGCGTCGTCGATGATGGTGCTGATGTCGGTTTCGGTGATGGGGTCGCTGATGATTGCGCTGGTCATGCCCTCATTGCATCACCGCCGTGCCCCGCCGTCCAATAGGTGTCGCCGATGCCCCGTCATGCCGTACGGGCATGGAAGCGGAGCGCGGTGCCCGTCGGCGAATCGCCGCGCGCCATCACGGCCGAGCATGAGCAGCGTCATCGGTATCCTTCGACGGCGAGCGCTGAGTCGGGCGGAGGGGTGGTGTCGATCGTGGCCTGCGGGTCGGTGAGGTGGCATCGGGTCGGCCGGTGGCGTTCGCGGGGGGCGTCGGCAAGGCCGTGGTGGACATCATCGCCGCGCGGACCGGCGCGGACACGTTCCGCATCGAACCCGCCACGCCGTACACCGACGACTACGACTCGCTGCTGGAAGTGGCGCAACAGGAGAATCAGGACGACGCGCGTCCGGCCATCGCCGACGTCATCGACGGCTACGGCGGACTCCTTCGAGGAGCGCGAACCGGACGCCACGGTGCTGCAGCCGCTGCAGATAGACGGATTCAACGCGGCGGATTCGGACGACGATGTGGCCACATGGCTCTCCGACAACGGACTGGCCTGACGGTGCGCGTCCCCGGCATCGGCCGGCATTGGGAGGAAGGGGATTTCACGTTCCTGCGCTTCCCCCGCATCGCCGGCATGCGGGAGTATCATCCGTTCTCGATGGCCAATACGCCCAACGACGGGGATATCGCCGGTTCACCGCGGACGAGATACGGCGGGCATTGGGAGGCGCACTGTGATGGCGGTGTCTTGGCCTTTGATGCTGTGCACGTCGATGAAGCCGCGGCTCAGGTCCACGGCGCGCCTGACCATCGCCATGCCCAGACCGTTGCCCTGTGTGGCGTGCGAGGTGTCGCCCTGATAGAACTTGTCGAAGATTCGGGCCGTCTCCTCCTCACTCATGCCGCAGCCGTCGTCGGCGATCTCGACCGTCACCATGCCGCCGTCCGAACGCTGGCAGACACGCACATGACCGCCGGGAGCGGTGTATTTGAGCGCATTGCCGAGAACGTTGCTCCAGATGAGCGAGACGATATCCGGGTCGGCGTCGCGCAGCAGCGTCGCATAATTCCTGATCACGGCCAAGGGGTTCCTGATCTCATGGCTCACGTTGGACACGAAATCGTTCTTCATCGTCTCGATGCCGCCCAGTTCCTCGACCATGGTGTTGAAGTCGGCGAACATCTGATCGGTCGCGTTCCAGTCCCGCCCGCCTTTGACATGTTCGGGAGCGACGTATACGGAGAAGTCGCCCCGCGCGACCCTGCCGGCCGCCTCGCCGAGCCTGAGCATCGGCTTCTCCACCCGTTCGTGGATCTGACGGCCGGTCCACCAGGCGAACAGCACCGCCAACGCCAGCCAGTACACGATGACCACGAACGCCAGCAGATACCTCACCTCGTCGAATACGGGCATCAATCGCGGCAGCCAGATGATCAGACTCATCTGTCCGGCCGCGGCCGCGATGAACGCCGCGAACGACCACAACACGATCCACCCGGACAGCGGGCCGGACGCCACGTCCCCACGGCGGACCGGACCGGCCGACCGTTTCGTCTCAGCCATATCGTCTCCATCCTCTTTCATCGGAAATCCTCCAAAGCCGGTTCGACGTCCATCGGACGGACCTCCGGACCGGCCCCGGCCGACCGGACGCCGTCACTGATTGGGCACGGCCTTGTATCCCAAGCCGCGCACGGTCAGGATGCTGAAATACGGACAGTCGGCGAACTTCTGCCGCAGATGCGTGATGTACACGTCGGTGACGCGCAGATTGTTGTCCGAATCCCGGTCCCAGAACTCATCCATGAGCTGACCGCGCGAGAACACCTGACGCGGATAGCTCAACAGCTTGTACAGAATGTTGAACTCACGCACGGTCAGATCCACGGGATTGCCGTCCCAACAGGCCGACATCTCCCCCGCGTCGAGTTCCAATCCGCCGATCCTCAACAACCGGCTCTCCTCGATGCCCGCACGCCGCAGCAGCGCCTCGACGCGCAATTCCAATTCGTCCAATTCGATGGGCTTGACCATGTAGTCGTCCACGCCGGCGCGGAACCCGTGCCGTTTCGCGGCCATGTCGTCGCGCGCGGTCACGAAGATGATGGGCAGATGCTCGTCCAGCTGGCGCAGTCGCGCCGCGAACTCGAATCCGTCCGTTCCGGCATCATGATGTCCGAAACCACCAGATCCACGATTCTGCCATGCATGGCCGCATACGCCTCGTTCGCGTCCAGACAGCCGAACACCGTATGACCCGCGTCACGCAGATACATGCACATGATGTCGTTGAGATTCCTCTCGTCCTCAACGACCACGATGGTCGCCATGATCGTCCCTCCCGTCCGTGAAGACCCATTGCCGGCTATGATGATCCGATTCCAGACTACTCCGGCGATTCTCAGTTGCTTTAGAGGCCTCTGCCGTCTCCCGGGCCGTCACCGTCGCCGTCACCGAGTCCGGCGTCGGCCTCGGTGACGGCGGTGCGGACGGGCCGCCCGACGCGCGGCAGCAGGGCGTTGGCCCGCCGGCATACGTCATAGTTCATATCGCACAGATGGTCGATGGCCGTCACGTTGCGTTCCTCCGCGGTCCGACGCACCCGCTTGGCAAGCGGATGGGCGCCGAACCAGCACAGGAACCCGGGAACCGCCAATACGACCATCAACGCCATCAGACCGGCCAGATAGGCGAACGTGGCGCCGCCGAGAAACACGCAGCCCGCCAATCCCACGCTCCATCCGACGATCGACGACCTGCGCGCGGGAGTCCTCTCCAACCGTTCCAATTCGCGCATATGCGCATCGAACTGCCGCTGCAGACGGGTCAGTTCGACGCGGTTGAGCAGGTTGCGGTCGCGCTTGAACTCCAACATGCCGCGCCGCGCCCCGTCGACCGTCATCCAGCCGAAGTTCCGGTAGGCGTCGGCCACCATCGACCGGTTCGCGGCGTCCACTTTCACGCAGGTGTATTCGTATCCGACGAAATCCGCAGTCGGTTCCGTTGTCCGCCGTTCCATGTCAGGCTCCTTGATCGCTTCCATACCGGTCCGGCCGGCCATGCGGCCGCACGCCCGGCATGCTCGCGAAGGTACGGACGAATCGCCAATGCGGTGTTGGCCGAACGTTAAGGAATTATTAAACGGCTCCGGCCTCACCGTGGCGAACGGGACGGTGACGCGCCGACCTTCGACGGGCTGGAAAATCCCAGCCTGAAGTCGAGGGCGATCCGATCCGCCGTTTAATGAACCGTCAACATTGCGTTAGCAATCGCCGGAAACGAGGCTCCTAGCCTATGGCCCATCGACGGCGGTGAGGCGTCCGACCCGCCGCCGCAATCAGACCACCGTCACACGGCAAAGGAAAGGTCGTCACCATGACGAAGAAGAATTTCACCTCCATGATCCTGGGCGCCATCGGCGGCGTGCTGTTCGCCATCGGCATGTGCATGTGCATGCTTCCCGAATGGAACGCCTTCAATCAGGGAGTCGGCGTCGGCGCCGTCGGCGCGCTGGTATTGCTCGCCATGCTGCTGGTGCGCCGACGCATGGAAGGCAAGCCCATGTTCGTGCCGCTGAGCCTGAAGACCGTCGGCATCACGCTGTTGGCCGTCATCGGAGCGCTGCTGTTGGGCGTCGGCATGTGCCTGACCATGCTGTGGAGCAATCTCGTGCCCGGCATCGTCATCGGACTGCTCGGCATCGTGGCGCTGCTCACGCTCATCCCCCTGTGCAGGGGCATCAGGGACTGACCGCATAACCACCATCGTCACTAAGGAGCATCCCATGGCGACGTCACCCATCGTCAACATCAACAAACGCATCGCCGAGAAGGTCGTCGGCGCGCATCATGCCATCGAACGCACCGTCGTCGGCGGATACCAGGCCATCGAGCATGGCGCGGTGGACGGATTCACCGCCGTCTCGGACGGATTCGTGGCCCGGTTCCTCACCGAGGACGGCGAGAGCGTCGAAGACGCCAAGCGGCGGCTCGCCGAGGAACGGGACGCGCATATGGAGGCCGCGCGACGGCGACGGAACGAACGCGACGCCGCCGCGCAAGCCCGCCGTCAGAGCCGTCAGGTTCATCAGGACCGTCACCATCATCATGTCGATCATCGCTGATTGGTGACTGCCGGCGCCTCCAATCAGCGCCGAACATCGCCAATCATCGCCGAACATCACCGAAAACAGCCGCGTCCCAGTCGAAAAGGAGTCCATCATGAGCAAGGGAATCATCGCCGCAGTCGCCGTCGCCCTCATCGCCATCATCGGCGTCGCCGTCAACAAGTTCCGCCTGTAGGCGGCTGCGCAACCGAATACTCGACCGCATGATCGTGGGGGGCTCCGATACAACCGGAGCCCCCCACATGCGTTTCACTGCACGAACCGGATGCCGTGGAGCCGGCGCGCCTCGGACAGGCTGGCGACGTCGAGGATGAGACCGCGTCCCTCGTCCATGGCGTCGATGCGTGCCATATCCTCCGGAGTGAGTTCGAAATCGTCGATGTCCCGGTTCTCGCGGATGCGCTCGGCATGCACGGACTTCGGAATCGCGATGACGCCCGACTGGTTCAGCCACCGCAGCATCACCTGCGCCGCGGTCTTGCCGTACCGTTCGCCGATTGCGCACAGCGTCGGATCGCGGAAGACGCCGCGCCGCCCTTCGGCGAACGGCGCCCAGGCCATGAGCTTCGTGCCGTATCCGGCCATCAGGTCGCGCAGCGCGCTCTGCCGGCAGAACGGGTGCGTCTCCATCTGGTTGACTGCCGGCGCTACCTCATGGGTGAGGACCAGATCCTCGAACCGGTCGGGCAGGAAGTTGCACACGCCGATGGCCCGCGCCGCGCCTTCGCGCAGGAGGCGTTCCATGGCCCGCCAGCTGCCGTGGTAGTCGCCGTAGGGCATGTGGATGAGGTAGAGGTCGAGATGGTCGGTGCCGAGATTCTCCAACGTCTTGCCGAAGGAGCGGAGAGTGGCGTCGTATCCTGCATCCTGGATCCACACTTTGGAGGTGAGGAACACGTCGTCGCGGGCGATGCCGCTTTCGGCGACGGCCCGGCCCACGGCGCGCTCGTTGCCGTAGCAGGCGGCGGTGTCGATGAGCCGGTAGCCGCATCGCAGCGCTTCGGCTACGCTTCGGCGGCACCGTTCTTCGTCGGTGATCTGGAAGACGCCGTAGCCCAGCAGGGGCATTTCGACGCCGTTGTTCAATGTCGTGGTATACATATGTTTCTTTCCTCTCCGCCGTGCGGCGCCTAATCAGTGGTTGAACGCCATGACGCCGACGAGCGCGTGCGGCACGTACGGCTCCTCCAGGTAGGCGATCTCCCCGTCGGCGAGTGTGAGGCCGAGCGCCTCGACGGCGCCGTACACATGATGCGGTCTGGTCATGCCGACGACGGGCGCGGCGACCTTGGTGAGCAGCCAGGCGAGCGCCACGGCGGTCATCGACGCCCCGTGGCGTTCGGCGATTTCGGCGACACGGGCGATGACGGCGTTGTCCGCGTTCGCGGTCGCGTCGTATTTGGATCGCGCGACCTGATCCTCGACGAACCGTTTGGTGCTTTCGGAGCCGGGCAGGCGGGTGAGACGTCCCGCGGCGAGCGCGCTGTACGGCGTCATGGCGATGTCGTCCTCGCGGCACATCTGGGTCAGTTCGCGTTCGTCCTCGCGCGCGATGAGGTTGTAGTGGCTTTGGATGGATACGATCTTCGCCCATCCGTTGCGTTCCGCCAGCGCGTTGAGTTTGGCGAGCTGGTACGGGTGGCAGTTGGAGATGCCGATGGCGCGCGCCTTGCCGGAGACGACGGCTTCGTTCATGCCTTCCATGATTTCGGCCATGTCGGTGTGGTAGTCCCACATGTGGCAGATGTACAGGTCCACGTAGTCCATGCCGAGGTGCGTCAGGCTCGCGTCGAGGTTGTTCAGGACGTGGCGGCGTCCGTCCACGCCGTCGTCGCGCTCGGCGGCGGTGCGCGGCAGGAACTTGGTGGCGATCTGGTAGTCGTCGCGCTTGCCGGCGATGTCGCGCAGGGCGCGGCCGACGTACATCTCGCTGGTGCCGTCCGCGTAGCCGATGGCGGTGTCGTAGAACGTGATGCCCTGTTCGTAGCCGTATCGGATGATGTCGCGCGTGCGCTCCTCGTCGAGGATCCACGAGTGGTGGCCGAGGCTTGCGTCGCCGAATCCCATGCATCCCATGCAGATGCGCGAGACGGTCACGTCGCTGTCGCCGAGCCTGGTGTATTCCATGATCGCCGCCTTTCGTCGCCGATGATGCGCGGCGGGCCGGCCCGCCGCATTTCGCTCGCCTCCCATTACAGAACGGGTCGACGGTCTTGTCCAATGCGCATCGGCGATACGCAGACATACGTTGCAGGCATGGCCGGGGCGGCAACGGGACGGACCGGATGCACCGGCCACGACCCGGCGACGCCGCCGTCGGACTATGACTGCAGTTTGTATGCGTCACGACGAGTCCACCGCATACAACACGCAGGTTGACGGGGTCGAAACTGCGGTTTGTGTTCGGTGGCCTCGTCCGGACGCGTACATCACGCACGCAGGTGGGCCGTCGCTGCCGGTCATAGGGTGCCCGGCCGCCTGCGACCGCGGCCCTGCGCCGGCTGCAGGCCCCTACTTGAGGGCGCGGTACATGTCGTCGTCGACGGGTTCGAGCCATTCGTTGCTGGCGCCTTCGACGATGGGCATGACGGCCACGTGCGCGAACGCCTCGGTGGGGGCGGCGCCGTGCCAGTGCTTGGTCTCCGGCGGGATGTAGGCCACGTCGCCGGGCTTGAGTTCGACCGGGTCCTGACCGTCAATCTGGTAGTAGCCGCGGCCGCCCACGCCGAGCAGGATCTGGCAGGCGCCGTGGTGGATGTGCCAGTGGTTGGTGCAGCCGGGTTCGAAAGTCACGTTGGCGACGTTGACCTGCCCGTCGCCGGCGAGCGGCGCCCGATAGCTTTGGCCTTCGAAGTACTGCGCGTACGCGTCGTTCGGCGCGCCCATGGGGAACATGCTCGGATTGTCCATGTCATCCGTCCTTTCGATGCTGATCGTCATCATTCCTTTGTCTTCCGCGCGGCGGGCCGCGTCGGTGGCTGCACGACGCCAGCCGCGCCACCACCGACGCTATGCGCTTCAAGCGCTCGAAGTCAACGCCGCGACCCGCCGGTCGTGTCGCAGGCGACGAGGCGCCGCGCCCGCCCGCCGTATGCTAATCCTCCGGCGTGAAACGGCCGAGGTGCGCCTCCTGTTCGGCGAGGCTCATGGTGAAGAAGCGGACGTTCCTGTCGATTGCGCGAATCCGGTCCATGTCCTCGTCGGTCAGGGCGAAATCGAAGATGTCGAAGTTGTCCCTGATGTGCTGCGGATTCGTGGACTTCGGGAAGACGATGTTGCCCTCCTGGATGTGCCAGCGCAGGATGATCTGCACCGTGCTCTGTGCATATGTGGGGCTCGCGGCTCGTACGGGTCTCCTCGCATCCCTGTATTCCATCCATCGGGCCGGCGCCATTGACCGACGTCGGCCCGAATGTCCGCCGCATTGCGCGGATAGGGGGTCCTTATGCGACCTTGGGTTCCAGGACCCGTAGCACCTTCGCGGGATTCCCGCCGACGACGGTGTTCGCGGCGACGTCCTTCGTCACGACCGCGCACGCGCCCACCACCGCGTTCTCCCCGATCGTCACGCCGGGTAGGATCGTCGCGTTCGCGCCGATCCAGGCGTTTCGTCCGATTCGGATTCCGCCGCACAGCAGCACCCAGTGGTCGTCGAGGTCGTGGTTCGCCGTAAGCAGCGTCACGCCCGGGCCGATCATGACGTCGTCATCGATCCGCACGCCGCCTCGGCTCATGACCGTCAGGCCGTGGTTGATGAAGACGTTACGGCCTATGGTGATTTGGGATCCCATGTCGATCTGCATCGGCGGGGAGATGCGCACGTTCTCACCCATGTCGGGTACCAGCTGCGCCGTCAGCGTCTGGATCTCCTCGTCCGTCGGATCGATGTGGTTGATGCGGAAGCATAGGCTGCCGGAACGCCGGACCTCCTCCAACGTCTCCCGATAGTCCGCGTCGCGCATGTTCACACGTTCGAATGATTGCTTGTCCATTGGTTCACATCTCCTGATTTCCGTTGGTATTCGTCACGTGGCGCGTCGGTTACGCCCTCCATGCTTCCAAGGCCCGGCCGACCGCTTCGGGGTCGTGCTGGGCGGTGGCGCCGCGCAGTTCCAGTCCGTCGGTGACGGTCGCGCCGACGGCGGCGTCGCGGATGGACGCGACGGTGTCGGCCAGTCCGCTGCCTTCGTGCGTGCAGAACGGGCGGATGGTCACGCCGTGCCAGTCGCGACTTTCGAGGAACGCGTGGACGGGCATCGGCATGTCCGCCCACCAGATCGGGTAGCCGAGGAAGATCGTCGCCGCTTGGTCGAGCGCGTCCGTGTCGCCGTTGAGCGTGAATGCAGGCCGTGCGGCGGCGTTGCGTTCACGCGTCGCCTGCGCCACGGCGGCGTCGTATCCGTCCGGATACGGCCGCTCCGGCACGATTTCGACGGCGGGTGCGCCGGTCCGTTCCGCGATGGCGTATGCGACCTTCGCCGTGTTGCCTTCCGTGATTTCGCCGACCGTATAGTTCTCGCCGATGCGCGAGAAGTACACGATGGCCGTCGGCTGGGAATGGTTCGTCATGGTTGCTCCTTTCATGCGGGTTCAGACCGCGCTGATGTCGATGAGTGATTTGACGGCGCGGCGTTCGTCCATCGCCTCATAGGCGTCCTGGATGTGGTCGAGGTCGAACGCGGCGGTGAACACGCGGCCGGGGTCGATCATGCCGGACAGCACCGCGGGCAGCAGCACCGTGCGGTCGTACGTGGCGACGGAGGCGGGGCCGCCTTTCAGCCCGATGTTGCGCCAGAACAGGGCGTCCACGTCGATGCGCGCGTCGTGGGGCACGCCCACGCGCCCCACGCTGGAGCCGGGCCGTCCCACGCGCACGGCGGTTTCGATGGACTGCGCCGAACCGACGCATTCGAGCACGGCGTCCGCGCCCTCGCCTCCGGTCAGCGCCATCACGCGCGCCACGGCTTCGTCGCCGCGTTCGGCCACGATGTCCGTCGCGCCGAACCCGCGGGCGATGGCGGCCCGGTCCTCATGGCGGCTCATCGCGATGATGCGCGACGCGCCGAGCATGCGCGCGGACAGCACGCCGGACAATCCCACCGCGCCGTCGCCGAACACGACGACCGTGTCTCCCGGCTGCACTTCGGCCGAGACCGCGGCGTGGTAGCCGGTCGCCATCACATCGGACAGGGTGAGCAGCGAGTTCAGCGTCGCGTCATCGTGGGATTTCGGATCGCCGGGGACCTTCACCAGGGCGCTGTCGGCCTTGGCGGCGCGCATGTACTCCGCTTGGTAGCCGGCGTTGCCGCCCGGTTCGGCGTCCATGCAGTTGGCTTCGAAGCCGGCCCGGCATGCGGCGCACCGGCCGCAGCCGTGCGTGAACGGCACGACCACCAGATCCCCCGGTCTGAGATCGCGCACCGATCCGCCGACCTCCTCGATGACGCCGATGGCCTCATGTCCGGTAAGCGATCCCCGGGGCCGCTGCGAGACGCCACGGAACCACCAGAGGTCCGATCCGCATACGCATGCCTTGACCACACGCACGATGGCGTCGTCCGGCGTGACGATCGTCGGTTCGGCGACCTCACGCACGTCCATCCGCCCGGGTTCCACAAACACTGCCGCCTTCATGATTGTCCTCCTTGTTTCGTCTTTTCCAGCGGTATCGGCATGTCGGAGCCGATGGCCGTCAGTCCTGCGGACGCAGGGGCCCGTAGAAGTAGCTGGCGGTGGCGCCGCCGTCGACGAGGACGTCGGTGCCGGTGATGAACGCGCCGCGTTCGCTCATGAGCAGTTCGGCCACGTTGGCGACCTCGTCGGCGGTGCCCGGGCGTCCGGCCGGGCAGTTGGCGAACATGTTTTTGTAGAAGTCGCCGCGCGGTCCGTTGATCTCATCGAGCGCCAAGGGCGTCACGATGATGCCGGGCGAGATGGAGTTGAGTCGAGCGCCGCGTTCGCCCCAGCGCACGGCTTCGGCCATGACGCGCTTCTCGTTGCATCGCTTGGCCATCTGGTAGGCGTGCAGCGTGCTTTCGATGCGTTCCGGTTGGAGCATGTCGAGCTTGAGCAGGTCGTCGGCGGGCGTGGTGGCGAGCAGCTCGTCCTCTTCGGCGGTGAGCTGCCTCATGCGGTGGCCGGATTGGCTGGAGATGGTGACGCCCACGCCGCCGGGCGCGATGACGTCGCCGACCTCTTCGAGCAGCATGGCGGTGCCGACCAGGTCGACCTTGAGGATCGTCTCGATGGGTGCCTGGCTGGGCGATACGCCGGCCGCGTTGACCAGCATCGTCAAGTCGCCCATCTGCAGCGCCTGATCGACGGCGCTGCGGATGGAGTCGCGCGAGGCGAGGTCGAGGATGGTGGGCGTGCAGTCGAAGCCGGCGGCGTTCATGGTGTCGGCGACGGCCTGCGCGTTCGCCGGGGTCTTGTCGCCGACGAGGATGCGCATGCCGTATCCCATGCGTCGGGCGATGGCCATGCCGATCTGTCCGGCGCCGACGAGCAGCATCACCTTGCGTCGGGTTGGTGTGGTGGTCATGTCGGTTCCTTTCGTCATGACGGCCGGCCCGTGCCGTACCGTCCATTACCGTGGTGGACAGTACGATACGACGACTCGAATCACATTACCAATGTCATATAATCACGCTATTATATGCAGAAAATGCATATAATAGCGATCCGGTCGCACCGCGGAAGCCGCGTCGCCATCAACGGAGCCGGGATGCACATCATCGGCGCATCATCGACGCTCCGCCGCAAATCCGCCGGGGGCGGAGCCCGTCCGAGATACCGCGGCTGGACGGCGCGGCGGGAAAGGAGCCATCATGGAACTGCGTACGCTGCGCAACTTCGCCGCCGTCGTGGAGGAGGGCGGCATCACCGCCGCGGCCGAGCTGCTGCAGGTCAGCCAGCCGGCCCTCTCCCGGCAGGTCAAGGCCCTGGAGGAGGAACTCGGCGTCGCGCTGCTCACGCGCGGCAATCGCAGCCGCGCGCTTGAGCCCACCGAGGCCGGACGGCTGCTGTACCGTCGTGCGATTGAGATCGGCGAACTCGCCGACCGCGCCGCCGCGGAGGTAGCCGCCGACGAGGACGTGGCCGGCGACGTGCATATCGCCGGCGCGCAGAGCGCCGTCATGCGCGTCGTCGCCCGCGCCGCCGTGGCGCTGAGGGAACGTCATCCGCGAGTCCGGGTGCATCTGCATGACGACTACGGCGCGAACATCGTCGACCGGCTCGACAGCGGGCTGGCGGATTTCGGCGTACTCGTCCAGCCGACCGACATGAGCCGCTACGACCATCTGCCGCTGCCGGGCGGCGACGTCATGGGCGTGCTCATGCGCCACGACCATCCGCTCGCCGCGCTCACGGCCGTCACCGCCGACGACCTCGCCGGCGTGCCGACCATCGTGCCGCAGGGTGTGCTGGCGCGCGGTGACCTGTCGGGATGGTTCGGCCGCCGCGCGGACGCGCCGGACATCGTCGGCACGATGAACCTCATGCACAACGCCGCCTGCTTCGTGCAGGAGGGGTACGGGTGTGCGATCGGCCCGGCCGGACTCGTCGACACGTCGTGGGAGTCGCAGCTGACGTTCCGGCCGCTCGACCCGCCGATGCGCACCAGCCTGGCCATCGCATGGAAGCGCGGCCAGCCGCTCGCGCCGGCCGCCGCCGCGTTGCTGGAGGAGCTGCGTCCGCTCGTCTGACGCGGAGCCCGCCCGTCGCGACGACCTGCGGCCGACGGCAGGCCGTCCGGCAATGAAAAGGCGGCCGCGCGGCGCACGCCGCACGACCGCCGATCATCGGTCAACCACGCTCCGTCGGAAAATCGTCAGAAGAACAGCGCCGCCGCGCCGGCCGCGAAGCACATGAGCAGCACGGACGTCAGGAAACTGGCGAGCAGGGCCATGCGACCCTTGGAGGCGATGGCCTTGAAGTTCACGTTGATGCCGAGCGCCACCATCGCCATGCCGAGCACGATATACGCGAAGTCCACCAGCGCGGGCGTAATCGCGGCGAAGCCCGGCACGAACGTGCCGATGACGGACGCGCCGATGAAGCCGAGCATGAACCAGGGGAACACGGACGCGCGCCTTCCCACGCCGCGATCCGCCTCGTCGACGTGGCGACGGCCCCACCAGTAGGCGATGGCGACGGCGGCGAACACGAGCATGAGCACACGCGACAGCTTCATGATGGTGGCGACGTCGACCGCGCCGAACGCATCTCCGGCGGCGACCGCGTGCGCGATCTCATGCAGGGACGCGCCGGCGGTGATGCCCAGCTGGGTCGTGGTCATGCCGGTGAGCGGGCCAAGCGCGATCTCCACGAGCGCGAATACGGTGCCCATGATCGCCACGATGGCCACGGCCATGGTCACGTCGTCGTTCTTCTCATCCTGCCGCTCCTCCGGCACTTGGATGGAACCGGCCAATCCCATGACGGCCGCAGCGCCGCAGATGCCGGTGCCGCCGGCGGTGAGGATGGCGAGCATCGGGTCGACTCCCAGCCGGCGCGCGATCGCATAGCAGACGACGATCACGAGGGTGACGACCATGGCCGCGATGGGCAGGCATTTGACGCCCTGCGTGAACAGGACGGCAAGGTTGAGCTTGAATCCGAGCAGGATGATACCCAGACGCAGCAGCTTGTTGGAGATCAGTCCGGCCGCGTCCTTGACGCCCGCCCTGCGGTCCGCGTTCCCACCCACGTAGGCGCCGCGGATCGGGAACTGGACCGCCATGCCGATGAGCAGGGCGATGATGAGCGCGCCGAACAGGCTGAATCCGGGGAACTGTTTGAGCCAGGACGCGACGAGCGACGCGACCAGGGTCACGACGGCGACGAACGCCATATCGACGGTGGCGATACGACGCCGCCATTGCATGCAGAAATTGTTCACATGGGGCCATTCAACTCCCAGGCCACCCCAACCGCGAGTCATGCACGTCCGATATATGGAAGTCCGGCGGTCGCGGTGCGGAGGACCGCATCCCCGTCATACATGACGCAGGCCTCGGGGCCGATGGTCCCGAGGCCTGCGTTCCGGAATGCGGACGCTACGTCAGCGCGGCATCATGATGAGCATCATCTTGGACGGCTCCTGCGCGTAGATCGCGTGGGGCAGACGGGTCGGGAAGTGCAGCATACCTCCGGGCACGAGGTCCACGGTCTTGCCGCCGCCGGTCACCTTGAGACGTCCTTCGAGGCACTGGACCAGCACCGGCATCGCCGCGGTGTGCTCGCTCAGCTCCTCGCCCTTGTCGAAGGAGAACAGCACGACGTTGGCGCCCTCCACCTGCATGACGGTACGGGACACCGTCGCCTCCGGCTGCACGGTCACCATCGACGCAAGCGCGTCGACGAACTCCATCACGGTCGACGGATCGGCCTGCGCTTCGCTCTTCACATCATCGGTCATGGCAACTCCTTAATTCGTTATCTGTGAGGTGGCCCTCGCCACCAAGCTTATCCCCCGACGCGTGCGGACCCGCGAGGATCCGCACGATGCGCGCTCAATCCTTGCGGCGCGCCACGAAGGCCACGCCGTCGAGCGTGTCTCCGTACTTGGAGAACACGCGGCGCATGTCCAGCACGCGCCCGCGCAGATCGGGATGCGTGAGCAGATTGCGCATGATGCGCAGCACGCCACCCACACCTTCATCCGCGAGGTTGCGGCGCACGCCGAGCAACGCCATCGGCGCGCCGCCTCCCCACACCACCTCGAATCCCTCCGATTCGAGCAGCGCGCGCCATTCGCCGTCCGTCAACGGGCGGGCGTTGACCCTGATGGCCTTCGCCAGATCGCGGCGCACCGCATCCTTGACCCCGTCCGGCACGTCGTCCGGCGTCAGCCCCATCTCATGGATCGCATACAGGCCACCCGGTTTGAGGATGCGCCGCGCTTCGGCGATGATGGCCCGCTTGCCGCGTTCGGACTGCATGGTGAGCATGGCCTCGCCGACCACCACGTCCGCCTCGCCCTCCGGCAGGCCGGTATCGGCCGCATCGGCGTTGAGGCAGGTTCCGCCGACCGACTCGGCCAAAGGCCCGATGATGGACGCCACCTGGGCGTCTCGGTCCACGCCGGTATAGGCGGACGGAGTCTCCTGCATGATGAGGCGCGTGGTGCGGCCCAGACCGGGGGCGAACTCCACCACCTTCCGACCCGCTACCGGCGCATGCGCCAACATGCGTTTGGTGAGTCCTTCGCCGCCCGGCCGCAGCACCCGCTTGCCGAGGCGGGCCAGCACCCAGTGGCCCTGCATGTGCTCCACGTCGCGGTCGGCCTGCGGCAGGCCGTCCGTATGCTTCAAGGTCTTGGCGTGTTCGTTCATACCGGACAGCATAGGAAGGCGAAAGCCCCATAAACAGTCTTGTATTCCCCGAAACATCATGCTATGGAAAACACTCCGACAAGGCGGCACGAAGCCGCGAAACCCTTGGGGGACCAAGCATACGGCGCTGGTGGCCGGGGAGGAAGGACCCTTTCGGCGAGCCGCGTCCGCCGAGGGAATCCGTCCCGCCGTTTCGCCACGGACGAAACCTCTCCACGGTTTCACCGCAAACGAAACGCCCCGCGCCGTCGCCGCTCCACGTAGCATGAAAACGGAACGACCGAACCGCCGGCACGACCGGCCATACCATGAAGGAGACCTCCATGAAGACCCTCGTCCTCGTGTTCCATCCCGACCTCAAGCACGGGTCGCGCGCCAACAAAGCCCTTGTCGCGTCCGCCGAGACGCTCCCCTGCGAAACCGTCACCGTGCGAGACGAATACGCGCTCTATCCGGACGGTGCCATCGATGTGGCCGCCGAACAGCGTCTCGTCGAAGCGCACGACCGCATCGTGTTCCAGTTCCCGCTGTACTGGTATTCCGCTCCCTCACTGCTCAAGGAGTGGGAGGACCGCGTCCTCGCCTACGGTTGGGCGTACGGCAGCGGCGGCGAGGCGTTGAAGGGCAAGGAGATCACCGTGGCGCTCACCGCGGGCGGGCCGGAAGACGAATACCGAAACGTCGACGGCGGAGCCACCATCGATGAGGTGCTTACCCCGTATCGCATGACCGCACGCTACACGCACGCCGTCTGGAAGCAGCCGTTCACCGTCTTCCGCTCCATGGAGGCGGGCGACGAGGAACTCGCCGCCGCCGGCGAGCGGTATCGGACGTTCCTCGAAGCCTAGGACGACGCACCGCGACGGGCGGGGCGAGACTCACGCATCGGACGCAACGTCGCCGCCTCCGCGCCCGGATCGGACTCCCGCCCCGAAACCGTCGCCTCCATCCGTCATCGGCCGCACCATCCGCACCGGACGGCGAACGGTCACGGACGCGCATCCCTTCGCAACGCGTCAAGCAATGCCGCATCGCGCGCCTCCACCACACGGCGTCCCTCCTCGCCCTGCCAGGAGAAGAAACCGCGCCCCGTCTTCGCGCCCAGATCACCGTGCGCGACCTTCTGCGCCAACAATGGCGACACGCCCACGCCATTGTCCATGTCGTCGAACAGATACGTGCTGATGTTGTGGAACACGTCCAAGCCGCCCAGATCGATGCTCGCGATGGGACCTACCAGATTCCAACGCCGTCCCAGACTGTACCTGACCACATCATCCACCGTGGCCGCGTCCGCGATACCCTCGCCGATGATGTGGAACGCCTCGCGCAGCACCGCCATCTGCAGACGATTGCCCACGAATCCCAACGATTCCCTTTCGATTCGCGCCGGCTTCTTGCCGATGCGCTCCATCAACGCGAACGTCACGTCCAACACGCGCGGGTCGGTCCGCTCGCCCGGCACCACCTCCACCAACGGCATGAGCTGCGCCGGATTCCAGAAATGCGCCACCACGAACCGTTCGGGACGTTCCAGGGCCTGCGCGATGGCGGTCGGACTCAGCCCGGACGTGTTCGTGGCGAACACCGCCTCCGACGGTGCATGACGCTCCACCTGCGCCCACACCTCGCGCTTCACGTCCAAGTCCTCCGCCACCGATTCGATGACGAAATCCGCATCCGCCACGCCGCGCTCATAGCCCACGACCGGCGTCAGCCTGGACAGCACGGTCTCCACGTCCTCGCCCTCACGCAGCAGTCCCGCGGATGCGAACGTCTCCGCGTCCGCGCGGATGCGTTCCATCGCACGCGTCAGCGACGCTTCGCCGCGGCCCACCAGACGGGTGTCGTAGCCGGCTATGGCGAACTGCAGCGCGATGGCGTGCCCCATCGTGCCCGTGCCGATGTTCGCGATGGTGGTGATGTCTTCGAGTTTCGTCTTGATGGCCTGATCCGTAGCCTTTGCCGTTTCGTCTTTCATCCTCGAACCTTCCTTTCCGTAGCAGCTTCGCCGCGCCATTTCGGCGGGTCCGCTTTCCGGCCTGGTTTTCCGGAGCCGGAAGCCCGCTATGGCGATGGTAGACGCATCTTGCGCACCGGCCGTGCCGGCGATTCGCATCGTGGCCCCACGCCGGGATTCCTCAAACATCTTCCGATGCGGAACCAGTTGCCAGTTGCGATCGACGTTCTTCACGAGACGGGTGCACGAGTCACGCGCCGCGGCCGGCCTTATACGACTCCCCCCACGACCACATCGCGTCGATGATGGGTTTGAGACTGCGGCCGGTATCCGTCAGGGAGTACTCCACGCGCGGCGGCACCTCCGCGAACACCTCGCGGCGCACCAGGCCGTCCGCCTCCATCTGCCGCAGGTTCGCGGTGAGTACCTTCTGCGAGACATGCCCGATGGAACGCCGCAGCTCGCTGAAGCGCATGGTGCCGGCCAACAGGTCGCGGATGATGAGAATCTTCCACTTGTCGGAAATCAGCGTGAGCGTCGTCTCCACAGGACACGCCGGGAGCGAATCGATATCCGTCATGAATGCACCTCTCATAATCGTTGGAATCATCCAATGGTTTCTTTTGGGATACTATAGCACTTTATTGTGCCTTCTTCCTTTTTGGTGCATACCGTCCTATCATGGTTCCCGTCAACAGATGAACCAGCCGATCGCCCGGGCCCACCGGACCGCACGACCGGCACCGAAGAAAGGACACACCCATGACCACCCGCATCGCAGTCGTCGCAGCCAACGGCAAGGCCGGCTCTCTCATCGTCAAGGAAGCCGTCGAACGCGGACTGGACGTGACCGCCGTCGTGCGCGGCGAAAACCGCACCGCCGCCGCCAACGCCATCGTCAAGGACCTGTTCGACCTGACCGCCGCCGACCTCGCCGGATTCGACGTCGTCATCGACGCGTTCGGCGCCTGGACCGAGGACACGCTGCCGCAGCACTCCACCACGCTCAACCATCTGGCCGACATCCTCGCCGGCACCGACACGCGCCTGCTCGTCGTCGGCGGCGCCGGCAGCCTCTACATGGACGCCGACCACACCCTGCAGCTGAGCCAGACCGAAGGGTTCCCCGAAAGCTACCTGCCCCTCGCCACCGCCATGGGAGAGGCGCTCGCGGAACTGCGCGAGCGCGCGGACGTCAAGTGGACGTACGTCTCCCCGGCCGCCGACTTCCAGGCCGACGGCGAGCGCACCGGCGCCTATACGCTGGCGGGTGAGGAGTTCACCGTCAACGAGAACGGTGAAAGCGCCGTCAGCTACGCCGACTATGCCGTCGCCATGGTCGATGAGGCGCTCGCTTCGCCGGCCGATGCGCACGTCGGCGAGCGCATTTCGGTGCGCTGGTAGTTGCTGGTGTCAGCCGGCCGGTCCGATGCTTGCCGTGGCGGCGTCGGACCGGTTGGCGGTCATATGGTAACGGGGCCATGTGGCAATCGCGGCGATAGGCGTGACTCGGTGGCATGCCGGTGTGGTAATGCGGTGGGTAATGCGAAATGGTGGGGAAGGATGACTTCAATGAACGTTGAATATGGGGGAAGTGCCGTGGAGCCGCTTACGCAGTCGGCGCGGCTTGAACGGCTTATCGGCATGTTGCTCGCTGAACTGCCGGATGGCGGCGGTTTTACGCTCCCGGATGATGATGCGGATAGGCGTGATTTGTTGCGTGCGTTGGTGAATGTTCGTCCGCCGATGCCTGCGCCGGATGGGTTCCTTGCCGTGCAGGACGCGTATCTGCGTGGCGAACGTGAGCGCGCGCATGACGGCGCCGGTGTTGTGGATGTGTGTGGTCTGCGGCCGTATCGTGCAGATGAGCCGGATATCGTCCTTTGGCGGGGTGATATCACTCGTCTGCGCGCCGACGCGATTGTCAACGCGGCGAATGATGCGATGCTTGGGTGTTTCCGTCCCAACCATCATTGCATTGACAATGCGATTCACACGTTTGCGGGTATCCAACTGCGCGCTGAATGTGCGGATGTCATGAATCGTTTGGGACGCTATGCGCGCACTGCGGAGCCCATCCTCACCGACGGATGGAATCTGCCTGCTGGGCATGTCATCCATGTGACCGGCCCTGTCGTGGAGGGGCCGCTGACCGAAGAACATCGCAGGCTGCTTGCCGATTGCTACCGTAACTGTCTTGACCTTGCGGATGCGCATGGATTGCGGTCTGTGGCGTTTTGTTCGATTTCGACCGGCGTGTTCGGCTTCCCCATCGAGCAGGCCGCGCCTATTGCCGTTGCGACCGTGCGCGCGTTTCTGCGCGAGCGTGCGGAACGTGTCGGGTTGGCTGGGTGTTCTCCCATGACCGTTGTTTTCGATGTGTTTTCCGATTATGACAGGAGTGTCTATGAGCAAGCGTTGCGTTGATTTGTTTGGTCGTGATCTGATGGCTCGGGTCGATCGTCTGCGTGTGGCCGTCGACCAGGCGGATGCGATTCTCATCGGCGCGGGTGCCGGACTGTCCACCGCGGCCGGGTTCCGCTATGACGGCCCCGATTTCGAACGTGACTTCGCCGACTTCCATGAACGGTTCGGTATCACGGATATGTATTCGGGAGGGTTTTACCCGTTTCCGGATTTGGAGACGTATTGGGCGTGGTGGAGTCGTATGATTCGGATCACCCGCTATGATGCGCCGGTAGGACGGCCGTATCTTGACCTGCTCGACCTGGTGCGCGGACGTGACTATTTCGTGCTCACCACGAATGTGGACCATCAGTTCCAGAAGGCCGGTTTCGAGCGTGAACGCCTGTTCTACACGCAGGGCGACTATGGATTGTTCCAATGCTCCGGTCCCTGCCATGCGCGCACGTACGACAACGGGCCGGCGGTGCGCGAGATGGCGGACCGGCAGCGCGACATGCGTGTCCCCGGGGAGTTGGTGCCGCATTGTCCGGTGTGCGGTCGGCCGATGATGCCGAATCTGCGTGTGGATGCCTCGTTCGTGGAGGATGAGGGGTGGCATGGGGCGTGCGAGCGGTATCGGGGGTTCGTCGCACGGCATGAGCGGTCGCGTGTGCTGCTGCTCGAACTGGGTGTGGGCGGCAATACGCCGGGCATCATCAAGTATCCGTTCCGGCGGATGACGGCGGACAATCCGCAGGCGACGTACGCGTGCCTGAATCTCGGCGAGGCGGGCGCGCCGTCCGAGATCGCCGGCCGGTCCATCGTCGTCGACGCCGATGTCGCCGACGTGCTCGACGTGCTGAAGCGGAGCTGACCGCCCTGGCCTTTCATGCCCTTCGCGTTCTTCACGTCCTTCGCGTTCTCCGCGACGCGGTCATCTGCGCACCGCGGAGGAGGCGAAGGACGCCAGGACCGTGCGCACCACCTCACGGTCGGATTCGTCGAATTCGCCGAACGCGCGCGCCATGGCGGGCAGCGACTGTCTCAGATCGGATTCCAGCTGGCCGAAGGTCGTGTGTCCGGTGGCTTCGAGCATGCCGAACAGACGCTCCACGAAGATGCGTCGATGTTCGGGGTCGGTCTTCGCCATCCATCCGTTGATGACGGACGCGGCGTAGGTGGCGCTGGACGACAAGCTCTTCGCCTCGACGAACCGGCCGTCCTCCGTCAGCCAGTTGAGCGCGAAATGCTGCATGACGGCGACGCCGTCGCTGCGCACCACCGTATAGCCGCCGGCCGTGGCGTCGCCGTCGAACAGCAGTCCCACCACGGACGATTCCGGCACGCTTTTGCTCACGCGGCCGCGTATGCCGAGAAATCCCTCGCCCGCGCGGAAATCGGCGTCGAATCCGGGCCCGTCATGGGAGAACACGCGTATGATGCGCTCCTGCACGTCGCGTTCCGCGCATGCCGCCGCGTAGACGGCCAGATTGCCGCCTTTGGAATGTCCCCCGACCATGAGCGGCCCGTCCCAGTCGCGGGCCACCGCCGTGAGATAGTCGACGGCGGCGCTTTGGGAGGGTACGGGGCGTTGGAACGCCATCATGAAGTCCTCCTTCCATCCCACGAAGGAGCTGTCGGTGCCGCGGAACGCGACGTACAGCGTGCCGTCGCCCAGGTCGAACGCGCATGCGGCGAACTGGAGCGTGGAGTCCGGGTCGGTGTCGTCCACGTATTCGCCGACGCGCACGTTTCGCCACCGGGGGTTTTCGCACACGGCGCGCACCAACGCCACATTGCGTTCCGGCGAGTAGACGCCGCGGAACATGTCCGCGTACGATTCGGCGCGCAGCAACGCGGTCAGCGGCGCGAAGCGGACGATGCCGGCGCCGCGCCGGGGCACGCCGTCCGTCATGCGCGCGTACGCCAGCTGGCTCAATATCAGACTGTCGGTCGGCCCGAACGGCCGTTCGTCGAACGTGTCGAACATCGTGCGCGTCTCTTCGAGGATGCCACCCATACGCCCATCATAGGACGGACGAGAACCCGCCGTCCGGTCCGCCGCGGATCTCGTCGGATCTCAGCGGATTTCAGCGGGTCTCGTCGGATTGCGGCGGGCGTCGGCGCGCGCGGACCTTCGCCACGACATACCAGACGGCCAGAACGACGATGAGCGCGGCCACGGCGTACTGGAACCGGTCGAGGAACCCCAGGATCGTGCACCATCGGCCGCCGAGCAGATAGCCGGCCATGACGAGCAGTGTGTTCCACACGAGCGAGCCGACCGCCGTCAGCGCGGCGAAGCCGAGAAGACCGGACTTCGCGATGCCCGCGGGAATCGACACGAGGCTGCGCACGATCGGGATGACGCGGCCGAGCAGCACGGCGAGAAGCCCGTATCGGGCGAACCACGCGTTCGCCTTGTCGATGTCGGACGCGTCGGTCAACGGCATCAGATCGAACAGTCGGCGTATGCGTTCGGCGCCGATCGCGTAGGCGACGCCGTACAGGACCAGCGCGCCGGCCACGGAGCCGACCGTCGCCCCGCCGATCGCCGCGACGAGCGTCATACGCCCTTGGGCTGCGGCGAAGCCGGCCAACGGAAGGATGACCTCGCTGGGAATCGGCGGGAACAGATTCTCGAGGAACACGGCGACGCCGGTGCCGAGCGCCCCCATCATGGTCATGAGCGAGACGAGCCAGTCGGTGATCATGCCGATGAGGCCTCCGCCCGTATCGGTCGGACAGGCGGCCACCGCCGCCAGCGCCGTCGAGGATGCGGCGGAACCGCCCGGCGGAAGGACGGAAACGGCGAATACGTGCGACGCGGCGGGCGTCGGAGCGAACGGAATCAGCGTCGTCGGCAATGGTGTAGTCATGCCGACCATGCTAAGGGCGCGACGCTCAGGTCCGGCTAAGGAGTCGGACCGGAAGGTCCAATCGAGGCGAACGCCCGAGCCGGACTACGCCCGAGCCCCCTCCAACGGCAGCGTGATGAGCATCGTCGTGCCGTGCGGCGACGAGGATTCGACGCCGATCGTACCCCCGTAACGGCTCGCCACGTCGCGGGCGAGCGCCAATCCCAGCCCGTACCCTTGGTGCGCGGTGCCGTCGTCGTCGCGGGCGAAGCGCCGGAACAGCCGTTCGGGGTCTCCCCCGATGCCGTCGCCCCGATCGCATACGCGGACTTCGGCCGTGGCGGCGCGACGGCGCGTCCGGCCGGTCGAGACGACGACGTCGACGGTGCCGCCGCAGGGCGAGTGGGCTACCGCGTTGTCGAGCACGGCGACGAGACAACGCGACAGGCCGGTAGCGTTGCCGCGCACGATGTACCGGCCGCGCTCGCCGTACACGCGCGTGTCGATGGTCACGTCGCGTCCGGCGGCGAGGGGCCGCACCGCGTCGACGGATTGGTCGACGACGTCGGCGAGCGCCACGGGTTCGCTGGCGACGGCGCCGCGGGCGGCGGTGAGCAGGTCGGTGATGATCGCGCTCATGCGGTCGACGTCGCCGCGCAGCGCGTCGAGCGGTTCGCCGATGTCCTGGCCGTGGGCGTGGCGGAAGTCGATGAGGTCGATGCGGGTGGCGATCACGGCGAGCGGGGTTTTGAGTTCGTGGCTGGCGTCGGCGACGAAGTCGCGTTGCAGGTCGAGGGCCCGTTCGAGCGGTTCGACCTCCTTGCGTGAGTAGTGCCATCCGATGGCGGCGACCGCCATGACGACGGCGATGATGGACAGGATGGTGAATCCGATGGCTTTGTCGATGTCGATGACCATCATGCCGTCGCCGAACTGGCCGTCGACGCTCATGGTGTCGGGGTCGAGGCCGCGTTCGATGAATTCGTGGCGTGAGCCGAGCAGTACGCCGAGCATGAAGGCCACGCCGCCGAGCATCGTGACGACGGCCATGGCGATGGTCATGCGGATGCTGATCAGTCCGGCGGTCCGGTCGCGGGTGCGGACCCCGGCCAGCATCCGGTGGGCGAGCGCCGTCATGCCGCGTCGCCCGCTGTCGTCGTGTCCGTCCATGATCGTCTCCCTTCGTCGTCGTTCAGTCGGTGTCCGGCGTGCCGATGCGGTAGCCGCGTCCTCGGATCGTGTCGATGATGCCGCGCACGGTTTTGGCGCGCAGGTATGACACGTACACGTCGACGGTGCCGGCGTCGCTGCCGGGTGAGAAGACGTGGGCGAGCAGTTCGTCGCGGGTGAAGACGTGTTCGGGGGATGCGGCGAGGGTGGCGAGCAGTCGTGTTTCGGTGTCGGTGAGTGCGATGGTGCGGCCGTATGGGTCTTCGATGAGGTCGGCGGCCGGTTTGAGCAGCCAGTCGCCGACCGCCAGGCCTGCGCTTTGTGCGCGGAATCCCCGCAGGAGGGCACGCAGGCGTGCGTCGAGTTCGGCGATGTGGAACGGTTTGGCCAGGTAGTCGTTCGCGCCGTGGTCGAGTCCGTCGACGATGTCGTCGACGTCGGCGAGCGCCGTCAGCATGATGGCCGGCGTGGTGGCGCCGTCGGCGCGTAGGCGGCGGATCAGGTCGAGGCCGTCGCCGTCTGGCAGGCGGCGGTCGACGATGAGCGCGTCGTAGGCGGCGTGATGCAGCATCGCGGTCGCTTCGGCGAGGCTGTGCGCCCAGTCGGCGCGGTAGTCGGTGTCGAGCATTTCGCGGGTCATCGCGCCCAGGGCGGGGTCGTCTTCGATGAGCAGTATGGCCGGCAGGAGCAGTCGGGCGGGGTCGTTCATATCCATGGCAATCGTATACCACACGCCGTGCGCACTTGGATGGCGCTAAGAAACACGGGGATTGTCGCCGTGTCGGCTCGGCGCTATCATGCCGGCATGTCCTGTGATGCCCTTCGTGATTCCGAGGATTGCGCCGATGCCGGCGGGTCGTCCGATGTCGCCCGCCCTGTCGTCTTCGCCGCCGAGGAGGTGCGGTGCGCCGTGCCTGCGGATGGCGGCGTGCGCACGATCTTCGATGGTCTGTCCTTCCGTATCGGCGCTGGCGAGATCGTCGACCTGACCGGCCCGTCGGGCTGCGGCAAGAGCACGCTGCTGACCGCGTTCGCCCGGCTCAATCCGCATGCGGACGGCCGGTTCGCGTTGCGTGGCCGTGACGCCGACTCGTTTTCGCCGCGGCAGTGGCGTCGTCATGTCGCCTACTTGCCGCAGAAACCGGTGTTGCCGGGGGCGAGCGTAGCCGACGCGATCCGGCTGCCGTTCACGTTCGATGCGCGGCGCGGCGGCGACGTCGCGTCAGACGTCGCCGACACCGCCGCCCGTCCCGCTCCGCTCCCCCGCCCGTCGGTGACGGCCCGCCTGCGCGCGGCCGTCACCGGATCCGGCGGCGGCGACGATTCGTCGCTGCTGCTGCCGGACGAGCGCATCCGCATCATGCTCGACCGGATGGGATGCGCCGACGTCGACCTGACGCGCGTCCCGCACGACCTGTCGGGCGGGCAGGCGGCGCGCGTGGCGCTGGCCCGCACGCTGCTGACCGACCCGGACGTGCTGCTCGCCGACGAGGTCGACGCGGGTCTCGACGACGCCAACGCCGAGCTGGTCGCCTCGATCATGGCGGATGCGGCGGCGCGCGGCATGGCGATCGTGCGCATCCGGCACCGTCCGCCGGACGGACGGGCGACGCGCACCGTCGTGCTCGACGGCGGCGTCCTGCGCGATGCGACGCCGCACGGCGACGGTAATCACCGGGATTCCGGCACTCCGGGCTATCCGGACAACCATGGCGGGGAGGCGCTCGCATGAGCGGGGCGAACTACGACATCGACGTGTGGGGTCTGCTGATCGCGTTGGCGATGGTCGCCGCGGCGGCGGCCGTCAGCGGCTTGCTGCGTATGGGGATCGGCCGTACGATGCTGTGGTCGGCCTGCCGTGCGCTGCTGCAGTTGTGCGCGATGGGCGTGATCATGGGGTTCGTGATCCGTTCGGGCAGCCCGTGGCTGGTGTTCGCGCTGATGGCGGCGATGCTCGTCGCGGCGGTGCAGATCACGTTGTCGAAGGCCAAGGGCGTGCCGAGGGGGCTGGCCGGGCCGGTATTGCTGAGTCTGGTCGTCACGATGCTGCTTATGCTCACGCTCGTCACCGAGCTGGTCGTACGCCCGCATCCGTGGTATGCGCCGCAGCTCGTGGTGCCGTTGACCGGCATGCTGCTGGGCAATACCGTGTCCGCGCTGGCGGTGGGGTTGAGCCGGTTCTACGAGAGCATGGACGAGCGGCGCGACGAGATCGACACGATGCTCGCGTTGGGCGCCTCGCCGTGGGAGGCGGCCCGTCCGTCGATCGTCTCGTCGATCCGGTTGGGGCTGATGCCGACCACGTCGTCGCTCGCGTCGGCCGGCATCGTGACGGTGCCGGGCATGATGGCCGGGCAGATCATCGCCGGCGGCGACCCGCTGGGCGCGGCCAAATACCAGTTCGTGATCCTGTCGGCGATCGCCGCGCTCACGCTCGTGGCCGATTCGCTCATCATGGGCATGGTCTACCGCACCTGCTTCACCAGACTGGACCAGTTCCGTCCCCGGTCGATGCGCTGACTCGCATGACCTTCCCGGACGTGTCGGACGATGGGCGACCGCGTGGGAAGCCCGCTCACTCCTCGATGCCGAGCTCCTTGACGAGCCAGGCGCGTTCGGCGGCGATTTCGGCGTCGTGGATGGCGGTGATGGCCAGACGGTACTTGTCGGTGAGCCGGTCGTTGTCGATGGGCCCCTCGCCGTCGCTGTACATGCGGCGCACGTCCGAGTCGAGCAGGTCGAGACGTCGCCGCAGCACGGCGCGACGGTCCTGCTCGTCGGGGATGACGGACAGGAACGACATGACGACCGACCATTTGGTGATGTCGGTCAGCATGGTGCCATGCGCGCCCTTCAGCTCGTCGATGAGGCACGCACGTCCCGGCTCCTCCAGATGGAAGGTGCGCAGGCGGCGCCCGTTGGCCACTTCGGAGCTTTCGCTCAGGTAGCCGGCTTCGACGAACCGGCCGGTGACCGCGTGGATCGTGCCGTCGGAGAAGGCGCGCGCATAGCCCTGCAGCTGCTCCATCTTCTTGCGCAGCCGGTAGCCGCACAGCGGGCCTTCGGACAGGAATCCCAGCGTCATGATCTCGACAACGTTCATGGGCCCACTATAGCTCATAGTGACATATCTCCGTTCTGCATTCATCCGTAGGGCCAATGTGACGGAACCGCTAGAAGAGGTCGGCCTCGTCAAGCCAGTCTTCGGCGACGTCCTGGGCGCTCTTCTTGTCGTTGACGCTCCGGGCGTTCATATCCATGAGGTCCTCGGTGGTCAGCCTGGCCTGGACCTTGTCGATCACGTCTTTGGCCTTGTCGTCAAGCCTGCCGGCCCTGACCACGGGCACGATGTTCTGGGCGAGGATCATCTCCCGGTCGTCCTCGAGACGGACCAGGTCGTTGGCGGCGATGAGCGGCGAGGTGGAGTCGAGGCGGGCGAAGTCGACCTGGCCGTCGAGCAATGCCTGCACGGTGGACTGGCCGCCGCCGTCGTTGACCGGCACGAGGCTGACGGTCAGACCGTACTTGGAGCGCAGGCCCTCGATGCCGTAGACGCGCTTGGTGAACTCCGGCGGGGCAGCGACCTTGAGATCGTCGCCCAGCTTCTTCAGGTCGCCGATGGTCTCGATGCCCTGCTCGTCGGCCACGAAGCGCTGGATGTAGAACGCGTCGGCGTCCTGCGCGTCGGCCATGTCGAGCACCTCGAAGTCCTTCGGCAGCGCGTCGGCGAGTCCGGCGTACACGTCTTCGGCCGCGGAGGCGGCGTTGGACTCGTCGTAGAACTGCAGCAGGTTGCCGGTGTATTCGGGGATCATGTCGATCGAACCGTCCTCGAGGGCGTCGAGGTAGACCTCGCGCGAGCCGATGTTGGCCTTGACGTTCGCGTCGATGCCGTTGTCCTTGAGGGCTTCGGCGTAGATGCGGGCGATGATCTCGCTTTCGGAGAAGTTGGCGGAACCGACGACGATCACGTCGGCATCCTTCGCGGCGTTCTCCTTGGCGTCGGATCCGGCGAACGGGTCAGCCGCCCCGCATCCGGCGAGTGCGAGCATGGCGGCGGCTGCGGCCGAGATGACGGCGAATGACTTGGTGTGCTTCATGATGGATGTTCTCCTC
>Cebus_capucinus_imitator_PRJNA485217_SSR056__coassemble_531_pt1 | contig 50801 bp, 28 predicted proteins | sample Cebus_capucinus_imitator_PRJNA485217_SSR056__metabat2_high_PE_007 | metagenome-assembled genome bin Cebus_capucinus_imitator_PRJNA485217_SSR056
CCGAGGCGATCGCGAAACCGATGCCGTACGACGCGCCCGTGACCAACGCGACCTTTCCCTCAAGAGAGAAACAACTCATATCAAATGCCATACCGGCCTCCTTGTATTGTGAATATCATCGTTGTCTATGCAATTTAGTGGGATGAAGGGTGTATGGACGGTGCCACAGGATTGCCATGAAGCCCATAGTGCCGTCAAGTGTTACTTGCGAATAATCTTCGAGGCTTCGATGGACTCCTTTGCCAGAAGGACGACCTGCTCCGCGGTGATGCCCAGATTCCGCAGATTTTGCAGGCCTTCGCCTTGCAGTCCGAAAGTCTCTACGGACACGGCCCTGCCGAAGGAACCAAGATACTTGTACCACGGCTGGGCCAGTCCAGCTTCAACAGAGACGCGTGCAAACACGTTCGAGGGCAGAACGCTCTCGCGGTACGCCGCGTCCTGCTGCTCAAACCACTCCATGGAAGGCATGGACACGACGCGTGCCTTGACGTCCTTGGCTGAGAGAAGACGTTCCGCTTCCAGTGCGATCTGTACCTCGGATCCGGTGGCCATGACGATAACGTCCGGAGTTCCCTCACAGTCCTTGAGAATGTAGGCGCCGCGACGGACACCCTCGCGAGCTCTTTCCGAAGTCTCCTTTAAGTTCGGCAGAACCTGACGACTCAACACCATAGCTGTCGGGTGGGTGTTGTCTTTCTTAAAGAAATGACGGTAGGCCTCCGCGGTTTCGTACTCATCGGCAGGGCGTACCACCTCCAGATTCGGGATGGCGCGGTATGCAGCCAAATGCTCCACCGGCTGATGGGTAGGGCCGTCCTGTCCGAGAGCGACGGAATCATGCGTCCACACATATAGGTTCGGGATATCCATGAGAGCGGCGAGTCGGACGGCGCCGCGTTCATAGTCTGCGAATTGGAAGAATGTGCCGCTGAACGGTCTGGTGTCGGAATCCAGCAGAATGCCGTTTGTAATGGCTCCCATGGCAAACTCTCTGACGCCAAAATGCATCTGGCGGCCGTATGGGCTGGCATGAGGATGCTGTGGAGTGGCATATTCGGTCGGAGCGAATGATGTGGCACCGTCAATGTCGGTCAGGTTGGCTCCGCCAAGATCCGCCGAGCCTCCCCATAGTTCCGGCATGACCGTTGCGATGGAGTTCAGGACTTTGCCAGATGCCGCTCGTGTGGCCACCTCTTCGCCGATATGATAAGTGGATTCCAGCTCGTCAATGGCGGTATCGAAATTCTCCGGTAGTCTGTGGTTGTGAATGCGGTCATAGAGCGCGGCTTTGTCTGGATATGCCTGACGCCATGCCTGATAACGTGTGTCCCACTCTTTATGAGCTGAAGCTCCTCGCTGTGCGACTTTTCGGGCGTGGCTTAACGCTTCTTCATCAACCTCGAAGGTACGGGAGGGGTCGAATCCCAGCAGCTTCTTGAGGTCGGCCACGGCTCTTGCTCCCAGCAAGGCACCATGAGTGGACGGGTCATTGGTCTTTCCCGGAGTCGGCCATGCGATGAGTGTATCGACCTGGATGATTTTCGGGCGGTCCGTAACTTGCGCGGCGCGCTCGAGCGCCTCGGAGAATGCTGTGATGTCCTCCTTGTAGGAGCCGTCATCTTGGATGAAGCTCACCTCGTCGGTGTACCAGCCATAAGCCTCGTATCGCTTGAGCACGTCTTCAGCGAACGCTATACGTGTCTCGCCTTCAATCTGAATGCGGTTGGCGTCGAAGATGACCGTCAGATTGCCGAGGTTCTGGTTGCCGGCAAGCGAGCTGGCCTCTCCGGACACGCCTTCCTCTAGGTCTCCTTCGCCACAGACGACCCAGACGTTGTGGTCAAATGGAGATTGACCTGCCGGTGCTTCGGGATCCAGTAATCCTCGCTGGTAGCGCTGCCCGTAAGCGAATCCAACTGCCGATGCGATGCCTTGGCCGAGAGGTCCTGTGGTGATCTCCAATCCCGGAGTGAGGCCGTATTCCGGGTGTCCTGGAGTGCGGGTGTGTACATCGCCCCGGAAGTTCTTGATGTCTTCGAGCGTCAGATAGCCGCTGTAATAGAGCTGAATGTACTGGGCGAGCGAAGCATGGCCGCCGGAAAGGATGAATCGGTCGCGGCCGGGCCAATGCGGATCGGCCGGATCATGCTTCAAGAATCGCTGGTACAGGACATAAGTGATGGGTTGCAGTGAGATGGCTGAACCGGGATGTCCGTGACCTGCATGTTCGACCGCATCGGCGGAGAGGGTCTTACCCATGGCTATGGCCCTAGCATCTAGAGGAGACCATTGAGGTGTGGCCATTCGAGATTCCTTTCGTGGGTGTCCTGCGTGGAACGGTCCGGGCATCATCGGCCGGGACTGTGCCTCGTGGGGCGTTCTATCGTTGTAGCGCCTAGGTTTTGTGGTTCTCGACGTGTCGCCGAGTTGACAAATGTCCTTTGCTGGTATCTAATATATCACACGTATACAAACAAAATATCAGAATGTCGCTCAGCCAGTGCCGGGTGAGGGACATTCTGGTAGCACCATCGCAGACGCCTCATGGTGAGACGTCGACCGGGATGCAACAAAGGAGTGTGCAATGACGAAAACCGGATTAGCGATATATGACACCATCGAACATGCCAAAGCTGTGCTTGACAGACAAGAGGCGAAAAATGCTTCTAAAGCCGGATGGCTGATGGTCACCGCTCTGCTCATTGAATCGTGGGATATCTATTCGATGTCCTTCATCATGACGCATCTGAAGGATGTTTTCCATCCCAGCGCCGCACTGCTCGGCTTCACTTCGGCGGGTACGCAGCTTGGAGCCATTGTCGGAGCCATCCTCGGCGGGTGGCTGACCGACAAATATGGCCGTCGCAACATCTTTATGGCCTCCATGACAATGTTCGCCGTCTGTGCCGTTGCTCAAGGACTTGCTCCTAATATGGTAGTTCTAGCCATCATCCGTTGCATTGCCGGCATTCCGGTTGGTGCAGACGTCGCCAACGGTTTCACCTACATGATGGAAATCATGCCTAAAGGCAAGCGAGAAGTCATGGCGAACCGTTGGCAGTTCATGTTCTCGCTCGGAATCCTGTGCGCCATCGCGCTTGTCACTTTGTTCGAGCTGGGCAGCATGAGCCCGAACATCACGTGGCGCATCATTCTTGCTATTCCGGCCATCCCGGCTGTTCTTCTCCTGCTGGCACGACACAATCTGCCGGAGACCCCCACTTGGTACGTCGAGCATGGACGCTTCGTTGAAGCGCGTAAGGTGGCTGCCGAGTACTACGGCAATGATTGCCTTGCCGGCGTTGTCCCGGACGAAGACGTGACCATTCCGCATCCGACTTGGGGAGAGACCGTCAAAGACCTCTTCTCTGATCCGTTCACCCGCCGCAGCACCATTTTCGCTTGGATCTCCAACTTCGTACAGGCCTTGGAGAATTACTCCTTCTCCTTCTATCTACCAACCATCCTTGCCGGTCTTGGCATCTCCACGTTGGTACAGAACAACTTGGCCATGTTCGTGGTGTACATGCTGGCCTCCGTCTCCGCTTTTGTCGGCCCGCTGATGCTGCCGAAGATTGGGCACAAGGGCCTGAGTCAGTGGGGCTTCGGCCTAGTGGCCATTGGCATTGGAATCTCCGTCTACGGTATCGCCAATAACGCAATGCTCATCATCATTGTCGGTTCTGGCGTCATGCTGTGGGGACATTACTGGTCCTCCGAGAGTGGACAGACCGTTGCCTCCCTCGTTGCTAAGCCCGCTTATCGCGGTGCAGCTTCTGGCATCGCCTACACCTTCGTGAAGTTGGCCTCGTTCGTCACACTGTGGGTGTTCCCGACCTTGTTTGAGAATCTGGGCGTGGTCAAGGCCGATCTTATTGTCATCGTTTTCCCGGTACTCGCTTTCCTCGCAGCGACCTTTATTCTGCCGGAAGTCTTTGATCATGCTGTCTCGGCCGACAGCATCAAGAAGGAGGCTGTGCAGAACCACTGAAATACATATATCGCCGCTTCACTCCTCCTGGAGAGCGGATTTCATCGCAAACAACCAACATAAAAACTCATTTCCGGGCAGCTGTCATCGAACGATGACATGTCCGGGAACGGTTCCGTGAAAGGACAGAACATCATGAATGAGATTCCCGTCATCGAAAGCATCAAGCTCACCCCGACTCGTGTGCCTCTGCCGGAAGGGCCTTGGGGCGACCAGATTCACCATGTTGAAAACATCGAGGTTGTTATCGCTGAAGTGACCGGTTCCAATGGACTGACCGGCGTGGGTTTCAGTCACACGTCCGGATGGTGCGGTGCCACCATCGCGCAGCTTGATCAGGAAATCATCCCGGATGTCATTGGCCTTAGGGTATCTCCCCAGGGGCTGTGGCGCCGCTCCTACAAGTACATCCATGATGTCGGTGGCGCGGGCGTCACCACTCACGCCTTGTCCGCGCTGGACATCGCCTATTGGGATCTTCTTGCCAAGTCGCTTGATGTGTCGCTGTACGATTTGCTTGGCAAAGTGCGCGACCGTGTTCCGCTGTACGGCTCCGGCATCAACCTGAATCTTTCCGCCGAAGAAGTCGTTGAGCAAGTCAAGCGTTGGAAAGCTGAAGGATACATTTGCGCCAAGGTCAAGGTCGGCAAGCCCGATATTGAAGAAGATGTGGAGCGACTGACGAAGATTCAGGAAGCGGTTCCGGGATTCCCGCTGGCCGTCGACGCAAATCAGGGATGGACTCTGCCCGATGCGCTGCGCGCCTTTAAGAAGTTTGACCACCTTGATCTGCTGTGGATTGAGGAACCGCTGCCGAGCGATGATATCGCCGGCCACAAGGTCTTGCGCGAACGCGTCAATACTCCGATTGCATTGGGTGAGAATACCTACACGCTCAACCAGTTCAACCAGCACTTTGAACAGGGATCCTGCGATTACGTGCAGGCTGATCTCGGCCGTGTCGGCGGCATTACGGGATACCTGGATATTGCCGCGGCCGCTCGTGCCCACAATCTGCCCATGACTCCGCACTTTGTGATGGAGCTCAGCGCTTCGCTGCTGTCTTGCATCCCGAATATCTATGCATCCGAAATGACCGACGGTGGCACTTGGACCGCGCTGGGCATCTTCAAGCCGTCGAACAATATCGATCATGGTTATTGGGTCCCGCCGACCGCTCCGGGCCATGGCCTCGAAGTCGATTGGGACTACGTGAACGCTCACCGTTTCTGACGGAATTGGTCTTTAGCCACCGACTGTCGAAAGTCATTTGACTTTCTCTATCCTTCCAATAGTCATGGCTGTGCGGCTGTCTCTATCTATAAGAGACAGCCGCACAGCCATGTGCGAACAGAGCAAGGTGTTTTCCGAGGGGGTCGTATGGCTCTGAATCTCTGGTTCACAGCCAGATGAATTGATCGGCGGACAGTGAAACCAACGCATCGGCGATGCGGGCCGCGTCGGCTTGGCTGAGTGTGCCCGTATAGCCCTGCAACTCGCTCCGCGCGAACCTGACCAACTGACGGCATCGCGCCGTGGTGGCATGGATGAGGCCGCACTGCTCCCAATCTGCCAATGCTATATCACCCGGACCGTTCCACTTCGGATTGCTGGTCAGCTTGACTGCGCCACACCGCCATCGCCGTCCGTATCGATGACGATGCACGTGACGTAATGATTGCGGGAGCGGGTCTTGTCCTCCTCGAAACGGACCGGCATGCGGTAGATGTCGAAGGTGCTCAAGGTGTGCGGGACGGGAAGCAGAACCGGCTGATTGGGTGCCGGCTGATTAGACGCCGGCTGATCGGGCATAGTCCGTCAATTCTTCCACGACTGGGGCAGCACCGGAGTACCGTCCTCATCGTGCTTCGGCTGCAGCACCAACCGTTCCGGAATCGTCAGCACCGGGTATCCTCGATCGTCCAGTCCTTGGAAAACAATGCCGTCAACCGTGCCGGCGCCGGGCTTCGGCAACGTACGTGCCGACTCACCTTCGGCCGTGGACTCGGCCATAGGGGCCGCGCTGGGCTGGAACGGCATGCGACGCTCCTTCACCGACTGGCGGAGAAACACGTTGATGGCGGTGTTCAGACTCATTCCCATCGACTCGTACAAAGCCGCCGCCTGCTGCTTCAACTCCGCGTCCACTCGATATGTTGAAGTGACCATCATGCGCCTCCCATGCTGATATCGGCTGATTAGAGTTGATTAAAACGACAATTTAATTATATGCACCTGCCATGCAAATGCCATATTAACGATGGCTTTTGCGTGAGAGAACGGATAGAGGGGCGGTGGTGGGCTTGTCATCCCAGCCGACAAAATGACGGGATGATGGCGTAATCGGAGATGCTTGCGGGCTGTATCGAGCGGGGAGGGCAGGGCGATGTCAGCGGAAGGGGAAAACGCGACGACGATCAGGCTCGCGCTGAGCGCCAATCCTCATCGGACTGTGGCGTTTTGGGCGGCACGTACCGGCCCCGCGCCCATCGGGGTCGGACTCATCGGGCGGCTCCTGCGGACGGGCTATAGGGAACGGTTATAGCGGAGGCCGCGCGTCGCGTGCGCGGCACGATAGGGTAACACTCTATGTGCAGAATACTGGGATACGCCACCGCAGGAACCAACCTGAGCCTCGACGCCATCCTAGGGCACCGCAACACCGTCGCCTACCGCGACATGAGCGAAATCCACAACGACGGCTGGGGATGCGCCACCATCGCCGAACCCGACCAGGCGCCCGGCATCGAAGACGGCGGCGCGCCCACCCCCGAAACCGGCACCAAACTCTACAAAACCACCATCGCGGCACGACGGGACCCCATCTTCAACGCCATCGCCAACCAGCCCGCACGCGGGTCCATCTGGCATCTGCGCCTCGCCTCGTCCGACCTGCCGCTCATCCTCGAAAACCAACAGCCCTTCTTCTCCAACGGCTACAGCTTCATCCACAACGGCGACATCTCCGACTCGCACGGACGCAACATCACCGCCAACAGGCAATACCCCGTCAACCGCAGCATCTACCTCTCCACCGGAGGACGCTCCGACTCCGCCATCTTCTTCGCCATCATCCTCGAATACGCGCGCTCCGGGTATGCGCTCGACGAAGCCGTCGCGCAGGCCGTGCGCGAACTGCGCCAAACCTACCCCAAGTCCAGCTACAACTGCATGATTCAAACGCAGGACCAGCTCGTGGCCCTGAACGCGGCCGGGCGTGAACGCACCTCCGCGCGCGTGGTGGAGATCTACGAACAGTACGGGCAGGGCGAGAAGGCCGCCGACTATCGCGTGATGCGCTATCGGGCGCTGGGCGAGGTTGAAAATGGGCATGAAGATGGGCATGAAGATGGGCTGACCGCGGAGGCTGAGGTTGCTGTGGCGGAGACTGCGGAAGGCTGCGCGGAGATTGCCCTGAACGGTTTGGACGCTGACGGAACCGCTGTGGTTGAGGCGACTCCGGCGGGCCGGCGCGCCGCGTGTGGAACGGGCGGTGTGGTGGTCGCCTCGTCCGGATTCGACCAGCCGGAGTCCGAGGGCTGGCGCGACTTGGGCAACGATCAGATGATCGTGGCCTCGAATCGGACGGGGGCATGGTACATCCGCTCCATCTGAAAGGATCTTGAGCGGGGGCAGTGAGAGGCTCCGAGCGGGTCCTGACCGTTGGAATGCGGGTCTTGAAGTTTCGAGGAATTTGGTCTGGAGGGAGACCGGGCGACCGGGACGCTCTGGGATGTCGGGGTGTTTTGGGGATGTCGGGGGATGCGGGGGTCGGCTGGGTCGGGTGAAGAGGGTTTCCTGCGGAGTTCGGAGGAACAAGTGCGCGTTTTGGGCATCACGTGCGCACCCCTGTTCTGAAGAACGCGTCATTATGAAGCTTTGACGAGAGGCTGCCTATACAAGAACCCTTGAAAAATAGCGGTTCTGAGCCGTTGGCGTTTTCCGTGGGATAAGCCTTTTCACGGAAGAGGTGCGCACGTGATGCCCAAAATGCGCACTTGTTCGTCAAAACAGCGCACACGTTCTTCAAACAGAGCACACGTTCCCCGAAACAGCGCACAAGTCATCCGGCTTTGAGGGCCGTCTCCGGGCATATGGAAACCACCTGAGACGGGACGTATGGGAAACCGCCTGAGATGGGTATATGGAAACCACTTAAGATGGGCATACGGAAACCGCCTGAGACGGGCATGCGGGAAACCGCCTAAGATGGGCGTATGATTCCCACACTTGAACAGATCGACGAACTGCACCGCAACATCGCCCCCTCCAAGGAGGCATACGACCTCATCCACACGCACTGCGTGATCGTCGCGCGCATCGCCCGCGCGCTCGCCCACCGTCAGAACATGCTGTTCTCCCGCCGATGCACCCTGCCCAAAGATGCCAAGGAACTGCAATGGCTTTCCGGCGGCGTCGCGGCTGCGTCGGATGATGGTGAATGCGGGTATGCGCTTGGCGGCACGGACTGTGCGATGGCGGATGCTGCAATGGCGGACGGTATTCAAGAGACCGCTCCGGCCGGCAGTGGGTCGCTCCATATCGCGGCGGGTGTCGGATTGAACCGACCTGCGCACGCGCCGACATGGACCGTGCCGCCTTCGGACGGCATCGAGGGAGGCCGCGTGCCGGGCAGGCTCATCGACGAACGACTCGTGGTGATCGGCGGCCTGCTGCACGACATCGGCACCTACCGCGTGCTCAAACACGACGGCAGTGACGGCGAACCGCTGAAATTCAGCGGCAAACGGTACATTCTGCACGGACTGCTCGGCTATGAGTACCTCCTCGAACAGGGCGTGGACGAGGAGATCGCGCAGTTCGCGCGCAATCACACCGGCGTGGGATTGCGCCGCGAGGACGTGGAACGCCAGGGCTTGCCGCTGCCGCCGGACGACTACGTGCCGATGAACCTCGAACAGGAGACCGTCATGGTCGCGGACAAGTACCACAGCAAGTCGGTGCCGCCGAAGTTCGTGTCCGCGCAGGCGTATACGGCGCGTGCGGAACGGTTCGGCGAGGAGAACAAACGCCGATGGTTGGATGTCCTCGACCAGTACGGCACGCTCGATGTGGCTCCGCTCGCCGAGGAATACGGCATGCGGATGATTTGAGTGCGCTTGCGGCGGAGCGGCGGAGCGGCGGGCCGGCGGTGAAGCCGGCCCGCTTTTCCGTGTTCAGTCGTCGAGGCGGTAGACCTTGTCCGCGACGGAGGCGACCCGGTCGGAGGCGGTGACGATGATGACGGCGCGCTTGGGATCGCGCGCGTGGGCGAGACGGGCGAGCAGCGCGAGCAGCTCTTCGGCGTCCGCCTCGTCCAGTCCCTTGACAGGTTCGTCGAGGATGAGCGTTTCCGCCTCGCAGCTGATGGCGCGCGCGAGGGCGACGCGCCGCCGTTCGAGGGGCGTCATCGCGGCGGTCTTCACGCCGCTGGTGGCGCTTTGGAAGCCGACCGTGTGGAGCATGTCGCGCGCGTAGATGGGTTTGGGTTTGAGGTAGGTGCGTCCCGACGCGTTCATGGCGTACAGCACGTTGCTTTCCGCATCCATGTCGCCGCGGACCGCGTAGCGTTGCGGCACGATGCCGAGCCGGTGTCCTCGCAGTTCGCCGATTTCGAGTTCGGCGACGTTGGAGCTGCGCACCATGACGTTGCCGGATGCGGAGAGCTGGTATCCGCCGAGGGTCTGCATGAGGGTGACGCGCTGTTCGGCGTCGTCCTCATCGGCCAAGACGCGTATGGCGTAGAGGTTGCCGACGTGGAATTCCATGCTGACGTCGTCGAGGATGTGGCGTCCGGTTTTGCGGTTGGTGGTGGTGACGTGGTTGAGGGAGAAGGCGGGGTATGCCTTGAGGAGGACGCGGTCGCCGAGTTGCGCGCCGAGTTTGGTGTTGGCCGTGGCGGCGGGTTTGGGTTTCGGGGCGGCGTCCTGTGAGGCGAGAGCGTCCGAGGCGAGGGCGATGGTGGCGTTGACGCGTCGCGCGTTGGCGGCGGTCGCGTCTGCGCTGGCGTCCTTGGGGACGGCGGCGTCGGTTTCGGCGTCCGATGCGTCCGCCTGCGTCACGTCGTCGGAATCCGTGGCTTCGAGCGCGAGTTCGACGTTTTCTTCGATGTCTTCGCCCAGTCCGGGTTCTTCGGCGTCGTCGAAGGTGAAGCTGAACTCGACGCTTTCGGCTTCATCGTGCGTTTCTTCGGCGGGGTCGATGGTGGTGTTGGTGGGGTCGGTCATGCTGCCACCTCCTTGGTGGTCTGGTCGTCGGTCTGGTCGTCGGAACGTCCGTCGGACGACGTTTCGGACTGCTTATCGGATGTATCGGCATCGGTTTCGCCGGTCATATCGGAGCCGGTCATATCGGAGCCGGTCGCATCGGGCGCGGCAACGGCGCCGGTCGCATCTCCATCGGGCGCCGGAACGGAACCGGACACTCCCGCATCGGCCGCAGGCGCGAAGAGCGCGGCGAAACGGAACGTGGCGGGGCGCAGCATCGCCACGAGCGCGAGCGCGACCGCCAACGCGACCGCATCCCAAATGAGCGTCCACATGATGTCCGACGTGACGGGCGTGGCATGCCCGCCGGCCAGGGCGGCGCCGAGCGCGCCCGCGCCGAACCCGCCGGCGAGCAGGCCCACGGCGGTGGGGGCCACGGTGAGCATGAACGTTTCTACCATGAACTGCCAGCCGAGTCGCGGCTTGGTCACGCCGGAGACGAGCGCCATGCCGATCTCGTCGGTGCGGCCGAACCAGGTGCGGCCCACGGTGAGGGCGAGCAGGAGGAGCGCGCCGCCCACGGCGAGCGCCCACAGCAGGGGGCGCACCCAGCCGGCGGTGCGGTCGAGCGGAGCGACGGAGGCTTCGTAGTCGGCGAGGATGGGGGAGTCGAGCTCGTAGCCTTCGGGAAGCTTCGTCTTTTTGGCGAGCTTGGCGAACTGCTTGTAGGTGGCGGTGTCGGTGAACTCGAAAAGCACGTTGAGGTCGGGCACGGACCACGTGTTTTCGGCGGGCTCTTCGGGGTCGAGGCCGTACGTGTAGGCGGTGGCGTAGGCGGTGTAGATCACGTTGTCGCGGTTCTGCTTGGCGAGCGTGGCCTGATGCGCGGACGGGTCGGCGTAGGCGGGCGCGGTCTCGGATTCGCCCTCCTCGTATTCGTAGATGCCGCGGACCTTGAATTCGTAGGTTTTGGTCTTGTCGGTGGGGTCGCCGACCTTGAACGTGTCGCCGACCTTGAGGCCGTTCTCGTCGGCGAGGGCGCGGGAGATGAGCGCGCCGGTCGCTTCGGTGCTGGTGTAGCGCAGCGTCTTGCCTTCGACGACGCGGTATTTGCCGAGGTCGTTGGCGCGGGCGGCGGTGATGTCGTAGAAGCTGCGCAGGAGGAATTCGCCGCCGGTCTTGTCCGCGGAGGCATCGTCGCTGCCCGCGATGGCGGTGATGGAGTCGGTTTGGCGTACGGGCAGCGTTTCGGTGAACGTGTACGTGAACGACACGTTCTTCTCCTGCGCGGCGACGGCGTACGGATTGTAGTCGGTGAAGGACAGGTGGTGCGAGACGGTGGATGCGGCGTCGTCGCCCTTCATGGCGGCGCGGAGTTTTTCGCCGGGGCGCATCTGCGCGTCGGGTGCGAGGGCTTCGTAGTCGGCGCCGTGCGCGTCGGAGTGTTCCTGCAGGATGGCCAGCGAGGCGACCGTGCCGAACGATACGAGGATCGCCACGAGCGCGGTCAGCGTGGATAGCGCCTTGCGCTGCGTGATGGCGCGCCAGGCGTTGGTGAGAACGAACATGCGTCTTCTCCAGTTCCCTATGCTTGATGTTCCGTGGCGTGCGGGCGTCGTCGTCCTGCGTGGGAACGGTGCCGTCGGCTCGTGGGCGGCTTTCGGATTTCGGTTCCGGGTTCCGGCGCTGACGGGTGCGCCGGGCACGCCGCACTGTTCAACAGTAAGACAGTACGCCGTGCTTGGTGTGCGTTGTCTTGCCTGTTGCTGAAAGCTGTCTGAAAGAATTTCGGGTATGGCGTCCGATGGAAGACACGCCGAACGCGCGGAACACGGTACATATGGTCCGGGTGTGACGGCCTTGAGGGAGAATGAGGGCACCACGCAAGGAAGGCGCGCACATGGCGGGCTCGGCCGCGGACCCGGTCGTGGGCGCGAGCGGAGAGGAAGACACTGCTATGGAACCGTACCAACGTCCGGGCATCGACGACAGACCCGACTATGAGAAGGCGCTCAGTGCCGAAGACAAGGCGTCGCTCGCCAGGCTCGCCTCGGAGGACCGGCGATTGCCGCCCGAAGCGTCCGCCGCGCAGCCCGGCGCGCAATCGGCCAGGCTCGCCGCGGACGGCGTGAGCGCCGTCGCCGCGGCCGCCGTCGACGCCGCCGTCCCCGACTACGCATCGTCCTTCATGGACATGCGCGACCCCATGGTGTCCGCGGACGGACGCCGGCCCTCCGCATCGGACATGCTGCGTCTGCAATGGGCGCTGCTGCTCGGCGCGCTGCTGTCCGTCGCGCCGTGGACCACGCTCACCATGATCGCCCTGCCTGATCAGGTGGCGCGCGTCCACGGCTTCGACACCGCCTCGGACGCGCTCGCCTCGCAGGACGCCGCCGCACTTGCCGCGCCGCTCGCATGGACCGTCGCCATCGGCGCGTTGTTCGCCGTCTTGTTCACCCCGTTCGTGTCCACCATCTCGGACCATACGCGCCTGCCCGTGGGTCGGCGCACGCCGTGGCTCGTGGGCGGCGGACTGCTCAGCGCGCTGTTCGCGCTCGCCTTGGGCGCGGTCAACGCGAGCGTGCTCGTCGGTCTCCTCTGGGTGCTCCTGCAATTCACGTACGCGATGGTGGCCGCGCCTTTGGCCGCCGCCATCGCCGAACGCGTGCCGGACAAGTTCCGCGACGAAACCGAACGATGGCATGCCGTCGGCGTGCTCGCCGGCCAGCTCGCCGGCGGCGTGGCGGGCGGCCTGTCCATCGCGTTCGGCGCGTTCGACCCGTTCCTGTGCGCCGCCGTCATGTTCGCGCTGTCCGGCGTGGTCGTCGTACTGGTGTGGCCGCGCGAAGCGTCCAGCTCCGCCCAGCCGCTCGTGCGCTTCGCATGGGGGCAGGTCGGCGCCGCCCTGCGCCCGCCGCTGGGACGCGGCACGCGCGCGTTCCACACGCTCTACGCATCCCGCCTGTTCATGAGCGCCGCGGCGGGCACGACCGGCGCGTTCCTCTGGTACGTGGTGCGCTTCGCTGTCTACGGCGACATGCCCCGCTTCACGTCCGCGCCGGTCACTCTGCCGGCCGGCACGCTGCTGTCGCTGTTGGCCGTGGCCTCGTTCGCGGGCGCACTGCTCGCCACCTGCTGCGGCGGCATGATCACGGACAAGTTCGCCGAAGGATTCGGCGCATGGTGGCGCGGCTCGCGTTCCGCCGTGGCGTTGGCTTGCGCGCTGTACGCGCTCGGCCTGTGCCTCGGATTGGCGATCGTGCTGTACGGTGGGGAGAAGAGCCTGACCGCGTTCTCGTTCGTTGCGGGATTCGCCGCGGGTATGTACGATGTGCTGGTCCAACCGTTGGTGGTGGACGCGCTGCCCGACCCGCGTTCCGCGGGGCGTGATCTGGGCGTGTACGCCACGGCCCGGCCGCTCGGCCTGGCTTTGGGCGCGGCCGTGGGCGCATGGTCGGTCACGGAACTGGGCGATTGGACCCATCCGCTGTCCGCAGGCGCGTTCGGCTATATGGCGGTGTTTCCCGCGGGAATCGTCTGTGTGGCCTTGGCCGTGCTGTGCGTGGCGTTGACGCCGAAACGCGGGGCGTGAGACGCGGCTTTCGGACCCGTCCAAGGCGAGACGTGGGACCGAACGAAGACGAGACGAGGAGACGGACGATGGTCGGTATGCGCGACGTGGCCAAGAAGGCCGGAGTGTCGTTGAGCACGGTGTCGCTGGTGGTGAACGGCACCGGATACGTGTCCGCAGACATGCGCGAACGCGTACGGGCTGCGATGCGCGAACTCGACTACATCCCCAACGAGCTGGCGCGCAATCTGGCGCGCAACCGCACGAACATCGTCGGCGTGATTGTGCCGACCATCCGCCACCCGTTCTTCGCCACGCTCACCGCCGCCCTGCAGCGCGAATTCTCCGCGCGCGGCGTGCGCACCATGCTCTGCTCCACCGCGGACGCGGACAAAGGCGAAGCCGACTATGTGGACATGCTCCAACGGCACATGATGGACGGCATCGTCATGGCCTCGCACACCGAACATCCCGCGGGCTACTGGACCTCCATCGGACGGCCCGTGGTGGCGTTCGACCGGCATCTCGGAGAAGGCATCCCCTCCGTAGGCTCCGATCACGAGGAAGGCGGACGGCTCATCGCACGCACGCTCATCGCATCCGGCGTCCGGCATGTGGCGATGGTCGGCGGCCCGCGCGCGCAATTCCACGACGCGGCCTCCGGCACCACCTTCCCCACGGTCCGCTACTACCTCACCCTGGAACGCGAACTCGCCGCCGCCGGCGTGCGCTACGACTATGTGGAGGCCGGCGAGGTCTCCGACTTCGACGGCTACGCGCGCGCCATGCGCGCCCTCTTCGACGCCTCTTACGGAACCGGCACCGGTACGGGGGGCGCGGATGCGGGCTCGCCTCCCGTGGACGCGGTGGTCAGTTCGGACATGGGCGCGGCGATGTGCGTGCAGGAGGCGATGCGCCGCGGACTGCGCATCCCCGAGGACGTGCAGGTCGTGGCCTACGACGGCACCTATCTGGTCGACGCCGCCGGCGTGCGCCTGACCGCCGTCCGTCAGGACTTCGACGCCATCGCCTCCGTCATCGCCGCACGCATGACGGACCTGATCTCCGCCGGCGACTCCGCTGGCGTATCGGCCGCATCCAAAGCCGCCGCAGCTGACATCGTCGCGGCGTCCGCCGGCGCATCCGGCGCATCTTCCGGGAGGCCCGGCGCGGACCGCGCTCGTGGTCTGGTCGAGGAACTCATCCCCATGACACTCCGCCTCGCCGATTCCACCCGCTGACCTACGGATGCATCCGCACTTCCGCACTTCCGCGCTTCCGTCAATCCGTAGGCCGGCCGGAGGCGGCCCTATCGCCACCCCCTCACGTCACGCATCATGAGCGTGGCCGTATGCTCCTGGGCCACTGACGCAGATTATGTGCCGTCGTGCGGGATAGATGCGTTCCCGCAGGATTCAGGAACCGTTTCGGAGCCAATCCAACCCAAGCTCCTCGGCTGTGGCGTCGCCGGTCCACAAAGCCAAAGCCTCTTCCGGGGAAACGCCGTAGTCGTCGTTGCCCAAATCAACGCGGACGGCACGGCCGGTCGTCGGGTCGAATGCGACCGTCTTGGGGGTGTCGGACACAAGGAAATCAGTCAACTCCGACTCGGTATGCACGCCGACCGCCTTCATCACCTGCGCGTCGCCGACCGTCACATAGTCAAACTCGACCGTGGCGGACGAAACCGCGTGACCGTCGCCGGCGGCGTCGGCGGCACGAAACTCCGGACCAAGCGCCAAGCCCGTCGACAGCGTCGACATCGCCACTGCGGACGCCCCCAACGCCACGGCGCTCTTCAACTGCCACCACATCATCGACTCCTTTCGTTATTGAGGTTTGTGCTTAATTTGAGTGGGTTATATGTTTATGATAGTTTGCGAGGCTAAACCATATACAAAGCGGTTCCATCAACAGCATGTCCATAGACCGGATAGTAAGTTCCCCCTGGTCCACACGTGCTTGTTGAGCCAGTTATGCCGTTATAGACGTAAACAAGGTTCGCGGTCCATGAGCCAGTGGTGAGCTTAGTGATGCCTGGCCATGAGCCGTAATGTGATCCAGAGTTATTAAAAGAAGTCGTGTATCCGGAAGAGTGATACAAGGTGACGGGGCGTGAACGTGTTATTTGGGTAGTGTTTGACTTTGCTAGACTCTCCTGATATTTCTTCATCTCTATTGCCTGTTCTGCGGTGACTGAGTATTCTTCATTGCCGGGTTCAACCAATACAAATTCACCGGTTTTCGGGTCAAAACCGACAGTTTTTGGAATGTCTGACAAGATAAAATCGTCAAGTTCTGCTTGATTGTGAATTTCAAGAGAGCTGGCTACTTGAGTTTTACCAATCCAGACGTACTCGTCACTGTTAGATGATTCGCTGGCAAATGCCGAAACGGGAAGTGTGCACAGCAGTAAAGAGATAATTGCCGACACGGCAGCAAACACTGAGAGGCGATTAACTTTTCCTATGACGTGAAACATTTCAGTTCCTTTCCAATGATGAAGCAATCATCGGCGTTCGCTTCACCTCCAGCATAAACTTAACGAACGCAGTGAATCACATGTGACTACTCGTTCTGTGCATGGATTGATTTCCGCGGAGTCGGGGCCGTTGGCTTCCTGTTGGTTCAGGAAGGATGCATCCATGCGGCGGGGGCTTGAGTGATATAGTAGGTTCTGGTCAATGCGCGAGTGGGGAGTTTGTGTAATGGCAGTCACTGGTGATGCGTTATCGACTATCGGGCTCTTGGACAATGATTTGCGCTCGCTTCAGTCCTTAAACGAGATAGTTCACGAGCTTATGCCTCGCTATTGCGTGCGGTGGATGGTCACAAAAGGGGAATTGGCTGAAGAACGATGTTTGGATTTTCGTACAAGACCTGATATTTTGCTAGTCGATATGTCTCTGTACGGAATGCCGGGGTCTGTGGTATGCAGAAGAATACGTGAAAGAATTTCCGATATGCCGATATTGGCAATGACGTCATTTCCTGTATCACTGTATAAAGAGAAGTCTTTGTTATCTGGTGCGCAAGGCATATGTAGTAAAAATTCTGAAGATGAGCTTATTACGTCAATTGATTTTATCTGCCGCGGAGGTGTCGAACAGTCATTCCAAACGGCGGATGAGGCTCATCGACGATTAATGGAGGAACGCGGAGATCGTTCACGCGGACTCACGCCCAAGGAAATGGAGATCATGGACTGTGTGACCGAAAATATGAGCGATCGCGAAATCGCAGACATGCTTGGCCTAGCGCCGGCGACCATACGAAGGCACATCTACAACGCGAAAACGAAACTCCATGCGAAGAACCGATTTCAGGCGGCGCTCATGTGGCTGAAGGGAGAAGGATGGTGAGTGGGGGATGGAACAGATTCGCATGCCTTGTGCTGACGGCGCTGTCCGTCTTGGCGGAAAGTTGGGCCGTACTGGAATGGGTGTGGAATCCGCCCCATGCAGTCGCCGCCGTCATTTTCGCCATGCTGCACATGGCGTTCGTGGCGTTGGTGCCGGTGATGCCCGCGATGTTTGCGTATCTGGCCGTCGGATTGGCGTGCGTCTACTCGCTGACGCCGTTCGTCGCACAAGGGCCTTCGCAGATATGGGGCGCCGCATTCGCACTGGGAGTGCTGTTCTTTCGTGAGCGTACGTTTCGAGCTTTGGCGGGATATCTACTGTATGTGGCCTGCCAGAGCTTCGACACGGCGATTCTGCGTTATGCGGGCAACGATTGGCGGTCGACGCTCGCCATCTCCATGTTGATGCTGCTGCCATGCGTAGCCGGCTACGTCATGCGCCGACAATGCGAGTTCATGATGCTGCGGCGTCGTCTCGACGCGATGGCCGCGCGGGAACGCCGTCGGCGACATGATGATGCGGTGGCTTTGGCGATACACGACGGCATCAGCGGCGAGCTCTCCCTTGCGGTCAGGGAGGCGCAGCGCGCGCAGCGGAAACTACGTGAGTTGAAGGAGGGGCTGGAGACGGGGGAAGGTCGTGAGGCCCGGAAGCTGCCGGATTCGGGAGCGGCCGGTGCGGTTCGCACGGATGCGGGTATGGGGGTGGATGTGGATGCGGAGTGCCGGACTTGGCTGCGTATGGAGGAGTATCTCTGCAATGCGTTGGACGGCGTGCGGCAGGTGGTGGCCTATCTGCACGAGGCGTCGCCCACGGTGGAAGGGGCCGTGGTGCGTGGCGTCTCCCGCAGCCCCCGCATGCGGGAGACGTTTGCGGCGGAGGATGCGGCCAGGGGCGAAGCAGGACGGCGCGCGGTTCCTGAGGTTCGCAGGGACGGCATTGTCGATGCCGATGGGGATCGCGGAATGTCGGTGGATCTTGCGGAGGCCCTAGTGCAGGTGATGGAGGCCGAGGGGCGGCGGTTGCGTGGGTTGGGGTATTCGGGACGTTGGGGATGTTCGGGAAGCGGGGGTTCTGCAAAATCGGAAGCGGGACGGGAGTGTATTGCGTTGCTGCGGGAATTGTATGCCAATATCGTCAGGCATGGCGCGGTGGAGCATGGCACTGGTGGCGTGGTTGGCCATGGCGATGGATTTTGGGTGTCGGTGTTCGTGGCGGCGGATGCGGTGTGGGTCTGTTCCGAGAATGATGTGCCGGGGGAGGTTGTGACGGGCGCTGCTGATGTAGGCGTGGGCGTTGCGGGGATCGATCCGGATGATGCGGCGGTTGTGGAGGGAGGAACGGCCAGTGGGGAAATCCAGTCGTTGGTGGGAGGATACGGATTGGGAGCGCATGCGGGAGTCATCCGCCGTCTGGGCGGAAGATGCTCGTATGGGTTGGAAACTGGCCGATGGACGGTTCGCGCGATGATTCCGTTGTGAGGGGCGCTCCCAGGAAGCAGGAACCGCTTCGGAGCCAAGCTCCTCGGCGGTGGCGTCTGCCGGTGACCGTCGCTCTGCTGCGGGCATACAGTCGGAAAAGAGGCTTTTTGCGGCTGTATGCCCGCACGGAAGATGCGGTGCGGGTGGAGGCTGCGGCGCAGGTTGGGCTTGAGGCTTGGGCGATAGGGTATGTCCGCATAGTGAACGGTTGGTGGTGGTGGAGGAGGGAGCGGCCTAAGTTGGCGAATCAGTCGGGCATACGCCCGGCGGAAACGTTCAAGACCGAAAGGAGGTTCGCCACGATGACCGGAAGCACCGCCGCACACCGCGCTCACGCCAACGCCGTCAGCGTCGTCCTGCGCTTCGCGCGAATTATTATTCCGTCCTCGCTGGCGGACTGATTCGGCATAGCGCACGAAGCCCCGCCAGCAAGGCAGGGCCGATGCGATCACACATGAAGCCCTGCCAGATGGCGGGGCTTTTTTCGTCGCAGCCCACAAGGTCCGCAGCGAACGCGCGAACGAACCCTCCGCTGAATGCCAACCGAACACACATCGACCACCACACACATCGACCGTCACACCGACATCGAAGAGAGAACCAATACCATGACGAACGCCACAGCAGCAGCCGGCAAAGCACAGGAACTGGTGCGCGACTCGGTCAAAACCGTGATCGCCGCATCCATGGTCGGCACCGCCATCGAATTCTACGACTTCTACGCCTACGGCACCGCCGCGGCGAACTACTTCCCGCACCTCTTCTTCTCGGACACCACCAACCCCACCGTGGCGCTGCTCATGAGCCTGCTCACCTTCGCCGTCGCGTTCGTCGCGCGCCCCGTCGGCTCGCTCATCTTCGGCCATTTCGGCGACCGCATGGGCCGCAAGGCCACGCTCGTCGTCTCCCTGCTGACCATGGGCGTCGCCACGTTCCTCATCGGCTGCCTGCCCACCTACGACACGTGGGGACTGGCCGCGGTCGCGCTGCTGTGCCTGTGCCGCTTCGCCCAAGGCATCGGACTGGGCGGCGAATGGTCCGGCGCGGCGCTCGTCGCCACCGAGAACGCGCCCGAAGGCAAGCGCGCGCTGTACGGATCGTTCCCCGAACTGGGCGCGCCCATCGGATTCTTCCTTTCCAACGGCACCTACTTCCTGCTGGAGACGTTCAACGACGAGGCGACCATGCTCGCCTGGGGATGGCGCGTGCCGTTCCTGCTCAGCGTCATCCTCGTGATCGTGGGCCTCGTGGTGCGCGTGCACATGGAGGAGACGCCCATCTTCCGCATGGCCCAGGAACAGCAGAAGGTGGTCAAGGCGCCGCTCGTCGAAGTGTTCAGGAAGAGCTGGAAGGAAGTCCTGCAGGCCACCTTCCTCGTAGCCGTCACCTACACGCTGTTCTACACGCTCGCCACCTGGTCGCTCGCCTGGGGCACCAAGACCGCCGAGCAGGGCGGCGGCGGACTCGGCTTCACCAACCAGGAATACCTGCTCATGCTCATGCTCGCCGTGTGCGTGTTCGCCGCGTTCATCGTCATCTCCTGCGTCAACGCGGACAAGTGGGGCCGCAGGCGCGTCATCGTCACCTCGTCCGTGCTGCTCGTCGTCTTCGCCGCGCTGTTCCCGTTCCTGCTCAACGGCCAGCTCGTGGGTCAGCGCAACTTCCTCGCCAACATGGTGTTCCTGTGCGTGGGCTTCGCGCTCATGGGCACTGCGTTCGGCCCCATCGGCGCGTTCCTGCCCGAACTGTTCGAAGCCAACGTGCGCTACTCCGGCTCCGGCATCGGATACAACCTCGCCGCGATCGTGGGCGCCGCGTTCGTGCCGACCATCGCCACCTGGCTGTCCAGCAACTTCGGCGTGCACTCCGTGGGCCTGTACCTCGGCGTGATGGCCGTATGCTGCCTCGTCGCCGTGCTCGGCTGCCGCGAGACCAAGGACGTGGACTTCACCAAGTGAGGTGAGGGACGTGCGTACGATGCCGGTCCGATTGGGCCCCTGCGCGAAAGGGGCCCGCCGGCGACCATCGAATGAAAAAGAATTCAACATGTGGACGCGGGAGACCGCGTTCGGAACTGCGGGACTAGAACGGTTCCGCAGAAGGGGATGACTTCTCCACGGAGGACACGATCCACCGCGTCGGAGGCCGTCCGCAATCCACGATTGCCGGACGCGAAACGCGCTCGACAACAACCATCGGAGTCATTCCGTGACGTCTTCCGCGTCACCGGCCGCCACGGCCGGAACGTCAGGAAGGGTGAACGGTGGACGGAAACAACGAAGGAGCGCCAATCATGGCAGCAACAATCTGGTACGAGAACGACGCCGACCTCGCCGTGTTCAACGGCAAGAAGGTCGCCATCCTGGGCTACGGTTCGCAGGGCCACGCCCACGCGCTGAACCTGCGCGACTCCGGCGTGGACGTCGTCGTCGGCCTGCGCCCCACCTCCAAGTCGGTCGAATTCGCCAAGGAGCAGGGCCTTGAGGTCAAGCCGGTCGCCGAGGCCGTCGCCGAAGCCGACGTCGTGATGATCCTGCTGCCGGACCAGTACCAGGCCAAGGTCTACAACGAGGAGGTCGCCCCGAACCTCAAGCCGGGCGCCGCGCTGGCCTTCGCCCACGGCTTCAACATCCACTACGGCTACATCAAGCCCACCGAGGACCATCCGGTCTTCATGGTCGCCCCGAAGGGTCCGGGCCACATCGTGCGCCGCGAGTACGCCGCCGGCCGCGGCGTGCCGGTCGTGGTCGCCGTGGAGCAGGATCCGGACGGCGACACCTGGCCGCTGTGCCTGGCCTACGCCAAGGCTCTGGGCGCGCTGCGCGCCGGCGCCATCAAGACCACGTTCACCGAGGAGACCGAGACCGATCTGTTCGGCGAGCAGAACGTGCTCATGGGCGGCATCAACCACCTGTGCGACATGGGCTTCGACGTGCTGACCGAGGCCGGCTACCAGCCGGAGATCGCCTACTTCGAGGTGTTCCACGAGCTGAAGATGCTGGTCGATCTGGCCAACGAGGGCGGTCTGAACAAGGCCCGTTGGTCCTGCTCCGACACCGCCCAGTACGGCGACTACACCTGCAAGGTGATCAACGAGGAGACCAAGGAACGCATGAAGTACCAGCTCAAGCGCATCCAGGACGGTTCCTTCGCCAAGGAGTTCATGGACGACCAGGCCGCCGGCGCCCCGCACTTCAAGGAGCTGCAGGAGGAGTACAGCCACCCGCATCTGGAGACCGTGGGCCCGAAGCTGCGCGGCATGTTCTCCTGGAACAACGGCCCGGCCGCGGACGCCGACGAGGCCGAATCCTTCAACGGCAAGATCGCCCGCACCCAGGTCCAGTGACGTCGTACGTCGCCGCGTGAGGCCGGTAGGGTCTTTCCGAACCTCCTTTTCCCTCCGGCACGCTTTGACGCCGCGTGCGATGTACGATACGGCAAGGCCGTCGCCCCTTATGCGGGCGGCGGCCTTCGCCGTCCGTTTGGCGTCTCGGGCGACATCCGATGAGGGATGGCGGTGCATTCGATGGGGCTTGGGTGTGGGACTCACTTCCGCCATCGGCCCCGCCTATATTTCTGAGATAGCGCCGGCCGCGCGGCGGGGATTCTTCACCAGCTTCCAGCAAATGGCCATCGCGTTGGGCATCATCGCCTCCTTGGTGGTGAACGACATCTACGTCGCGCTTTCGGGCGGCGCTGAAATGCCGTTGTGGATGGGAATCGACGCCTGGCGGTGGATGCTGGTCACCACGGCGCTTCCGGGTATGGCCATGTTCTTCCTGTGTTTCGCATTGCCTGAAACGCCGCGATATTTGGTGATGAAAGGCGAGGTCGTCAAAGCCAGGGAAGTGCTGGTGGACGTTATCGGCGACGATGACGCCGACGCTACCATCGCGCGTATTCGTCAATCGTTCATCAGCGACGCCGATGAACGAAAGGTCAGTTTCTCCGAGCTGAGAGGCAAGACATTCGGTCTGAAAAGCGTGGTCTGGATCGCCATCATCTTCGTCTTGCTTGCCCAAGCCAACGGACAGAATATCATCATGCTGTATGACTCCAGTCTCTGGAACATGCTTGGATTCAGCGAGCAGGCCTCACTGACCATTGCGGTCGTCCGCGCGACTTTGGCCGCCGTGGCTACGGCGGCGAACTGGCTGTTCAACTTCCTCATCACCACCATCTATCCGCCCATGCGCGACGGCATCGGTCTGGGATGGACTTATGGCTTCTACACCGTGATGGCTCTGTTGGGGTTCTTCTTCGTCGTCAAATTCCTGCCGGAAACCAACGGTGTGGAACTGGAGGACATGAAGGCCGAACTGTAAGACCATTTGTACGATAGACATGGCGAGCGCAATGAGCGCATCATTTGAAGAGAGCAAGCATATTACCTATAGAACGCTTACGATAAGGAACGCAATGGAGCACATCGATTATAAGCCAGCCGAAACTTGCGGTACGGGCTCGGCGACCTATCAGGTCGAAGGCATCGCCTTCACTCTGCGGGATTTGTACGCTTCGGACAGGAATCGACGTCTGAACAGTCTGCAAGCGGAGTTGGCTCGAACCTGGACGTATCTGGATGAGGATCTTCCTCCTCGCACGGCAGCAGGCGAAACTACCGACGAAACTGTCGCCAACACGACGATCTCGGATGCTGAATATCAGGCCTTCATCTCCTATATCAGGGAACATCGGTTGAGTTATGCGTATAGTGACATCCGCCGATTGGACCACCGCAGCCGCTCGTCCGACCGCGTGGTGAGATTCGCGGACATTGACTACTGCGACGACGGCGCTCGTCCGCACCGCCTGGACGTGTATCTTCCCAAAGAGGCCTACCTACGTGGAGACGGCGACATCCCCGTTATCTTCAACATTCACGGCGGTGCGTTCTTCTACTCGTTTAAGGAAATCCAGCAGGCATACGTCACCGTTTTGGCGGAACGCGGGTTCGCTGTGGTCTGTCCCAACTACACACTGGCTCCGGGCGGTGATTTTCTGACGCAGCTCGCGGACGTCTCGCAGGCGTTGGGTTGGCTGCGGGAGCATGCGGCGGACTGGCAGTTGTCCCGAGAACAGACGTATCTCGTCTGTGATTCCGCGGGAGCGCTGTTGGGCACGTTCCTCTTGGCCTGCGAGACCAACGATGCGTTGGCCTCACTGCTGGGGACGCCGAGCAGTGGAACAAAGTTCAATGCCGTGGGATTCGTCTCGGGCATGTTGGTGTACGACCATCTGTTCGATTCCCAGTACCCGGATTCCGGTGAGCTGTTCGATCGTTTGCGTCCGATGTTCCGTCCTCTGATGGACAGGTTGTCGGATACTCGCTATGAACGGACTTCGGCGTTGATGGAAGACATCGCCTACCCTCCGGTATGGCTTTCCACCAGTACTGACGATTTTCTGGAATGCGACTCGCTTTATGCGGCGATGCGTCTGCGTGTACTGGGCGTGGACCATGAGCTGCATAATATGCGATCCATGAATGGGAGACGAATCCCGCATGATTATCCTCTGATGACTTGGGACTCCGGCAGCGCGCAATTGAACGATGCGATGGTCGCCTTCTTCCGAGAACATCTGACCCCGCGTACGACGCTGACCTCCAGCGTGTAATCGGCGAGGTAAGGCTTGTAAGCCGGTCCTGCCGGTTCGGCGCTGAGTCGTTGGAAGATCGGGTAAGGGCGCTTTCCGGGTGGGATGTTTAATACCACCCGGAAAGCGTCTGATGAACGGCGGAAAGTCATATGTGCCGCGTGAAAATAGAACAAATAGAACAAATAGAACAAATAGCGCGGCGGCAGGCGAACACGAAGACGACTTCGTGCTCCCGCAGCGTGAGGGCGTTCCCTCCACCATCGGACTGCGGACGATACAATGGCGTGGGTCTCACGGCGAAGGAGGACGGATTGGTCGCAGGAAGGACACGCATGACGGCGGAAAAGCTCATGCCGGCCGAAACCATCGCGGCCGGCCGGCGCATCGTCGGCGACGTCGAAGGACACGCGCTCAGCGACGAACAGATCACCGCCATCGTCGGCGCCGCACACAACACCCTCGTCCTCGCCGGCGCCGGAACCGGCAAAACCACCACCGTCAACGGCTACGTCACCTGGCTGCTCGAAACCGGCCAGGCCGAACCTTCGGAAATCCTCGTCCTCTCCTACACCAAAGCGTCCGCCGCCGACATGGCCGCACGCATCGAACGCCAGACCGGCCAACGCATCCACGCCTCCACCTTTCACAGCCTCGGGCTCGAAATCATCGCCGGATCATCCGCCGCCAAACCCAACGTCATCGACGGCAACGAAACCGGACGCATCGTGGAGGAGACCCTGCAGCGGCTCCTTCGGCACGACATGGCCTACCGGCGTCTCGCCAGCGCCCTCATGCCCGCCGACCTGCGCGACAAACACCGCGACTACACCACCGACCCCGACGTCGAACCGCCCTTCGAGGACTACGCCTACCGCCAACACGTCACCCACCTCCTCGACACCGCCAACACCGTCATCCAACACATGCGCTCCCAAGGCCTCGACATCGCGGCATTACGCGAACGCAACCGCATGCACGGCGGCGCCCACTTCGGACGCAACGACGACGTCATCGACCTCATCGCCCCGCTCCACGACGCCTACCAACAACACCTGCGTGACCATCAAGGCGTCGACTTCGCGGGCATGATCACCGAAGCGATCCGCTGCATCCAAGCCGGACGCTACCGGCACCCCTACCGGTACGTGCTCATCGACGAATACCAGGACATGTCACGGCCGCGATACGCGCTCGTCCGCGCACTGCGCGAACAGCGCGACTTCAACCTGTTCTGCGTCGGCGACGACTGGCAGTCCATCTACCGGTTCGCGGGCAGCGACATCGGACTCATCCTCGACTTCGACCGGACGTGGCGGGCGTGGGGGCCGTCGCGCATGTTCCACATCACCGTGACCCGTCGATTCGACCGGGAAGTCATCGCGGCCAGCGGCGCGTTCGTGATGGCCGATCCGCATCTGTACAGGAAGGCGCTGCGGTCGATGGGGGAGAGCGCCGCCGAGGCTTTGGGGAAGCGCAGGACGATTCGGGCCCTCGGCGGGGCGGGCCGGACGACGCGGGTCGATGCCGTCGCGGAGGCGCTGCGGGCGCTGCCGCAGGAGGCGAGCGTGCTGCTGCTGGGACGCTACCGCAGTGACCTGAACCTCATCCGCAACGATGAGGGGAGCGCGGATGGGGCTCGCGGGGGCAAGGAGCGTCGTGGGGCGCGTGGGGCGCGTGCGACGGCCGGACGGGCCGGGAAAACGGGCCGGAAAGCGAACGTGACGCGACGGTTCTCCGTGGAGGAGGGGAGCGCGCCGCGCATCATGTTCCACGAGCGGCCCGACCTCGACATCACCTTCATGACCATCCACCGGTCGAAGGGGCTGCAGCGCGACTACGTGTTCCTGCTGTCCGGATCGGGCGGCATCGGCGGATTCCCCAGCTCCATCGGCGAAGAGCCGCTGATGGGGTTGCTCCTGCCCGAAGCGGAACGCTACCCGTACGCGGAGGAGCGGCGGTTGTGCTACGTGGCCATGACCCGGTGCATGCGCGGCCTGTTCCTCGTGGTGGACACGGAGCGTCCCTCGCGGTTCATGTATGAGTTGAGTCGGACGGCGTGCCCGGAGGCGTTCCGCGCTGTGGCCTTGCCCCCGCAATGCCCGCAATGCGGCGAAGCGCTGAGGCTGCGCGCCGCCCGCAAGGACCCGTCGAACCGTTTCTACGGGTGCAGCGCCTGGCCGGCCTGCAAGTACACCTGCGCTGTGTGAGGATGCCTGCATGGGATGGAGGACTTCCCGCGAGGGCGGGGTGCGGGGGATTTCGGGGATGCGGCTGTGGGACGCCCGGAAGGGATTCCCGCGCGGGCAGGATGCGGGTTCTGCGGGTTGAGGTTGAGGGCGGTCGGCGGATGCAATGGGTCGGCGGGCAGGTGGTGGCAGAGATAACGATTCCATAACATTTTTCAAGGGTGAGCGGGGAGTTTGCGGCGGAGATTGGCCGGTGGCGGGGATGGGATGAGGAACGGCGCGAGAAGGGTTGTGAACGCTACCATGACTCGCTGGTACGATGGGAATTTGCGTATCGGCATCCATGGTTGGGTGCCGGGACGCGTACGGAAATCCAATCCGAGGACGAGGATCGGCCCGATGAGGAACCGAGGTCCGAGGTGCGGTGTGCGCGGCGCGACAAACGGCAACGGAGGCGAATTTCGAACCATCATGGTCGCCGAAGGGCCGACGGTGCGCCGCGAATAAGGTATTGAGGAGCCTTAGGAGCATAATGAAACACGGATTGAAGAAGGCGCTCGCCGCGGCCGTTGCCGTGCCGATGCTGGCCTCGCTGATGCCCGCGACCGCCATGGCGGACGACGGCGCGTCGGCGGCCACGTCGGTGGCGGCATCCACCCCGCAGGAAGCGTCCGACAACAGCAACCTCCAGCTGCTGGCCAGCTGGGATTTCACCGGAGCGTACCAGTCGCAGAACGGCGAGCTGGCCGATTCGACCGGCAAGCACAAGCTTACCCTGCACAACAACGCCTACATCGAAAAGTTCAAAGACCGCAGCAACAACGAGGCCCTGCAGCTCGAGGGCAACCAGGAGTACGCCCAGTTCGACGACCAGCTGTTCGCCGAAGCCGGCGACTCCTTCACCATGGAGTTCGCCGCCAAGTCCCGCCACGAAGACAAAGGCAACTACTTCACGCTCGGCATCGGCCAGGACGGCGACTACGACACCGGCACCGACAAACCCGACAACGCCAACAAATACCTGATGTTCTACGACAGCATCAGCTCCGTGAAGACCGTCATCTCGGACAACAACTGGGGCAACGAGCAGGGCGAGAAGGTCAGCGTCGCGGACAACAACAACATCTGGCACGAGTACAAGCTCGTGGTGGACGGCACGAAGCTCGCCGTCTGGCGTGATGGCCAGCTCATCATCTTCAAGGCCGACACCGGTCTCAAGATGAGCGATCTGGGCGCCACCACCGCGTTCATCGGACGTTCGTTCTACCTCGCCAACGGCGACAAGTACTGGAACGGCGCGATGGACGACATCAAGGTCTACAAGGGCGCCGATCTCACCCTGCCCACCAGCGTGGCCATCTCCGGCGACGGCGTGGTGGACGGCAAGCTCGCCCTCGTGGAATCCGACGAGGCGCAGCTGAGCGCCGCGGTGGAACCGGCCAGCGCCATCGGATCCAAGGTCACGTGGACCTCCTCCGACGAGAGCGTGGCCACGGTGAACGCCGAAGGCAAGGTCACCGCCGTCAAGGCCGGCGACGCGGTCATCACCGCCGCCACCGAGATGGGCGGCGTCAAGGCCGAACTGCCCGTCACCGTCACCCCCATGGATGCGCGGACCGCCGCCACCGCCGACCTCGACGCGGCGATCAGCGCGCTGAAGACGCAGACCACCGAGAACCTCCCGCTCATCGCCGAAGGCACCAAGCACGGTTCCGACATCGTGTGGGAATCCTCCGATGAAGGCGTCATCACCGGCACGGACAAGGACTACAAGGCTCCGGAGCACGGCGCGGCCGACCCGTACCGCGGCGCCGGCGTCATCACCCGCCCCGCCTACGGCAAGGGCGATGCGAAGCCCGTCACCCTGAGAGCCACCGCCTCCTACGAAGGCGGCGAATCCGTCACCAAGACCGTGGAGATCACCGTCAAGGAGCGGACCCGCACCGTGCCGGACGGCGCGTACGCGGCCGTCACGTTCCTGTCCGACGAGCACACCACCGACGGCAAGATCGGCGAGGCCCTGTACGAGTCCGCCACCGACGGCAACGACTTCTTCTCCTTCAGCGAGATCAACAACACCAACCCGGTCATCACGTCCACCACGGACACCACCGGCCTGCGCGACCCGTACGTGCTCAAGTCCCACGACGGCGACAAGTTCTACATGATCGCCACGGACCTCAAGGTCTCCCAGCAGGGATGGGGCCAGAACCAGCAGTACGGCTCCCTCAAGCTGGAGGCGTGGGAGTCCACCGACATGGTCAACTGGACGCGCACCAACGCCGAGGACGGCGACACCGGCATCAAGGTCAACGCCGACAACTACGGCATGACCTGGGCTCCGGAAGCCTTCTGGGACGACGAGCTCAACGCCTACGTGGTGTTCTTCTCCTCGCGTGAGTTCACCGACGACACGCGTTCCACCGCCGTCAAGAGCGAGAAGACCGGCAACGACTACAACATCGTGATGATGAGCATCACGCGTGACTTCAAGAGCTACACCCCGGTGGAGCAGTGGCAGAACACGCAGTACTCGCGCATCGACTCCACGGTGTTCAAGATCGGCGACATGTACTACCGCCTCACCAAGAACGAGGAAGGCGGCGCGGCCGGCGACTACGTCACCGACGGCAAGTCCACCTTCCTGGAGCGCTCCAAGTGCCTGACGTGTAAGACGACCTCCTCCGATCCGAACGCTGACGTGAACACCACCTGGCAGCTCGTCGACCAGAACATCCTGCCGTTCGAGGGACCGGAGTCCATCAAGCTCAACGAAGGCGACCCGAACCAGAACGAGGCCGGCGACGCCATGATCATCATGGCCGACTCCGGCGGCTATAAGCCGTACATGACCTCCGAATCCGCGTTGGAGAACTCCAGCTGGACCAGCCGCCTGTCGCAGACCGAAGGCTGGCATACGGAGAAGCAGTGGGGGCCGGACGTCACCGGCAAGGTCACCCCGACCAACATGCCGACCCCGACCCGCCACGGCGCGTTCGTGAACGTGTCCGCCGCCATCGCGAGCAACATGCACCGTTGGACCACGGACAACCCGACCACCGTCGACGCGGCCGAGTCCACCGTCTCCATCGAATACGACAAGGACTCCCGCAAGCTCACCGCCGCCGTCACGGCCGCGGATAAGGGCAACGTGGCCGGCTCCGTGACCTTCAGCGCCGGCGATTGGAGCAAGACCGAGACGCTCGGCGAGAAGGGCAAGGCCACCGTGAGCGTGCCTGAGGGCGTCAAGGGCGAGGTCACCGTCGCCTACGACGGCTACAACGACGGCCTCGTCAAGGCCTCCTCCACGGTCTACGACCTGCAGAACGGCGAGGTCGAACCGCCGGCCCCGACCGTCTCCGACCCGGTGCTCCACTACTCCTTCGACAACGCCGCCGAGAACGGCGTCGTCAGGAACGAAGGCACCGCCGCAGGCTCCGACGCCACCATCGAAGGCGACGCGGCCATCGAGGACGGACAGCTCAAGCTCACCGGCTCGCAGTCCGTCACCGTGCCCACCGCCGCCATCGCCGGCAAGCAGGACCTGACCGTCTCCATGTGGCTGAAGAACAACTACATCGACGCCAACGTCGCCGCGGCCTACATCGGCTCCGCCAAGACCGGCAGCTCCCCGTCCAACGGCTACTGGCTGCTCAACCCGTCCAACCCGAGCGGCTACGTCAAGTCCGTCATGACCACCGCCACGGCCGCCAACCCGAACGGCAGCCCGTGGAGCACCGAGGTCGGCCCCGGCTCGACCAACAAGCCCACGTCCGGCTCCAAGTCCACCAAGGACATGGCGCTGTACACCATGGTCATCAACGGTTCCGCCGGCACCATGACCTTCTACCTCAACGGCAGGCAGGTCGGCGACGCCACGTACGCCATCCCGCAGGGCGGCCTGACCAACTACGGCGACCTCGTCGCGTACATCGGCAAGTCCTCCTACTCCGATCCGAACACCAAGATCGACGTGGACGACTACGCCGTGTACGACGGCGCCCTCACCGCCGAACAGGTCGGCGCCGTCTACGCCGACCAGGCGTTCGCCAAGGCCGCCGCCGGCGTGAGCGTGCCCGAGAAGGCCACCAAGGACTTCACCCTCGCGGTCGAGTCCGCCGGCGCCTCCATCGCATGGAAGTCCGACAACGACGCCATCGCCGTGGACGCCAAGGGCAACGCCGCCGTCACCCGTCCCGCCTCCGACAAGCAGGACGCGACCGTGACCCTCACCGCCGTCTTCACCATCGGCGACAAGACCAAGACGAAGACGTACCAGGTGACCGTGCCCCGCCAGCTCACCGACCAGGAGAAGGCCCAAGCCGACCTGGATGCCCTGGAGATCGAATCCGCGGACGACATCCGCGGCAACTTCTCCGTGTCCGCCAAGGGCGCGAAGGGCTCCGAGATCGGCTGGACCGTCGCCAAGGGCGAAGACCACGCCACCGTGGGCGAAGGCGTCAACAGCAAGTCGCGGACCGTGACCGTCAAACGTCCGGCCTCCGGCAAGGACGCCGTCAAGGTCACGCTGACCGCCACCGTGAAGAACGGCACGGCCACGCTGACCAAGGAGTTCACCGTGACCATCCAGCCGATGCCCTCCTCCGAGGAGAAGGACGAAGCCTACATCTGGGCGTTCTTCACCGGTGAAGGCGTGGGCGGCGAGAAGATCAGCCTCGCGGCCTCCAAGGGCAACAACGCCCTCGACTGGAACACGCTCAACGGCGGCACCCCGCTGTTCACGTCCGAATTCGGCGAGCAGGGCCTGCGCGACCCGTTCATCTTCAAGTCCAAGGACGGCGACAAGTTCTACATGCTCGCCACCGACCTCAAGATCAACGGCCGCCCCGGCAGCTTCAACTCCGCGCAGCGCAACGGCTCCAAGTACATCGAGATCTGGAAGTCCGACGACCTCGTCAACTGGTCCAAGCAAAGCCACGTCAAGGTCAACTCCGACCTGGCCGGCAACACCTGGGCGCCCGAGGCGTACTACGACGAGGAGATCGGCAAGTACGTGGTCTACTGGGCCTCGAACATGTACGACGACGCCGACGAAAGCAACCGCACCAAGCCCAGCTACAACCGGATGATCTACGTCACCACCGACGACTTCGTGAACTTCTCCGAGCCGACCGTGTGGATTGACGTGGACCGTCGCGGCCAGGGCGGCCAGGACGGCGCCGGATCCATCGACGTGACCGTGCAGAAGGAAGGCGACGTCTACTACCGCATCTACAAGGACGAGAACTCCATGACCCTGCGTCAGGAGAAGTCCACCGACCTGCTCGCCGCCGTCAAGGGCTCCTACCCGGGCGCCTCCGGCGACGCGGACCAGTGGACCACCGTCGGCGAGAAGATCGGCAACGGCCAGTCTAACGGCTACGGCGGCACGTTCAGCGCCGGCGAAGGCCCGTCCCTGTTCAAGGCCAACGAAGGCGACGTCAACGGCTACCAGTACTACCTGTTCGCCGACCAGCCGAACTACCACGGCGGACCGAACCACTACGTGCCGATGGCCACGAACGACATCTCCGACGCCTCCGCGTGGAAGGTGATCGGCGACCAGATGCCGGAAGCCAACTTCCCGACCAACTCCGACGGCGGCAAGCCGCGCCACGGCACCGTCCTCGGCGTGACCCGCGCCCAGTACCAGAAGGTCCTGGAGGCGTACGCCAAGAACGTGGCCGTCAGCTCCGTGGACGCGATGAACGTCGTCACCACGGTCGGCGAGGCGCCCGCCCTGCCGCAGACCGCCCATCTCACCAAGGCCGACGGCTCCTCCGAGGACGTGGCCGTGGTCTGGGACGAGGTGTCCGCCGACGACTACGCCAAGGCCGGCGAGTTCACCGTCAAGGGCGTGGCCCAGGACGCGTCCCGCATGCCGGTCGAGGCGACCGTCACCGTCACCGGCGGTGATGTCCCTACGCCGGATGTGGTGGACAAGTCCGCGCTGCAGGCGAAGTGGGACGAGGTCAAGGACTATGTCGAGTCCGATTACCGGTCCGGTTGGTCCGAGTTCGCCGCGGCCCGTGACGCCGCCGCGGCGGTGCTCGCGGACGAGGCGGCAACCGCCGAGCAGGTCCGGGATGCGCTCGACGCGCTCACGGACGCCGCGTCCAAGCTGGTGAAGGCCGATGGCGACGGCAAGGACGACGGCAAGGACGACGGTGCTTCCGACGGCAAGGACGACGGCGACAGGAAGCCGTCCAAGCCGACGCGCGGGCCCGTCCTGTCCAGGACCGGCGTCGCGGTCCTCGGTGTGGGAGGCGTGATGGTGGCGTTGGCCGCCGTGGGCGTCTCGCTCGCCATCGTCCGCAAGCGCCGCGCCTGACATGACGCCGCCGCGATCCCCGCGTTAGGGCGAGCCGAGCCGCAGGAGGAACGCTTCCCGCTTCATCCTGCGGCTCGGCTCATAGCGGGGCCGCAACGGCATGCGCGCAATGTATGCGCGCATCGGAACAAAGCCCATGACGGACTCTCGTGCAACGACGTTCCGCGTCCAAATGGGATATCGAATGACATCGAACAACCACACGTCGCACGGCGGCACGCCGTGCGCTCAACGAAGAAAGCAACACGCAATGATGCAGAACAATGGCAAGGGCCGGTGGGGCAGGAGACTGCTCGGCGCGGTGCTGGCGGTGCCGATGGCATTGGCCGGCATGGCGTTGGCACCGGCGGCCGCGATGGGCGCGGACGCCACGGTGCCCACGGATCATCTCGTCGCCGCCTACGACTTCACCTCGAAGCCCGCGGACGGCAAAACCGTGGAGAACACGGCCGGCAATGCGGACGACGCCGCATTCGGCGCGGCCGTGGTGCAGAACGCGAAGGACTCGCTGTGGTCCGAGGACGGCGGCTACCTCACGCTGAGCGGAGGCTCGAAGACCTCCGGCAGCTGGGTGCGTCTGCCCGACGACCTCCTCGCCGGCAAGGACTCCGCCACCGTGCAGATGGAGGTGAAGGCCGACTCCGCGATGATGAAGGACTACCACTTCCTGTGGAGCATCGGCACGGAATCCGCCGGCGAAACCTCCGGCGAATACCTGTTCGCCGCGCTCAAATGCGCCGACTACCGCACGCCCCTGGTCGGCCTGAAGGCCGAAGGCAAGGAGACGCTCGTCCAGTCCGGATCGTGCGTCGCCTCCGCCGACCGTTGGCTGTCCGTCACGGCCACCATCGAAGGCAACGCCGCGAAACTGTACATCGACGGCACACAGGTCGCCTCCGGCACCACCGCGCACACGCTGTCCGAAGTGGAACAGTCGTTCAACGCCATCGGACGCTCCCCGTGGCCGGACAACAACTTCAAAGGCCAGGTGGCCAACTTCCGCGTGTACGACACGGCCCTGACCGCCGACCAGATCGGCGCGATCAGCACCGCCGACGCGGCCCTCCACCTCGACGACCTCGCCGGCTTCGACACGTTCGACATGCCCGACGAGATCAACGACGCCTACGTGGCCCTGCCCGCCGCCGACGGCCTGACCTGGACCTCGTCCGATCCGAACGTCATCTCCTCCGACGGCATGGTCAACCAGCCCGCCAAGGGCGAGGCCGCCAAGCAGGTCACGCTCACCGCGACCAGGAACGTGCGCGGCCTGACCGCCACCCGCGACTTCACCGTGACCGTCAACCCGACCGTCAAGGACGCCGCGCAGCTGCTCGACGAAGCCGCCGCCGGCTACGTCGTCCCCTCCGTCATGCGCTCCGGCGACGCCATCCCCGCCGCCGCCCACGGCACGTCCGTGCGCGTGAAGGCCACCGAAGGCGTGACCGTCACCGACGGCGTCGTCACCGTCGAAGACGCCGAATCCGAAGCCGAAGCGGCGAACGGCAAAATCACCATCGAACTGTCCAAGGACGGCGTCGCCGGAACCGTGGAGAAGACGTTCGCCGTGAAGGTCCTGCCGACCTCCGCATCCACCGTCATCGCCGCCTACGACCGCAACGCCACCGGCGTGGACGACGCCAACAACGGCGACATCGCCTACAGCATGCACCTCGCCTCCCAGTCGGACGACACCGGCGCCTACACGCCCTACAACGAGAACTACGGCATCTTCTTCGCGCTCGGCTACAAAACCCAGCCGCTCAACATGAACACCGAAGACGTGGCCCGCAGCCTCAAGGACCCGAGCCTGTTCCGCATGAAGGACGGCACGTTCGGCGTGATCGCCGTACGCACCAACCGCGGCAGCCTCACCGGCGACTCCACCGCCAAATCCAGCGTGCTCGTCGCCACCTCCGAAGACCTGCTCACCTACGAGGAACAGCCCGACTCCGCCTCCATCGTGGACCTGGGCGAAACCAACGGCGTGAACGCGCCCTACGCGGTCTACGACACCGCCGCCGGACGCTACGTCATCGGCTGGTCCGACGACAACGGCGCACGCAAATACACCACGTTCGCCACCCTCGACGGCAAGAACGCCAAACACGGCGACGTCATCATCGGCGACTACGCGACCGCCGGCACCCTCGACGCCGCCGACGCCCAAGGCATCGCCGACTACCGTTCCGGCCGCACCATCGCCATCGAACGGAACATCGCCGAAGGCCTCGACGTGCGCTTCGGACGCTCCACCAACACCGGCGCCACCAACCTCACGGACATCACCGTCAAGGAAGACGCCTCGACGGAGGACGTGACCGCGCAACTGCCCGACGACGTGGAACTCGCCTACTCCGACGGCTCCACCGGTTCCCTGCCCATCACCTCCTGGGACACGTCCGCGCTCGACCTGACCAAGGTCGGCGAATACACCGTCACCGGCACCGTCAAGCAGACCGACTACCAGATCCCCTTCGCCGAAGACCGCGCCGACCCCTCCATCTACAAGTGGAACTGGACCCATGAGGTCGACGGCAAGGAAACCACCGAAACCAAGTTCCTCATGATCGCCACCAACGACATCCAAGGCGACTGCACCTGGCAGCACAACAGCCCGCACATGCCGTTCCGCATGGCCGACAGCATCGAGGCGCTCGCCGACGAACCCGGCAACGCCGACGCCACCATCGACGCCAACGGCTACAACGCCAAGGAGGTGTCGCTGCTGACCAAGGGCGTGAAGGACTCCGAAGGCAACGCCATCCAGCACAGCTTCTGGGCGCCCGAAATCCACGAGATCGGCGGACGCCTCACCGTGCTGTTCATGGCCGGCTACGGCAACCAGTGGACCAACGGCAAGTCCGTGTACATGCAGCTCAAGCAGGACGCCGACGGGCACGACCTCGACCCGACCGATCCCGCCAACTGGGAGGCGCCCACGCCCATCTACCGCAACGCGGCCAGCATGGTCGACGGCAGGAAGGACCTCGCGCTCGACGCCAACGGCAACGTGGGCATGTCGCTCGACATGACCTACTTCCAGGACGCCGACGGCAACTCCTACTACGCGTGGCAGCAGCTCGGCGCGACCTACATCGCCACGATGGACCCGTCCGACCCGGGCCTCATCACTTCCAAGCCGGTGCGCATCGTCTCCCCGGAGTACGCGTGGAACGTCACCATCGCGGAAGGTCCGAACGTCACCATGCGCGACGGCAGGCTGTACATGATGTTCTCCGGCTCGTCCGTGGGCAAGACCTACACCACCGGTCTGGCCGTCGCCGACGCGTCCGGCAGCGACCTCACCGATCCGGACAGCTGGACCGTGCTCAACTATCCGATCCAGAAGTCCGGCCCGTTCAACGGCGAGATGCAGCTCGGCACCGGCCACGGCATGTGGAGCGAGGACGAGGACGGCAACCAGATCTACGTGTTCCACGCGTACGCCACGCGGCATCTCGGCTCCTTCGCCGACGCCACCGGACGCGACACGTTCGTGCGCCGCGTGCATTGGGCCGCCGACGGCATGCCCGTCTTCGACATGAGTCTCGACGAGGAGCTGTCCGCGTCGCTGAAGACCGTCAGCGTCAAGGTGACGGTCACGGCGGACGAGACGCCCACCCCGGATCCCGAACCGGGGCCGGGGCCGGATCCCGAACCCGGCCCGACCGATCCGGACCAGCCTACGGATCCGGACCAGCCTACGGACCCGGAGCGGCCGGGTGAGGGCGACGGCGACGGTAAGGGAGACGGCGGCGCGTCCGGCGGTAAGGGAGACGGCGCGTCCGGCAAGACCGACGGTGCCGCCTCCGGCAAGCCGACGCACAGGCCCGGCCTGTCCAGGACCGGCGCCGCGGTGCTCGGCGTGGGCGGCGCGATGACCGCGCTCGCCCTCGTCGGCATCGGACTGACTCTCTGGCGCAGGCGTCGCGCCTGACATGAGCGCTCCCCGATGAGGAGGGCATAGACGACGGGGGCATCGGCACGAGCCGATGCCCCCGTGCTTTTTCTGGTACGTGAGCGCTCACGGTATAATGGGGATGTTCGTTTGCGCCGTTCTAGGAGGAGCGGAGCCCTTACTGTGTCAGACCTACCGCCGATTGGCGGCGGCGTACCCATAGACGGGTATCGCAGACGGACGAAGTCGTCCGGCGCGTGGTCGCGCGGGGCGTCGCGCCGGAGTGTTCGAAGGCCTCTGGCGTGGCTGTCGGATAACAATTCGATAACAAAAATCCAACAGAAGAAGCAACTCACGGAGGAGCTCATTGAGGAGAGCAACCAAGTGGGTGGCCTGTATCGCGGCGGCGTCGACGCTGGGCATGGGAATGATGCTTCCCACGTCCGCGTCGGCGTTCGACGCTGAAACGGCATCGCCCACGGCCGTCACGCAATCGGCCGAACCGTCACCATCAAACGAAGACATCGCCGCCATCGACGCCACAGGACAGCCATCGTCCGATGGGGGAGCGGCCGCCACGGCGGAGGAGACGGCCACGCCGCTCGCCTTCTTCGACTTCGACGCCGCCCCCGTCGACGGCGCGTTCACCGACCGGAACACCGGTGCCAAAGCCGTCGTCCACGGCAACGCGGACCTGCCCGAACGCGACGCCGAACACGGCCATGCCGCACATACCGGTGCGAACTTCTGGATGAACGCCACCAAGGCCGACGGCACCGCCCTGCTCGCCGGCCTCAACGACGTCACCATCAGCTACGACTCCAAAGCCAACGCCACTGGCGGCGCCTGGACCGTCTTCGCCGCACCCGGCGAAGGCCAGGTCGACGGCAACGCGCCCACCTACCTGGGCGTATTGGACCAGACCAACAAAACCCGCGTCGAACGCTATCTCAACGGACGAGGCGGCGACGCGGCCACCATCGACCTCAACGTCGGCACCAAGGACGCGTGGAAGCACGTGGACCTCGTCATCTCCGGCACCACGGCCAAACTGTACGTGGACCGCAGATTCGTGGCAAGCAACGTGAACGGCCGCACCCTCGCCGAAATCCTCGGCGGATCGGGCGGCGTCCTGCAGATCGGCAAAGGCAACTGGGGCGACGGCGAATACTTCACCGGTCTCATCGACGACCTCGCCGTCTACGGCACCGCGTTGAGCGCCGCGCAGCTGGGCGTCGAAGCGCCCGAACGCATCGACGTGACCGGCGGCAAAGTCCGGGACGGCCGCGTGAACCTCAAGGAAGGCACCTCCACCACGCTCACGGCGAGCGTGACGCCCGAAGGTGCCGAACCCGAAGTGATCTGGACCTCGTCCGCCCCGAACGTCGTCACCGTGGACGACTCCGGCACCATCACCGGCGTCGACGCCGGCACCGCCACCGTCACCGCCGCATCCACCGCCGACCCGAACGTCACCGCCGTCGTGGACGTGACCGTCGCCGCGGTCGGCGGCGACGACGCCTACGGCTACGCGATGGTCCACTTCGTGGAGAACAGCGCCGGATACGCGGAGAAGATCTACCTCGACATCACCCGCGGCGACAACGCCGAACAGTGGGACACGCTCAACGGCGGCGAACCCATCCTCGCCAGCAACGAAAGCACCACCGGCGTGCGCGACCCGTTCATCGCCTTCGATCCCGAATCGAAGACCTACTACATCCTCGCCACGGACCTGCGCGTCTTCGGCGGAGACAACGCGCAGTGGGGCGCCTGGTCCACGGACTACAGCACCAAACTGCACGTGTGGAAATCCAAGGACCTCATCCACTTCGACGAGATGACCGAACTGGAAACCGCCACCGCGGACTCCTACAGCGACCATCCCGCCAAAACCCAGACCCTCACCGACACCGTCACCGGCAACACGCTGAGCGAGATCGGCATGGCCTGGGCGCCCGAAGCGACGTGGGTGCCGAACTTCTACGACCTCAACGACGACGGCGAACTCAACGGCTCCGATGTCGACAACCCCGAAAACCAGCGGGGCGGCGCGTTCGTCATGTATTGGTCCACTTCCGCCACCTACGACGGCGAGAACCACCAGCCCGGCCGGAAGGTCACGCACGTGCTGTGGGCCGCGACCAAGGACTTCACCAACGCGACCTACACGTTCGGCGGCGTCTTCGTGCCCAATAGCAAATACCGTGCGGGCAACACCATCGACACCACGCTGCTGCAGCATGACGGCCGCACCTACCGCACCACCGGATCGGGCACCATCTTCATGGAATACACCGACCGGGCCGACTGGTGGCGCGCCAACGACCAAGGCCAATACGCCGAAGACCCCGCCACCGGCTGGGTGCTCGGACAGAACGACATCGGACATACGCTCGGCAGCGCGCAGGAAGGAGCCAACGGCTTCAAAGTCAACGGCGAAGACCGATGGTACATGTTCGTCGACAACTACGGCTCCGTCGCCTCCGGTGCCCGCTACGGCTACAACATGCTCGTCGCCGACGACCTCGACGCCGCCGACGGCAACGTGTGGAGCGTGCTTGAATCCGATGACTTCCACCTGACCGCCAACACCAAGCACGGCGGCATCGTGCCCCTCACCAAAGCGCAGTACGACGCCATCCGCGCCGCCGACGCGCTCGCCAAGGACAACCAGGGCCTCACCGTCCAAGGCGTGACCGTCGCCAACGGCGCCACCGCCGCGGACGTTGTCGCCGCCCTGCCCAAGACGCGGACCGTGACCCTCGCCAACGGCCAAGGCACCGCCGAACGCGCCGTGACGTGGAACGTGGACGGCATCGACACCACCAAAGCCGGCGTCCACACCGTCACCGGCATCGTCGACACCATCGGCGCCAACCTCAACCATTGGAGTTGGACCGCCGCCGACGGCACCGTCAAAACCGACCTGGACGATCTGGGCAACGCGTCCGGCGCGAACAACGCCTGGAAACAGTCCGGCGGCTTCACCGACAACGAGACCGCCCGCGCCAACCGGCCGCTGTACAGCGACACCGCCATCACCGTCACCGCCGAAGTGACCGTGGAAGGCGAGGTCGAACCCACCGACCCCGACCTGCTCGCCGACTTCACCTTCGATGACGGCGACCGCACCTTCGACGGCGGCAACGCGCTCGGCGTCACCCAAGGCAGGGCCACACTCGTCACCTCCCAGGAAATCGACGGCGCCGCCGCCAAACTCAGCGGCAGCTTCTGGCTCAACGTCACCGCCAAGGACGGCACGCCGCTGCTCAAAGGCCGCGACGCGCTCACCATCAGCTACGACTCCAAGCCCGAAGTCGGCAAAGCCAACACCGGATGGGCGTTCTTCGCCGCCTCCGACGCCGCCACGCAGGAATACGGCGAAGAGCACTACATCGGAGTGATGGACAAAACCGACTCGCTTACCGTGGAACGCTACGCCAACGACACCAAGGGCCACCGCGACTCCAGTGGCAACCTCGGCGACAAGCAGCAGCGCGAAGGCTGGAAGCACGTGGACATCGTCATCGACGACGCCACGGCCAAACTGTACGTGGATGGCAAACTCGCCGCGTACAACACCACCGGCAAGACCGTCGGCGAGATCCTCGGCGCCGAAGGCGGCATCCTGCAGATCGGCAAGGCCAACTGGGCGGCCGGCGAGTACTACGCCGGCCTCCTCGACAACCTCACGATCTGGGGACGCGCCCTGAGTGACGAGGAACTCGGCGTGGAAGGCGCGAAAACCGATTACGCGGCCGCGCTCGCCATCCCCGCGCGCATCAGCGGCGACCTGCCTTCGAGCGTGCTCGGACGGACCGTCACCTGGAGCGCGTCCGGCGAGGGCGCCGCGCTCGTGGCGGCCGACGGCAAGGTCACGCGCCCCGCTTCCGGCGAACCGTCCGTGAAGGTCACGCTCATCGCCGCCATCGACGGCGTGGACGAGCCGGTGACGGCGCAGGCCGCGATCCTCGACGACGGCGGCCGCATCGCCACGTACGTCAAGGACGTGGACCGTTCCGACCCGAACGGCGCGAAGTACGATCCCGTCGCCTACGACGACGACCGTCGCGCCGACTCGCTGTACGTGTCCGCGAAGGCCGCCGGCGAAACCGACTGGGAGCAGCTCAATCGCTCCCAGGCCATCCTGTCCGTCAAATGGGACGGCTCGCAGTCCGCGAACCCGAACGCGCAGATGGGCTCGCCCGCCCTGTTCCGCGACAAGGACGGACGTCTCGGCCTCGTCGCCGCGCAGAACAACGCGACCGGAGGCGTGTACGTGTGGACCGCGCGCGACGACGGCGCCACGTTCACCGATCAGCGCGCCATCACCGTGACCGACACGTCCATCGTGCGCGACGCGCGCATCGTCTACGATGCGGCCGCCCAGGGCTACAAGGTCTTCTGGACCGACGTTCTGTCCGGCGAAGGACGCACGGCCACGCTGTCCGACCTGACCGCCAAGGCCGAGGCTGGTGAAACGTGCAGGGCGGACGCCGTCGCCATGGGCGCGTCCGATCCGGCCACGCTGCCCGCATGGGCGGGCGAGGGCCAGACCGGTGAATTCGCCATGGGCGCCGACGAGTTCGCCGCGTTCGCCGATCACTACCGCGACCTGCGCAACACCGGCGTGGAGGACATCGCGCAGGTGGACGTGGCCAACGGCGCGGACGCCGCCGACGTGGCCTCCGCCGTCGCCGGACGCAAGGCCGTGATGACCTACAACGACGGTTCCACGAAGACGTTCTCCGTGGACTGGAACGCCGACGACCTGGCCGCCGTGGACACCGCGAAGGCCGGCGCATACGAGGTCAAGGGCACCGTCAGGCAGGTTGACGAGGGCATGTACAACGACGCCCGCGCCGACCCGGACATCTTCTACAACGAGGATGACGGCTACTACTACCTCACCGGCTCCACCTACGAGGTGGCCTCCACCGACCCGACCAACAGCCAGGCGACCAGCTACCGTTCCATCGGTCTGAAGCGATCCAAGACCATCAGCGGTCTGAAGAGCGCCGAGGAGCACATCATCATCAGGCCCGAGGACGGCACGCCCGGCCACATGGACGAGTATCCCGACTCGTTCTACGGCTGGAGCGCGTTCATCTGGGCGCAGGAATTCCACAAGATCAACGGCCGCTGGTGGATCGTGGCGGGCTTCCATAAGGGCGCCTCCACCAAGGCGGGCGGCTGGTGCAACAACACCATCCTCATCCCGTACACCGGCGACGCGCAATCCATCAGGGACGGCGGCATGCTCAAGGCCGAGAACTGGGGCGAGCCGACCGTGCTGGAAGGCGCCGCGTTCGACGTGACCTACTTCGAGCGCGAGGAGGACGGCGTCACGCAGGGCTACTGGCTGCAGCCGAAGAACGCGAACCTGTATGTGGCCAAGGCACGCATGGGCGAGGGCGAGACCCCGCTCGCGGCCTCCGACTTCAAGCAGGTCTACGCCATCAGCCAGGTCTTCGACTACGGCAAGAGCATGCCCACTCCGTCCGACGCCTCCGAAGGCACCGATCAGGGCGTGGTCGAGGCGCCGTTCATGTTCGAGCACGGCGACTACGTGTACATCGCGTACGCGGGCGGTACGGTGGACAAGTACTACACCACCAACCTGCTGCGCGCCGCGAAGGACGCCGACCTGCAGGACGCGTCCAGCTGGACGCAGGTGGACTTCCCGGTTCTTCAGACCGCGGACACGTACACCGGCGAATACGGCGCGGACGAAACGTCCTACGAGCGCCGCCACGCGGGCCCCGGCCACATCTCGCTCGTGCACGACGAGGACGGCAACATCGTCGTCGCCTACCACGCGCGTCCCTACCCGGAGATCCACACGGACACGAACCTCGCAGGCGGCCTCATGGACCAGGACCGCAACACGTGGGTCAAGTCCGTCAACGTGCGCGCTAACGGCATGCTCGATTTCTCCCTCACCAAGGATGAGGAGGTCGCGCCCGAACACCGCACCGTGAGCGTCAAGGTCGTGGTCGCGGCGGACGAGACGCCGACCCCGGATCCCAATCCGGAACCCGATCCCGATCCGAAACCTGATCCCGATCCGGAACCCGGCCCGGTGGGTCCGGACCAGCCTACGGACCCGGACCAGCCGGGTGAGGGCGACGACGGTGCGTCCGATGGCAAGGGCGACGGCGTGTCCGATGGCGGCGCGTCCGGCAAGCCGATTCGCAGGCCCGTTCTGTCCAGGACCGGCGCCGCGGTGCTCGGCGTGGGCGGCGCGATGGGCGCGCTCGCCTTCGTCGGCATCTCTCTGGCCCTCTGGCGCAGGCGTCATGTCTGATTCAAACCTGTGGCCCCTGTAGGTCGAGTGGGGGAGAGTCCGCTGCGAAGCCGTGAGAAAGTCGAATCGGGCTTACGTCCGATGCCGTTTCACAGCCGGCTTGCGCCGGCGGCCTCTCCCTTGGCCACTTGCGTCACTCGTCACGTAAATGCGGATGGTCTTTGCTTGAGTCGTCCCGATCCCACCGAAGACCCCCTCCGCTGTCATTGCTTACGATGATTGTATTCGTAAAGAACACCATTCACGTATTCAAGATGTGATGTCATCTGTTGCCGTAAGCGCTTGTCGATCGATATAATGTCTTCCTTTTCCTTCAGTAATTCCCACGGGAATATACTGTATTTATGAGACGGCTCGGTATATTCCGGAAGCTCAGGTCTTTTGAATTCGGACAATCCGAAATCTCGCTCATTTGCCTCTTTGGTCTCTTCTGAAACTGAAGTCGCTAGATCCCAGACAACTTGGTCTGATTGCCACTGGGAATATGCTGTGGACACCTGAAACATCAGTATGCCGGTCACGCAGACGTACAGCCATGCGATGGCTACTACGGCCTGACGATATCTTTTACGATTCATGTCAGTCCTTTCAATCATCACGATTGCTAGGTTTCCTTAATAAACCACGTCCAACAATCAGGGCGCAGTTCAGGGCATCCATGCTCGCCCTCTGTGTTTGCCACGAATCACGCGATTCGTTCCGCACCGCCGTATGCTATATTGCGTTGCGTCGGGCGGCTTCCTTGTATACTTCCATGTCGTCGCGCACGCCTATCACGATGATCTTCATGAGGTGTTCCGTGCGTTCCAGTTTGTATACGACGCGGATGCCGTCGCCGCGCAGCTTGGCCTTCAGCAGGCCGGACAAGTCGTTGTCTCGTTTGTTGCCGAGTGGTTTGCCGTATCCTCCTTCGGTGAAGGGCAGCGGGTTCTGCTTGACTTTGGCGATGAGCTTCCTCGCGCGGGTGGCGCGTGGCTCTTTGAGTTTGTCGAGGTCGCGTTTGGCTTCCTTGGTGTAGACGTCGATCCATTCGTTTGGCTTCACGTCAGTCGATCTCCACGTCCGCGAGGTCGGCGTCGCTGTAGTTGAACTCGGGTTCGCCGAAGACCTGTTTGTGCGTGAGGTATTCGCCGTTCGCGTTCGCCAGGCGTTCCTTCGCCTCCAGGTAGAGGGCGAAGTTCTCTTGGGCTTCGGTAAGCTTGCGGTAGTCGTCGGGGCTGATGATGACGGCGGACGGCTTGTTGTTCTTCAGCACGACCAGGGGGTTGCCGTCCGAGACGCTGTTGAACGCCTTCGAGGCCCCGCCGTGGTTGAACTCGCTGACGGAGACCAGGTGGTCTAGCAGGTTTGTTCCGTTCATGGTGCGCATCCTTCCAACGTTTGGGTATTCATTTTTGAATACATTTTAGCATGCTTGTCTCCCGTGGCCGTTCCGTTTGGATGATCGCGACGGTGGCGTATCGGCGAACCGCTCGATGCGGCGCGGCCGTCGATTGGGCCGGTGCGGTTGCGGAGGACATCCGCACCGGTGTCGATGGTTGGTTATCCGAGGTAGGCGGGGAACCTGTCGATTCCCACCATGGTGACGACGATGGGCGCGAGGCTTACGGATTCGTCGTGTTCGAGTGCGGCGAGGCTGTGCGTCACGGCTTGTTCCGGGTATCCCTGCCACCATTCGAGGTATCCGGCCATGGCGTGGGGCTGGGGCGCGGTGGTCGTCGGAGGTCGCCATGGTTTCGAGTTGCCTGACGGCGTTGTTCAGTCGGTTGTGGCCTGGTTTTGCCGTGGGATTGTCCATGGCGTTGGCGAGGATTCGTCCGACCTTTTCGCGGGTCGCGGGTGCGTGGGGCGTGCGTCCGGCTTTCGCGCATACCTCCCTTGCATGTCTTGGTTCCGGGGTCTTCGTCCCGTTCTCGGCTGCGACCGCCTCCGGCATCTGCCGCACGGCTCGCTTTCCTTAAGGGGGAGGGGCGGAGATGTTTCACGTGAAACACGATGGGGTGAGACTGTGTAGCATGATGGGGTGAAGCTGTGCGGCGCGGTGGGGTGAGACCGCGGGGCGAAGTGGGGGGAACGGGCTGTGCGACGGCGGGTGGACGAAGTGGAATTGGGGAGTGTTAGCGCTATCATTGGGGGAACTCGGCGCGATGGACGCGCCGAATCGCACGCGGGACGCGGCGTGCGGCGCATCGTACGCGCGAACCGTTGCGACCGAATAACTGAACCCGCATAACCAAACACCGAAACGCGTGAAACGCCGGCGAGCCGATCCCGTCGAACGCGTCGACCGAAAACGACGCGCAAACCGCGCGAACCGTCGCCACCCGCATCGAAGGCAGGGGGAGACGACCGTCCGCACGCCGGACCGGAACGCCCGCACCCCACGCATCGGACATGATTACCCCACAAATTGAGGAGTGCAATGGGTAACTGGAAGAAACTGGTGGCGGCCGCGATAGCCGTCCCCATGCTGGCGGCCGCGCTGCCGGCGGTCACGGCCACGGCGGCCGGATCACAGGACGGCGCGTTGGACGCGGAAGGCATCGCGGCGGACTATGAGGCCCGCACGGTCAAGACCGATGGTCCGACCCGCCCGGAACTGCCTGTGCTGGAAGAGACCGGCGCGGTCACGGTCCCCGATGGCGACACGAACGCGACCATCGTGGACGACGGCGAGTTCGGCAAGGTCGTCACCATCGCCGGCGGCTGGATCCAAAACAGCCAGGCCGACGGCGTGCCGGTCAAGGGCGTGGCCTCGTTCGTCGACCCGACGATGTTCAACAAGACCGAATGGACGCTCAACGCCGACGTGCGCGTGACCGACGGCGACTCCGTCGCCGACAATTGGAACAAGAAGGACGCGTTCACCGTCGGCGTGAAGGACCAGGCCGTGAACCTGCTGCTCGGCGCCGGCAAGTTCGGCTACGGCAACACCGACAACGGCTACAGTGGCAAGACCGTGGACCTGTCCAAGCGGGCGACCGCCGGCGAATGGGCCTCGGTGTCCGTGGTGTACACGGAGAACGACAAGAGCGGCGTCGTCGAAGTCTACATGGACGGCGAGCAGGTGCTCGAAGCCACCGAAATCGGCTTCAAGCTCAGCGAACAGCAGGGCACGCAGGCGTACATCGGACACGGCTTCCAGACGAGCTTCACGCTTGACGGCCAGTACGACAACGTCACCGTGGCTGACTGGGCCGCCACCGCCGCCGAGGCCAAGGCCGACACCGCCAAGCGCGCCGAAGCCAAGCGGGCCTCCACCGAGATCCCCGGCGCCGGCGAGCACGGCAACAACGGCTACCTGTGGCTCAACTTCAAGGCCACCGACTACGAGAAGGTCAACTTCGGCTACAGCGTCGACGGCTACGCCTGGAAGATGCTCAACGACGGCGACTGCGTGATGGACTCCGACGAAGGCACCAAAGGCATCCGCGACCCGCACCTCATCAAGCTGCAGACCCCGGACGCCGACGGCAACAAGTACGTCATGATCGGCACCGACCTGCACGCCGAAGGCTCCGCCGCCGGCGGCAGCTGGGACCAGATCAACGCCAGCAAATACCTGGTCGTCGCCAAGTCGCAGGACCTGGTGAAATGGACCGAACCGCAGCTCGTGTCCACCGGACTCGAAGGCAAGGTCGGCAACGCGTGGGCCCCCGAAGCCATCTGGGACGAGGAGACCAACGACTACCTCGTGTACTGGTCCAGCCGCGACCTGTCCACCGGCGGCGACAGCCCCACCACCGGCAACACGGCGCTCAAGGTCTACAAGGCCCACACCACGGACTTCACGTCCTTCCAGGATCCCACCGTGTGGCTTGACCAAAGCTCCGCCGACATGCACAACATCATCGACACCACCATCGTGCGCGGAGACGACGGCGACTACTACCGCTTCTCCACGTCCGACTGGTGGACCACCATCGACGTGGCCTCCTCGCTGGAAGGCCAGTGGACGCGACTCGTCGAACGCGACGCCGACATCGCCTCCGGCAAGTCCAAGGTGACCGGCGACGACGTGCGCTCCACCACCGCCTCCGGCCTGAGCAACCACATCGAAGGCCTCACCGTCTACCAGCTCAACAGCGGCAAGTGGATGGTCATGGGCGACAACGGCGGCTACAAGGGCTTCGTCATCGACCGCCTGTCCGACCTCAAGAAGGGACGCTCCTTCTCCGCCGCCTCCGGCGTGACCTTCAGCGAGAAGTTCCGCCACGGCACCGTCGTGGAACTCACCGAAGCCGAACAGAAGGCCGTGCTCGCCGCCTACGCCACCGACGAGACGCTGCCGGTCGAACCCGACGCCGAAGGCGCCGGCCCCATCGCCCAGTACGACTTCGAGGACGCCGACCAGCCCGGCAAGGACGTGACCGGAAAAAACAACCAGCTCACCCTCAAAGGCAAGGCGAGCGTGAAGACCGACGCGAAGCGGGGCAACGTGCTCTACCTCGACGGCGGCTCCACCGCCTCCGAAGCGTACGCCGAATTCCCCAAGGGCCTGTTCGACGGACGCAACAAACTCACCGTGTCCATGGACGTCATGTCCGAGATCAACGCGAACCACTTCACGTTCACGTTCGGCAAGAACAGCAACCTGTACTACTTCCTCAAGTACAACGACTCCGGTGAGCTCGCCAGCCGCATCACCACGCAGTCGTACAACAACGAGTCCGCCGCCAACGCCTCCGTCTCCGGCAACGGCGCATGGCACAAGGTGGCCGTCACCCTCGACGACAACGTGATGACCCTGTACTGCGACGGCGTGCAGGTGGCGCAGAACACGGCCACCAACACCAAGGTCACCGACCTCGGACGCAACCTCATCGCGTACCTCGGCAAATCCTTCTACTCCGACCCGTACTTCAAGGGAGCGTTCGACAACGTGACCATTTGGAACCGCGTCCTTGGCGCGGACGAGATCATGAAGGCCAGCCCCGTGGCCCTCCAGTCCATCACCGCCGGCAAGACCCCGACCTCCGACGAGGCCTCCGCGCTGCGCGGCACCGACGACCACACGCTCGTGCGCGTCGACGTGGACGAGGAGACGCGCACCGCGGCCCCCGTGCTCAACAACCGCGCGGACCTCACCGCATCCCCGCTGACCCTCAACTTCAACCGCACCGACGGCGTGAGTCTCACGCTCGACGGCGAGGCGTTCGCCAACGGCTCCGACGTGGACATGACCAAGAAGCACACCCTGGTCATCCGCTACGAGAACGGCGACGAGGAACAGTGGACCATCAAGGCCGCGACCGTGTCCAACAACCCGGTCCTGCCCGGACAGTACGCCGACCCCGACATCGACTACTTCGACGGCAAGTTCTGGCTGTACCCCACCACCGACGGCTTCTCCGGCTGGAGCGGCAACTACTTCCACGCGTTCAGCTCCACCGACCTCGTCAACTGGACCGATGAAGGCGTGATCCTCGACGTGGACAAGAGCCACGAAGGCCAGCCGCAGGACTACTGGACCGAACGGACCACGGTCTCGCCGTGGTCCGTCGGCTCCGCATGGGCGCCCACCATCGAAAAGAAGGTCATCGACGGCCAATCGAAGTACTTCTTCTACTACTGCGCGAAGTACCCGAACGGCGAATCCGCCATCGGCGTCGCCGTCGCGGACAATCCCGCCGGACCGTACAAGGCCGCCGACCAGCCGATCGTCACCCGATCCATGGAAGGCGTGACCGTCGGCCAGGCCATCGACCCGTCCATCTTCACCGACCCGAACACCGGCAGGTCGTACATCCTGTACGGCAACGGTTCGGCCGCCATCGCCGAACTCGGCGACGACATGATGAGCGTGAAGCCCGGCACCGTCCGCCGACTCAGCGGACTGAACGACTTCCGCGAATCCGTCGTCGTCTCCTACCGCGAAGGCAAGTACCACTGGACCTGGTCGTGCGACGACGCCGGCTCCGCCAACTACCACGTGAACTACGGCGTCTCCGACTCCATCGACGGCGCCATCGAATACAAGGGCACCCTGCTGCAGAAGGACACCGCCAAGCAGCTGCAGGGCACCGCGCACCAGTCCGACGTCCACGTCACCGACGCGGACGGCAACGAACGCTGGTTCATGTCCTACCACCGCCACTACACGCCGCTCGGCGTCTTCACCTCCGGCCTCGGATACCACCGCGAGACCGCCATCGACGAAATCACCTTCGGCGAGGACGGCCTCATGCAGACCATGCATCCGACCGACGAAGGCGTCAGTATCGTCATGGCCGACGTGACCGCCCTCACCGGCGCCATCGATGCGGCCGGCAAGATCGAGAACGACGGCTACACCGAACAGTCCTGGAACGCCTTCCGGACCGCGCTCGCCGCGGCCGAGAAAGCCAGGACCGCGTTCCTCGACTCCGGCTTGTCCCAGAAGGACGTGGACCAGGCCGCCTCCGCCCTGACCAAGGCCGTGGAAGGCCTGACCAAGGAGGAGGAGCCGGAACCCGTTCCGCCCGAAACCGCCACCAAGGAGGAGCGCGAGCAGCTCAAGCAGGCCATCGCCAAGTATGAGGGCAAGCAGCTCACCTCCGTGGTGTACACCGAAGCCTCGTGGAAGGCGTACGCCGACGCGCTCGCCAAGGCGAAGAGCGTCCTCGGGGACGAGAACGCCACCTCCACGCAAGTCAAGGACGCGCTGCGCCATCTCGACGAAGCCTACAAGGCGCTCGTCAAGGCGCAGAACACGGCGCAGAACACGACGCAGAACAAGGCCGAAGGCACGGGCGCCGGCAAGCTCACCGCCACCGGTGCGGCCGTGCTGGGCGCGGGAGCGCTCGTGGTCCTGCTCGGCGCGGCCGGCGCGGGGCTGGCCGTGTGGCGCAAGCGCCGCTCCTGACGCGCCGTCCGGCGGAACGCGCCTGACGCTGCGGCGCATGGGGGCGTCGCCTCCGACACCCCCATGCGCCGACAGGCCGCTCCCCGGCCCCCGTTCATACCGCCCGTTCACGTTGTGGAACGGGCGGTCTTTTATGGACTTGCGCCGCATAGGATGGGCATCAGTTTCGAGGACAAAATCCTCACGCTTGAGACCATCCGGGCGGGCGCCCGGACCCCAAACGCGCAGGAGGCCGCGAACCGTCGCGCGCGACGGTCCCGCGGCGGAGGGCGCAACCACACAACACCGTGTGTCGGACCCAATGCCGGCATGCAACATAAAGGAGTGCTTACATGGCTGCACAAATCTGGTACGAGAACGATGGCGATCTGTCCGTGTTCGAAGGCAAGAAGGTCGCTATCATCGGCTACGGCTCCCAGGGGCACGCGCACGCGCTGAACCTGCGCGACTCCGGCGTCGACGTCGTGGTCGGCCTGCGCCCCACCTCCAAGTCCGTCGCCTTCGCCCAGGAGCAGGGCCTTGAGGTCAAGTCCGTCGCCGAGGCCGCCGCCGAGGCCGACGTGGTCATGATCCTCGCCCCCGACCAGCACCAGCGCAACATCTGGAAGAACGACATCGAGCCGAACATCAAGCCGGGCGCGGCCATCGCGTTCGCCCACGGCTTCAACATCCACTACGGCTACATCAAGCCCACCGAGGACCATCCGGTCTTCATGGTCGCCCCGAAGGGTCCGGGCCACATCGTGCGCCGCGAGTACGCCGCCGGCCGCGGCGTGCCGGTCGTGGTCGCCGTGGAGCAGGATCCGCGCGGCGACGGCTGGGCGCTGACCCTCGGCTACGCGAAGGCCATCGGAGCGCTGCGTGCCGGCGCCATCAAGACCACCTTCAAGGAGGAGACCGAGACCGATCTGTTCGGCGAGCAGAACGTGCTGCTCGGCGGCGTCAACAAGCTCGTCGAGATGGGCTTCGAGGTCCTCACCGACGCCGGCTACCAGCCGGAGATCGCCTACTTCG
>Cebus_capucinus_imitator_PRJNA485217_SSR056__coassemble_535_pt1 | contig 48849 bp, 48 predicted proteins | sample Cebus_capucinus_imitator_PRJNA485217_SSR056__metabat2_high_PE_007 | metagenome-assembled genome bin Cebus_capucinus_imitator_PRJNA485217_SSR056
CCATCGGCTCACCCACCAACAACACACGACCCGGACGAACACCATCGATCATGAACGGTTCTGCCATGTTCTCACAGCCTTTCGTTTGCTTGCTCGCGGACGGTCACTTGGCGTACTTGAAGGAGTCCCAGACGCCCAGCAGGTACTGGATGCCCAGGGCGCGGTCGTACAGGCCGTAGCCGGGACGCGGCTTGCCTGCCTCGGTGTTCTCGCTCCACAGGTGACGGCCGTGGTCCGGGCGGATGTAGCCCTGGTAGTCGGCCTCGGCGTACGCCTTCATGATGCCGACGGTGTCCACGTCGCCCTCGGACGCGCGGTGGCCGACCTCGCTGAAGGAGCCTTCCTCGTCGTAGAACTTGATGTTGCGCACGTGGCTGAAGTGGATGCGGTCCATGAACGTCTTGACGGCGTCCACCGGATCGTTGCCGCGGCGCGAGGAGAAGGAGCCGAGGCACAGGCACAGGCCGTTGTACGGGCTCGGGTTGAGGTCGAGCACGCGCTGGATGCCTTCCTTGGAGGAGACGACGCGCGGCCAGCCGAACAGGTCGAAGGCCGGGTCGTCCGGATGGACGGCGAGCTTGACGTCGTACTTCTCGCAGGTGGGGATGACGGCGTCGAGGAACGTCTTGTAGTTCTCGTAGTACTTGTCGTGGTCGATGCCCTGATAGGCCTCGATGAACTCGGGCAGGTGGACCAGACGCTCCGGTTCCCAGCCCGGCATGGTCAGGTCGCCGGCGCCGTTGAGGGTCTCGTCGATGAGGGCCTGCGGGTCGGTGAGCTTGGCTACCTTGTGCGCGTCGTAGTAGAGCGCGGTGGAGCCGTCCGGGCTCGGATGGAACATGTCGGTGCGCAGCCAGTCGAACACCGGCATGAAGTTGTAGGTGACGACCTTGACGCCGGCCTTGCCGAGGTTCTCGATGGTCTTGATGTAGTTGTCGAGCGCCTCGTCGCGGCTCATGCCCAGCATGGTCTTGCCGGTCTTGATGGACTCGTGCACGTTGACGGATTCGACGACGTCGGCGTTGAACGTCTTGGTCACGCCGGCCTTGCGCTCCTCCTCGCTCAGGCCCGTGACGATCTTCATCTCATGTTCGATCTCCTCCGGCTCCCACAGTTCGCCGGCCTGCTTGTGGTGCAGGGACCACACGATGGTCTCGACGCCGGGGATCTGGCGGATGTCGTTGAGCGATACGGTGTCGTTGCCTTCGCCGTACCAACGGAATCCCATATGCATGGTTATGCTCCTTTGCTTGCTTCTGCTTCGGATGCCGGGGCATCCGAAAACTTCGGGGAATATCAAAAGGTCCGTTCGCCGGCGAAGGCCCGCTCCATGACGAGTAAAACGGGCCCACGCCGGAAAACGGGCAGGGTGCTTGGTCGCCGGTCAGGCGGCGAGCGCCCTGGTGATGGTGGGAATGAGGCTGCCGCTGCCGGAGGCGAACGACAGGAAGTATCCGATGACCTCGTCGGCCAGCGGGGTGGCGTTGAGGTCGGTGCCGAAGATGGAGGCGTCCGCGAGAATCTCGCGCAGCTTCTCCGGGGCGTCGGTCATGTCGCCGCCGACTTCGAGTCCGGCGAGCTTGGCCTGCAGGTCGGCCATGCGCGGGTCGGGGCTGAGGGTGACGGCGGTGCCGTCGTCGCGCACGCCCTGGCCGTCGGCGCCGAGCAGGAGACGCAGCCAGCCGGCGATGACCAGCGGGATGGCGGTCAGTGAGGCGAGGTCGAGCTCCTCGGAGGCGAGGTACTTGGAGATGGTCACTCCGTAGCGCACCGGGATCTTCTGCGAGGTGTCGGTGGAGATGCGGGCCGGGGTGTCCGGGATGTTCGGGTTCGGCACGCGCACCTCGATGACCTGGCGCAGGAACTCGCGCGGGGAGAAGATGCCCGGGTCCACGACCACCGGCAGGCCCTCGTCGTAGCCGAGGCGCTCCACGAGCGCGTGCAGGGCCGGCTCGGCGATGGTGCGGCTCATGGAGTCGAAGCCGCAGAGCATGCCGAAGGTGGCGAGCGCGGTGTGCAGCGGGTTGAGGCAGGTGGTGACCTTCATCTCGTCGGCCTTGTTGACCGTGTCGCGGTCGCCCAGGTAGACGCCGGCCTTGTCGAGGGCGGGGCGTCCGTTCGGGAAGGCGTCCTCGATGACGAGGTACCAGGTCTCCTCGGCGTTGGAGAAGGGGGCGATGTTGGTGCCCTTGGCGGTGTGGATGATGTCGGCGTCGCCGAAGCCGCGTTCGCGCAGCATGTCGGAGACGGAGACGGCCGGGTTCGGGGTGATGCGGTCGATCATGGACAGCGGGAAGGAGACCTTGGCCGGGTCGGAGAGCCAGTCGATGAAGTCCTGGCCGACGAAGCCGCCTTCCTTCCAGTATGCGGCCATGGCGCGCACGGCGGCGCCGAAGCGGTCGCCGTTCTGGGAGAAGTTGTCGGTGCTGACCATGGCGATGGGTGCGCCGCCGGCGTTGAAGCGGGCGAGCAGCAGGGCGGCCATGGCGCCCATGGCGGAGACGGCGACGTCCGGACCGCCTTCGATCTCCGGCTTGATCCACGGCAGAGGCTCTCCGGCGGCGTTGGTGACCGCGTAGCCCTTTTCGGTGATGGTGACGGTGACGAACTGGAGCTGGGCGTCCTCGAACACGGCCTTGAGGGCGTCCCAGGTCTCGTCGTGGGCGGCGATGCCATAGGAGCCGGCCACAGAGGCGATGAGCTTGGATTCGACGGAGCCGTCGGATTTGAGCACGACCTGCAGGCAGCGGTTCTCGAACGGCTTGTAGGCCTTGTCGATGATTTCCGGGTCGAAGGTCTCGGCGACGAGCACGCCGGATGCGGTTTCGCCCTCTTCGATGAGGCGCTGGGCGATGGGCGCGTGGACCGCGCGGAACAGGTTGCCTGCGCCGAAGTGGACCCAGTAGGGATGTTCGGCGGTGTGTTCGCGCACGGTCGCGGGGTCGAATTCCGGCACGGTGATGCCGGCCTCGGCCCAAGCTTCGGTGTTGTTGTGGAAATCGTCTGAAACGTGCAGCATCGCACTTTCCTTGTCTCTTCGTTGCCGTTGTCCGCCCCTGCGACGGTGTCTCCCACTGTAGTCGCCGCGCGCGGGACGCGGCAATATGTATGGCAAAAGTTGGCAAAGGGCTTGGTTCCGCCGTTTTCCGGTCCTTTCCGGAAAACGCGGGGCTGATAGGGGTGGTGAGCTCGGGTCATCCGGCCATCCCGCCGCGCCCTTCCACGGGGCACGGCGGGAGGCGGCGGCTCAGTAGTTCAGGCCGAAGCCGTATTCGTAGTAGTTGCCGGCGGCGTCGCGGTAGGCGTAGGCCTTGCCGTTCTCGTCCTTCATGTCTTCGGGCATGTAGAGGTCCTTGTCGTAGCCGGGAACGTCGTTGGGGCTGACGCACACGCCGTCCGCGTTGACCGCGATGACCGAATCATCCTTGGGCAGTGTGATGGGCAGACGTCCCACTGCCGCGTGGCGTCCGGTGATGACGTCGGCGCAGGCCTTGGTGTACGTGTCATAGCCGGCGACGAGGGCGTCGACGTGGCGTTCGATGTTGCCGGGCATCCAGGCGAGGGAGAAGTTCAGCGAAGCGACGACCTTGCCGCCGTTGGCGTGCACGGCCTCGGCGATGCCTGGGACGCGGTTGGCGCCGAACAGCGTGGTCTCCTCGTGCGTGGTCTCGGCGGGACGGCCCTGCGGGTCGGTGTCGCACACGGTCTTGCCTTCGCAGATGTCGATCTCCAGATAGCCCTTCGTGGCGGAGAAGTAGTTGCCGGAACGCGGGTCGGCGAACAGGACGGCATAGTCGGCCTTGGACGGGTCGTCGGTCAGGGTCATGCCGTATTCGTCGGCGAGCATGGCACGCAGCGTCTCCGTGCCGGTTCGGCCGGTCTCCTCGTCCTTACCGAACATCTCGGCGTATACGAGCTTGCCCGCGGTCTTCTCCGCGGTGAGCGGCAGCGTGGCGTCCGCGTTCTTCAGCAGGGTCACGGAGTCGCAGTGGACGCGGTAGGCTTCGTCCCAGTCGGCCCGCTCGCCGATCACGGCCTCGGCGGCGTCCGGGTCGCGGTAGGGGTTGTCGAACAGGCCGAGGGTGAACTTCTCGGTCAGGGTGCGCACCAAAGCGCGGTCAAGGGCCTCGTCGCCGAGGGTGACCTGCTCGCGCGTGTAGCCCTCCGGCACCGGATGCGTGTCGTAGTAGTCGTTGTGGGCGCGCTCGTATGCCTCCTTGGCCTCGGTCACGGAGAACGCGCCGGAGATGACGTCCACGCCGTTGTTCACGGCGGCGGCGACGCGCTCGGGAACGTCGAGATCCTCCACGCCCCAGGACATGAGGTGCGTGATGCCGGAGTCGGAGTTCACGTAGCCCTTGAAGCCCATCTGTTCGCGCAGCAGCTTCTTGATGAAGAACTCGTTGTACGCGAAGCCCACGGCCTGCCACTCGATGGGGTTGCCCTCAAGGTCGCTCTGGCCGGCGCTCTTCTCCTTGCACGGCTTGGCGTAGTAGGGCATGATGGAGGCCGCGTTCTTCGCCACGGCCACCTTGAACGCGGGAATGTGGTACTTCTCCAGGCTGCCTTCGGTCTGGTACACGTTCCACTGGCCTTCGGCGTAGTGCGGGTCGAAGCCGTTCTCGCGGGCGCCGCCTCCCGGGAAGTGCTTGACGGTCATGGCCACGCCCTCGCGGGTGAGCTCGTCGCCGCCCTGGATGGCGGGGATGAGATGCTCGAAGATCTCGCCGTTGAGTTCGGGGCTTTCGCTGAATGTGCCGTAGGTGCGCTGCCAGCGCGGGTCGGACATGGTGTCCGCCATGTACATGTAGCCCTTCTTCATGCCCACGGCGTCCCATTCGCGGCGGATGGTCTCGCCGAAGCGTTCGACGAGGCCCATGTCTCCGGTGCCGATGACCGCGGCGGCGATGCCCAGGGTGCCCGGCCAGGTGGCGAACACGCCCTGCGCCTCGTTCATGCCGAACACGGCCTCGCCGTACTCGTTGCGGGAGTTGCTGAGCACCTGCACCGGCACGCCGTGCTCGGTCTCCTCGGCCACCGCGTTGAGCTGGTTGATCCAATCCACCAGTTCGCGCGTGGACGGGTTGGCGCGTAGGATGAGGTTGCGCAGTTTGAGGGTCTTCAGCGAATACGTGGTGCCCCACGTCTTCTCGGCGCTGAAGATGGAGTCCGCCTCCTCCACGATCTGCTCGCTGAGCAGACCGGTCTCGTCCTTGAGCTCGTCCTCCTTGAGCTCCTGGCCCATGCGCCACGAGTTGGAGAACAGCATGCCGATCTTCTCATCCACACTCAGCGCCTTGACAAGCGATTCGGCGCGCACGGCAGGGCTCAGACGCCAATCCTTGTACGCGTCCAGCACGCCGGAGCCGTCGAGATCCTTGAAGTACAGACCGTCCTGCTCGATCACGGGTTTGGAGGTCACGCCGATGACGGGACCGTCCCCGTTCTCGTAGTAGCGCACCTGTTCGCTTGCCTTGGTCATATGCACCGGTCCTTTCCGTTGGGCCGCCCTCGTTGGCGTCCCGTTGCTGCGTCGTATGACGTTTCCTGCCATTGTCCCCCGCCCTCCATCGGGCGGAAGCGTGTTCCCATCGTTTTCCATTGTCCGCCATCGCGGCGGGTCCGGCGTCCCGGCGTGGCGCACCATGCCGGACACGTCGCGTAGGATGGCAACCATGCCGAACGAACCCACGCCACCATCGCCCGTCACGCTGGCCGACGTCGCGCGTCTGGCCGGCGTCGCCGTCTCCACCGTCTCGCGTGCCCTCACCAGACCCGGACGAGTCAACGCGGCCACGGCCCAACGCATCTTCGAGGCCGCCGAAACGCTCGGCTACCGTCACAGCGCCCTACCCTCACCCAAACGAGAACGCGATCTGAACCGCATCATCGCCCTCACCGTCGCGGACATGGCCAATCCGGTCTACGCCTCCTACGCGGCCGAGGCGCAGAGGCTGAGCCTGTCGCGCGGATTCGGACTGCACGTCATCGACTTCCGCGAATCCGCCGCCGCCGAACGCACCATGATCGGCCTGTCGCTCAAGCACGTGGACGGCTTCATCCTCGCCTCATCACGCATGCCCGAACACGGCATCCGCAAACTCGCCAGCATGACGCCCGTCGTGGCCATGAACCGTCCCGTCAAAGGCGTGCGCTCCATCCTCGCCGACCCCAGACGCGGTCTGGACGACATGCTCGCCCGACTGCGCGCCCTCGGACATGATTCGCTGACCTATCTGGCCGGACCGGTCACCTCATGGCAGGACGGCTCACGTTGGAGCCTGCTCATGGAACTGTGCCCGCGCCACGGCATCCGCCTGTCGCGCCTGACCAGCCCCTCCCCCACCTATCAGGGAGGATACCGCTGTCTCGACGCGTTCCTCGCGCACCCCACGTCAGCGGTCCTCGGTTTCAACGACAGCATCGCCATCGGGTTCAACGCGGCCTTGCGCGACGCGGGTGTGCGCGTGCCCGAACAGGTCAGCGTGGTGGGTATCGACGACATCCCCGTCGATCCGCTGCTCACGCCGAGGCTGTCCACCATCCGTCTGGACCGGCGGACGGCGGGACGGCGCGCGATGGAGCTCATGCTCGACATGGTCGCCCCGCGTGCCGAAGGCGCACCGGATCCGGCCTCCGACGTCTCGGGGACGATCTCCGAGACGGATGTGGAGCCGGAGGTCGTCTCCGACTCCACGTTCGTCGAACGGGACACGACCGGTCCCGCGCGCGGTCATCTCACGCACGTGGCACCGTCCGTGTCACCGTCCTCGTCCCGGGATGCGATTCCGGACGTTCAGTCCTTGTAGTCCGGAATCGCGGTCCAACGGTCCCTAAGGTAGAACGCGGCCATCTTGGGCTGGCGGTCGCGGGTGAACAGACCCTTCTTGTTGCCGTCCACGCGCATGATGCCCTCGGTGGTCTGGAAGTCGTTGAGGTTCCACGGCTGCTCGCCGACGATCCACTCGTACTGGTCGAAGATGTCGGCCCACATCTTCATGACCTCGGTCTGATACTCCTCGCTCCACATCACGCTCGGCAGCTTGTGGATGCCGGCCATGGTGTCCGCGCCGTACTCGGAGAACATGATGGGCTTGTCCGGCTCCAGCTCGTGCCACTGTTCCAGTTCGGCCTTCATGTCCAGCACGCCCTTGGAGATGGCGTACCCGCCGTTGACGTACCATCCGTGGTAGCGGTTGAGCATGAGGAAGTCGGCCACATGGTGGGTCTTGTCCACGCCGGCCGGGGACATCATGATGGACGCGTACGTCTTCGGACGCTTCTGCGTGTCGATCTCGGCCACCAGGTCGAAGATGGACTCGAAGTACGGCACGGCGGCGTCGCTGGTGCTGTCCGGCTCGTTGAGCAGGCTCCAGGCGCACACGCTGGCATGGCGCTTGTCGCGGGCCACCATCTCCTCAAGGGTGCGGCGGTGCACGGCGAGCGTCTCGGTCTGCACCGACTCCTCCTCGAAGAAGGTCTTCGGGCGGGCGGCCCCCGCGGCGCCGGACGCATCGAGGAAGTTCATGGTGGACTTGAACATGCCCACGGTGGGCGCCTCGTCGATGACGAAGAAGCCGTCGCGGTCGGCCTCGTACAGCTGCTCCTCGGCGTACGGGTAGTGGGAGGTGCGGAACGAGTTCGCGCCGATCCACTTCATGTCCTCGTAGTCGCGCTTGTTCATGACCGCGTCGAAGCCGCGTCCGTGCACGTTGGCGTCCTCGTGGCGGCCAAAGCCCTTGAGGTACACCTCATGGCCGTTGACGAGGATCTTGCAGTCCTTGACCTCCACGGTGCGCACGCCGATCTCGTCGAAGTATTCGTCGATGATCTCGTCGCCGTCCTTGATGTAGACGGTGAAGCGGTACAGGTAGGCGGCACGCACGTTCCACAGGTGCACGTCCTTGATGTCCAGCGTGCCGGTCCTGCCTTGGGCGCGGGCCACGATGACGCCGTCCTCGTCGGCGACGACGACCTCCACGTCGTGTTCGCCGGACGTGGCCACCGTGTAGTCGACATGCGCGTCGGTGCCTTCCACGCGGTGCGCGACGTCCAGGTCCTCGATGCGTTCGACGGGCGTGTACAGCAGGTTCACGTTGCGCTGCAGGCCGGAATAGTTGTAGAAGTCGAAGTAGGGGGCGCTCACCAGCGTGCCGTCGGGCAGACGGTAGGTCTCGCCCACTGGCAGGGTCTGCCAGCTCAGCTCATTGTTGAGCTTGACGGCCACGGTGTTGTAGTCGTTCCACTTGACCGCGTCGTTGATGTGGGCGGTGAACGGCAGGAAGCCTCCGTCATGGTGGGCTACCTCGGTACCGTTGACGTACACGGTGGCCGAATGCGTGGCGGAGTCGAAGCGGATGTCCACGTTGCCGTCGCGCCATTCGCCCGGCACGAACACTTCGGTCACGTACCAGAAGTCGCCGGTGTATTCACGGGAGTACTTGTCGGTGAACACGTCGGCGAAGCTGGCCGGCACGGGCATGTCGGTCGGGTTCGGCAGGCCCTTGGCCCAGCCTTCGGCCTCGCCCTTGGATTCGGGGTCGAACTGGAAGTCCCAGGAGCCGTTCATGCTCTGCATGCGACGGGTGGCGGTGACGCGGGGGTAGAGGGATTCGAAAGGCATCGTCGTCCTTCCTTCTTTCTTGGCTGTTTAGGTGTTGTTCGATGGATATGGAACGGGGGATCCCCTTCGCGGGAATCCCCCGTTGCGTCGTCAGGCCTTGGCGGCGTCGCGCTTGGCCTTCAGCACGGCGGCGTTCTCGTCGACGCGCTTCTTGCTCAGCGGGTAGACGAACACCAGGATGACCAGCATGACGGCGAAGAAGATGGCCGGCAGCAGGGTGACGTACATGTACAGGCCGTCCAGGGTCTCCTGGGTCTGCACGGCGGTGGCGCCTTCCTGGTAGCCGATCCAACCGAGGGCCGCGCCGGAGAACCAGCCGGCGAACGCCTGGCCGAGCTTGCGGGCGAAGGAGTACACGGAGTAGCAGGTCGCATCCTCACGGATGCCCTTCTGGACTTCGATGTCGTCGATGACCTCGGTGATCATGGCCCAGATCACGATGTTGAACAGGCCGATGCCGACGAAGGTCAGGATGTACAGTACGGAGAAGACGATCGGATTGGTGGTGTGGATCACGTACAGGATGACCATGCATGCGGTGCCGATGGCGGCGCCGACCACGCCCATGGTCTTGTGTCCGATGCGCTTGGCCAGCGGGCTGGCGAACGGGGCGATGCCGAAGGTCAGGAGGCTGACGATGAGGTTCACGGTGGACAGGATGCCTGCGGAGCCGAAGTAGTCGGTGAACAGATAGTTCGCCATCTGCTGCAGGAAGAGCATGGCCATGAGCAGGGCGATGGCGGCGCCGATGATGCCCACCATGGAGCGGGAGGAGAACGCGCTGGCGATCATGTGGCCCACGGACTGCTTCTGTCCGCCCTCGCCGCCGGTGTGGTCCTCGGCCTTGACTCGCTCGGTGGACATCTTGTAGCAGACGAAGTAGCACAGGAAGGAGCCGATGGCGAACGCCAGGGAGACCCACATGAAGATGTTGGTGCCTTCGCCGCCGCGGATGATCTGGTTGCCGTTGGCGTCGGTCTCGTAGATGATGAGCGGGGCCACGGAGCCGATGATGAGCGAGGCGCAGGTTGCGCCCACGGTACGGAACGTGGACAGGCTGGTGCGGTCCTCCGGCTCGGGCGAGATGACGGAGGCCATGGAGCCGTAGGGAATGTTCACGCAGGAGTACAGGATGCCCCAGATGATGTACGTGACGTACATGTAGATGATCTTCACGGTCATCGAGGAGTTGATGCAGAAGGTCTGGTACATCAGGAACGAGAAGATGACCACGGGGGCGGCCATGCGCATCATGATGACGCGGTACTTGCCGTTCGGGTGGGTCTTGGCCTTGTCCACCACGACGCCCACGGTCACGTCCGCGAAGGCGTCGATGATGCGGGCCACCAGGAACAGGCCACCGACGATGCCGCCGGAGATGCCCATCACCTTGGTGTAGAAGACCATGAGGAACGAGCTGGCGAAAATGAACATGAAGTCATTGCCCCAGTCGCCGAACATGTATCCGATCTTGTCTTTGATGCCGAACGGCTTGGCCGCCCTGGCCTGCATGTCAGTAGCACTCATTGTTGTCGCATTCCCTTCCTTGGGCATGGCAAAGTCGTGTTGAAGCACTGGGAACCCACCCCTCCTTCGGAGCGTCCCCACCGCCCCGACTGGTCGGGGCGCGGCACGTACGACCTTGCTCAGAACGTGCCTATGTCTTGTGTTGCCACGCGCGCCGGCGAGGGCCCGCCGTGCGCCGCGTTGTTCCCAACCTTATGGGAACCTCGCTCCCCCGCACCCCACGTTTCCATGAGTTTCCATCACCGTTTCCGCACATCCGTCACGAAAAGGGGCGGCCCATCCGAAAAAAAATGGACCACCCCTTATGCACACCCGGCACAGCCTCACCGTTTCCCGCCGCGCCCGACGCCTCCGAAACGGCGGTGCACGTAGAGGCAGACTCTCAGCGCCATCCACGCCACGAAGACCACGGTCAGTACACTGATGAAGACCTGCAACGCGGTCGTGTATTCCGTGAGCGCGTACGCCACCGGAAACAGCAACAGCAGTTCGATGAGGAAGCAGGATAAGATGACGCTCCGCATCACCTCGCACACCTTCTCCAGCTTGTCCCACAAATCCATATCCATCACCTTCCTCGGATGAAGAATCAGATAATTGCAGGAAATCTGGGATTAACCAACGGTTAGCCCAAGACTTTCTGCGATACCGCAATCAGCTTCCCACATAATAGAATGTCTTGCTTTGGGTTCCGTTATCATAAAGCAAAACGGAAATACGACCTTTTACCTTCATGACCAATACTCCTTTATATTGATACATCTCCACCATTGGAGACATTTCCATCGTAAATCAACGTCTTAGATTGGTCAACAATCCATCAACATATGTTTATAGCATCGGTAGGGGGTTGCGGACTCCAATCGGGACGCCAAAACGTCACCTTTCGTTCGCCCCCTTATCATAGCATCAATAGCATTGAACTCTTTTGCACACACTTTCACATGTGCAACCATAAAGCGATATTATCGATATATGCATATTCTGCACTCTATGTGCAATAGAACTCAGAGAGGAAGGCGAAAACAGATGATCATCAATGTTGGGATTGTGGACAATGATGCTCTACTGCTGATTCTCATGGAACCGCTGATACAGTCATGCGACGAACATCTTCGGGTGATTTGGAAGACCACGAACCCGGACACCGCCATCACAAGATGCTTGGATCCCACGACACAGCCCGACGTACTCCTGCTGGACATGTCCATGGAGCACAGCACTGGACCGCGAATATGTCGTTTGGTCCGAGAACGGACCGACAAGGTCCCGATTCTCGGCATGACCTCCTATGAGCCCGCCACCTACGCGACGGCACTGGCTCGGGCAGGAGCGCAAGGGCTGACCTCCAAGGTTCCCATTCCGGCTCTCATCACCGCTGTCCGAGCCGTCGCTCAAGGCAAAACCCATTACACGGGACAGCATGCGCCCTTCCGCACCGCCATGCAGGCGCACAGGATATTGCAGACGAAAACCAGTCCATCCAACGGGCCTCTATCCGCTAGGGAATCCGAGATTATGGACCTCATCCTTGAAGGACGCTCTTCGGAGGAAATAGCAAAAATTCTACAATGCTCTGCCACGACAGTGCGCACGCACATCAGCCATGCCAAAGCCAAACTCGGCACGAGCAGTCTCGGACAGACTGCGGCACGTTGGATGCGAATAAAGGAACAACTCTGAAAGCGAACCAGACATGCCATCACCGGCCAAACATCAGCTACAACATATACGACACCATAAAATTCAATACGCCCTATGCTTCGCTTTGACGGTGTTAACATTGTTTGAAGCGACGTATTTCTATGATTATCACAATATAGGACTGTGGCTCACCACACTCTCGGCGGCAGCGTTGATAATGACCCCTCGTTTCCCCGCAATTTGTCCCATCATCATCACAACGGCATTCGCCATCTGCGATTTGCTGCCCGACGTATACGCGGCCGTCCTCAACTACGACCTCATGCTCGCTCTGGGAATATTCGCCTATACACACACTTGGAAGCGCTCGCTCATCCTATGCATGTTCCCCATCGTCAGCATCACCATCGCCTTCATATGCTACGACAGCCACTACCAGTTCCACATGCAGGGACTCATCACCGGCATCATCAACAATGCGATGATCCCATGCATCGCCGTTTTCCTCGGCAGATCATTGGATTGGCACCGTCAGGCCCTACAGAGTGCGCAGCTGCAATCACAAATCGACAGACTCCGACAAGACGAGCGACAGCGCAACCGCACCCTATCATTGGCACAGCAACTCCACGATTCCACCACAGGACGACTGGTTCTGATCTCCTTACTGACCGAAAACGAATTCAAAAAACAATCTCGATGATAAGATTTCAACAACGTTACATATAATCAACGATGAATCATTGAAGACTCTGGACAACATTCGCAGAGTAATCTCCATCATGAATATGAATGAAAGCATTCCCAATGAATACAATACCATCACACGAACGCAATTCCTGAAACAGCTCAACAAACAAATATCCGAACACAAACGCCACGTAGGGATGCTGGGATTCAACAGCCAATTCCAGATCGAAGATCATCTCACCATTGATGATATTTCCTCTCAAGTCTATAATATAATCAATCACCTCATTGAAGAATTATTCGCCAACATCATCCGTCACGCAGACATAGGTAAACCATGCACTTTGCAAATCATCCTCACCGATGAGGCGTTCACGCTGGTGCAGTCGAACTACATCAGCGGCATCAATCCGGTCAGAGGAGGAGAGTATGGCACCGGACTTTCGCAACTGCAGCAAACCTTTCAACGGTCAGGAGGCGCACTGCATTACCTCATTGAGGAAGATGAATGGCTCCTCACTGCTTTCATACCAATAAATCAGTATTCACCAACATGAAGGCACGAATAAATTTTCAGGCCAAGGCGGACACTGCTGATATGGTGTATTCCATATGAAAAAGGCACAATGCTTGACAATATCTAATGAGTAGACAGAGCAGTACAACTGCAGTATCATCATAAAGATAAACATGCCTACATCCCATCTTCATCGATTCAAACCAAATCATGAAGATACACCAATACGCAGCAAATTCCATATCGACATCAACATTCGTTGATACAGATAAGGAAGACGCCCCCGGAAGCGAGTCTTCCGGGGGCGTCTTTCCGGTCAGGTCGGAACGCCGGCTCGGCGGCGTGAGATCACTTCCTGATCTTCTGCAGCTGCGCGTTCAGGTACGCGACCTTCTGCTCCACGTTGTCGGTGGAGACGAACATGCTGCCCAGCTGGTCGAACATCTCCACGAGGCTCTTGTTGCCGAGCACGCCGAGCATGCTGGCCTTCATCCTCATGTTCGCCATGCTGGATGCCGCGTTCGTCACCGTGGCGGAGGCCTCCGGGTTGCCCAGGATGGTGTTGACCGTGTCGTGCACCGAGTAGCAGGTCTCGTCATACGGGGCGTCCGGGGACAGACCCTCGTCGGCGGAGGTGTCGTCGAACCAGTTCATCACCACGTTGCCGCCCTCCGGATCCACGAAGGTGTACGGCTCGTACGGTTCGGCGACCTTCTGCCAGGTGGCGGCGTCGGTCACGTCGCCGGCGACGGCGCGCACGTGGGTGTAGCCTTCGGCCAGCGGCACGTTCTTGAACACGAAGATGTGCGGGTCGGCCTGGGCGGACGCCTCAAGCGTGCCGAACTCCCCGTCGCCCACGTACAGGGTCACGGACGGCTGGTTGGAGTAGACCTTCACATCGATGGTTTCGGCGGCACGGCGCGCGAAGCGGCGCGAGCACAGGTGCACCATCGGCTCGGTGGACCAATAGGCCTGATAGATGAAGAAGGCGTCCTTCTTGATCTTGCGGTCGATGGTCACCAGGCCCTTGTTGTTGCGGCCGGAGACACCGCCTTCCTGGCGGGCGTCGCAGCCGAAGTCGAACATGTTCCACACGTGCGTGCCCCACAGCCACGGACGCTCGTCGATGATGCGGGCCATATGCTCGTGGTAGAGCGCCTGGTACTCCTCGGAGTAGTCACCGCACTGCGGGTCGTCGGCGTGGTAGGAGATGATGCCCTCGCAGCCGTATTCGGACAGACCGAAGGAACGGTCCGGGTGCATGGCGTGGAACTCGTCCAGCCAGACCTCGTTATCCTCCATGTGGCCGCCATACCAGCCGAAGTAGTGGTTGTAGCTGAGGATGTCCGTGATCTGGTTGTGCTCGCTGTCCTTCGGGGTGCTGGACACCTGCGCCATGGTGGTCACGCGGGTCGGGTCGAGCCGGTGGGCGAGATCGTTGATCTCATGCAGGTTCTTCACCAGCTGCTCGCTGCCTCCGCCGATGAGAATCTCATTGGAGATGCCCCACATGAGGATGGACGCGTGGTTGAAGTTCTGCACGATGAGCTCGGTCATCTGGTGCAGACAGTCCTGATGGGCGGCCGGATCCTCGTTCATGCGAGAGATGAACGGAATCTCGGCCCAGACCACGAAGCCGAGACGGTCGCACAGGTCGTAGAAGTCGCGCGACTGCTGATAGTGGGCCAGACGGATGGTGTTGGCGCCGAGCTCGCGGATGAGCAGCGCGTCCTCGACATGGTCGTCGAAGTCGAGCGCGTTGCCCTTGCCCAGACGGTCCTGATGGCGGGAGACGCCGCGCAGCGGGGTGAGCTTGCCGTTGAGGAAGAAGCCTTCCTGCGGATCGAAGCGGAACTCGCGCACGCCATGATGGAAGGAGACCTCGTCGAGGACCTCGTTGTGGCGGATGACGGTGGCGACGACCTCGTACAGGTACGGGTCCTCCACGCCCTGCCACAGGTGGGCGTCGGCCAGTTCGATGACGGTGCGGACCTCGGAGCCGGCCGGCTGGGCGGCGCAGGCGACCTCGTTGCCTTCGTCGTCGAGAATCTGGAAGTTGACCTGGTCGCCGTCCTCGGCGCCGGTCACCCAAGCGCGGGCGTCGAGCACCGCGGTGCCGTCCTCGCGAATGGTGGAGGAGACGGTCACGCCCGGACCGGCGTGGTGGTCGAGCTCGAAGTGGGTGGGATTGACGTACAGCACCTCGACCGGACGGTACAGACCGCCGTAGAAGGTGAAATCGGCCATCTGCGGGTAGACGTCGGAACGTTCCTCGTTGCTGACCTTGACGGCGAGCACATTGCCGCCGGGCAGCAGGGCGGTGGTCACGTCGGCGCGGAAGGTGCCGTAGCCGCCGATGTGCTCGACGACCTTGCAGCCGTTGACGTAAACCTCGGCCACGTTCGCCGCGCCCTGGAACTCCAGGTAGATGCGGGTGCCGGGCGCGCATTCGCGCACGTCCAGACGGCGCACGTACCAGCAGGCGCCGCGGTAGTAGTCGGAGCCGCCGTCCTGGCCGTCGAAGGCGTTCCAGGTGTGCGGCACGGTGACCTCGCTCCACTCCTCGCCGGGGGCGTAGGCGGGAACGCCTTCCACCTCGGACTTGGTGAACAGCCAGCCTTCGTGAAGCGGTTCGGAAATACGCATGAATCCTGTCCTTTTGGTTCGGGCCGATGGAAGATGTCGGCGTTGACATACCGAGGCGACGGCGTCATCCGGAACTTCCTTGTCTGTCCCGTCGCTTCGTGGGGTCCACTATATGCACGTCGCGGGCATGGAAGATTTTCTTTCCATCGTTTTCCACTATCCGTTTCCATCGTGTTTCCATCGTCTGCCCGAAGCGCGGACGCTCCTGCGACACGCCCGGTTCTCCACCCCCATCGGATGCCTCCTCGAAAGACGCGGCCGGACCGACTAGCATGGGTGAGCGTCGGACGTCCGAGGAAGGACGGACGAAAGGAAGGGCGCATATGAACCACACCGGCAAAGTCACCATCCGAGACGTCGCACGGGAGGCCGGGGTCTCCCCCACCACCGTCTCCCGCTCACTGTCCAAACCCGGGCGGGTGAATCTGGAAACCGCCACCAGGGTGCGCGAGGTGGCCGAACGACTCGGATACCGCACCAAGGATCTTCGTCCCGCCCCCGACGACGCGCTGCGCGGCATGATTCTCACCACCGCGAGCGACATCCGCTACTCCGTCTTCGCGGACTTCGTCAACGGCATGCAGCAACCCTGCATGCAACGCCAGTTCATCCTCCTGACCGCCATCACCGAGGAAAACCACATGTTGGAGCGCAGCACCATCATGCGCATGGAATCGCATGTGGACGGACTGCTGCTCACTTCGTCGCGCCTCTCCGACTCCACCGTACGCAAGGTGGCGCAGATGAAGCCGGTCGTGGTCATCAACCGTCTCGTCAGCGGCGTGCAGTCCGTCATCAGCGACGACCGGCCGGCCCTCGCCAAAGTCGTCCGGCGGCTCAAGGAACTGGGCCACCACTCCATCACCTACATCGCCGGACCGGAGAATTCCTGGCAGAACGGCCTGCGCTGGCAGGCGCTGCTCGTCGCCTGCCAGAAGGAGCAGATTCGCCTGCGGCAGGTACCCGGACCCAAACTCGTCTCCGGCGAGGGAGGGGGCGTGACCAACAGGTTCGGCCCCATCGACGAGACATACCGTGAATTCATGCGCAAACCCTCCACCGCCGTCGTGTGCTTCAACGACTCCTTCGCCCTGCAATTTATGGAATGTCTGCAGAGCAAGAGCGTGGACGTGCCCGGACAGGTGTCCGTCGTGGGCGTGGACGACATGCCCGACGCCTCACGCAGCCTTCCGAAGCTCGCCACGCTGCGCACGCCGCGTGAGGACATGGGCGCCATCGCCGCCACGAAGCTCATCGAACGCATCCTGCACATCTCCGACGGCAGCGCCGCACCCATCGTGCGTTATTCGGAGTTCGTGGAACGCGACAGCGTGGCTCCGGCGCCGGAACGTCCGCTTGCTGCGAACTGACGCGGACCGACCGCGAGACGCGCGCCGGCACCGCACGTCCGACGGCACACGCCCGCATCCGCCGTCGGGCCTACGCCTTGACGCCCTCCGCAACGCCCTCCGCAACGCCCTACGCAACGCCCTCCGCGGCGAACGCACGGGCGTTGCGCCGCAGCATCACGCCCGTCATGACCACGCAGTAGACCAACGCGAACCCCCACGCCAGCGGATTGGACACGCACACCGCCAGATAGCCGCCGCCCAGGAAGGTGAGCGCCGCGCCCAAGGCGCGCCCCGCCAGCTCGCCTATGCCGGACACGATGGCATGCGTGCTGTACCCCATGCCCTGCAGCGTGTTGCGGAAGATCATGAGCGAACCGTGGATGATGAAGAAGCAGCTCATGACGAACAGATAACACACCGCCGCGTCCATCACGCTCGCGTCCACGTCGCCCAGCACGAAACGGCACATCGGCCCCTTGAACAGGAAGATCGCCGCCCACACCGCCGCGCAGTACACGGCCTGGATGAGCACGCCGTCGCGCAGCCCCATACGGATGCGGTCCAGACGCCTCGCGCCGAAGTTCTGCCCGGCGTACGTGGCCATCGCCATGCCCACGCTCTCCATCGGCAGGGTGAACATCTGACGGATGCGCTCGCCCGCCGTCTGCGCCGTCACCATCGCCGCGCCGAGCGAGTTGATGGCGTCCTGCATGATCACCGCGCCGATCGCGGAGACCGAATATTCGAAGCCCATCGGCAGGCCCACGTAGCACAGGCGCGCCACATGCCGGCCGGACCAGCCCATCTCGTCACGGTGCACGCGGAACACGGGGATACGCGTGAAGCCCCACCAGCAGTTGAGCACGGCGCTGAGCGTCTGCCCCAGCACGGTGGCGAGCGCCGAGCCGACGACGCCCATGCCGATGACGCCGATGAACGTGTAGTTGAGCACGATGTTGACCACGCAGGAGACGAGCAGGAAATAGAAGGGGTGTTTGGAATCGCCCACGGCGCGCAGGAGTGCCGCGGAATGGTTGTAGAGCACGGCGGCGGGGATGCCGAGGAAGATGACGACGATGTATTCGACGGCCATGTCCAGCTGTTCGGCTGGCGTGTCGATGAGTTCCAGCATGGGCCGGGCGAGCAGCACCATGGAAATGGTGAACAGTACGGAGATGATGACGCCGAGCCACGCGCCGTTCCACAGGTAGCGGCGGAAATCGCGTTCGTCCTTGGCACCGAAGCTCTGCGCGGCGGGTATGGAGAATCCGATGCACGCACCCTGCACGAAGCCGAGTACGAGGAAGTTCAGCGAGTAGGTGACGCCGACCGCGCCGAGCGCGGTGTCGCCGATGAGGCGTCCGACGATGACCGCGTCGGCGAAGCTGTACATCTGTTGGAACAGGGTGCCGAGCACGAGCGGTATGGAGAAGACGAGGATGCGGACGAGCGGCCTGCCGACGGTGAGGTCGGTGGTGGATTCCTTTCGCGCGGACATGGGTTCCTTCCTTGGGCTGCGTGGATCGGCGGTTGGGCGCGGTCGGGAAGGCCGGACGGCGCCGGCCGGACGACGCGTCAGCGTTTGTCGACAGCGGCGAGCGCCTCGGCGAGTCCGTCCACGTAGTCGCGGTCTTCGTTGAAGGGCGTGTTGGCGAGGATCTCGCGCATGGTGCGCGCGTCGCCGAGCAGGTGGAATCCTTCCATACCGCGGGTGGCCGCCTTGTGGTACATGGCGGGGCCGATGCGTTCGGCGACTTCGAGGTAGTGGTCGTCGAACCAGGTGAGGAAGGGTCGCATGGCTTCGGCGACGCGCGGTTCGGCGCTCAGATAGCCGAAGGTGCAGTCGAGGGAGAAGGAGTCCTCGTAGTCGGCGCTGACGTGGGGCAGGCAGCGGGGCGTGCCGAGCGTGTCTCCCTGCGGCAGACCGAACATTTCGCCGAGCCATTCGACGGCGTCGTCGAGCCAGCGGCGGGCGCGGCCGGACAGATGGCTCACATCGGTCACGCTGGGATCGGCGGAGCCGAATCCGTGCGGTCCGAAGGCGTAGAGGTGAGTTTCATAGGAGACGCCGTGCGCGGAGAGGGCCGTGGCCATGCTCAGGATGTTGTCGGTGGTGACGAGCACGTCGTCGCGGGTGCCGAAGACGAAGCAGGGGCAGGTGCGTTCGTCGACGGCGGAGGGCACGTCTGGGGCGGCAGGATCGCATTCGCGGATGCCTTCGCCGAGGAGCGCGGGATAGCCGAGGATGGCCGCGTTGGGGCGTTGGGCCGGGGCGGAGAGGGTGGCGGCGGCGCCGGCGAGGTGACCTCCGGCGGAGAATCCGCAGACGGCGATGCGGTTGGAGATGACGCCCCATTCCTCGGCGTTGGCGCGGATGAGCGCCATGGCCTGCTCGTAGTCGTCGAGCTGGTTGGGCCAGCCGGCGTGTTCTGCGACGGAGTATCGCAGAACGAACGTGTGGTACCCGGCGCGGGCGAAGGCGAATGCGACGGGTTCGGCTTCGGTTTCGGCGAGGTATTGGTAGCCGCCTCCGGGGATGACGATGACGGCGGGTCGGGCCTTCATACGGAAGGCGCCGCCCACGCCCTGCAGGTAGGCGCTCAGGGTGACGTGGCGTTCCTCGTTGAGGGTGATGGTCTCGCAGCGCATCGGGTGCGGCATGGCGGTGCTCCTTCGTCGGATGGGGAATGGTGTGGGATGACGGATGACGGACCGACGGAGGCCGGTCGTGTCCTTCCTCGGACACGGCCGGACCGTGGACGGTCCCTGCCGTTATGGTAGCGCCCCGTCCGCGCATGGTGCGGACGGGGCGCGTCGACGGCGCCGGAGTTCGACCGCTCCGGCGCCGTCCGGTTCAGCGGACCTTCTTGATGAGCAGGACCGAGACGACCGACAGCACGGACATGCCGATGGCGATCGGGAAGATGTAGTCGTAGGTGCCGGTGGCGGTGACGATGGCGGAGGTCAGGGCCATGCCGGCGGACTGTCCGGCGGTGGTGGCGGCGTTGATGAAGCCGAGGTCCTTGCCGGCGTTCTCCTTGCTGGGCAGGACGTCCACGTTGAGGGCCTGGTCGATGGACATGAAGATGCCCTGGCCGAGGGCCACGAAGATGGCTGCGCCGTAGATGCCGGTGATGTTCGGCATGACCATGGGGAAGACGAAGCCGATGATGGCGAGGACCGCGGACAGGATGACCATGGGCTTGCGGCGGTGGATGCGGTCGGACAGCGGACCGACGACCATCGCCACGATGGAGGCGACCATCTGGAACACGGCGATCATGGACACGACGCGCGCGGCGGAGTTCTTCTCCAGTCCGATGTAGTCCTGGCAGATGTACAGCCAGTATCCGGCGAGCATCTGGATGGCGAGCAGCAGGAAGGTGCGGCAGCAGAACGCCTTCCAGAAGTCGGAGGCTCCCTTGACCGGCGGGGTGAAGGAGTAGACGACGTGCTTCCACACGCTGCCTTCCTTGAGTTCGGTGTGCTCGTCCTTGTTGGACGGTTCGCGCGGGATGATGACGATGAACAGCATGGCGCCGGCGAACATGCACAAGGCGGCGATGGTGAAGCCGAGACGCACGCTGTTGACGAAGTAGGCGCCGACGAACGCGCCGATGGCCAGACCCAGCGTGTTGCCGAAGCCGATGGCGGAGGAGATGGTGCCGCGGTAGCGTTCGGGAACGCGGTCGGATACGGTGGAGTAGATGGGCGAGTTCATCATGTTGAAGCCGAGTTTGCTCAGCCACAGCACGAAGGTCAGGCCGGCGATGACGCCGATGTTGCCCATGAGCAGGTAGAAGGCGAGCGTGAACCAAGCGCCCCAGAACAGCCAGGGCGTGCGCTTGCCGAATCGGGTCTTGGTCAGGTCGGACAGCGCGCCGACGATGATGTTCGCCACGAGGGCCACGATGGAACCGACGGCGGTCATGGTGCCGAGCACGGCGGTGGGGTTCTCGGCGCCGAGGTCCTTGATGCGCTGCGGCAGCAGCACCTGGCTGACCATCGCGAAGCCGATGGACATGATGATCCAGAAGGACAGATATCCGGCCATCCAACGTACGAGGTTGAACTTCGGCTCCGTACCTTGGGCGTCGTTCGCGCCGGCTACGGTGGTTGTTGCGGTCATTGCTTTTCTCCTGATGGTGGTGACTGCGGTGTCACGTCCGGCACCATCGCCTGCTTGGTCGTTCGCGGCGGTGCCGGGCGCGTCTTTTTTCTTCTCTTCGATGACGGTCGGAAGCGTCGCGCGCGTCCGACCGCGGGGATGGCTCAGATGGAGACGAGATCCTTGGCTTTGAACACGAGACTCGTACGGTAGGCGCCGTCCGGGGTGGCGTAGCGCACCAGCGCCTTGCGGGTCTGGCCGTCGAAGAACCAGCCCTCCTCGCAGGCGAGGAACTTGTCGTAGTTGAGGAAGCGTTCGATGGAACGGCCGGCGACCTCCACGCTCAGCGGCGCGATGCGGCGGCACAGCACTTCGAGCTGCATGGTCTCCACACGCGTCTTGTACGAGCCCTTCGGCGCGAAGTCCACGTCCACTCCTTCCGCGGACGGAGTGACCGTGATCGCGGTCTCCAGCATCTCGCCACGCTCGTAGGCGCGGCTGACGCCGTCGTCCTCATAGAGCGTGAACGAGGCGTGCTCACCGGGTTCGACGAGCAGCGTCAGATGGTCGATGGTCTGGTTGTGCAGGTTGGTCAGCCCCGGACACTGCGGCACCAGTCCACCGGAGCGCAGGAACATGGGGATGCTGGCGAGCGTGACCGGCACGGTGACGGTCTGTCCGCCTTCCAGCCAACGGCGGGTCTCGAAGTCGTACCAGTCGGCGCCGGACGGCAGGTACACGTCAATGGAGTCCACGCCCTTGTCCAGCACGTTGGCGATGAGCAGGGAAGGTCCGAGCATGAACTCGAAGCTTTCGTCCCATGCCTTCGGGTCGTGCTGGAACTCGTAGACCAGCGGACGCATGATGGGCGCGCCGGTGACGGAGGCTTCGTGCAGCAGCGAGTAGAAGTAGGGGGCGAGCTGGTAGCGCAGGCGGATGGCGTCGGCGATGAGGTACGTGTATTCGGGGTACATCCACGGTTCGGTGACCGTGTTGTCCGTGTTGCACGAGTGGATGGAGAAGCGCGGTTGGAAGACGCCGTTCTGCACCCAGCGCACGAACAGTTCGGGCTCGGGCGCATGACCGTCGAAACCGCCGATGTCGGCGCCCTGATTGGCCACGCCGGACAGGCCCATGCCCAGGATGGTGGACACGTTGTATTTGAGGTTCGTCCAGGTGGTGCCGTTGTCGCCGCACCAGGTCTGCGCGTAGCGCTGGATGCCCGCGTAGCCGGCGCGGTTGGTGACGTAGGGACGCACGTCCGGATCGTATGCCTCGATGGCGGTGTGCGCGGTCTTCGCCATGAGGGTGCTCATGAGCGGCTTGAGCTCGCCGATGGGGCGCTTGAGGCCGTCCGCCTCGGCGATGGCGTCGTTGTCCGCGATCTCGTACTCGTTGTTGTCGTTCCAAATCCAGCGGATGCCGTTGGCGAGCAGCTGCTTGGTCATGTGCTCGCTCCACTTGGCGCGGCCGGCCGGGCTGGTGAAGTCCACGAAGTGCGCCGGGCCGCCCCAATAACGGTCCACCTGCGAGGCCGCGTCGTCGGAGGTGCGCACGTAGGCGCGTGCCTGCTCGAAATCGCCCGTCAGATGGTGCGTGTTGAGCATGCCGGGCTTGATGTTCGGCGAGACCTGCACCCCCTTGTCTTCCAGCGTCTCGATGAACGCCTTCGGATCGGGGAAGCGGTCGTAGTTCCAGTTGAACACGTAGCGCTTGCCGTCCTCGCCGGACGTGTAGCCGGAGGAGAGGAAGAAGCCGTCCACGGGGATGCCGTACTTGGCGCAGGTGTCCACGAAGTCGCCCACGGCCTTGTCGCAGTCCTTGTCCAACTCGGTGTAGAACATCGTGGATCCCATGTAGCCGAGCGAGCTGAGCGGCATCATGGCGGTCTTGCCGGTGAGGTCCGTGTAGTGCTCGACCACGTCCTTGATGGTGGGGCCGCCGATGAAGTACAGGTCGATGTCTCCGGCCTCGGCCTGGAAGTAGCTGTAGCGCAGCCAGTAGTTGGAGTGCTCGCAGTCCATGTCGAAGACGGAATCGGCGGAGTTGTTGTAGAACAGGCCGTGGGTGAGGTTTCGTTCGGCGTCGAAGTTGATGTAGAACGGGATCATCTTGTACAGCGGGTCGGACTTGGAGGCGTCCCAGCCGAGCGAATCCACGTTGTGCATGCGCATACGGCGGCGGATCTTGTTGAGTTCGCCGCTCTTTTCACCGAAACCGTAGAAGTGGTTGTGGTCGCCCATCTTCACGTAGTGCGTGGGGCGCCCCAGGCTGTCCTGCATGAAGGAGCGGCCCGGCAGGTCGGCGTGCAGCACGTTGCCGTCCGCATCAAGCACCTCGAATGCGAACGGTTCGGAGGTGATGCGCAGCGTGTACTTGCCGGTGGACATCTCGTAGACGCCCTCGGCCGGCTCCTCGACATGCGGCTCGATGGCGTCCACGCGTTCGCGTTCGCCGGCCATGAGCTCGTCGGTGGCGTCATCCCATGCGGTCTTGACGAGGGCGTAGTTGAGCTCCTCAGGAAACTCATCCTTGAATGTGCTGCGGATGCGGATGATGTTCTCATCCAGCAGGTACACCTGGAACCGGGCGCCGTCGGTGGACACGTCCACATGGTCCCCGCGATGCTCCAATCCGGTGAGTCTGGTGCTGATCTTCACTGTGGCTCCTTCGCTTGCCGGGCCGTCCTCGCCTACGAGAACGACCATCCCGTCCATGCGGAAATCCGTTGCCACGGGTTGCATGGCTGTGTGATGCCACCAGTGTTGCGCCATCCTGACGCATGCGTCACGCATTTTCCATCGTTTTCACAATTTTACGGACGTTTTTCCACCCGCCATCGAACGCACATGACGCCACATCGGCGCACAGACGCATGCTTTCGCCACAAACGTGACCCACCTCACATTATGTGGATGCACGTTTTCCACCATTTGCCAAAATCGCTACATCAGCGTCGCCACAGGCGCGGCCGCCACGCTGTCGCGCCGCACGTACGTCGACGTGAGCGCGACGGGATGCGCATCGCCCGACGACGCATGCAGTACACGGTCGATGACCCTGTTCGCCGTCTCCACACCCATCTCCCGTCGTGGGATGCGGATGCTCGACATCTTCGGCGTGCATACCTCGCATTGGGGGATGTCGTCCACGCCGATCACCGAAACCTGCCACGGCACCTTGAACTGCCGCGCCTCCAGAAACAGCATGAACGCGTACGCCACATCGTCGTTGAACGCGATGACCGCCGTCGTGGGACGTGCCAGAAACGCGGCGAACGCATCTTGGGCGCACCGTTCCACCGGATACGCGCACGGCGTGCGGCGGAACCGCAGTCCCTCGCGCGCGCACGCCGTGAGCACCGCGTTGGCGCGCAGCCCGTTCTGCCACGAACTGTCCGGGCCGGGCAGATACGTCACCTGACGGTGCCCCAGACGCTTCAGATCGGCCACGGCCTCCGCCAGACTCGCGTTGTCGTTCGCATACACCGACTGCACGCCGCCCACGATGCGGTTCATCACCGCCAAAGGCCGCGACTGCGCCACCTTGCGGATCGTGGCGTCGGACAGACGCGACGCGCTTAGGATGATGCCGTCCGCATGGGGGATCGTGCGCTTGATGATGGACAGCTCCCCCGCCTGGCTCTCCTCCGTGTCCGCCACCATCAGCCCGAAATTGCGTTTCGCGCACTCGCGTTGGATGCTGCGCGCGAACTGCACCGACACCGGATTCTCCAAATCGGTCACCACCAACGCCAGCAAGCCGGACAGCCGCTCCTCACGCCGCGGCGTGATGGTCTCCGTACGGTAGCCCAAATCACGCGCCGCCTCGAGCACCCGCTCCAACGTCTTCACATTCACCCTGCCCGGACGGCGGAACGCGCGCGACACCGTCGACGGGGACACCCCCGCCGCCGCGGCCACGTCCCAGATGGTCGCGGATTCCTTCGCAACGACATCGCCGGCTACGGCATCCACGTCATCCACAGCGTCCACGCCGAGGTCGCCGTCATCGCGTTCACCCATAGGCACCCCCATCGATCCCAGTCGTCTCCGTCGTCTCTCCCAGTGTAGCCGGACGCGCCGCCGGTCAGGTCGCCCCCGCTCCCCCGTATCCGCCGGACGCTAGTATGGGGAACGGCTTGCGCCGCGGGCGCGAAGCGACATTTCCCGCGAAGGAGGGCAATATGGACAAGGCACAGCAGGACGCGTTGAAGAAGGCGGCGGGCGTCGAGGCCGCCAAGCTGGTCAAGGACGGCATGATCGCCGGCCTCGGCACCGGATCCACCGTCAGGTTCCTGGTGGACGAGCTCGGCCGCCGCGTGCAGGAGGAGGGCCTGCAGTTCACCGGTGTGACCACCTCCCGCCGCACCCAGGAGCAGGCCGAAGGCTACGGCATCAAGATCGTGGACATCGACGAGGTCGACCACGTGGACGTCACCATCGACGGCGCCGATGAGGTGGACAAGGACTTCAACGGCATCAAGGGCGGCGGCGCCGCCCTGCTGTGGGAGAAAATCGTGGCCGTCAACTCGGACAAGATCGTGTGGATCGTGGACGAATCCAAGGTGGTGGACACCATCGGCAGGTTCCCGCTGCCCGTCGAGGTCATCCCGTTCGGTGCCGGCCAGGTGATCCGCAGGTTCGAGGCCAAGGGCTACAAGCCGGTGCTGCGCCTCGACGCCGAAGGCAAGGAGGTCCGCACCGACGAGAACAACTTCGTGGTGGACCTGCATCTGGAGCGCATCGAGAACCCGGCCGAGCTGGCCGACGACCTCATCAACACGGTCGGCGTGGTCGAGCACGGCCTATTCCTCAACATGGTGGACACCGTCATCGTGGGCGACCCGAACGGCCCGCGCGTGCTCACCAACCCGAACAAGTGACGCGTCGGTAATCCCGAACCCGCGGCCCGACCTTCCGCCTCCGATGCGGAGGTCCGGGCCGTTCCCATATCCGCATGCGGACACGTCCACGCCCGCATGCGCCCGCGTATCTATGAGAAAACCCCGCGGCCTTCCGGCCTGCGGGGTTTCGCGTACCTTGCGCGGCAAAAACTAGCGACGCTGGTGACGGGTCTTACGCAGCAGTTTGCGGTGCTTCTTCTTGCTCATCCGCTTGCGGCGCTTCTTGATGATGGAACCCATCTGAAGCCTCCATTCCGATTAATCGTGAAAGTTGCAACTTGCCCGAGTATACACGTTCTTCAGGACGACGCCACTCGCGCGTCGCAGGGATGGGTCGAGCATGCGTGTCCGCTCCGCCATTCGGCGCTGCCCGGACACGGACCCGGGCCTTCCCCGGGCAAATCCGACGATCCGGTCCCGTCCCTTGGCAAAGCTGCGGCGGAGCCTACAGCGGGAACTTCGGATAGAAGCGCTGCACGTCCTCCTTGGTCCCCGAGGCCTGGAACACCACCGTGTCGTTGCGCCACAGCGCCGTGGCCTCGTCCGAACCCTTGGCCGACTTGACCACATAGGCGCCGGTCTCCCCGCCGGACACCTTCACCGCGCCGCTGGCCAGCGTCCTGCCTTCCAACGCCTTGGACAGCTTCTCGTATTGGCCTTTGGCATCGTCGCTTTCCGTCCACTGGGCCACCGTGAGCGTCACGTCGTGCTTGTCGTCGCCCGTGGAATAGGTCACCGTGTACTCCTCGATGGGCGCGGCATCCTTCCACGTGGTGCTTTTCTCCGCCTTGACGCGCGCGAAGTCCACCACCGAGTCGGGCATGGATCCGAGCAGCTCGCTCGCGTTGTCCGGCAACGGCTCGGCCTTGATGGAGGGAGAGGTCCGCTGCGTGGTCTGTTCGCCGTCCTGGGACGTCTGGCCGTGGTTGAGCGCCCAGCCCGGCCAGGCGAAGGCGGAAAGCAGGGCGAGGACGATGACCGACGCGGCGGCGGCCACCACCGCGATGAGCTTGCCGTGGGATGATCCGCGCGCGGTGTTGCGCGAGACGTTGCGAGAGTGAGCCATACGCATGATTGTGGCACAGCCTTCTGACGCCTCCCGCGCGCCGTTCACAGCAGGGCGTCCAACGCCTCCTTGAGCGTGGACGCCTCCACGATGGTCAGGCCGGGCACGCTGACGCGTTTGCGCAGCCGGGGCGTCACGGCGGTGGTGAAGCCGAGCCGCGCGGCCTCACGCAGGCGGTGTTCCAGTCTGGGGACGGGCCGCACCTGCCCGGTCAGGGAGATCTCCCCGATGGCGCAGGTGGAGCGGGCGATGGGCGCGTGCCTGGCGGCGCTGGCGAGCGCCGCCACGACGGCCAGATCGCAGGCTGGTTCCTTGGCGACGCCGCCGGCGATGGTGGACACGTACAGGTCGTTGTCCAGCAGGTTGACTTTGCCGTGGCGGTAGAGCACGGCCACGAGCATGGCGATGCGGTTGGATTCGACGCCGTTGACGGCGCGTCTGGGCGTGGGCATGACGGAGTTGGTGACGAGGGCCTGCACTTCGATGGGCAGCGAGCGGTGGCCGTCGAGAGTGAAGGTGACGCAGGTGCCTTCGATGTCCGCGTTCCCTTCCGTGCCGTCCGCGGCGGAGAGGAACAGTCCGGACGGGTCGGACACCTCTTCGATGCCTTCGCCGCTCATGTCGAAGCAGCCGACCTCGTCCGTGGGGCCGAAGCGGTTCTTGACGGCGCGCAGCATGCGCAGGGCGGTGTCCGGGTCGCCTTCGAACTGGCAGACCACGTCCACGAGGTGTTCGAGCGTGCGGGGGCCTGCGATGGAGCCGTCCTTGGTGACGTGGCCGACGAGGAGGACGGGCACGTCGAGGGTTTTGGCCGCGTCGATGAGGGCGGAGGCGACTTCGCGCACCTGCGTGGAGCCACCGGAGATGCCGTCGACGTCCTGGGAGACGATGGTCTGCGCCGAGTCGACGATGGCGAGCGCGGGTTTCTCCCGTTCGATGAGGCCGAGCACGGTGGCGAGGTCGGTGGTGGCGGCGAGCAGGAGGTTGGGTTCGACGGCGCCGATGCGTGCGGCGCGCATGCGCACCTGTCCTTGGGATTCCTCGCCGGAGACGTAGAGCACGTTGCGTCCTTGGGCGGCGTGGGCTCGGGCGACGCCGCCGGCGGTCTCCAGCAGGAGCGTGGATTTGCCGATGCCGGGTTCTCCGGCGACGAGCACGACGGAGCCGGGTACGATGCCGCCGCCGAGGACGCGGTCGAATTCGCCGAAGCCGGTGGGGATGCGCGTGACGTCCTCGGTGCCGACTTCGGTGATGGGTTTGGCGGCGGATATGGCCGCGACGACGCCCGTGGCGCGTGAGGCGCGTGAGGCTTCGACGGTGGTGCGGCGCGAGGCCGAGGGCCGGGCCTCGTGGAATTCCTCGATGGTGCCCCATTGGCCGCATTCTGGGCAGCGGCCGAACCATTTCGCTCCGGTCCAGCCGCATTCGGAGCACACGTATTGCAGATTCGTCTTCGCCATGCTCCCGACGCTACCGCCGCGAAGCGACGCGCGGTACATATGTACCGGTTTTGCGTCGCTCAGCGTGTCGGCGGCCGCTCGGGTCTCCTCCGCACGCAGAAGGTCCGCCCTAGGGCGGCCGGCGGAAGCCCGGCCGCCGGCGTCGTTCAGCCGAGGAGGGTTTTGGTTTCCGCCACGTTGCGACGCAGTTCCGCGGTGAGCGCTTCGGCGTCGGCGAAGCGCTCCTGCGGGCGCAGGTAGCCTGCGAATTCCACGCGCGCGGTATGGCCGTACAGGTCGATCCATCCGTCGGTGACGGCGTGGGCCTCGACGACGCGTTCGCGCAGTCCGGTCTTCTCGCTGAACGTGGGCTTGGTGCCGATGGAGATGGCGGCGGGCCAGCGGCGCTCCCCGTCTTCGGTGCGGTCCACGAGCCAGCCTGCGTACACGCCGTCCACGGGCAGGTATCCGGTCAGGCCGTCCGCTTCGAGGTTGGCCGTGGGGAATCCGATGGTGCGTCCGCGTTCCTCGCCGTGCACCACGACGCCTTCCACGGCGTGCGCGTGTCCGAGGATCTCGTTGGCCTCGCGCACTCGGCCGTGGCCGAGGAGCCATCGCACGTTGCTGGAGCTCCAGGCGCGCGTGGCGACGGCCTGGTGGCGTTTGCTCCATGCGCGGCGTTCGGCCTTGGTGGCGTCCTTGAGCGGGTCTTCGGGCTCGCCGCGGCCGGCGGGCGCTTCGGGCGTCCACTGGCGCGGGATGCGCACCTCGCCCGGGCCGCGGTCGTCCACGAGTTCGAGTTCGAACACGCCGGTGGCGGCGGCGAGGTCGGCGATGGCCTTCGCGTCGCCCTTGCGGCCGGCGCCGAGGGCGGCGTCGCGTCCGAGGACGAGGGTGCGCATGCCGAGTTTGCCGGTGAGGCGTCCGAGGAAGAAGACGTGCGATTGGGCGGCGAGCGCGAGCGTGTATCGCACCACGAACACGTGGTCCGCGCCGAGCTCCTCCAGGCGGCGCAGACGTTCGTCCACGCCGGTGAGGCGGTTGGCGTCGAACGCGTTCTCGTCCGGTTCGACGCCGTCGTGCGCTTTGGCCCACGCGTGCACGAAGGCGGGGCGCGGGTCGAAGAGGATGACGTAGGAGAACGCGTCGTGCCGGCGCGCGAGTTCGACGACGCGTTCGACGACGGCGACGTGGCCGCGGTGCATGCCGTCGAAGGCGCCGAGCGTGACCACCGCGCGCCGGTCGTTGTCGACGGAGGGCCATGCGATGTCGCCGCGCGCGTCCGGGGTGAGGTAGGTGATGTTCATTGCTGTCCTTTCGCGAAGGTTCGTGTGCACGGGCTGCGTGCGTCCGTCAGCGTTCGGGGAAGACGACGACCGGTTTGCTCTGGCGTGCGCCGGCGCGTGTGACGATGGCGGCCACGTCGCCCGTGGCCTCGACGATGGCGGCCGCGGGCCCGTCCTGCGGCAGGGCGCGGTGCAGACGCCGTCCGAAGCGCAGTTCGCGCGCCTCGTCCGCGTCGATGGCGAGGACGGGCATCGCGCCGCGCGCGGCCTCGTCCATGCGTATCGCGCGTTCGCGCAGCCAGTCGCCGCGCTTCTCGCCGGACAGGTCCGGCGGCGTGGCCAACACGCATCGGCCTCGGGTGACGATCCGGCCTTCCCTGTCGACGTAGGTCTTCGTTTCGGTGCGTGCGCCGATGGCGCGCACGCGCGTTCCATCGGACGCGCCGTCGGTCTGGTTCTCCGACGTTTCGTCCGTCGATGCGGGCGGGGCGATGGTCGAGGCCAGTGCGGATGCGTCGTCGGACAGCGCGAATCGTCCGACGCGCGTGCGGCGCAGTCGGGTGAGGTATCCGCCCATGCCGAGCGCGTCGCCCAGGTCGCGCGCCAGCGCACGAACGTACGTGCCGGACGAGCAGCCGACGCGTACGTCGAGGTCCAGTACCGGCGTCATGTCGCCGTCGTATCCGGCCGGGTCGAAGCGTCCGATGTCGGTCGGTTCGGCCGTTGCGCCGACGGCGCGCGCCGGGATGAAGCCGGCGCGCGCGTCGAGGACGGTGAATTCGGATACGTGCACGGGACGCGCCTTGAGCTCCACGTCCTTGCCTTCGCGCGCCAGATCGTAGGCGCGTCGTCCGTTGATCTTGATGGCGGAGAAGGTGTTCGGCACCTGTTCGATGTCGCCGGTGAAGCGTTCGCGCAGCGTGCGTTCGACGAGCGCGCGCCAGTCGCACGCCCCGGGCCAGACGACGGGCGCCTCCCCCGGTTCGACGGCCTCGCCCTCCGCGTCGTCCGTGTCGGTGCGTCCGCCCAGTCGGATGGTGGCCTCGTAGGTCTTGTCATGCTCCACGATGTACTGCAGCAGTCTGGTGGCGTGTCCGAAACCGACGACCAGCAGGCCGGTGGCCATCGGGTCCAGGGTACCGGCGTGGCCGACCTTCTTGGTGCGCAGCGCGCCGCGCACGGCGGCTACCGCGTCGAAGCTGGTCACGCCCTGCGGTTTGTCGATGAGCAGCAGCCCGTGCGACGAAACGCCCGTCATGTCCTTCCCCCCCCCTCGTGTGCGGCCCTGAAGAATCAGGCCTCGGCGTCCGCGGATTCCTCGGAGTCGGCGTCGAGGCCGTCCTCGATGCCGGTGTCCTCCTCGTCGTGGTCATCGCGGTCTTCGTAGTCGTCCTCGAAGTCACCGTCCTCGTCGTCGCGCGGTTCGGCGTGCCTGTACGGGTCGGCCTCGCCGGCGTACTGCGCGTGCTCGCGGGCGCGGGCCAGCTCCTCATCGCGCTTGCGCGCCATCATGAGGATGTCCTCGATGCCGTGGGCCTCGCCGGGCACCTCGTCGAAGACGAACTGGAGCTGCGGTGTCAGGCGCAGGCCGGCCTTGTGGCCCACGAGGGTGCGCAGATGGCCGCGGGCCTGGTCGAGGGCCTGCTGGGCGCGCTTGCGCTGGCCGCTCTCCTTGCCGGCCTGGCCGTACTGCGTCCAGTACACCTTGGCGATCTGCAGGTCGTTGGTCACGCGCACTTCGGTGACGGTGATGTTGCTCAGACGCTTGTCGTGCAGCTCATGCTCGATGGACGAGGCGATGACGCGCTGGATGAGCGCCGCGATGCGCGCGGCGCGCGGGTTGGTTCCTGCCATGGGAACGTTCCTTTCCGGTGATGCCCCGACGGGGCGTATACGCATGAGGCCCCCTGCGCGAAACGGGGGCTGTCAGTCGCGGCGCGGGCCGGACCGCCAGGGGGCGGAGCCGGCCGACGCTGCCGCGTACGGCAGCCCCCTTCGCGCAGGGGGCCGGAAGGGCCCGCCGCAGCGGGCCGGAGCGACTACTTGCGCTCGACCTCGCGCATCTCGAAGGTCTCGATGATGTCGCCGAGCTCGATGTCGTTGAAGGTGCCGAGGTTGATGCCGGCCTCGTAGCCTTCCTTGACGGAGGTGACGTCGTCCTTGAAGCGGCGCAGCGTGGAGATCTCCAGGTCGTTGACCGTGGCCACGCCGTTGCGCAGGATGCGGCACTTCGTACCGCGCCTGACCTCGCCGTCCTGGACCATGACGCCGGCGATGTTGCCGAACTTGGAGGAGCGGAAGATCTCGCGGATCTCGGAGTGGGAGGTGGTGACCTCCTCGTACTCCGGCTTGAGCATGCCCTTGAGCGACGCCTCGATGTCCTCGATGGCCTTGTAGATGATCGAGTAGTACTTGATCTCCACGCCCTCGCGCTCGGCGAGGTCGGCCACCTGACGGTTCGGACGGACGTTGAAGCCGATGATGACGGCCTTGTCCACCGTGGCGAGGTTGACGTCGTTCTGGGTGATCGCGCCGACGCCGCGGTGGATCACCTGGATGCCGACCTCGTCGGACACCTCGATCTTCATCAGGGAGTCCTCGAGCGCCTCGACGGAGCCGGAGGAATCGCCCTTGATGACGATGTTCAGCATGTCCACCTCGGACTTGGCGAACTGCTCCTTCAGGGACTCCAGGGACACGATCTTGCGGCGCTTGGCCAGCTGCGCGGCACGCTCGGTGGCCTGGCGCTTCTCGGCGATCTGACGCGCGGCGCGGTCGTCGCCGGCGACCAGGAACAGGTCGCCCGCGGTCGGCACGGACGTCAGGCCGAGCACCTGCACCGGGCAGGACGGGCCGGCCTCGGTCATCGGCTTGCCGTGCTCGTCGAGCATGGCGCGCACGCGGCCGTAGGACGTGCCGGCGACGATGGAGTCGCCCACATGCAGGGTGCCCTGCTGGACGAGCACGCTCGCCACGGCGCCGCGGCCCTTGTCGAGCCTGGCCTCGATGGTGGCGCCTCGGGCGTCCATCTTCGGGTTGGCGCGCAGGTCGAGCTCCGCGTCGGCGGTGAGCAGCACCGCTTCGAGCAGCTTGTCCACGTTCAGGCCCTGCTTGGCGGAGATGTCCACGAACATGGTGTCGCCGCCGTAGGAGTCCGGCACCAGGCCGAACTCGGTGAGCTGGCCGCGCACCTTGTCCGGGTTCGCACCGGGCTTGTCGATCTTGTTCACGGCCACGACGATCGGCACGCCGGCCGCCTGCGCGTGGTTGATGGCCTCGACGGTCTGCGGCATCACGCCGTCGTCCGCGGCGACCACGAGGATCGCGACGTCCGTCAGCTCCGCGCCGCGCGCACGCATGGCGGTGAAGGCCTCGTGGCCCGGGGTGTCGAGGAACGTGATCTTGCGCGGCTCGCCCTCCAGCTCCACGGACACCTGGTAGGCGCCGATGCGCTGGGTGATGCCGCCGGCCTCGCCCTCGATGACGTGGGTTTTGCGGATGGTGTCCAGCAGTCGGGTCTTGCCGTGGTCGACATGGCCCATGACGGTGACGACCGGCGGACGAGGTTCGAGATCCTCGTCGTCCTGCAGCTCCTCCTCGTCCAGGTTGATGTCGAACTGCTGGAGCAGCTCCTTGTCCTCCTCTTCGGCGGACACGAGCTTGATGTCCCAGCCGATCTCCTCGCCGAGGATCTGGAAGGTGGACTCGTCCAGCGACTGCGTGGCCGTGGCCATCTCGCCGAGATGGAACAGCACGGTCACCAGCGCGGCCGGATTGACGTTGATCTTCTCCGCGAGGTCCGCAAGCGAAGCGCCCTGACGCAGACGGATGGTCTCGCCGGTGCTGCGGGGGATGCGCACGCCGCCGATGGTCGGCGCTTTGATCTCCTCGAACTCCCTGCGCTTCGCCAGACGGTTCTTACGCGCCTTGGAGCTCTTGCCGCCCTGACGTCCGAACGCGCCGGCCGCGCCGCCGCGACCGCCGCGCGCGCCGCCGCGGGCCGGACCGTTGTTCGGCGAACCGCCGCCCTGGAATCCGCCGCCGCCCTGGCCGCCGCGGAAGCCGCCGCGGGCGCCGGCGCCCTGGCCGGCTCCCTGCGCGCCGCCCTGACCCGGACGGCTGTGGCCCCACTGGCCCGGACGCGCGCCCTGCGCGCCGCCCTGCCCCGGACGCGCGCCGCGGAATCCGCCGCGGGCGCCGCCGCGCTGGCCGCCGCGGCCGCCGCGGTTCTCGTTGTTGTTCACCGTCGGGCGCGCCATCGGATGCGGACGCGGGATGTCTCCCGGGGTGGGGGTGTGCATGCCCTGCTTACGGCTGAACGGGTTGTTGCCCGGACGCGGCGCGGCGGCGCCGCCCTGCGGGGCCGGACGGCCCTGGGCGTTCTGACCCGGCTGCGCGTGCTGCTGTCCTCGGCGATCGCCCTGCGGACGCTGCGCGGACGGGCGCGGGCCCGGACGGCCCTGACCCTGCGGCGCGGGGCGGCCCTGACCGCTCTGACGGTGCGCGCCGCCCTGCGGACGCTGTCCTTGGTTCTGCTGACGGCCGTTGCCCTGACCGTTACGCTCACCCTGCGGACGCTGCGACGGACGCGGTCCCGGGGTCGGCGCGGCCGGGCGCGGCGTCGGGGCGGAAGGCTTCGCGGCCATCGGCTTCGGGCCCGGGGTCGGCGCGGGGGCCGAGGGCTTGGCGGATGCGGGCTTGGTCGGCTTGGCCGGCTTGGCGGCCTGGCCGTTATCGGCGAAGGCGCCCTTCAGACGGCGCACCACCGGCGGTTCGAGCGTGGAGGAAGCGGACTTCACGAACTCCCCCATGTCCTTGAGTTTCTCTAGCACTGTCTTGCTGTCGACGCCAAGATCCTTGGCGATTTCATACACGCGTGGTTTCCCCACTGATTGTTCTCCTTATCGCGACCACGCGTCGGCGCGGTCAAATCTAGATGACGGCGAGGCGGTTCATCGTACGACCATGATGTGGAATCCTCATTCTTCGGCCGGGCATACTTACGCCCGGCGTGCCGCATCAAGCATACTCATCACGCTGGATACGGCACGCCAGGCGCACATGCGGCGAGCCGCCCGCTTATTCGGCCGCCTCGGCCTGTCCGGCCTGCTGTTCGGCCTGCTTGCGGGCGTAGGCCTCGGCGGACTCGATGCCGATCTTCCAACCGGTGAGCTTGGCGGCGAGGCGGGCGTTCTGGCCTTCGCGTCCGATGGCCAGCGACAGCTGGTCGTCGTGGATGAAGGCGATGGCGGTCTTGTTCTTCTCGCTGATGACCTGCACGCCGGTGGCGACGGCCGGGCTCAGCGCGGAGGCCACGAACTTCGCCGGATCGTCGGAATAGTCGACGATGTCGATCTTTTCGGGGCCGAGGTTCTCCATAACGGCGCGCACGCGGGCGCCGCCGGGGCCGATGAGCGCGCCCTTGGGGTTGACGCCCTCGGTGTTGGCGCGCACCGCGATCTTGGTTCGAGCGCCGGCCTCGCGCGCGATGGCCATGATGGACACCGCGCCGGACACCAGCTCCGGCACCTCGCGCTCGAACAGGCGGCGCACCAGCTCCGGATGGGAGCGGGACACCACGATCTCCGGGCCCTTCACGCCGCGGCCCACGTTCACCACGTACACGCGCAGACGCTCGCCGTGACGGTAGCGCTCGCCCGGCACCTGCTCGCGGCGCGGCAGGATGGCCTCGACATCGCCCACGGCGATGTGCACGTTGGCCGGATCCTTCGCATCCTGCTGCACCACGCCGGTGATGAGCTTGCCCTTCTGGCCGGAGAACGCGCCGAACACGCGCTCGTCCTCCGCGTGGCGGAACAGCTGCGTGATCACCTGACGCGCGGTGATGGCAGCGAGACGTCCGAAGTCCTTCGGTGTGTCGTCGTATTCCTCGCCGAGCGTGGGCGCGGGGTGCGGGTCCTCCTCGGTGGGTTCGCCCGGAATCTCGTCCGCGGCCCACACGGTGAAGGTGCCGGCACGCTCGTCCAACTCGACGCGGGCATGCTTGGCCGCATGCGGGGTCTTGAGGTAGGCGAGACGCAGCGCCTCGGCGAGCGTCGCATCCAAAGCCTCCGGTTCGATGCCCTGCTCTGCTGCGAGCTTATGCATTCCTGTCAGGTCCAGTTCCATTTCTCAAGACCTCCCTTAAGTTATTAGCGGCGCCAGGCCCATATGGTCATAGTCGCTGTCTACTCTACTGTTTTATGCAGACACTTTTGCATTCAGCGAATCTTCGGCCTTCCCTGCGTCTGGCGGCGGTCGCCCTCTCCTGCGTCCTATGCGCCGCGAGCGCCGGCTGCGCCGCGCCGCGTCTGCAGGCGCAGGTGGACGAGGCGTCGCGTCCCGGCGCGTGCGAGCGCGCGTACCTGTCCGCTTCGGCGGCGGACGCGGCGACGCGTGCGGGCCGCCCTCTGATGGTGCGCTACCTGTCCGCCGAGGACGCGGCCGACTCCTGGTTGGAGGTGGCCTCCGCGTGCACCGCCCGCTTCCAGGAAGGCGTGATGAACGGCGCCCGTGCGGCGCGCGTCGCGCAGATGCTCGCCGCACGTCTGCGTCTTACGCCGGAAAATCCGATGACGGTGGATTTCGGCGGCGTGGTCGGCCTGGACGTCGAAGCGGAGGCGTTGGACGCGATGTCCTTGGGCGAGGACCGCGCCGGATTCGCGATGGAGACGCTCGCCGCACGTGGCGTCGCCGGCGCCACACTGGCCATATCGGACAACCACAAGACCGTGGCGCAGCGGCTGCATGCGCTGGCCGGCACCGTCGAAGATCCGCGCCGCAAGACCTACGACGCGGCCGAACTCGTCGCGCATCCCGACCGCATCGTGGATGACGCCACCGGATTGGACGTCCCCACCGCCGCAGCCGTCGAAATGAACTGCGCGCGCGCCTACCTCGACGCCATGTCCGACGGAACCGACGCAACCGACGGGACCGATGGAACCGACGGGACCGATGGAACCGACGGAACCGGTGGGAGCGAGGCCACGGATTCGGCGTCACGGACCGCATCGGACGTCGTCCCTTCCGTCGAAACGCTCGACTACCTGGCGAACGCCGCCATGGACCGCGCATGGCGCGCCTTCACACTCGGATATCCCCTCTTCGATGAGGCCCTCTTCGTATGACGCGCCGCGCCGCTTGCCTTTGAGTGAATCTGTGGCATAATATTCAAGTTGCTTATCGCAGCATGGATGAGTGTCCGAGCGGTCTAAGGAGCACGCCTCGAAAGCGTGTGAGGGCGAACCCCTCCGCGAGTTCGAATCTCGCCTCATCCGCCCTCAGGGGTCCGGTTCCGTCGAACCGGGCCCTTTTCGTATTCTCAGCGCACTCACCGCTCCCCGGCCGTGCCAGGACGGACGGCAGGCTTACAGGGTACGCACGGCGCGGATGGCCTCGGCCCGGGCGGCCAGCTCGTCGTCGGCCGGATAGGCCACATGCTCCAACGTCAGCCCCTGCGGCGCGATGGGCCCCGTCGAGCCCTCGCGCTTCGGCACGGCCATCTTGCCGGCGAACCATGCGGAGTCGCGCCTGCCGACGCCCACTGCCACGCACGCGTTGACCAGGGAGCGCACCATATTGCGCGCGAACGCGTCCGCCACGATGGTGAAGCACACCAGTCCCGACTCCAGCGAGGGCGTCACGTATCCCTCCGACGTCTCCCCCGTCACCCCCGTCGCATACAGGTCCGGCGTGAGCGGTGAGGCCGGCACGCGCGTCCAACGGGCGCGTTTGACCTCGCGGATCGTGGTGCCGCCCGGATTCGGCGTGGCGAACGAGCCGAAATCATGCAGTCCGACGGTCATGGCCGCGGCCTCGTTCATCGCGTCCAGATCGAGACGGTCGTCCACGTGCAGCACACAGCCGCGCAGACGCGGGTCGACCTCGCTCCCCCGATCCGCGATGCGGTACACGTAGGTGCGTTCCAGTGCGGAGAATCGCGCGTCGAAGCCTTCGGGAGCCACGGATACTCGGCGCACCGCGATGTCCGTGGGCAGGATGCGCTGCAGACGATGTTCCAAGGCCGTGGGCGCATCCACGCGCATATGCCCCACCGCGCGTTCCAGCACGGCTTCCGACAGGTCCAGGTGGCACACCTGATGGCTGGCGTGCACGCCCGTATCCGTACGTCCGGCGACCACGAGCCGCAGCGGCTCGTCCGGATCGCCTTGAGGCACGCGCAGCACGCGGTGCAGCGCCGATTCGATTTCCCCCTGCACGGTGCGGATGTCCGGTTGGGTGGCCCAACCGTAGAAGCCGGCGCCGTCATATGCCAAATCGATGCGAAGTCGTGTCATTGGCCCCATGATACGCGACACGGCGCACGACGGCCTCCGCATGCGACAAAGGGTCCGCATACGACAAAGGGTCGGAACCCCTGATGGGGTCCCGACCCTGCAAGTCGGTTCATCGCCTAGGCGATGGGACTCACTCGGCCTGCTCGGCCTCGGCGGTCTCCTCGACCGGAGCCTCGACCTGAGCCTCCTCGACGACCGGAGCCTCGTCGGCGGCAACCTTGGCGGCGGCCTCGGCTTCCTTCACGACGGCCTTCTTCGGGCTGACCGGCTCGGTCACGAGCTCGATGATCGCGGCCGGAGCGGAATCACCCTTGCGCGGGGTGATCTTCACGATGCGGGTGTAGCCACCCTCACGCTGCTCCATCTGCTCGGCGATCTCGGTGAACAGCACGTGCACGACGGACTTGTTGCGGATGACGCGCATCACACGACGGCGGGAGTGCAGATCACCGCGCTTGGCGAAGGTGATCAGGCGCTCGGCCAGCGGACGAAGGCGCTTGGCCTTCGGCAGCGTGGTGACGATGCGGCCGTTCTGGAACAGGCTGGTGGCCATGTTCGCGAGCATGAGGCGCTCGTGCGCCGGGCTGGAGGCCAGACGCGGGCCCTTCTTCGGTGTGGGCATTGGTTACTCCTTTTGCTTGCCGGCCCAGGTGGGCAGCCGCCCGAACGTCCGGGCCGGCCAAGCGGTTGGTCGGTTGGCCGGCGCTTACTCGTCCTCAGGGGAGAAGAAAGTGCCGCCCTCGAGATTGTTGGTGTCGAAGCCACCGAGCGGCGAGGCCTTCAGGGACATGCCCAGGGACTGGAGCTTCTCCTTGACCTCGTCGATGGACTTCATACCGAAATTGCGGATATCGAGCAGATCCTGCTCGGTGTGGGAGACCAGCTCGCCGATGGTGTGGATGCCCTCGCGCTTCAGGCAGTTGTAGCTGCGCTGCGTGAGGTTGAGATCCTCGATCGGAACGGCGAGTTCCGGGTTGGATTCCTCCATCACCGGAGCGGGGCCGACCTCGATGCCTTCGGCCTGCGTGTTGAGCTCGCGGCACAGACCGAACAGCTCGACGAGGGTCGAGCCGGCGGAGGCCATCGCGTCTCGCGGGGAGATCGCGGGCTTGGTCTCGACGTCCAGAATGAGCTTGTCGAAGTCGGTGCGCTGTTCCACGCGGGTCGCCTCGACCTTGTAGCTCACCTTGAGCACCGGGGAGTAGATGGAATCGACCGGAATGCGGCCGATTTCGTCGGTGTCCTGCTTGTTCATCGCAGCGGGCACGTAGCCGCGGCCACGCTCGACGGTGAACTCGATCTCGAGCTCGCCGTCCTCGGCCAGGGTGGCGATGTGCATGTCCGGGTTGGCGATGGCGACGCCGGCGGGCGGGGTGATGTCACCGGCGGTGACTTCGCCCTTGCCGCTCTTGCGCAGGTACATCACGACAGGTTCGTCGTACTCGCTGGTGAGCACGATGCCCTTGACGTTGAGCAGGATCTCGGTGACATCCTCCTGCACGCCCGGCAGAGTGGTGAACTCATGCAGGGCACCGGAGATGCGCACCGACGTCACAGCGGCTCCGGGAATCGAGCTCAGCAGGGTACGGCGCAGCGAGTTGCCAAGCGTGTAGCCGAAGCCCGGTTCGAGCGGCTCGATGGTGAAGCGGGAGCGCTGCGGGGTCAGCGATTCCTCGGTAAGGGTCGGACGCTGTGCAATAAGCACTGTGGTATCCTTTCAGCTTCTTCGGCGGTGGTGCACTCACCGCCTCATTAAGCGGGTGGATGAATATGATGTCTGGAGTGCTCAGACGCGACGACGCTTCGGCGGACGAACGCCGTTGTGCGCTTGCGGGGTGACGTCGGTGATGGAACCGACCTCGAGTCCGGCGGACTGCAGGGAGCGGATCGCGGTCTCACGACCGGAGCCCGGGCCCTTGACGAACACGTCGACCTTCTTCAGACCGTGCTCCATCGCCTTGCGGGCGGCGGATTCGGCGGCCATGCCGGCGGCGTACGGCGTGGACTTGCGGGAGCCCTTGAAGCCGACGTCGCCACCGGACGCCCAGGACACCACGGCGCCGGACGGATCGGTGATCGAGATGATCGTGTTGTTGAAAGTGGACTTGATGTGCGCCTGCCCGACCGGGATCGACTTGCGATCGCGGCGACGCGGCTTGCGCGAGGCTTGCTTTTGAGCGGCCATTGATCCTCGTTTCCTAATAACGAATGATTTTGCTTGTCCGGGCGATGGGACTCACGTCCCGTGGTCCGGATCGCACCACCGTATTACCTGGTGGCCTTCTTCTTTCCGGCGACCGTGCGCTTCGGGCCCTTGCGGGTGCGGGCGTTGGTCTTGGTGCGCTGGCCACGCACGGGCAGACCGCGGCGGTGACGCATACCCTGATAGCAGTTGATCTGGATCTTGCGGCGGATGTCCGCGTCGATCTCACGACGCAGATCGCCTTCGATCTTGTAGTTGGCCTCAAGGTAGTCACGCAGCGTGATCAGCTGCTCATCCGTCAGATCCTTGACGCGGATGTCCGGGTTGATACCGGTCGCGGCAAGCGTTTCCTTCGCACGAGTGCGTCCCACACCGAAGATGTAGGTGAGGGCGATTTCAATGCGCTTCTCGTTGGGGATGTCGACTCCGGCAAGACGTGCCATTGCGATTCCTTCTGGTTGACGTAGGTCTTGCACCCACTCGTCCGGTCCTCCGGCACGGGCCTACGTACCCGTGGTTCAGCGTCGTTCCCTTGCGGGAGCGCTGTGAGTGAGCGCCTTGTTTTGTTATGTGCCGCTGGATCTGGCTCAGCCCTGACGCTGCTTGTGGCGCGGGTTGACGCAGATCACCATGACGCGGCCGTGACGACGGATCACGCGGCAGTTCTCGCAGATCCTCTTCACACTAGGGCTGACCTTCATGGTTTTCCTTTGCTTGTACCTTACTTGTAACGGTACGTAATGCGGCCGCGGTTCAGGTCGTAGGGGCTCATTTCGAGCACCACGCGATCCTGCGGAAGGATGCGGATGTAGTTCTTCCTCATCTTGCCGGAGATGGTGGCCAACACGATGTGCTTGTTTTCGAGTTCGACGCGGAACATCGCGTTCGGCAGCGCTTCCACCACCTGACCTTCGACTTCGATCACACCGTCTTTCGCCATGGCCTCCTACTTCCGTGCATTGGCTGCATTACATGATGGCGCATACTAAGACACACCAACCTCTAAGAATACGCAAGACCCGGACAATACGACACGCTGCGTGTCGTATCATCCGGGTCCATCAAAGCGTCTGCGTCCGGAGTGGGGTTCGCACCCCGTTCCCGCGTGACGCTGGGGCTCAGCGTGCGTCCAGCGCGGAGACGATGTTGGCCTGGATCTCGGCGATCTCGCCGACGCCGTCGATGGCTACCAGGGCGCCGCGGGAGCGGTAGATGTCCAGCAGCGGGGCGGTCTCCTTGGCATAGGTCTCCAAACGCTTGGCGATGGCCTCCGGGGTGTCGTCGGTGCGGCCCTGCTCGGCGGCGCGCTTGGCCATGCGCTCCATGAGCACGTCGTGGTCGGCGTCCAGCGCCACGGCGGCGTCCAGAGGGGTGCCGAGCTCGGCGAGCATGGCGTCCAGCGCCTCGACCTGGGAGGCGTTGCGCGGGTAGCCGTCCAGGATCCAGCCGTTCGCGGCGTCCTCCTGGGCCAGACGGTCCTTGACGATGGAGTTGGTCAGCTCGTCCGGGACCAGCTCGCCCTTGTCCGTGTACTCGATGACCTTGAGGCCCAGCTCGGTGCGGCCCTTGATGTTGGCGCGGAAGATGTCGCCGGTGGAGATGGCGGGGATGCCGTAATGCTCGGCCAGCAGCGCGGCCTGGGTGCCCTTGCCGACGCCCTGGGGGCCCATGATGAGAAGACGCATGATGCTTTCCTTTCGTCTTTCGTGCTTGTCGTCAAACGTGGCGGAGGCTCCCCGGGATTCCGGGGAGCCTTGCGGGTCAGCCTTCCTTGTGGTCCGTGTTCTCGAACAGGAATCCGGCGTACTGGAACTGTTCGGTCTGGGCCTTGGCCTGGCGCAGGGTGTCGAGTCCGACGCCCGCGATGATGAGGATGGTGGTGCCGCCGAACGGCAGCTGCGTGTTCAGTCCGAGGGCCATGATGAGGACCGTCGGGATGAGGGCCACGAAGAGCAGGTAGACGGCGCCGACGGTGTTGAGTCGGTTCATCACGTAGCTCAGGTAGCGGCTGGTGGCGTTGCCTGCGCGGATGCCGGGGATGAAGCCTCCGTACTGCTTCATGTTGTCCGCGGTCTCGTCCGGGTTGAACGTGATCGAGGTGTAGAAGAAGCAGAAGAACACGATCATCAGCGCGTACAGCGCGATGTACCACACGCTGGTGGTGTCCGCCAGATTGGAGTTGATCCACTTGACCCACGCCTGGTCGGAGTCGCCGAACTGCGCGATGAGGGTCGGGATGGCCAGGATGGAGGAGGCGAAGATCGGCGGGATGACGCCGGACATGTTGATCTTCAGCGGCAGGTAGGTGGACGATCCGCCGTACATCTTACGTCCGATCATGCGGCGGGTGTACTGCACGGGGATGCGGCGCTGGCACAGCTCCACGAAGTCCACGAGGAAGAGGATGACCACCAGCACGGACACGACGATGGCGAACTTGGTCCAGTCGCCGTCGGTGCCGTCGGTGCCGTAGCCGATCTCCCACAGCTGCGGCAGGAAGCCGGAGCAGATGGACATGAAGATGAGGATGGACATGCCCTGGCCGATGCCCTTGTCCGTGATGAGCTCGGCCATCCACATGATGAGGCCGGTGCCGCCCGTCATGATGAGGACCATGACCACGAGGTTCCACACCGAACCGTCGGGGATGACCTGATCGCAGGCGTAGTTGAACAGCGCGCCGGAGCGTGCGGTGACGAGGATGGTGGTGGACTGCAGCACCGCCAGTCCGATGGTCAGGTAACGCGTGTACTGCGTGAGCTTGGCCTCACCGGACTGTCCCTCCTTGTGCAGCGCCTCGAAGCGCGGGATGACCACGCGCAGCAGCTGCACCACGATGGAGGCGGTGATGTACGGCATGACGCCCAATGCGAAGATGGACAGCTGCAGCATCGCGCCGCCGGAGAACAGGTTCACCAGTCCGATGAAGTTCTCCTGGCTGCCCTGCAGGGTGGCCACGCACTTCTGGACGACGGTGTAGTCCACACCCGGGGTGGGGATGAACGATCCGATGCGGTAGATGATGATGATGAACAGGACGAAGAGTATCTTCTTCCTCAGTTCCTTGGTTTTCAGAGCCTGGATTAACGTCCTCACTCGTATTCCTCCAATACACGCCTTTGATGCGCGATTTACACATGCTCGTTGATGTTCACGCTAACGCACGAGCATATCCCAATGTGCCTACTTAACGCCAATCAGATGGCCTTATCGCCGCCCCGATGTGAGACGTCCGTCCGCTCGTTCACTCCTGGGACGGCCCGCTCCTTCACACGCATGAACGCACGTCACGGGAACAGCGAAGCGGAGCGAGTCGATGGCACAACGGAAGACAGCCCCCTCATCCGCAAGGGATGAGGGGGCTGTCTTCAAACGGTGCTCACCGAGGCGATCAGGCCTCGACGACGCCGCCGGCGGCCTCGATCTTGGCCTTGGCGGAAGCGGACACCTTCACGCCCTTGAGCGTGAATTTGGCGGTGGTCTCGCCGTCGCCCAGGATCTTCACCGGGGCGTTCGCGCGGACGGCGCCCTTGGCGGCCAGTTCGGCCACGGACACCTCGCCGCCCTCCGGGAAGAGCTCGACGAGACGCGCGATGTTGATGACCTGGTATTCGGTCTTGAACGGGTTCTTGAAACCGCGCAGCTTCGGCAGGCGCATGTACAGCGGAAGCTGGCCGCCCTCGAAGCCCGGACGCACGTGCGTGCGCTTGGTCTGGCCCTTGGCGCCGCGACCGGCGGTCTTGCCCTTGGAGCCCTCACCACGGCCGACGCGAATGCGGTCGCGGTTGGCGCCCGGGGCGGGACGCAGGTCGTGCATCTGCAGGATCTCGTTGTCTGCCATAATCAGTCGACCTCCTCGACGGTGACCAGGTGACGCAGCACGTTCACCATGCCGCGCACGGCCTTGTTGTCCTCGCGGACGACGGTCTGGCCGATCTTGCGCAGGCCCAGGCTCTGTGCGGTGGCACGCTGGTTCGGCTTGCGGTTCACGAGGCCGTGGTGCAGCGTAATCTTCAGGTTCTTAGCCATAATAATCACTCACCGTCCTTAGCTTCGGCGGCCTTGGCGGCTGCCTCTTCGCGGGCCTTGCGGGCCTCGGCGATGCCGGCGGCGCGGGCGCGCAGCAGGGAGTCGGGGGCGACTTCCTGCAGGGACAGACCACGACGGGCGGCGATCTCCTCCGGCTCCTCAAGCTGCTTGAGGGCGTCGACGGTCGCGCGGACCATGTTGATGGCGGTGGGAGAGCCCATGGACTTGGTCAGCACGTCGGTGATGCCGGCGCACTCCATGACGGCGCGCACCGGGCCGCCGGCGATAACGCCGGTACCGGGGGCTGCCGGGCGCAGCAGGACGGTGCCCGCGGCGTCGTGGCCGATCACCGGGTGGACGACGGTGCCGCGCACGCGCGGAACCGTGAACATGTGCTTCTTGGCGTCCAGCTGGCCCTTGGCGATGGCCGCCGGGACCTCACGGGACTTGCCGTAGCCGACGCCCACGGTGCCGTTGCCGTCGCCGACCACCACGAGGGCGGCGAAGCTGAACGTGCGTCCGCCCTTGTGGGTCTTGGACACGCGGTTGATGGTCACGACGCGATCGAGGAGCTCATCGCCCTTGTTCTCTTCGCGACGGTTGCGACGCTCACCGCGGCGGCCCTCGCCACGCTGGCCACGACGGCCGCCGCGGCGGTCCTCGTTGCCCTTGTTCTCTTCAGCCGGAGCGGCCTGAGTGTTCTGGGTCTCTTCAGCCACTTGGGTTTCCTTCATTTCTTCGCTCACAGTGCCAGACCTCCCTCACGGGCGCCTTCGGCGACGGCCGCGACACGGCCGTGGTACTTGTTGCCACCACGGTCGAAGACGACGGACTCGATGCCGGCGGCCTTGGCCTTCTCGGCCACGAGCTGGCCGACCTTCTTGGCGGCCTCGACCTTGGTGCCCTCGAAGCCGGCGAACTCGGCGGTCAGGGTCGAAGCGGAGACGAGGGTGATGCCCTTCGTGTCGTCGACGACCTGCGCCACCATGTGGCGGTTGGAGCGGGTGACCACCAGGCGCGGACGCTCGGCGGTGCCGGTGATGTGCTTGCGGATGCGGGCGTGACGACGCAGACGAGCGACCTTCTTGCCCTTACCGAGGATAGCGACGGTCATATCACTTACCAGCCTTTCCAGCCTTGCGCAGGATACGCTCGTCGGCGTACTTGACGCCCTTGCCCTTGTAGGGTTCGGGGGCGCGCAGCTTGCGGATGTTAGCGGCAACCTGGCCGACGGCCTGCTTGTCGATGCCCTTGACGATCACCTGGTTGGCGTTCGGGACCTCGAACGTGATGCCTTCCGGCGGGTTCACCGTGATGGTGTGGGAGTATCCGAGGAAGAACTCGATGCCCTGGCCCTTGGCGACGGCGCGGTAGCCGGTGCCGACGATCTGCAGGGTCTTGGAGTAGCCCTCGTGCACGCCCTTGACCTTGCCGGCCATGATGGAGCGGGCCAGACCGTGCTTGGCACGGGTCGGGCGAAGGTCATCGGCCGGGGTGAGGATGATCTCGTTGCCTTCGACGGCGGCGGAGATGCCCTCCGGGATGACGTAGGAGTCGGAACCCTTGGCGCCCTTGGCCTCGAAGTTCTGACCGTCGATCTTGACCTCAACGCCAGCGGGAATGGCGATGGGGAGCTTACCGATATGCGATGCCATGTGTCAGCTCTCCTTTCTCACCACACGTAGGCGACGATCTCGCCGCCGATGCCTCGGTCGAGGCATTCCTTCTGGGTCAGCAGTCCCGACGAGGTCGAGATGATGGCGATGCCGAGGCCGCCGAGCGGCATCGGCAGGGAGTCGGACTTCGCGTAGCGACGCAGGCCCGGCTTGGAGACGCGCTTGATGCCCTGGATGGAACGCTCACCGTTGGGGCCGTACTTGAGGGTGACCTCGAGGGTCTGACCGACCTTGGCCTCCTTGGCGGTGAAGTCCTTGATGTAGCCTTCGCGCTTGAGGATCTCGGCGATGTTCGCCTTGAACTTGGAGTACGGCATGTCCACGGTCTCGTGCTTCGCCGCGCTCGCATTACGCAGACGCGTAAGCATGTCTGCGATCGGATCTGTCATTGTCATGTTGGGCTGGAGCCCTTTCTCGCCGTGGTTTCCGCCGCCCGCCCCCGAAGGAGCTCAGGCCGCGGACCTTCAGCGTCGATGTTTACCAACTGGACTTCGTAACGCCGGGCAGCTCGCCGCGGTGGGCCTTCTCGCGAAGGCAGATGCGGCACAGGCCGAACTTACGGTACACGGAATGGGGACGACCGCAGACCTGGCAGCGCGTGTAGGCGCGCACCTTGAACTTCGGCTTAGCGGCCGCCTTGTTCTTAAGAGCGGTTTTTGCCATATCAGTTCTCCTTGAAGGGGAAGCCGAGGTGCTTGAGCAGCGAGTAGGCTTCCTTGTCGTCCTTGGTGCTGGTCACCACGGTGATGTCCATGCCGCGCTGGTGATCGATCGAATCCGGATCGATCTCGTGGAACATGGACTGCTCCGTGAGGCCGAAGTTGTAGTTGCCCTGACCATCGAACTGGTTGCCGTTGATGCCGCGGAAGTCGCGGATGCGCGGCAGGGCCGTGGTCAGCAGACGGTCCAGGAACTCCCACATGCGGTCGCCACGCAGGGTGACGTACGCGCCGATGGCCTGGCCCTCACGCAGGTGGAACTGCGCGACGGACTTCTTGGCCTTGGTGATCTTCGGCTTCTGGCCGGTGATCAGGGTGAGGTCCTTGACGGCGCCTTCGATGAGCTTGGAGTCGCGAGCGGCGGCGCCGACGCCCATGGAGACGACGACCTTCTGCACGCGGGCCACCTGCATCGGGTTGGAGTGAGCGAACTCCTTCTCCAGAGCCGGGGCGATCTGCTCCTTGTACTGCACCTTCAAGCGCGGGGTGGCCGGCGCTTCGACGGTAGTGGTGTCGGTCATGCCAGCTCCTTTCCGGACTTCTTGGCGACGCGCACGCGCACGGTCTTCACCTTGCCGTCACGCGCCTCTTCCTTCACGATGACGCCCACGCGGGTCGGCTGCTTGGTCTCCGGGTCGATGACCATCACGTTGGAGCGATGGATCGGAGCCTCGACGGAGACGATGCCGGCCTGCTGGCCCTGCTGGGTGGCGCGCACGTGCTTCTTGACGATCTGCACGCCTTCGACGATCAGACGATCGTTGGGCAGCACACGCAGGACGGTGCCTTCCTTGCCCTTGTCCTTGCCACGGATGACCTTGACCAGGTCGCCGCTCTTGATCTTGGCTACCATCTCAGATCACCTCCGGGGCGAGGGACACGATGCGCATGAAGCGCTTGTCGCGCAGCTCACGAGCGATCGGTCCGAAGATACGAGTGCCCTTGGGTTCACGGCCGGAGCCGAGAATCACCGCGGCGTTCTCGTCGAACTTGATGTAGGAGCCGTCCGCGCGGCGGTGCTCCTTGACGGTACGGACGACGACGGCCTTGACCACGTCGCCCTTCTTGACCGATCCGCCAGGGATCGCGTCCTTGACCGTGGCGACGATGACGTCGCCCAGGCCGGCATAGCGTCGCTTCGATCCACCGAGCACGCGGATAGCAAGGATTTCCTTGGCACCCGTGTTGTCGGCGACATGAAGCCGCGTTTCCTGCTGAATCATTGATTCTCCTTAGCCGAGCTGGTTCTCCCCGCACACCGGGCGCGGTTGGATAAACGCACAGAACATCTATCTAACCGCGCCCGGTGGACGGCGAGCCTTGCCGAACTTATTTTTACTTGGCGCGCTCGATGATGCTATCGAGACGCCAACGCTTGGTCTTGCTCAGAGGACGAGTCTCCATGATACTCACGAGGTCGCCAACGTGGGCGGCGCCGTGTTCGTCATGGACCTTGACCTTCTTGGTGGTGCGGACGACCTTGCCGTACAGCGGGTGGGTCGAACGCTTCTCGAGCTCGACGGTCACGGTCTTGTCCATGGAATCGGACACGACGTAACCGCGACGAACCTTGCGGAAGTTACGCTCTTCAGCCATGATCACTGCTCCTTGGTCTCGGCGGACGGCTCGGTGGTGATGCCAAGCTCACGCTCACGCAGCACAGTGTACATGCGGGCGATGTCATGCTTGACGGCCTTGAGTCGCGCCGTGTTCTCGAGCTGACCCGTGGCGTGCTGGAAGCGCAGGTTGAACAGCTCTTCCTTGGACTTCTTCAGGAAGCCCTCGATCTCCACGTTGGTCTTCTCGTTGAGGTTCTTGATGGAGTACTCTTCGGTTCCGACTGCCATATCAGATGTCACCGCCTTCACGAGCAATCACTCGGCACTTCATGGGGAGCTTGTCGATGGCGCGGCGCAGAGCCTCGCGAGCGACTTCCTCGGACACACCACCGATCTCGAACATCACGCGACCGGGGTGGATGTTGGCGATCCAGAACTCCGGAGAGCCCTTGCCGGAACCCATTCGGGTGCCCAGCGGCTTCTTGGTGAGCGGGCGATCCGGGAAGATCGTGATCCACACGCGGCCGCCACGCTTGATGTAGCGGGTCATGGCGATACG